>ERZ826396.1568-NODE-1568-length-23961-cov-4.654187_pt1 | contig 23961 bp, 28 predicted proteins | sample MGYA00519926_ERZ826396 | MGnify/ENA primary metagenome ERZ826396 (study PRJEB31778, sample SAMEA3449230) | human gut metagenome | biome: human gut; feature: human-associated habitat; material: faeces | place: United Kingdom | collected 2010/2012 ... | reverse complement strand
GTCGGATTTGGTCTTTTGCTACTGCCATAAATAAACTCCTTTTCGATAAGAATTGCCATATCTGTAATTCTTACCAAAAAGGAGTCACTTTTTACCAAAGCCACAAAGTTTTTTACACTACCTTTGGAAGCTGCCATCCCGTATGCCGGGAGACTGGATACGTCAAATTCTGTATTCCAGAAGCTGCTGTCTTATTGCTGCCAGGTACATATTACCTGCCAAAAGTACGAAAAATCCTGCTTCCTGGATCGGAATATGTATATGCTTCAGAAGTCCCAACGGGTGATTGCCGTCTATGACGGCCGCCGGAGAGGCGGGACATACTTCACGCTGAACCGGGCCTATGCACAGGGACTCGATGTCCATATAATCAGGATCTGAAGGGCCGGAGAAGAATAAACATCATTTTTTATCCGGAAACACTACCAGACATACTCCTCCTGTAATTGTTGACAGCGATCAAATAAGGAGGAGCGTATGAAACTTATTGTAATGCAGAACTTTTCCCTGACAGCAAAACTCATCATCCCCATGTACGATGAGTTCCCCGAATTGGGTTCCTGTTCTTCAAGGAGGACACGGACATTTCACAGGGGAGAAATCATTGAGACGGATCGGTTCATGATTCCGGTTCCGGAAAGGGTATCTCTTGACCCGGGATATGGAACGATTATCTGTACCGAACCTGTCCCTGAGGAAAAGGTCATATGTCTGACCAGGCGGAACAGACATGCGGCAAATCTGTTTTCAAAAAAAATGGAGGATGCGAGATATCTGCAGGATGAAATGGAAGAAGCCGAGTTCCGTGTGGATTTGTCCACTCAGGAGATTCCTGAGGCAGATTCGGTTGATGATGTTATGGCATATTCCAGGATATGTTCAAGGAACCAGGCTTACCAGGCGAAGTATCAGTTCAGGATGGATTCGGTACTTAACCAGGCATACCGATATGAGAGATTACTCGTGAGAGCATGATTTTGATGGACGAGGGCCGGCTTACGCTGGCCTTTTTTAATTCGCCAGAAGGGAAAACAGCCCTGGCCGTCATTAAACGGGATGGTATATCAGAACAAATTTTGCGTACATCGAAAATGCTTTCTGGCATATTCCATATAAAAACATAAGCATACAGGAGGAGAAAAATATGACCTTAATGGAAATCTACTTCAAATCACTGGAAGAGGGGCTGACGGATGTCCCGTTCCGGACAGAAAAATCAGTTTACAGCCAGGCTGACGCTGCTATCCAGGCTGTCATCAGCAAGCAGAAAGCAGATATGATGGAGCTGCAAGAAGAGTTTCACTTCCTTCTGGAATTGGGAAGCGCCGGAGATGACCCTTTAGCTCGTATCGATCCCGTTTTGCATGAGCTGATCAAGGAAAAGGGATCAAAGTTTGGCTACTGCATGGGGGTTCTAGATGAATATCAGGAAGAGCCTGTAGATCCCGAAAAAACCAGGAAAGAACTTCAGTATCTGGAAGAAGTAGCTCGGAATCAGCAGACAGTCTGCCCCGCGCTCGCCCGGCTTATAGAAGAGAAACGTGCCGAATTGAGACTGTAGGCAACATATTTGAGAAAATCCAATATATCCCGGAAAGCATCTCTGTGACAGGAGATGCTTTTTATTCTGTCCGGCAAAAATGCATATTCCTTTTGTGATTTTTGGAAAATGTCAATCAAAGGAGGAGCAACAAAATGGGCAAGAGTATTTTTGAAGAATTGAACAGCTATACAGAGATGGAGGAGGGGCTGAAGATCATCCTTTCCCGTCTCAAAGAGGAAGAATCCCGTACTACGGAAATGGACAGCCTGGGTGAGGATATGCGAATCCCCCGGAACCGTACGAGACACAATGTTGCCGTGATACTGGACTCCAATGGGATCACGGACAGAGAAGCCGAAAGGTTTCTGCTTCTCATGAAAAAGATTATCCTTGGAGAAAGGGCACTGGATGGATCGTTCGAGGTGGACGATATCCTTTCTTCCAGTAAGCTCACAGGAAAAGAGAAGGATGATTCGCTCCGGATCCTGGCGAAAGCGAAGAAGGGGATGGTGATCCCTGCCCTCAGGACTGCAAGGATGCAGAGGGAAGAGCGTGACTGGGTATTCGATCTTGCAGCAGCATACCAGTCAGACGCCCTTAACGGGAAGGTGCGGAGTGATCTGGTTCGGATCATCCGGAAATCCGGTGCCCGTCCCGATCATTCAGGGAAGGTATGTGTTGTCGATGTCCTGTTTTCTGACAATCTCACAGATGCTGAAACAGACAGGTTTTCTTATTATCAGTCACTTGTTGAAAGAAAATTCAGAGCAATTTGAAAGAGAAGAGCCGGCAGCGTCGGCTCTTTTTGTATTTCTTATTACTGTTCTGTATCAGGCATATTTTTCCTGTAACAGTTGATAAAACTTTAGAGAGGAGAAAAAAGATGGAATATGCTTATTTTGTCGATGAAAATGGTATCGTGAACCGCCTGCATGTGGAGCCTGACACTGAACCCTGGAACCCACGGAAGGATAGTGAAAACATTGGAGAAATGTTCTGCCTTCACCGCAGGTACATACTTGGCGATACGGTTCCTTACAGCACGGTGCTGGATATGAAATATGCCATGATACAGGACGCTGGCATGGAACCCAGGCAGGTCGTTGATGCTGTCAGGAAAGGAAGTGTCTCCCTGCATATCTGCCTGAATTATGACAGGCACCAAAGAGAATGGGAGTTGCTCAGGAATTCTGGAACGCTGATGGCCCATGAACACTCATTGGAATTTCTGGAGGAGGATATTATCGATGAATTGACTGTCCCCGAGATCATCTCCATTACAAAGGGAAGGCTGGTCGCCCTGCCTCTGTTCCTTTATGACCATTCAGTGCTTGCAATGAGAACAGAAAGCTTTGTCGGAAAAGCGGTCCATGCAGAATGGGACAGCGGGCAGGTAGGATGGATATGGACAACAGTTAAGAAGGCAGAGAAAGTTTCTGGCGTGAAAAAACCTTCTGTTGAGTGGATTAAGAAAGCCCTGGAGGCTGAAGTCAGGACGTATTCCCAGTATCTGGAAGAGGATGCCTACGGTTATATCGTTGAGAGATATGAGGACGGCGCATGGATCGAGACAGACAGCTGCTGGGGGTATTATGCTGATGGGATTGATCCCCTGTCCGAATTGTCTGATGAGGTCTTTGGATCTGGACAGTGGAGTTACGAGGAACCGTCCCTGGCGGATCCTATCCCAGCAGCGTAAATGCATTATTTCCACGGAAGATATGTTGGTAACCCATACAATGTGCAGGGAAATTTGCGAGGAGGATGACATGACGAAGAAAGAACTTCTTGTTGAATTACAGTCCGGGAAGATAATGTCGGATATATTCACATTTATCCCCGGACAGGAATGCCTGATCTTCAAAGAGGAGGAATGGAAAGCGGGGGAGGATATTGTCTATATATCAGACATGTATTTCCCCAAATTTTACCTGAAGCCTGTGAAGAGCGCTGAAAGCCTGGAGGATATCCTGGACTGCTGCTATACCGGGGATGATTTCCTGGATGCGGCTGGCGGGGATGAATACCTTGCCAGGGAGTTTTTCGGGATATGCGACTGGCAGAGTCCCTATACAGTGGCAGATGAATATGAGCGGGAGATGGAAATGGAAGAGGATGAGGCGGTCTGATCTCTGGGCCGCCGCCCATAAGCCTGGCTGGGATCATGCCGGATCCTGTAAGAGAAAAAATAAGGAGATGGAAATGGAAAGAAAAACGGAAAGGAAATACAGGTACATCAGGGGAACGCGCAAATGGTTGAGTTTGATATTTTCAGGAACCGTATTTACAGAAACGAAGCGAGAAAGCCCACGTATTTATCCGTGGGATGAATCGCGCATTTGAAAATAGTGTGTATAAAAATATGTAAAACATACAAAACAGGGACTTGATTTTCTAGTGCGTGTATGTTATATGTGTTGTATGAATGATAATTATATTAGAACAGCGACAACAGTATCTTTGATACACTACCATTTTGTGTTTTGTCCCCGGTACAGAAGGAAGATATTCCTGATCCCCGGTGTTGAGGACCGGTTCAAAAAGCTGACGGAAGAGGTCTGCGCAGCGCATGATATCAGGATCATTGCCATGGAATGCCATGTGGATCATGTCCACCTTTTTCTTAACTGCCTGCCAACCCAGTCCCCCGCAGACGTCATGAAATGGGTCAAAGGGGCGTCCTCACACAAGATCCGCGCGGAATTCCAGGTTTTGGGCGCACTGCCCTCCTTATGGACAAGGAGCTATTTCGTTTCAACTGCGGGCAATGTATCCAGCGCCACAGTCAAAAAGTATGTGGATTCCCAGAAGACTTCCAGCTACATTAAGAAAAAGAGGTGAACTGTGTGTACGTTTACAAACTGCATATAAAGACCAACAGGCGCCAGGAGAAGGTGATGTGGCGTATCCATGTGGTCCTTGTAAAACACGCGCAGAAACTCATCCGGATCATGAAACGAAACCGGATGTACCAGGATGCAGCCATGGGCTATAAAACGGCCTGTGAGACGATAGATATCCTGGAAAAAGAGCTGGACAGGACCAGGAAGGCCCGGAAGAATAAGAAACTTTCCCGTAAAGAAAAGATGAAATACCGCAGGGTCCAGGATATCCAGGCGGATATACAGGCCGCAAAAGCAGATAAGGCAATGTTTGCTGAGGCAATGAACACAGTCCGTGAAAGTATCGGCCTGACAGAAAGCGGGCTGCAGGGGTATGTAAAAGTCCAGCAGCATAAATACGCGGAACATCTCCAGAGCCAGGAGGTTCAGAAGGAAGCTTCCCGTGTCTGGGATGGCGTGGAGAAAGTTTTGTTTGGCAATGGCAGGAAGCTGAAGATCCCGAAACTTAATGATATCCGTTCCATATGCGGGAAACAGAAAGGCACCGGCATCCGTTTCATCCTGGGCGAAGGGAAAGTCCTCTGGAACGGGTTGGACCTGAAATGTGACATGAAGGCATTCGATGGGCACATCCTGCCCAGGAACGCCTATGAAACGGTCGCGCTGGGGGAAGACTTTTCCTACTGCGAGATCGTCCGGCTCCCTTTCCCGGAAGGCTGCCGGTACTACCTGCATGTTTATATGCGGGGAGAAGCCCCGGATGCTACACCGGCTGCGCCTGTAAAAGACAATGGGATAGATCCCGGAGTTTCCACCATGGCATCCGTATCAGAAGACGGCAGATGCGCCCTGGAGGAATTAGCTCCGGACATAAAAAAATATAACCGTATCATCCAGAAATTAAATACCCGGCTGGAAGAGGAACGCCGCAGGTCCAATCCAGGCAATTATCTCCCGGATGGCCGTATCCGCAGGGGCCGGAAAGTATGGATCCGCACAGAAAAGTATAACCGCATCGAAATGAAACTCCGCAGCTGGTACCGTAAGAGAAGCGGGTATGTAAAAACTGCCCACGGTACCCTGGCGAACCAGATCATCCGGAACGGCAGCCGCATCCTTGTAGAAAGAATGCGGTACAGTGCCCTGGCTAAGCGCAGCAGGAAGACAGACCGCCAGGATAAAGAATCCACCATAACAAAGAAGGATGGTACTTCACAGCAGATCCGTAAGTACAAGAAGAAGAAACGGTTCGGCAGGTCCCTGAACAACAGGTCGCCGGCACTGTTTCTGCAGATCCTGAAAAAGAAAGCGGTCTCTGTCGGCGGCAGTTATGCCGAGGTGGATACCAGGAAACTCTGTGCCAGCCAATACGACCATACCCAGGGCAAAAACATCAGGGTAAAATTGAACTGCCGCATGAAGGAAGTAGGCGGGCATAAAGTCCAGCGGGATCTGTATAGCGCGTTTATTGTAGTCAATGTAAAAGAAGACCTGTCTACACCGGACAGGGAAAAATGTAACTCACGGTTTGCATCATTTCTGAAGGAACATGATAAACTGATCAATGAGATCAAATCAAAGAAACAGGTCCGGCCTGCCTGTTTCGGGTTTTAATAAAGGCCGCCAGGATCCGGCAACATCCTGTCCGGTAGCAAGTAGCAGCCCTGCTGCAAAAGTCCAGTCCGGAGAAAACCAATAATGGAACACTATACCAAAGGCTCGACCCGCGTGAAAGGTTCTGGGATAGGTCGGTGGGAATGAAGAATCCCACGGCTTTATCCGTGGGAGTTGTCAAGAAACCACCTGCGTGGTCAACGTGCACCTGCTCATGCAGGGAATCATGTATCATCCATGTGGGAATGGGGATTCCGTAACACTCAACACAGAACAGAAACTGGAAATACTGGAGTTCGTCCAGAAGGAACGTACAAAATTACTTGGCTGCAGCCTTGTCAAAACGTACAGTGGCTGGATTGGGAGCGGCATATCTGATTTCACGAACTACTGCTTCCCCGGGGACATCGTTGACCGCGAAATGGTTGATGCTTTTGTCAATTCAGTACCGCCGCTGATGATGCGGGACTCCTGCACACAGGCAGGGGAGCCGTATGGGATGGAAAGAGATCTGATGTCTGGATTGTGGAGGAATACTTACCTGACGTTCAGCAGGAAAACTTCGGCGCTTTGGAAATATGACGGGGAATGCTTTAAAGGGGAGAACAATCACCGGGCAAAGTATACCTCCAAGCTGCAGAAGTGCGTTGAGGAATGCAAAATGGGAATTAAGACCGCAGTATGATTAACAGCCGCCGCAACCCCGTGACAAGTGTCATGGGCGAGGCGGCTGTTACAAAAGGTTAAGAAAGGGACGCTATAGTGAATGGGGAGTGCAAAAAGCCTGAATTTTAACTTGGCTAAACATTATAACACCTTTTATATGGATTGATCTTTTTTTAAAGGCCCTGCGAAATGCAGGGCCTTTTTTGAGTATAGCTTACAGCACTATTTGCAATGGTAAAAAATAAGCAAAAAGGCTTCTTTCCCCAAAAAAAGAAAAACAGTGAATAACAGGGAACCGTTGGAACCGAAAGTTGCGCCCAGCGGGAATTTACTTTTTTATACGCCACGATTGCAGACTATCCTTTTCCAATCCAACCTCGTTGTCAATCATATTTCATCTGTAACAGTTGATGGCAATTAAAAGGAGGAGAAGATGGACAACAGAGACTACCGGAAAAAGATCAGCAAGCTTCTTGCCCTTGCCGAAAGCCCGAACGAGCATGAGGCGCAGGCAGCACTTCTTAAAGCAAGGCAGCTCATGGCTGAACACAAGCTCAGTGAAACAGATTTCCAGGATATCAGGAATGCCAGGGTGTTGAAGATCGATACCGGCTTTTCCTGCAGCAAGCGCCGCTGTCCCTGGATGATCAACCTTTCAGTGATAATTGGAGAAAATTTTTGCTGCAGGTCTTTCAGGAGGCATGTTAAAGGAAAGCAGACACATATGATCTGGTTCATCGGGCTGGAAAAGGATGTGAATATCTGTGTGGAGGTATTCCGATATGCGGTAGATTGCATCCTGTCCGGGATTGAGCAGTTGAAACGTAACCACACCTGTGACAGTGCCTGGTTGAAGAGGCAGTGTGACAGCTATGGGTATGGTTTTGCCTTTGGAATCAGGGATGCTTTTGCTGCCCAACAGCGGGAAAACAAAGCCGATTGGGGACTCATAATGGCTGTCCCGAAAGAGGTTGAGGATGCCTGCTCCAATTTTGGAGAGAAGGACTTCAAGGCGAAAGCATCCCAAAACCTTTCCTACAACGCATATTCGGAAGGGTATCGCGAGGGAAAGGAATTTAACACATCCAGACGGCTGCAGGAAAGGAGAGGACAGGATGGTCAGCCTGTATACAGCGCTTAAACTTATGAAAATTAATGAGAACGAAGTGGTGATCCTCGTAAACATGGAGACCATGGAGAGAGAGTATGCAACATTGCGTCAAATCAGGGAGAAATACGATATGCGAAGGACGAAAGTCTGTGGGATTTGCCCTGAGTTTTATAAAGAGGATGGATCCTTTAAAGGGATGAAGTTCTATCTGAGAGAGGAGAAAGCTGGATGATGATTTGATTTCTAATAATAATGGCTTTGAAAAAGAGATTTTTTCTTCAAATCATGATATCGCATATGCGGAAGAACTTTTATTCAACATCATGAACACATCGCTGCTGTCCGCAGGCGATAACCTTGAAGTTACCGTACACGGGCACCGGAAAAATCTGCGGACCATTTATTATGAATGCAGGGAAACAATGCAGAAAATAAGCGAAATCGGCGAGAAAGCCGAGTTTCTGTCCATGTCGGTGTTGGAAAACACCTTCCGGACGGCTCTCCCTCTGCTTTTTCTCTCATTGGGAGATATCCTGGAAGGACAGGAGGAACCTTTGCATGATGCACGGAAACTGATCCTGCTTTTTGGAAACAATCCCTATAAGGCATTGTGGGAACAGAAAAAAGCTTCCTATGTTTCCATGCTGGCTTCCCTTGGCATTTCGTTAAAAAATCCTTCACCGGATTTCAACGGGATGGTGGAGCCACTGCTGGATGCCTTTTCCTTTTACCAAAATTTATCCGGACGGGATATCTGGAAGGTGAGGGATGGCGGACGGTGCGGCGACCGTCCCCTCGTGGCGTCCAACATATGCAAATATTCTTCTGAAAAAGAATTTGTGGATGCCATCGCCGGATGCGGGCATCCCTGTGCAGTCGTGTTCGGCGCCATCGAGAAAACATTCGCGCAGACCACGGACTTCTTTTACGAATGGTTTCACGGGTATCCGGAGGAACGGATGCGGAACTGGATGCATTACGACCATCTGACAAGGGAGGAATTCCTGGATTCTGTAGATAAGTACAGCAGGGTTATATACCTTGGCGTGAAATCAGGGGATACCATATGGCTCGTATCAATGCCGTACCGGACAGAAGTATCGTCCGGAACCTACGACGACAGCTCTGCCAGATATGCCTGTGGGAGACGCGCGGGGTACGCCCCTTATGAAGTATACTTTAAAGATACCCCGGCAGCTCCGGAAGGGGCTTCCTGGATTTCCCTGCGGGCAGGAGGCTGGCCATTGAACGGGCTCATGGAGGATGATTCCAAAATCTGGCTCCCGGCATTCCTGGAGGAAACATACCAGTATTTCTATACATCGGTTCCGGAATCAAAAGAAATTCTTCTTCCGGAAGAGATGGCTGCGTCATTACCGCACAAAGAAGAAAACCTCCCGGTACCGGAGAAAAACAGTCTCCCTTCCGAAAAATCATTTGTCTATCAGATACCGGAACCAAAAGAACTGTTCCCGGAAGAATACATGCAGAAACTGATAGATTACTTTGTTGTCACACCAGAGGATATCATAAAAGCACCAATCTTGCCCCATAAAGCCATGTCCGGCAGTGACGCGGTTTCGGTCGCAGAGAAAAATACGAAGGGGGCATATCGAAAAATCCTGGCAGACCGGATTACTGATTTCCTGTATGACAACATACCGGCAGCCCGGGAAAAGGCAGTCGATTTCATCCTGAATAACAAAGAGGGTATCCTGGAAAAAACAATCGCCGGATGTTTCTCAGATTACCTGGAAGAAATAGTCGATGGGACCCCTGTGATCGGATCAGACGGAGAACCGCTGATGGTGCGTAAAAACAGATATTCCAACGAAAAAACCCCGTCAAGAATACATACCAGCAGACGGGACGGCACGCCCCGCCGCAGACAGGAGTTACTTGACTGGCCGCAGATGCCTGCCGTTTTCTGGATTGGCGAATCGGAGACAGGGGACTGGAAGCCACCGGTCCTGTGGAAGCTGCAGTTTCAGGATGCAGCCGGCTACGCGCTTCTGTTCGGAGTCCGGGAAGAAGAACTGGACGACATCTTCCGCCTGTCCGGATATCTCCGGACGTTCTGGACGGAAAACGAAAGAACCTTCTTTTACACCCTTCTGGGGCGCCCGGAAGAAGAAAAGAGAAACAATCAGGGAAACATTCAGGTACCCCGGCTGGCCGATATCAATTTCTGTATGACAAAAAGGTATCGCAGGAAACTCATAAAAGAACGGGAAAACAAATCTGTCGGAGAAAAATAAGGATGAATACAATGTTTTATAAAGAAAATTTGAGCGACATTACACTTGATCATTTCACAGCCGCTGCTTTTGCAGCAATGGCGGCAGAATACGCAGATATCGGGCTCCTGGGGATTCCGACCGGGGAGGATGTCCTCCTGTTCGGATCAGAAGGAAGAGAAAATGGAAAGTATTACAGGAGAAGTGTTGTAAGTCTGCGCAATTACTGCGGCACACTGGAAATGCTTGTCACGGATGCCAAAGGACGTTTCCTGGTGTATTCGAAAGTCGATGGGCTTTCTCCTGAGGAAACAGTTCAGGAGCTTTTCCGGCAGTTTCAAACGGTGAAACATCTTGTTGAAACGGAAACAGAGCCCTCATTCAGGAAGAGGGAGATAAGCGATGAACTCTTCCGCATTTGGTGTGATAAGGCTGCTTGCTTTGTACAGGATATAAAGAACTGAGTTTTGCCGTGGTAAACGCGGCGGGAAAGGAATAGATAATGTCAAACGAGTTGATTGTTCTGGAAAACATCATCGGCTTAATGCAGGCTACTCATCCTGAAACAGCTTTGGAAAAATGTACGTTGGGATTTCTTGAGGAACTGTACCGGATCAAGTTGAAAGAATCTTCTTCTGAAGGAGACGATGGCTGGATTCCGGTAGGGAGGGCACTCCCGCCGGAAGATGCTGTGAATCCAGTCACAGGAGATGGCTACATCTATCCTGTGAGTGTGGACTTTTACGGCACCAGGGACGTCCGCTACTATGTTTTCTGGAAAGGGCACTGGTACAACAACAGCCCTCATGAGATGGATAAGTATGTCACTGCATGGATGCCGCGTCCGGAACCATACAAAGGCCAGGAAAATTCAGATCAAAAAAACTTTGACAGTTAAGGCCCCGAAAAACGGGGCCTTTTTGTATACTACCGAATGTTGGTCATAAGCAAAGATCATCATCATGGTCAATAATTGGCTCGGATCTTTCGAGTATTTTTTCCAGTTCCCAGTATAGGTTTTTTGTGTGTTCCAAAGCAATATCGGATTTTCTGATATCGCGTTCGTTTACTGTTATGCTATTGTCGCCGGGATATCTGGTGCTGAAGTAGTATCCATCTGCTCCTTCAATAGCATCTTTGGTCTTTTCTGAGATGGATACGTTAAGGTTGTCCTCGATGAAACGCAGCAATTTTGTCAGGGAATGGGTCCGGAGTATGTTGGTTTTTGAAATATCTTCTTTTTCATTAAGTGGTTCAAAATGTCTGTCTATTATGTCCTTAAGGTATTTCTCACATGCATTTTGTGCGAGGGCTGGAAGGGCGTTATACACCATTCCAGCGCGAACGCTTTCTTTAAAAAACGCATAATCATTTTCCGCAAAACTCAAATAAGATTGTGTGTCCACAAAACCACTCCTTCCTTTCTGATATTGCTTAAGAAAGTTGTCTGCTGAGTTAAAAAATAATCTTCCGATATAAATTTTGGATCGACTACTGCATATTCATCGTCCGGAAGGCCGCATAATACACATTTGACATGATGCATTTCATCCTTGAACTTTGTGTATTCATTTGAAGTTATGAAAAGGATATCGACATCGCTTGAGAACTTATTGGAGTTTTTGGCACAACTACCAAACAAGATTATTTTCTTTATCCATGGATAATTATTCCTTTTCATATCTTTTAGTATATAATCGATAGATGCTTTTTGCTTAGGAAACAATCCGGAATGCTTATGTATGGACATTTTTCACCTCAAATCGTAGCGTTAAAAAGAAATCGTCTGTTGAACCTCCCGCCGTCTAAAGCCAATGGGATTGCGGGCTATCCTCATCCAAATATATTATACTATGCGTTGAGCGCAATATCCAGAAGAAGATTGCTTCCAGATCATTCACCATTCTTCAGGATCTTTTTGTATACCCTTGCAATCTTTCATATTATATCCGTAATTTGAAAAATTTCAAAATCGAAGGAGGAAGCAAAATGGAAGAAAATTTGATCATCGCAAGCCGTTCGCTGAAAGCATTCAGCCCCGGACAGGAAGCATATGTTGCTTACCTGTATAGGGGAAGAAACAGGAAACCGGAGATTAAGACCTGTTTTGTCGAAAAAGTAGGCCGGAAATATGTTACAGACAATTATGGGCGCCGCTATGCGGAAGACCCAAACCTGGAAAACGGCCTGACAGAAGATAGGACATACGGCACCGAAGGATATCTGTTTGCCACCTTGCAGGAGGCAGAGGAATTCATCGAAAAACACAATCTGGAAGTCTGGCTTGCCAATCTAAAACCATATGGGAAATTCTCCCTTCAGCAGCTCAGGCATGTAAAAGCTATTTTGGATGTGGAGGTATAAGCATATGAGCTATTCTTTTGTGATGACATTTAAGGAGATTGGCAAATCAGATCTGCCAGCATATATCCTTGATCTGATGAGATTCAACAGAGAACATATCAAGGAAGTCCTGGAGGAAAATGCAGGTTGTATCCCATCAATCAGATTATGCGTGGGAACACCGTGCATGGATATCCACGAATAACAGAAAAGCCTCTGGAAAGAAATCGACAGGGGATGGGGCTACAGGCTCTTTTCGCTAAGGCTCCTGCGCTGGCCTGATAAGGATCTGCTGGGTATTGCAGGAACTGTCCTGGAGGGATTCGATCCTTCTGTGAAGGAAGTTTGCTTCCAAAATCGTACCGATCAGGATTACGGATTTTCTTACTGGAGCGGGATCAGATTGTTCGAGGATGCCATCGAAGAATACAGGACGGCATCTGTAAAGCGTCTGAAAGAAATGGATCCTGGACTAAGGTATCAACCTGATGAAGAGATCAGTAAAGATATTGAATATTTCCGACATTCGGCGACGTACAACCGGATATTTGAGTTGCTGGACCTGGATTCTAATCTTTTCGAAAAGGAAACAGACAGATTAGTGACGTTTACCATGAATGCGCTTGTACGAGATAATGATATTTTCAAAATGTACCGTGCTCTGGAATCTGTGAGAAGACAATATATCGAAAAAATGATTTAAAGGAGGAAATGGAATGGCGAACTATTGTAGTGCGGTAAGGACAAATTACTTTCATGTATCAGACGAAGGGCGTTTCAGAAAACTGATGGGACAGGTCTATGGATGCGAGGATGACGTTGAATTATGGGAAGAAAAAGACAAGGACGGACAATCGGTTTTTGGCTTTGGCTGTTATGGTGGTATCAGCGGTATCCCCGTGGCAACGAACGAAGGTGAGGACGAAGAGAATTCATATGATTTGTTTATCGACAGGCTTCAGGAATGTGTTGCTGAAGACGATGCAATTATTATTTTTGAGGCGGGAAACGAGAAACTGAAGTATGTTGCAGGGCGTGCTCTCGTGATCACACGTTCTGAGACAAAAGATATTGATATCACAGACCTGGCGGTAAAAGAGGCAGCACGGATGCTTGGGAATTCTGACTGGAAAACCAGATGCGATTATTAACGAAAACAAAGAAGATTTCCCTCTCCTTTAACAGCCTATGGCTAAGTAGATGTAACTTCTGAAAGAGGATAGCCCGCAATCCAACTGGCTTCAGACGGTAGGTAGTTCACTAGAACCCTCAAGGCTTGCCCTGAGGAGCAGTCAGGAGTGCTGGAAAATAATCCTTGACGAGTTGAGATATATCTCATAAAATAAAACTAGATAGTTATGGAGAGACTAAAGAATGTTTCATTTGGAATTCTACAAAACTGAGGACGGGAAGGAACCGGTGTCTGATTTTCTTGACAGTCTTGATGACAAGATGACAGCGAAATTAATCGGCTTGATGGAAATACTGGAGGAAAAAGGAACGGAACTGCGGATGCCGTATTCAGAATATTTGAATGACGGAATTTTTGAACTCCGATGCAAGCTGGGAAGTAATATAACGCGAGCACTATACTTCTTTTATTCAGGCGAGCGGATTGTCGTGACAAATGGTTTTGTAAAGAAGAGGCAAAAGATTCCGCCGGGGGAAATCAAACTGGCTAAAGACCGGCGTGCCGACTGGATCAGACGATATGGTAAAACAGATAAGTAAAGGAGTGCAGACTATGACCTTAAAAGAATATAAAGAAAAGAGAATGCAGGATCCGGCTTTTGTTCAGGCCTATGATGAAGTGCAGCCAGAGATGAATGTTATCCGTGCAATGATTGATGCGAGAATTGCCCAGAACTTGACGCAGAAGGATCTCTCCGAGCGTACCGGCATTGCACAGACTGAAATAAGCAGACTGGAAAATGGGACGAGGAATCCAAGCATCAAACTGCTCCAGCGGTTAGCTGATGGCATGGATATGGTTCTCAATGTGACATTTACGCCTAAAAAAACTGCCGGGGACAGGGTAAAAAAAGGGTGAAAATACCCTTATGAATTTCGAAACATGGATGTTCTGGATTTTTTGGAACAGATCATGCTGCACCCGGCGGATAAAGGACAAAACTGTACGACTAAATCAATCAAATACGAACTAAGAAACATAAGGCATCCGGGGAACCGGGTGCCTTTTTGCAGCAGTCCTTTCCAGTTTGGAACTCTTATCGTACATACTTTTCATGTAGCATTTGAAAGATTTCAAAGGAAAAGGAGAAGCGAAATGGAAGAAAACGGAAAAAAAGGAAACCTCACGGAACTGCAGAAACCCTGCCGGGTCATGTCCTAGAGAGATATTGTTCGACTTTTCTAATGCGGTGTATATACCGGAGGGGCTGAAGGAACGCCTGCTGTCCGGAAGATATATACATACCAAACAGAAACTAATCAGAAAATTTGAATGAGGATAGGATATGATAGCCGCCGAAAAATACCCGGCGGCTATTTCTAATGTCTATTTCTATGCCATAACTGGAATGTTCATATCCAACTAGATTTGACGGGAAAAAAATGGTGTGGTATATGAAATGGGACATTATGTGAACGATACGCTGGGGATGTTCAGCAGCCGGAAAGGAAAACGCGAATTGTATGAGACTGAAGCTGAAAAAATCAGCAGTTACGCGAAGGAAAACGACCGGGAATATTTTGCGGAAGTATTCCGGATTTATGTGACGGAATCGCAGCATCTTAAGCTCATTTCGCCTTCCTCCTATCAGATGGCTCAAAGTGCGGTACTCTGTTTTGAAAATGGCGGTGGAAAAATATATAATTTCCTGTTGCACAGGGGATGGCGGAGTGATATTATTTCGATAAAAGAACATATGTTCGCAAAAAAACGGAGGCGATTCTATGAGTAAAAAGATGGAAGAACTGTATCATCGTCTGCAGTATTTTGAAAAAATCGGTGTGATGCGCCTTAAAAGAGGAGAGCAGATGGAGTTTGCCTGTCTGCAATGCGGGGGAACAGCTCATGCGGTACGGATTGCTTCAACAATTCAAATTACTGATTGTTCCGGGAGATACTTTCGTTCCCCATAAAGCTTCGGTAATATCTTCCACACGACGGACAGAGATACATTCCAATTAACGCTTCCTCAACAGAAGATTCTCTGCGGCGATAGCGTTCAGTAATGGCTATTTCAAAAGGAATGCCCTTAAGTTTAGGAACTTTCAGTTCTACTTCTCCTGCTGTTGTATGAAGATTTCGCTTATAATGCCCGGAACGATATCCCTGTCGCTCAGAGGAACGCTCATACTTTTCAGCGTTGACTAATTCGTCAGCCTCCTTGTCGAGGAGAGCATTCAAAGTTTCTTCGATACTGCTGCGAACAAGACCTTTTAAATCATGCTTTATTAAGTCCTCATTTAGCTGTATAATCTTATCAGACATGGTTCTATAGCCTCCTTTGATGAGTTTTGTTGTGGTGACTTAATTCTACCAAACGGCTATAGGCCATGTCTTTATTATTATGAAATTTTATTCTTGCGAAATTTATTATACGTCATCCGGGGAATGCCTTTACCAGATGCTCCACAAACTGGGCGGAAGAGTAGGTAATGTGCTCTTCAAAAGCCTCTGCAAAACGCCATCTGGAATACTCATCAATGGCAGTGTACTGGAAAAACTGCTTCCCGATGACCTTTTTTAAGATTTCCGTCTTTTTAGTTATTCAGTCGTAACACATGTATTGTAAAACTACATGAACAGATTGAGTTTATTGTATAATTATTATTGACAGAAACTGGAATTATTCCTAAAACAGAAGAAAAGCAGAGAAATTCCCTGCTTTCCTTTTATACAGTTTTTCTTTATGATGTTAGCACAAAACTTTATTCAGTTAAGTGGTGATAGAGTTAGTGGAGATGATCCTACAATTATTACTGGGATAGTGAAATTTCGGGGGGGGCCAGTTACCGTAATAGGTCAGCAAAAAGGAAAGGCGTCTTTAGAACAAGCTATATATTATAACTGGAGAATGCCATCACCACCGGGATATCGAAAAGCATTGAGGTTAATGAAACAGGCAGAAAAGTTCAAGCGCCCCAATATTTGTTTCATAGATACCATTGGTGCTGCTTGTGGAGAAGAAGCAGAAGAACATGGGCAAGGTGCTGTGATAGCAACTTTATTACAAGAAATGTCTGTTTTGAAAGTCCCGATTTTTTTCAATAATTATTTGTGAAGGTAATAGTGGTGGTGCACTTGCATTAAGTATCAGTAATGAGGTATGGATGTTTGAAAATGTAGTTTATTCAATAATATCGTCAGAAGGTTATGCAAGCATATTATGGAAAGATAGTTCTAAGGCTGAGGAAGCTTCAGAAGTAATGAAATTGGATGCGAAAGATTTATACCAATATGGTGTTATTGACAAAAGTATATTTGAGAAAGAACCAGTAACAAGAGATAATAAACTATGTATGTGTACAGTTGGATATTGAAATACAGAATTTTATTAGTACATATACAGCAAAACACCAAATAGACTTATAAAAGAAAGATATGCACGATTTAGAAAGTTTTAGAAATAATGAAGTGAGGGGAAATTATGTGGTTATAAATTGTCTAAATATAGTGGGAATTAGTGATTCCAATTATGAATTGCTTAGAAATTCTGTTTCTGAAGCGAGAAGAAGAAGAGCAGATAGGTTTTATTTTATTGCAGACGCCTATAGAAGTATTTGTGCAGAATTGTTACTTCAATATAGTTTATATGAAGCAACGGGTCAATACGTGGATATTGATCTTGATTATAATCCGTTTGGAAAGCCAACTGTAAGAAATATTAGTGAGTTTGAATATAATATATCTCATTCAGGAAGTTGGGTAGTAGTAGCCTATGCAAATACGGAAGTGGGAGTAGATGTCGAAGAAATTCAGCGGGGATGCGAAAGGATTGTTAACATCTATTTTTCCGAAGAAGAAAAAGATTACATTTTTTCAGTTACAGGTAGTGAACGAAGTAAAAGATTTACGCAGATATGGACTTTAAAAGAAAGTTATATGAAATATCTTGGAATGGGATTTTCAATTGCAATGGATTCATTTTCTATCAACTTACGAGAAGGCATTATTACAAATAAGAAGGGTGAAGTACAGGACAATACAGTTATAAAAAATTTTTTGTTTCACAATGACTATTATTTATCAATATGTGGTAGAGAAGAGAATGTCGTTATTAATGAAGTTATGATGGAAGATATTTTTCAGTTTATAAAAAGAAAGCATCGACCAAGTAAGTTATAAGATAGAGGATATTATTTACTAGTGATTGGTGCATTCTGTAAACATACGTAGGTAAAAGTGAGATACTAGTCGTATAAAACTGATTAAGATTGCCACGTGGGTAGCCCATTTAGTAAAATATGTAATGCTCAAACGGTGTAGTAGTTGTTTTTGCAAGATAGTTCTATGGATACTACTGAACAATAACTTTTTACATAATAATATCTCTCGATTTGATTGCCAATTTCATGGCAATAATGTAAAGATATTAATAATAAAACATAAATTGATTTTTATAAAAATAATAATTATTTACTTTGAAGATATGTTAAAGAGAAAAATAATCAAGGTGATTTAGTAACAAATCAGTGAGGTGCTTTATAAAAACTGTGCATTTATGTGAGTTTCGGTGTTTGCAAACACCGAAATCTTTAAAACGATAAAAGAGTGCTTACTATATGGAAAGAGAAACAATTACAATAATATATTGAGAAAAAGATTATAGATCATATATGATTTTATTTATGAAAGTGGAAAGTAAAGGAAAAACATGAAGAAAAAAATATGTGCAATATTTTTTATGATGTCTATTTTATGGGTGTGCTGTTTCTCTAGTGCTGTAAAAGCAAAGGGAGTTGATGGAGCGGAGATTGAGCAATTAATTGTGGAAACCATGCAGAAAGAACAAATTCCCGGTGTATCAGTGATAGTCGTCAACCAAGGGGAGTCCGACTATTATAATTACGGATATATCAAGACAGATAAAAAGGAAATGATATCGGAAGATACTCTGTTTGAACTAGGATCCATAAGCAAATCTTTTACTGCTCTAGGTATACTTTTTTTGGAGCAGAAAGGCTATTTATCGTTGGACGATAATATACAGGATTTTCTTCCCTGGTTTTTCATGAATTATAAAGATGCTTCTTCCCAAATAGTGGAGGCTGAATTGACTATATCAAATTTTCTCTATCATACCAGTGGGGTACCTGACTATACGCTTGGTGAAATACCTGCCGGGGAGACTGCAGACATGCTGGAAAAAACAGTACGTAATTTGACAGATGTCGAATTAGAGTTTAAGCCGGGAACAAATTACGCTTACAGTTCGATTAACTATGATGTGCTGGCTCTTGTTATACAGGAGGCTACAGGTAAAGCCTATGAAGACTTTATGGAAGAAAATATCATTAGACCTTTGGGATTTCAGGATACATATCTTTTTAGGGAGGAAGAAATAAATGACAGGATTGCGGCAGGGCATAAGGTAGCAATGTTTATGCCTCGTGAATATGAAGCTCCTGTTTACCGGGGAAACACTGCGGCGGGATATATTATCTCCAGCACAAGAGATATGGAACGCTGGATGAGATTGCAGCTAGGATTAATTGATGTTGGAGAGCCATGGAATCAACTGATTAAGCGCTCCCACGAGGGAGATACCTCTGTGCCGGCACATGGGCAGTTCTATTATGCAGGTGGGTGGCAGGTGCATTTTCAGGGAAACTCTATTGCACATGGCGGAACTAACCCAAACTATTCCGCCATGATGATAATGAAGCCGGAAAGTGCAATAGGAGTTTGTGTGCTGACTAATATAAATTCAGGCGGAGCTGAGTATCTGGCTGAAAATATTTTGAATATCATTTATGAGGAACCGGTCTATCAATACAAAAGTAGCGGCTATGAAAATCTTGATACTATTTTCAGCCTTATTTTCATTTTGGGGATTGCGGTAAGCTTGCTGTACCTGTTCATGATTATACGAACTGTAGGAGAAATAAAGTCAGGAAAAAGAAAGGGTAATACGATGAGTGGAGAAAAGGTGGCAAGTTTGTCGCTCAGCATACCGTTGATTATTTATGCGGGTTTTTGCGTCTATTATTTACCGAACCTTCTTTTTGGCAGATTTCCCTGGAAAGCAGTGGCTGTCTGGGGAAGTGAGTTTGGAATATATGGCAGTATTGTGGGATATATTGCTTTCGTTCTGGTAATGATTTATATTCTTTTGACTTTTCATTTTAGAAAGGACGGTGAAATTAATTATTTTGCCCTGGTTCCCTTAAGTTTGCTAAACGGGCTGGCGAGTGCACTGATTATATTTTCAATCAATTATTCCTTTAACACAAATTTAAAATACTCCAGAGAGATATTAGTCTATTTTGTTTTTGCGCTAGTCTATTTTGTGTATACAATAAAACTCATCAGAGGCTGGCTTATTATTGTTTCCAATGAAATTATTTATCGCAAGCGTACAGGAATTGTTGATCAAATAATTAATACTGATTTTGAACAGATAGAAGCAATCGGGCAGGAAAAAATTTTTTCTGGTTTAAATCATGATATTAATGAAATTTCTAAAATTCCACAGATTGGAATTAATATTGCTTCCAACTCTTTAACCTTATTGTTTTGTATGACCTACTTATATTTAAAGAATCCTTATGCGTTCTGGGCTTCTGCGATAGTTATAGGTTTAAATGGTGGATTGGGTATCATTACCGGGCGGTTGGCAAATAAATATTGGGAGGAAAACCGAAATCTGCAGGATGTATATTACAGACAGCTGTCCGATTTGGTGTATGGATTCAAGGAGCTGCTGCTGTGTGCAATGCGAAAAAAGGATTTTTTATTTGAATTGAAAAAATATGCAGCTTTGTCATCGGAGTACAACAAAAGGGCTTCTATAAAGTTTTTAAATTATGAATTGTACAATGTTCTAATGTACAATTTGATGTTTGGTGTTGTGGTTTTTCTTTTTCCATTGTTCTTTCCAAGTTTTAATGTGAGTGGACTATCCGAGACCCTCTTAATTGTATTTTATATGACTGGACCGTTTAATGCGTTGGTGAACGGTATTCCCCAAATCACGCAGCTTAGGGTAAATCTCAGACGGATAAAGACACTGGAAAACAGTCTTTGTCAGAAACGTGAAGTTACCGAGCTGAAAGATTTTCAATATTTGGAAGAAATAACGATAGATTTCGAGGACGTTCAATATACATATGGGGCCAAAGATGGAAATAGTAGTCAGCAGGAGTTTACGCTTGGCCCGGTTAATGCCTCTTTTTCATCAGGGGAAGTGGTTTATATTATTGGTGGAAATGGGTGTGGAAAGTCCACCTTGGGGAAGATACTTTCTGGGCTTTATACACCTCAAAGTGGAAAGATCAGATTAAATGGAAAAGAAATAAGCGGCAAGGAATTGAATTGTCTCTTTTCAGCTGTTTATGCGGACTATCATTTATTCGGGCGGATTTATGGTTTTGATTATAAAAAAGAGAAGCAGCGTATTGATGAGCTGTTAGAGCGCATGAATATTAGCCACGTAGTTGATATTGATGATACTGGTGAATTTTCATCAATTAATTTGTCAAGCGGACAGAAAAAAAGACTGGGTTTGGTTATCTGTATGCTTGAAAATAAGCCGATGTTGCTTTTTGACGAGTGGGCTGCTGAACAGGATCCTCAGTTCAGGGAATTTTTCTATACCTCTATACTGCCAGAGCTGAAGGCTCAAGGAAAAGGAATTGTGGTGATTACCCATGATGATCGGTATTTTCATATGGCAGACCGTGTCATAAAGTTGGAGTATGGAGCAATAGTATAGCACAGATAATTAGGTATTGAGTAAGAGGGAAAATGAGTAAAGTGTATTATGATTTAACTGAGCCTCAAAAAAGAATATGGCATACGCAAATGGTATATCCGCAGTCAAGCATGTTTCATATTGGAGGGACTGTAATTTTTAATTGCTCCATGGATATGCAGATATTGAAATCGGCTATTTCCAGGGTGATAGAAAACCATGATGCATTTCGGATAAGAATACTTGAGGTAGATGGCAGATATGTCCAATATTTTGCTGAAGGTAAAACGGCGGAAGTGAATATGATGGATTTTTCTACCACGGATAACCCGGAATATCGAATGAATCAGTGGAAGAATCAAATTGCAAAAGAACCGTTTGTCTTTGCTGACAGTCCACTATACTTTTTCTCTTTATTTAAGCTTGACGAAGGAAGAATGGGGTATTTGGTAAAGCTACATCATGTCATTGCGGACGGCTGGTCAATTCAGATATTGTCAAATGATGTGATTGATTTATACCAGCAACTTAAAAATGGCATTGCAGATATAGTGGAAAGAAAAAGCAGCTATAAGCAATTTATCGACAGCGGAAAAAAATATCTGTCATCAACCATGTTTAAAAAGGATAGAGCATTTTGGCTGGATATGTTTTCAAGTTTGCCTGATACAAAGCCATTTGACGGCTCTGGCAATGAGGGTAAACGCACTACCTTTTATCTGGAACCAGATGAGGCGCAGAGAATTAGGCGGCTATGTAGTGAGAATAGAATCTCATTAAACAGTTTCTTTATTTTTCTATATCTTTTGTATGAATACAAGGCTAAAGGTTTGGAAGATGTTGTAATTGGCTCACCGGTGCTGGGGCGAAATGGAAGAAAAGAACGTGAAATCTTTGGTATGTGTGTCAGCTCATTAGCATTTCGTTTTCAAATCAATCAGGAAGAAACGTTACGATCCATGGCGAAGCGGGTTTATGCAGAGCTTGGCAGGTGCTATATGCATCAGAGATACCCGCTTAATCTGTTGTTTAAAGATTTGGAGTTGAGTAAAAAGAGTTATCATCACATCTATAGCACCTGTGTAAATTATTACAGTACAAAAATGCGAAACCAAATGAATGGTGTAGGTGTTAGCAATGAAGAATTTTATAATGGACAGCAAGAGTATGCTTTGCAGATCATTATTCGCGAATGGGAGAATGATGCAGGTATACAGCTAGATTTTGATTACAAAACGAATTTGTATTCAGAATCTGAAATAGCCAAGATATATAAATACTTTTTGGTTCTGATTCAGAAGCTTGCCGTTGCGGGAGATGTATCAGTAGGAAATGTTGCTATGCTAACCCGAAAGGATGAAGCTGGCTTGCGTCAGTTTAACTGCACAGCCTGTCCATTTCCAGATGATTTCACTGTCATTGATTTAATCGAAGAGCAGGTACGGAGGAATCCAAAACGAACGGCATTGGAATTGGATAATACAAAGGTAACATATGAGCAATTGGAAAGCAATATGTTGGTAATGGCATCCATTATCAAAGCGCAAAATGTTGGGCAAGGTAATATTGTCGGAGTGCTGGCCAATCACTCCATAAAGACAGTGATAGCAATACTGGGAATATTAAAAGCTGGATATGCGTATCTGCCATTGGATCCCGCAAATCCAAGGGGGAGGCTAGAACATATTTTAAAAAGTGCGCGAGTCAATTTAGTGATTACGCATTCTGCCCAATACAGCGGCCTTGCACCCAATTTTCTAATGCTAGAGAATCTCGACTTAAACAGTAGAGAAGAGGATAAAAGTCTGTTGTCAGGGCCGAAACCGGAAGATACGGCATATGTAATTTATACATCTGGTTCCACTGGGCAGCCCAAGGGAGTGGTAATCGGGCATCGTGGATTAATGAATTATACCTGGTGGGCAAAGAAAACGTATGTAAAAGAAGAGGTTGAAATTTTCCCGTTATATACCTCCCTGGCATTTGATCTGACCGTTACCTCAATTTTTACCCCTTTAATCAGTGGGGGGAAAATTATCATATATCCAGGGCAAAAAGATGAGTATGTTATGAACCAAATTATGCGTGAAAATAAGGTTACAATAATGAAAGTGACACCGGCTCATCTGTCGCTCATGCGTGATATGTATACGCCAGAATGCAGAATAAGGACATTAATTGTGGGCGGAGATGATTTGAAAACCGATTTGGCAGAGAAAATTTATCAACAGTCAGGACATAAGGTTCAAATCTACAATGAATATGGTCCAACAGAAGCAACTGTTGGATGCATGATTCACCACTTTAAGCAGGATGAGGGCGGCCTTTCTGTACCTATCGGCGTACCGATTGAAAATGTTAAGGTTTATATTTTGGATCAAGACATGTGTCCGGTACCACCAAATACTTTGGGAGAATTGTATATTGGTGGTATTGGCTTGGCAAAAGAATATTTTAATGCTCCCGAATTGACGGATCAGCGGTTTGTTAGTCATCCTGGCCAAAGGGGAGAACGGTTGTATAAAACCGGAGATTTGGGATGGTTTTCCTCAGATTTTATTATACGTTATGAAGGAAGGACAGATCGGCAGGTAAAGATTAATGGATATCGCATAGAAATCGGTGAGATAGAAAAACAACTGATAGAGTATCCGGGCATAAAGGATGCAGTAGTAAAAATTTGGGATAAAAACGTTATTTCTGCTTATTACACAATAGATGA
>ERZ826396.1562-NODE-1562-length-24082-cov-11.324801_pt1 | contig 24082 bp, 19 predicted proteins | sample MGYA00519926_ERZ826396 | MGnify/ENA primary metagenome ERZ826396 (study PRJEB31778, sample SAMEA3449230) | human gut metagenome | biome: human gut; feature: human-associated habitat; material: faeces | place: United Kingdom | collected 2010/2012 ... | reverse complement strand
GGCAAGGGCGGCAACATCAAGCGCGTGGCCCAGGCGCTCGACGCGCGCGCCTACACCATCTTCCCCAGCCCCGCCCCCACCAAGCCCGAGCTTCTGCACCCGCACCTGTGGCGCTACTGGACACGGTTGCCGAAAGCGGGCCACGTGGGCATCTACGACCGCAGCTGGTACGGACGCGTGCTCGTGGAGCGCGTGGAGGGCTTCGCGTCGGTGGCTGAATGGACGCGCGCCTATGACGAGATCAACGAATTCGAGCGCGAGTTGGTGCGTTGGGGTGCCATCCTGCTGAAGTTCTGGGTGGACGTGAGCCCCGAAGAGCAGCTGCGCCGCTTTCGCGACCGCGAGGAGGATCCCGCCAAAAGGTGGAAGATCACCGACGAGGACTGGCGCAACCGCGACAAGCGCCCCCAGTACCAAGCCGCGGTGGACGATATGCTGCGCCTCACGTCCACGCCCATCGCCCCCTGGATAGTGCTCGAGAGCGACGACAAGCGCCGCGCCCGCGTCGAGGCGCTCAAAATCATCAACGACGCCCTCGAAGCGCGCTTGCGGGAAACCTGAGATAGCGCTACTATGGATGCCGACATCGAACGCGACCGTGCGCGCTTGCGCGCTTGAATGCAAAAAGGGGTAATCAGCATGACGCTTTTCGGAATCACCGTGCCCATGGAGGCCATCTGGATCATCGTGGCCATCATCGTGCTCATCATTGTGGTGTTCATCGCGAAAGGCTTCATCGACGAGATGAAGAAGTAGGGCGCCGTCTCCGGCTCCCGTCGGAAACGTGCGTTTTTCGCAGAACGCGCCCCCATCTCGGGGGCGTTTGTTTATTATGTAACGGTTGAGAGACGGCAAGTTGCGACTGTCCTGCGGCGGCGTTCGGCGGGTTCGGCGCCTCCGTTCGACGGCGTTTGGAGGGCGAGTATGTCCGAATATCCACAGCATCCCGACGTTCCCCCGCGCGGTCGCCATGCGCGCGGGCCGGCGCCCCAGGATCCGGCATCGCAGCCGCAGCGCAGCTTCGGCGCGGGTCGGCCCGCGTCTCAGGCGGGTGATCGGGCCGGTGCGCAGCCTCGGCCCGGCCAGATCCCTCCCGCTGCGAACGCGTACCGCCGACCGGGCACCGCGCCGGCGTCCCAGAGCGCGCCGCACCCGCACCAGGGCGCTCGCCCCCAGGGCGACGCTGCGCAGCCGGCGCAGGGAAGGCCCCAGGGCGCGCGGCAGGCGGGGTCGTACCGTCCGCAGGACGCCGCGTGGCAGACGGGGCAGCGCCGTCCGCAAGGCGTGCCAGGGACGCAAAGGCCCCAGGGCGCTTCCGGAACGTACCGTCCGGCGCAGCCTGCGGGAGGCTACCGTCCGGCGCAGCCCGCAGCCGGTCGCGGACCGTCCGCAGCGCCGAAGAAGGGCGGCCCGTGGCGTGTCGTGTTCTGGATCGCGCTCGTCGTGTTCGTCATCGCGCTCGCGGCCCTCGGCGTGATCGGATTTAGCTACTGGCAGGGCCAGCGCGCCTACGACGACATCGCCGAGCAGGCGTTCTCGGCTCCGTCCGACATCGAGGGCACGTCGCTTGCCGACCTTTCGGTGGACTGGGATGCGCTGCGCGCCATCAACCCCGACGTGGTGGGCTGGATCTACGTTCCCGGCACGGTGGTGAACTACCCCATCGTGCACACCGACGACGACAGCACCTATCTCACGCGCGACTTCAACGGCAACGAGGGGGGGTCCTGGCTGCCCACGTACGGCACCATCTTCCTGTCGGCGGCGAACACGGGCGATTTCTCCGATCCGAACAACATCGTCTACGGCCACCATTTGAACAACGGGTCGATGTTCGCGTGCTTTGCGGATTTCGCCGACCAGGCCACCTTCGACGAGCATCGGACGATCTACCTGCTCACGCCCCAAGGCAACTACCGCCTGACCACGTTCTCGCTCATGCACGTGGACGAGAACGATCCGCTCGCGCAGACGAGGTTCACCGACGACGCCGCTCGCGTGGAGTACGTGCAGGACAAGATCGACCGCTCGGTCGTGAAGGCCGACGGCATCGCCGCAGCCTCCGACATGGGGCGCACGTTCGCGTTCGCCACGTGCGACAACGTCGTTTCGAGCAAGCGCTACGTGCTGTTCGCCTCCGTGACTGAGAGCACGGCCGACGCTTCGGCCGATCCCGACGCCGTCCAGGCGGTGGGGGAGGCGGCCGCCGAGACGACGGGGGAGGCCGTCGGCGAGGCGTCCTCTGACGATGCCGGGGAGGCCGCCGCGTGAGCGTCCTTCGACATCGCGCCCGCCTTGGCCGATCGGAGCGTCCCGACCGGTTGGAGGAGGAGTGCGCCGTCTTCGGCGTGTTCGCTCCAGGCGAGGACGTCGCGCGCATGACGTGCTTCGGCTTGCAGGCCTTGCAGCATCGCGGCCAGGAGAGCGCGGGCATCGCCGTGGGCGACGGCGAGACGATGATGGCGGCGAAGGACCTGGGATTGGTCACGCAGGTGTTCGACGAGGCCACGCTGGCTGCGCTCGAGGGGTTCGTGGCCGTGGGGCACGTGCGCTACTCCACGAGCGGCGGCGCGGCCTCGTGGGAGGCGGCCCAGCCGCACATCTCGGCCATCGACGACGTGCTGATCGCGCTCGCGCACAACGGCACGCTCGTGAACACGGCGGCGTTGCGCGCCCGGCTCGTCCGCGACGGCGTGCAGCTGCGCGCCGGCACCGACAGCGAAGCAGCCGCGAAGCTCATCGGCCAGGTGACGCAGAAGACGCACCATTTGCGCAACGGCATCCGGCACGCGATGGAGGCGATCGAGGGTGCCTACGCCATGGTGCTGGCCAGCCCTGACGCGCTCTACGCGTTCCGCGACCCGAACGGCATCCGTCCGCTGTGCATCGGCGAGCTGCCGCAGGGGCGCGGCTGGGTCGTGTCCTCCGAGACGTGCGGGCTCGACATCGTGGGCGCGACGTACGTGCGCGACGTGGAGCCGGGCGAGATCGTGCGGTTCAACGCCGAGGGCGTGCACTCCGAACAGGGCGTCCCCGCAGGTCGGCGCGCTTCGTGCATCTTCGAGTACGTCTACTTCGCCCGCCCCGACAGCGTGATCGACCATCAGAGCGTCTACCAAGCCCGGCGCTCTTTGGGCCGCATCCTCGCGCAAGAGGCGCCCGCGGAGGCCGATCTCGTGCTGGGCGTGCCCGACTCGGGCGTGCCCTCGGCCCTCGGGTTCGCGGCAGAGAGCGGCATCCCGTATGCGGACGGCATCGTGAAGAACCGCTACGTGGGCCGCACGTTCATCGAGCCGACGCAGGCCATGCGCCAGCTGGGAATACGCCTCAAACTCAACCCGCTTCCATCGGTCATCCGCGGCAAGCGGCTCGTCGTCATCGACGACAGCATCGTGCGCGGCAACACTTCGAAGAAGCTCGTGCAGATGCTGCGCGACGCGGGCGCGGCCGAGGTGCATCTGCGCATCGTGAGCCCCGAGGTCAAGTGGCCGTGCTTCTACGGCATCGACACCGACACGCGCGATCAACTGATCGCGGCGAACATGAGCCTAGACGAGATGAACGCGTGGATCGGTTCCGATTCTTTGGCCTTCATCTCGCTCGAAGGATTGCGGGCGGCTGTGCCCGATGCACGACACCAGGGCTTTTGCGATGCTTGCTTCACGGGAGACTACCCGGTGGCCATCCCTGAGGCGCTCGCGGCGAAAAGCTTTTCAACTAAGAAGGATTTCGAGGACGTGTACGCCGAAGGCGCCAAGGGCGCCGACGTATAGAACCCAGAGGTGCAAGGAGAGAGCATGACCGACAGAATCACCGTCAACCCGGCCCAGAATAGCGACGCCCCCTCTCTGCCCAGCTGGATGGGCGAGGAGGCCGTGACCTACGCCCAGGCGGGCGTGGACACCGCCGAGGGCGCGCGTGCCGTCGAGGCCATCAAGGACGTGGTGCACGCCACGTACCGCCCCGAGGTGGTGGGCGACATCGGCGGCTTCGGCGGCCTGTTCTCCATCGCGGCGGCCAAGAACATGATCGACCCGCTTTTGGTGAGCGGCACCGACGGCGTGGGCACGAAGCTCAAGGTGGCGCAGCTGGCCGGCAAGCACGACACGGTGGGCATCGATCTGGTGGCCATGTGCGCGAACGACATTTTGGCGTGCGGGGCCGAGCCTTTGTTCTTTTTGGACTACGTGGCCATCGGCAAGTTGAAGGCCGAGAATGTGGCCGAGATCGTGAAGGGCATCGGCGAGGGGTGCAAGCAGGCGGGCTGCGCGCTCATCGGCGGCGAGATGGCCGAGCATCCCGGCGTGATGGAGGCGGACGACTACGACTTGTCCGGCTTCTGCGTGGGCGTGGTGGATCGGCCGCGCATGCTCGATCCCGAGAGCGTGCGCGAGGGCGACGTGCTCGTCGGCCTCGCGTCGAGCGGTCTGCACTCCAACGGCTACTCGCTCGCGCGCAAGGTGTGCGTGGAGGGAAAGACGCACTACGAGCTGCGCCTCGCGCGCGAAGAGCTTGGCGGCGCCAGCGTCGAGGAGGCGCTTTTGGCCCCCACGCGCATCTACGTGAAGCCGGTGCTGTCTGCGCTTAAGGCATGCCCCGGCGCCGTGCGCGCGCTTGCGCACATCACGGGCGGCGGCATCACGGAGAACCTCGACCGTGCGCTGCCCGAGGCGTGCGACGCCGAAGTCGATCTGGGCACGTGGCCCGTGCCTCCCATCGCGAAGTTCGTGTGCGACGCCGCGCATCTCGACGAGGGGGAGGCGCTCAAGACGTTCAACATGGGTCTGGGCATGATCCTCATCGTGGATCCCGCTCGTGCCGAGGAGGTGGAGGCCGCCTTGCGCGCCGCTGGCGAGACGACCTACCGCGTGGGCCGCATCGTTGCGGGTTCAAAAGCGGTGCGCTACGCGAACGAGGGCGCGCTGTACGGGTACGAGGGATAGAGGCGATGAACGCCTGTTATCTGCGGGAAAGCGACGGTCTTGAACTCAAGGTTGTTCTGGAGGGACGGGATGTGGAGGCGCGCATCATAGGCCGCCTCCACGAGTTCCTTCTGGAGCTGAGGTGCGGGTTCGCGTTCGTGGATGGGCGGCCAGACGTTGTGGTGGCCTGACGGCGACAGGGGCAGGGAGGCAGCAATCGGGCTTTTAGGGGGGGGGTCGATGACGCTCTAAAGGGGTGGGGTGTCGTGTTGGATGGCCTTATTGCATGGGCAACAAAGGTATTGTCATCCGTTTCTCCTGGTAGATTGAAAAGACAAAGAAAACAAAAAAAGACAAAAGAAGCAAAACGAGACACGCCGATCACGGTATACTTCAAAAAACGGAAACGATTTCAAAACATGCAAAACGGACGTTGAAACGCGTTCTTTGCGTGAGCGAAGGGAGGGGTCGAATGTCTCAGTTGCGTAATCCGTTCACTCCTAGTTTTGGGCAGATCCCTCCTTACCTAGCTGGTCGATCTCGTATTGTCAGCGATATGGGACGAGCATTTGATCGAGGGCCGGGGGATCCGAATCTCTCAACCATTCTTGTGGGCGTGCGCGGCACGGGCAAAACGGCGCTTCTTTCGTATCTGGCCGAGATGGCGCTTGGCCAAGGATGGGTGTCGGCGAGCGTGACGGCCGAGGAGGGGATGCTCGAAGACATTCTCGAGCGTGCGGTCGAGACGGGCAGCCAGTTTGTTTCGTCTGAGGGAAGTGCTCGCGTGACCGGGGTCGCCATCGGGCAGATATTTGAAATGACTTGGGAGTACGAAGATGGGCGACGCGGCAATTGGCGGACGCGCATGAATCGCCTCCTTGATGAATTCGACCGTTATGGAGTGGGCCTTTTAATCACGGTAGACGAGGTGCGCGCCGATGTTGGCGAGATGATCAAACTCGCGTCCGTGTACCAGCATTTCGTTCGCGAGGGCCGTAGGGTCGCTCTCGTCATGGCAGGATTGCCGGGAAATGTATCGTCCTTGATCGGCGATAAGTCGGTTTCGTTTCTTCGTCGTGCGTTCAAGCATCGGCTCGGCCGTATTGCGGATTACGAGGTGGAAGAGGCGTTGCGTAAGACGGTGGAGGCGAGCGGTCGACGCATCGATGACGGGGGACTTTCGGTGGCGGTGGAGGCGATCGACGGGTTCCCCTACCTCATGCAGCTTGTCGGTTATCGGGCATGGGACCAGCATCCCCAGGCCGACACCATATCTGAAGAGGACGTGGCGAACGCCGTGGCTCTCGCCCGTCTCGAAATGGAGGACCGCATCCTCGAGGCGACGTTCTATGAGCTTTCCGAGGGCGACAAACGCATCCTTTCAGCTATGCTCGCCGATGGCGAGGTCAGTCGTATGGCCGATATCGCCATGCGCATCGGGGAGAGCAGCGGCTATGTGAGCGTCTATAAAAACCGACTTGTCGAAGCTGGCGTGGTTGCGGAAAAAGGTCGCGGCGTGATAGCGTTCGCCATGCCGGGATTGCGGGAGTATCTCGGCAAGAAGTTGCCTGTTCTGGTAGATCCAGATGGAATCGGAGAAGGGAAAGGCGCATGAGCGAGCCGTTGGAGATCGGGGTGCTGCTTTCCGGGAGCGGGACCAATTTGCAAGCCATCATCGATGCGGTGCGTGATGAGGGGCTGCCGATGGATATATGGAGCGGCGCGGAAGCGGTTTGCGGAAGATCTGCCGACTCACGGCGCTCCAGCATAACTTCGAGCAGCGCTTCATGCCGGAGTTTCAGGCTGAGCCGTCGGTGTTCCGTGTGGTGCTCTGGGATATGAATTACCGAGTTGAACCGGGTTCCCGGCAAGCGACCGACCAAGTCGAAAATCTGCTCAGGCTGCTTTGCGAAGGAGAGAAGACCGCGAAGCATTGCATGGAGGAGATCGGCTTGACCCACCGCCCAACGTTTCGCGAGAACTACCTGAATCCTGCGCTTGCAGCGGGGTTGGTCGAACGCACGATTCCTGACAAGCCGAACAGTCGCTTGCAGAAGTATCGTCTCACCGAACGCGGTCGAAAGGCGGTGAAAAACGAACGAGATGAGTGAATTGGAGAAAGCTGGAAGCCCCGCTTTCGATGGGGAGGGGTTTTATCGAAAGGTTGAGGACATCCTCGTAGAGGCGCGCTGTCGGGCTGTTTCCGCGGTGAACCTTTCCATGGTCTACGCCTATTTCGAGATAGGCCGCATGATCGTGGAGGAGCAGCAGAAAGGGAAGAGCCGCGCCGAATACGGGAAGCAGATCCTGCAAGGGCTTTCCGCGTATCTGACCGAGAGGTTTGGGCGGGGTTTCTCGCTGACCAATCTTGGGCAGATGCGCAAGTTCTATCGGGTGTACTCGCAAGATCCGATTCCCCAGACGCTGTCTGAGGAATTCGGTCTTTCCAAGAACGAAAGCGGTGATCGCAGGTTTCTCCTCAGCTGGTCGCAGTATCTCAAACTCATGCGCATCGACAATGTTGACGAGCGCCATTTCTACGAGATCGAGGCCGTTCGGAACGACTGGAGCCTCGCCGAACTCAATCGGCAGTTCGACAGCGCTTTGTACGAGCGTCTTGCGCTAAGCGGAGACGAGGAGAGGGTGCGCGCCTTAGCGGAGAAGGGCCAGGTGATCGCAAGCGCGAAAGATGCGATCAAGGATCCGTACGTGCTGGAGTTCCTTGGGCTTCCGGAGCAAGCTGCGTATTCGGAGCGGAATCTGGAGACGCGCATCATAGACCATCTCCAAGAGTTCCTTCTGGAGTTGGGGCGCGGGTTCGCGTTCATGGGCAGGCAGGTGTGCTTCACCTATGGCGAAGATCACTTCTTCGTCGATCTCGTGTTCTACAACCGGCTGCTCCGGTGCTTCGTTCTGTTCGATCTCAAATTGAGCAAGCTCACGCACCAAGACATCGGCCAGATGCAGATGTACGTGAATTACTACGACCGCAACGTGAAGCTGGAGGACGAGAACTCGACCATAGGCGTTCTTCTGTGCAAGGACAAGCACGATTCTATGGTGGAAATGACGTTGCCCGAGGGCAACAGCCAGGTATTTGCGAGCAAGTACCAGATGGTGCTGCCCAGCAAAGAGGAATTGAAGCGGTTGATGGATGATCAGGAGTAAGGTAGCTGTCTTCGACGTTGGCCGGTTTGATGGTTCGGGAGCGCGAAGCGTTTCTGTTGACGAGATTCGCGAAGTGCGATAATGGTTGGGTTAAGGATGCGCAAGGACACGTGAGACAAGGAGGCGCGATGGAGCCGTTGAAGATCGGGGTGCTGCTTTCCGGCAGCGGAACGAACCTGCAAGCCATCATCGACGCGGTGCGCGATGAGGGGCTGCCGGTGGATATCGTGAAGGTGATCTCGTCGCGGCCGGACGCGTACGGCATCGAGCGCGCGCGGGCGGCGGGTATCCCCGCGGTGGCGCTCAACCGCGACGTGTACGCCGACCCGCTGGCCGCCGACGCGCGCATCGTGGAGGAGCTGCGCGCGGCGGGCGCGGAGTACGTGGCGATGGCGGGCTACATGCGCAAGCTCACGCCCGTGATGCTGGACGCGTTCCCCGACCGCGTGCTGAACCTGCACCCGGCACTGCTGCCGTCGTTCAAGGGCGCGCATGCCATCCGCGACGCCTACGAGGCGGGCGTGAAGGTGACGGGCGTGACCGTGCATTTCGCGAACGAGGACTACGACAAGGGCCCCATCGTGGCGCAAGAGCCGGTGCGCGTGGAAGAGGGCATGTCGCTGGACGAGTTGGAGGCGGCCATCCACGCGGTGGAGCATGCGCTGTACCCGCGCGTGCTGCGCTGGGTGGCGGAGGGCCGCGTGACCATCACCCCTGAAAGGACGGTGCGCATCGCATGAAACGGGAGACGCTTGAGGCGATCATCGCCGATTTGAAGGCCGGGCGCGCGCCCGCGCTTTCCACGGAGGACTTCCCCTGCTTCTCGGCAGAGGCCTTGGAGGGCAACGAGCATGTGTCGCCCGCGTATTTGGACATGCTGGCGAAACGCCTCACGGCGGCCGACATCCCCACATTCGAGCGCGCGCTGCGCGCCATCTGCGAGGGCGATCTGGCGTGGCTGGGCTTCAAGATCGTCTACGATGCAGACGAGGCGCAGCGCAACACCGACAACGAGGTGACGAAGAAGTACGGCGACACAGGCTCGGCCGACGGGGAGCCGCTCGTGTTCTTCTGCAACGACGCGAAGGAGATCGTGGCGTCGCGCGAGCCGAGCCCGCGCGACGTGTTCCAGATGAAGGACGTCACGCGCGGCCCGAGCATGCACAACGAGCAGTTCGAGGGCTTGACGTGGCTTTCCGTGCCGCTGTTCGAGGCGGTGCGCGTGTGGCTTCTGGGCGCGTCGGACGCGGCGAGCGAGGTGGCGGCGCTGGCCGCGCACGTGGGCTTCGACGTGACGGTGGTGGACTACGACCCCGCCTACGTGAGCGAGGCGCGCTTCCCGAGCGCCCGGCGCATCGTGCTGGAGGGTGGCGGCTTCGACGGGTTGGCCGAACTTGCGTGCGCGCCGCAGGACTACGTGTGCGTGCTGACGCGCGGTCACATGTTCGACCCCGAGGGCTGCGTGTGGGCCACGCGGTACGGCGCGCACTATGTGGGTATGATGGGCTGCGCGGGCAAGAACGACCGCGTGCATGATCTCGTGTTGGCCGCCGGCGCCACCGAGGAGGACTGGGAGCGCGTCAAGCGCCCCATCGGCCTGAAGTTCGGCGCGAAGACCCCCGCCGAGCTGGCCATCGCCATCGTCGCCGAGCTGGTGGACGTGCGCTATCGCCAACGCTACAGCGAGGAGGCCCGCGCCAAGCACGAGAAGAGCCTCGGGCGGGAGTAGGGCCGCGCGTTAGTATTCGCCCGCGCGCTTCCTGCGACAAGGATGGGGTTGGCGGTTCGGGATGTCGGGTCGCCAACCCCAACCCGCTTGGGTTTCATTTTGCGATGGTGAGTCACCCTGCGTTCCCCATCGACGCCCCTGGGGCCGCCGGGGACGGGGTGGCCATCTTGCCTCCCTGTCGGCCCGCTTTCGCCCGTCTTACGCCGCGGGCGCCTCCGCGCGCTTGATGGAGCGCACGAGGTGCACGGAGCATACGGCGAACGCCGCCAGCCCCACGAGCGCGCCCGCCAACCCCACGTCGGCGATGCCCGCCGCTTGCGCCACGGCCCCGCCGATCCACGTGCCGCTTCCTATTCCCAGGTTGAAGATGCCCGAGTACGCCGACATGGCCACCGCCGAGGCATCCTTTGTCGAATTGGCCAGCACTTCCGACTGGAACGCCACGTTGTAGGCGGTGTAGCATGCGCCCCACAGCGCGCATACGGCCACCGTCGCAGCCACGCTTGCCGCCGTTGCCAAAAGCAGGGCCATCGACGCCGCCACGCCGATGACGACGGCGCGCATGAGCGGGAAGCGCATGCGGCCGTAGGCGCGCGAGAGCAGGGCGCTGCCCGCCATGCCCGCCGCGCCGTAGAACACCAGCGTGAAGGTGATCAGGTCGTCGGGAAAATGGGCCACCTGCTGCAAGAACGGCTCGATGTAGCTGTAGCAGGTGAAGTGCGCGGTGGCGAACAGCGCGGTGACCACGTAGATGTTGCGCAGCGCGGGCGCGGCGAAGAGCGTCGGAAGCTCACGGGGCGAGAAGGGCTTTCCCGCTGCGAGGCGAGGGGTGGCCGCGGCGAGGTAGGCCAGGATGCCCAAGGCCACCGCGCCCACGCAGGCGAACGTCATGCGCCAGCCGAGGAGTAGCCCGATGGCGCGGCCGAGCGGCAGCCCGCACACCATGGCGACGGACGATCCCGTGACGATGACGCCCACCGCGACGCCGCTGTGCTTCTCGCCCACCACGCGCACCGCCAGCGGCGAGGCGATGGACCAGAACACCGCATGGGCCGCCGCCACCATGAGGCGCGCACCCACGAGCAGGGAAAACGAGGGAGCCAGCGCCGAGGCGATCTGGCCTGCGGCGAACAGGGCGATGGAGGCCAGCAGCACGGCCTTGAGGTTGAACCGCGAGGCAAGCACCATGAGGGGGATCGACAAGAGCGCGACCGCCCACGCGTACAGCGAGATGATGAGCCCCGCCTCGGCCTCGGTCATAGAGAAGCTTTCCGCTATGTCGACCAGAAGGCCGATGGGCATGAACTCCGACGTGTTCATCACGAATGCGGAAAACGCCAGCCCGATGAGGGCCATCCAGTGCGCGCGTGGCATGGTCTTCTTCTCCTTCCCTGAAAACAGCGGGTGCGATTGTAGCAGACTCATGCAAAGCGCGGGTAAAGCTTTTGAATTCGGCGGCCGTTCGATCTTCGCACCGCCACGGCTGCCCGCGCGCACTGCCCCGATGCCTCCGATCCTTGCTTCGTTCCCGCCGTCTGCCGAGTTGTGGGAGGGGGCGGCCTGCGCGCGGGCATCGAGGCGGTTGCGCGGGTTCATAATGGAAACGTTGTGGGTTGGCGCAGCCAGCACGGGAATGCGGCAGCGCGTTTCAAGCGCCGTCGCCGAAGGAAAGGATGTAAGGCCATATGAGCGATCCTCAGATCAAGCGGGTTCTGATGTCGGTGACGGACAAGACGGGGGTGGTGGAGTTCGCCCGCGCCTTGGCTGAAGAATTCGGCGCGGAGATCATCTCGACAGGCGGCACGGCGCGCGCCATCGCCGAGGCCGGGGTGCCGGTCACGCCCATCGACGAGGTGACGAAGTTTCCCGAGATGATGGACGGCCGCGTGAAGACGCTGCACCCGATGGTTCACGGCGGCCTGCTGGCGAAGCGCGACAACGCCGACCACATGGCGCAGGCGGCCGAACACGGCATCCATATGATCGACATGGTGGTGGTGAACCTCTACGCGTTCGAGAAGACGGTGGCGGGCGGCGCGGACTTCGCCACGTGCATCGAGAACATCGACATCGGCGGCCCGTCGATGCTGCGCAGCGCCGCGAAGAACTTCGAGAGCGTGGCCGTGGTCACCGATCCGGCCAGCTACGACGCTATCCTGGCCGAGATGCGCGTCAACGGCGGCGCCACCACGCGCGAGACGCGCGCGAAGCTGGCGCTGCGCGTGTTCCAGACCACGAACGCCTACGACGGGGCCATCGCCGCGTGGATGGGCGCGCAGCTGGGCGAGGCGGCCGGTGCGGACGCGGGCGAGGCGGCTGCGGCTGCCGATGCCTCGCAGGGTGACAAGTTCCCCGCCGCCCGCGCGCTCGGCCTCACGAAAGCGCAGGACCTGCGCTACGGCGAGAACCCGCACCAGTCCGCCGCGTTCTACCGCCGCGACGACTACGCGGGCGCGGCGCATAGCCTGGCCCATGCCACGCAGCATCAGGGCAAGGAGATGTCGTACAACAACTACCTCGACGTGGACGCCGCGTGGGCGGCCGTGCGCGAGTACGACAACCCGGCGTGCGTGATCGTGAAGCACCTCACGCCCTGCGGCGTGTGCGAGGACAGCGACCTCGTGGCCGCCTACCAGCGCGCGCACGCGTGCGACCCGGTGAGCGCCTACGGCGGCGTGATGGCGTTCAACCGTCCGGTTACCTCCGATGTGGTGGTGGCGATCTTCGAGAACAAGCAGTTCGTGGAGGCCATCATCGCGCCCGAGTTCGCCGCAGACGCGCTGGAGATGTACAGCGCGAAGAAGAACGCGCGCCTGCTTTCCACGGGCGGCGTGAACCCGGCCGGCGGCGAGGTGGAGTACCGCTCGGTGGAGGGCGGGCTTCTGTGCCAGGACAGCGACGCCGTGCATGAGGATCCCGCCAGCTTCACGGTGCCCACGAAGCGCCAGCCGAGCGACGAGGAGCTGGCCGAGCTTCTGTTCGCGTGGAAGGCGTGCAAGTCGGTGAAGAGCAACGCCATCCTCATCTCGAAGGACCACGCCACGGTGGGCGTGGGCGGCGGCCAGCCGAACCGCGTGAACTCCGCGCGCATCGCCGTGGAGCAGGCGGGCGAGAAGGCCCAGGGCGCCGTGGCGGCGTCGGACGCGTTCTTCCCGTTCCGCGACGGGTTCGACGTGCTGGCGCAGGCCGGCGTGACGGCCGTCATCCAGCCCGGCGGCTCCATCCGCGACGAGGAGGTCATCGCCGCCGCCGACGAGCAGGGCATCGCGATGGTGTTCACCGGCCATCGCCACTTCCGTCACTAAGATCGCTTCGCCGTTCCGCCATGTAGTTGGATGGCGGAACGGCTTGACGCTGCGAAGCGTATCCAGCGCTTCGCAGCGTCAAGCCGAGTGCTTGTTCCGCGGCGCGATTCTCTTATCGATTCAAAATACTTCAACATCGCTTGCCGGTTTGCCGTGCGGATCAGACCGATTCTTGGGCTGATGCTCTAAAAGTGCGTCTGTCGAATTTCTGCCGAGTTCGTTGGACTGCCGGTTGGGTTCGGTTGAACCGCTTGCCGGGCTTTCATGGAGAAAACCCCTATCTTCCCTGATGGGCTTGAAATCACGGGGGGGGGGCTGCCATAATGAGCCCCCAATGGAAAAGAATCGGCAGATCAGCGTCCGATAATCTCCCTGAGAAGGTTCTTTCGGAAGGGGATGGGTGGCCGCTGCAGCCTCGGATGCGAGAGGGGAAGAAGCGATGGAGAGACGCGCAAGGGGGCAGAAGGCCGCCTCGGGCGGCATGCGCGCGGTGCTGTGCGTCTGCGCTATTGCCTTGGCGGCAGGTCAGGTGCCTTGGACGGGCGGCTTCGACCGGGCGTATGCGGATGAGGGGAACGGGTCTGCCGCGCCGCCTTCGGCCGCCGCCCTTGATGCGACTGCCGAGGTGCGGGTGGCGTCCACGCCTGAGGAGCTGGAGGCGGCCGCCAAGGATGCGACGGCGACTTCCATTGCGTTGGGCGCGGATATCGACGTGGCCTCCCTTGAAGGCGGCGTTTTGAAAGACGATTACGACAGCTACCGTTACAAGGTGCTTTTCGACCATTCCGTGACCCTTGATCTCAATGGGCACGAGTTGACGAACAGCAGCAGCAACGAAAGCGGGAAGTCGGGCACCATTTTGCTGTTCGGCTCGCTGGAGGGGAAAGTGGATGCCGTTCTTATGGATACGGCGGGCGGCGAGAATCCTGAAGGCGACGGGCTTTCGGGGCGTGTTTCCGGCGGTCTGCCGAGCGGCATCAAAACGGTGGGCGATGATACGACGCTTGCTATAAAAGGCGGTGTCATCTGCAACAATAGGGCAACCCAAGGCGGCGGCGTGTGCGTGGAGGACGGTTCTGTTGTCATGACCGGCGGCTCCATTGCAAACAATGTGGCCGGTGGCGGGCGCAGCGGCGAGGGCGGTGGCGTGTACGTGGGCCTTTTGTCTTCGTTCACGATGGAGGGCGGCTCCATCACGGGTAACACGTCCGACCAGTACGGCGGCGGCGTTGCCGTAGGGGTTCTCGGCAAATTTACGATGAACGACGGCTCCATCACGGGCAATTCCGTTACGGTTGCGGGCTTCCAAAATGGTGGCGGCGGTGGCGGCATCGCGAACGAAAGCGGCACGGTGCAGTTCAATGGCGGGAAGGTGACGGGAAATTCCGTGTCGGGCGGCAGCACGGAGAAGCCGGCTGCGGGCGGCGGCGTGCAGGTCGATGGAAACAAGGTTTTCATCGGCGGCCCGGCGGTCATCAAGGACAACACGAGTTTCGGTCACTCGGGCAACGATGAGCAGCCCAGCAACATGGCCGTTTCGGCCGACAGGCCGATCGAGGTGACGGCGGGGTTCGTTTCGGAGGAGCCCATCGGCATCACGCCCATCGGCGAGCTTCCGGGGCCGTTCGTGAAAATGGGCGAGGGCGTCGAGGGATCCCCCGACCGCTATTTCAAGGCTGACGACCCCTCCTTGCAGGTGAACCCCGACGGCACGATAACGCAGGCCCAAGAGGTTGGCCCTCTTGAGGGCGAAGTGTCTTTGGCTGGCTCGGGCGAGGTTGTTTACGGCGGTTCCATTACGATGAACGTTGCGCTGCGAAACGCGCAGACCGACGCGCCTCAGGCGACGGTGCTTGACCAGTCGGGCGAGACGCTTTTGTCGGTGCCGCTGGGCAAGGAAGGCGGCTCCGTGGAGCTGTCGACGCTGGCTAAGTCGATTCCCGCAGGGACCGAGCAAACTTTGACAGTGCGCGTGAGCGATGGCGACGGGCGGCAGGTCGAGGACACGGTGCAAGTGACCGTCGCCCCTTGCGTTATCGATGATGCCGAGGCGTTGACGTGGAGCGACACCGAAGGGCGCGTGGAAAACGATGGTGGCGCGGTGACGGCATCCCTTGCTTCTTCGGCGTTGGTGCAACCTTCCGACAAGGTGGGCGTCGAAGTGCGCGGTGGGGACGTGCAGACGGCGGGCGAGCATGTGGCGACGGCGGTGCTGACCGGCGCGGATGCCGGTTTCTACCAACTTGGCGATGCGATTGCGAGCAAAACGTTCACGATTGCCTCCGCCCCCGTCTCCTTGGGCATGACGCTGGTTGCGTCGAACGATCGTCCCACCTATGGGGAAGCGATCTCCTTCACGGCGACGATAGAGGAGCAGGAGCGCGCGAAGCTTGCCGATACGAGCGAAGGGATCGAGGGAAGCGTTTCGTTCTTCCTTGGCGATGCTTTGCTGGGAACCGCTTCCGTTGAGAATGGCGTGGCCGCGATGACCTACGATACTGCGAAGCGCACGCTTGGCCTCGGCGGTTCCAAGGTGGAGGCTGTGTACAGCGCCGATGAAGAGGTGCGCGCGTCGGTTTCCGTGGAGGTGCTGCCGCGGGCGGTTGATGTTTCCGGCGTGAAGGCCCTCTCCCGCGTTTACGACGGCACCGTTGATGTGGCGGTTGACGCTTCTTCGGCGGCGCTTTCCGGCGTGTTGGCGCAGGATGAGCAGGCGGTGTCGTTCGCGGTGGATGGCGGTCGCTTGGCCGATGCCGATGCCGGAACGGGCAAGGCGGTCGAGTTGAAGAACGCCCGCATCGAGGTTTCCGACGAGCTTGAAGGCTGGTATATCCTCGGCTCGGTGGGAGCGCTTGCGGTGGATATCGCGCCGGCGGCCGTGTCGGGAGTGTCGCAGGCCATCCCCGCGACGCAGACGGTCGCGTCGGGGGCGGGGCTTTCTGTCCTCGTCTCGCCCGAGTTGATTGTCGGCGTGAACGGCGAACAGGTTTCCGGCACGCTGATGTGGTACGCGGACGCGGAGAGGACGCAGCCCGTTGACGAGGGGTACACCTTCAAGGCGGGGGGCGAGCCGGTCACGCTGTGGTGGTCGTTCGTGCCCGCATCGTCCAACTACGCGACGGCCGAGGGTTCGGTGGACGTTACCGTGGAGGCGACGGAGCCGGGTCCGGTGGATCCCGATCCCGGTGAGGATCCGACGCCCGGCGATCCTGATCCCGCCCCCGACCCCAACGATCCGGATTCCGGCCTGACGCCGCTGCCGATGCCCGATGCGCCCAAAGGCAGCGCGGGCGGTTCGAACGCCCTTGCCAGTACAGGTGATGCCGCTGCTGTGGCGCCCCTCGTCGCGATTGCGACGACTGCAGGTGCGCTGGCTTTGGCGACGGCGCTGCGTGGGATGCGCCGCACGCAGGGAAATAGGCGCTGATCGTAAGGCGCATCCTGCCGTAAAAGATCGGTTTTGCAAAGGCGGAGGCATCGTCGATGCGGAGGCTCAAGCTTCGTATCGACGGTGCCTTTTCTCTTTATGGCGCCACAAAGCCGCTTTGGCGGATGGGTCGGCGGTGTTTCGAGCGACTGCCGACGGGCGGGGGAGGCGTGTTCGAGGCAAGAGCCTGGTAGGTTCTCCCTCCTTTCGGAGCGGTGGGACGACGCGCGCCGAATCGCCACGCTTTCGTGCGCCGAGGCGGGCCGGGGCTCGTGCTATACTGGGGCCTTCCGGGTCGGCGTTCGCGGGATGGCCGGATCGAGCGCGCAACCGCGCCCTTGCGCGAAGGGCGCAACGGAAAACGACTTGAAAACGACAGGCTGAAGAAAGCGCGCAGACCGCCCGCGCGACGGCGCGGGCGGGTATGCTGCCCTGTGCCGCCCTTGTTCGCACGGACGCCCTCCGTTCGTGCTTGCAGGCGTCGCGATCGCACCGAAGGAGGATCTGCCGTGATAGTGCTCGACGAGCCGTACGCATCCGAGCTTCTCGTCTCTTGGCTCGAGGAGTCGCAGCATCCCGTGCTCGACAACGGCTTCGCCCGCTCGCTCGCGTCCGCGCGCCTCAACCTCGTGCCGCGCGAAGAGGCCGTCTCGCGCCTCGAAGGCGGCGAGCGCGTCTATACGAACTCGGAGAACGCGCTCGCTTGGATCGCGGACAACGTGCGCAACGACGACCTCGTGCGCGCCATCAGCCTGTTCAAGGACAAGGCGGCCATGCGCGCCGCCCTTGCGCAGCTCGACCCCGGCCTGCTCTTCAAGACGTGTTCGGCCGACGAGCTGTTCGAGCTCGATTTCTCCCGGCTCGAGCCTCCGTTCGTGCTCAAGCCCTCCGTGGGCTTCTGCAGCATGGGCGTCCACGTGATCCGAAATCGCGACGATTGGGAGCGCGCGCTCGCCGACATACGGAAGAACTCCTCGGTCTGGCGGAGCAGGTATCCGGAAAGCGTCGTCGGCTCGGGCTCGTTCATCCTCGAGGGCTACGTCGAGGGCACCGAGTACGCCCTCGACGCCTACTTCGACGAGGAGGGCCGCGCGCATCTGCTCAACGTGCTGCGCCACGATTTCGCATCGGCTGCGGACACGTCCGACCGCATGTACGTGACGAGCGCGCCTCTCGTGCGCGAGACGGCGCCCCTGTTCGCCACATGGCTCGATCGTGTGAACGCGCTCGTGGGCGCGCGCAGCGTTCCCGTGCACGTGGAGGTGCGCGTGAAGGACGGGCACGTCACGCCCATCGAGTTCAACCCGCTGCGCTTCGCGGGCCTCGGCGGCACCGACGTGAGCTTCCACGCGTACGGCTACCGCACGTACGAGGCGTTCCTCGAAGGGCGCGATCCCGATTTCGATGCCGCGTTCTCCGGCAAGGACGGCAAGGTGTACACGATGTCGCTTCTGAACCCGCCGGCCGACGCCACGGGTGAGGAGGCGTTCGACTACGACGCGTTCGCCGCCCGCTTCTCGAACGTGCTCGAGCTGCGGCGCTTCGATGCGGACCGCGTGGGCAGCTACGGCTTCCTCTTCCTCGAGACGGATGCGGATTCGGCAGACGAGCTGGACTTCCTCATGCGCTCCGACCTCAAGGAGTTCCTCCGCTAGGCGCGGGGGAGGAAGCCGGGGCGCCGTCGTGAAACTCAGCATCAGAAACCTGCTTGTGGGACTGGTCATTGTCATCGTGCTCGCGGTGGTGCTTTTGCGCGGGGACCAGCTGGTGGAGCTGGCAGACACCATCAGGAAGGGCTCCGTCGTCCCGCTCGTCGCGGCGCTGCTCACGCAGCTGGGCAAGTACTTCGCCCAAAGCTTCGCGTACTCCTACGCCTTCGAGGCCGTCGACGAGCGCATGGGTCCGCGCGAAACGCTGCCGCTCGTGTTCGGCACGTTCTTCATGAACACCATCGCGCCCTCGCTTAACCTGGCGGGCACGACGCTCGTGGTGGACGACGCGCGCCGTCGCGGCATCGCTCCCGGCAAGGCCACGAGCGCGGCGCTGCTCATGCAGATCACCATCGACTCGGGCTTCGCCACCATCATGCTCGTGGGATTTGCCATCCTCGCGTTCACGGTGGGGCTGTCACCTCTGTGGTTTCTACTGGGGCTGCTCGTCATCGTGCTCGTGGGCGGGATGGTGCTCGTGCTCGTGCTCGGACGCAAGCGGCCGGCGCTCGTGCTCAGGCTGCTGCGCCCTGTCGAGCGGCTGGTGAACCGCGTCCTCGCGCGCTTCAAGAAGCCCGCGCTCGATCCGTGGGTGGAGCGCGCTGTGGCCTCGTTCTCGGATGCGGCGGGCCTCATCGGGCACAACCCCAAGACCACCGCGAAGGCGTTCGCCTGCTCCATCTTCGCCAGCACGTGCGAGCTCGCGTGCTTCAGTTTGGTGGGCGTCGGTTTCGGCGTCACGCATCCCGAAGCGCTCATCTGCGGCTACGTGGTCGCCACCCTGTTCGCCATGATCTCGATCACGCCGCAGGGCGTGGGGGTCGTGGAGGCGGCCGTCGTGGTGGCGTTCACCTCGTTCGGCGCGTCGGGCGCGGCGGGCCTGTCCATCGCGCTCGTGTACCGCGGCATCGTGTTCTGGTTCCCGTTCCTCGTGGGCGCGGTGCTCATCCAAACCACCAAGACGTTCAAGCGCGAGGCGAAGCGCGTCGCGCGCGATCAGGAGAAGGGCAAGGGCCGCATCGGCGGCACGGCCCATGTGGCGAAGCGCCTCGACGAAGAGGCCTTGCGTGCGCCTCGGCCGGCAGTGCATCCGCGGGCCGAGGCGGCTGGGCGAGCGGCGCATCCGCAGGCAGAGGCGCGCATGCGGATGGAGGGCGCTTCGAAGGCGGGGGAGGCGTCCAAGGTCGCAGGGGCCTCGCAGACGGCGGTTTCGCCGCGTGCGGATGCGCGGTCGGATTCGACGGGCGGCGAGTGCTAAAGGACCTGCTCGCGGTTTGCGGCGCGTTCGCGGGCCTTCTCCTCCAGGCGCGCGAGGGGCACGATCTTCGTCATGATGGTGCCGTCGGAGACGACGTCGCCCGCATCGTCGAAGGCGACGACGCGCCAGAACTGCTTAGTCCCGCCCGAGCGCGCGGGCTCTTCGCGCTCGAGCTCGGCCACGCCGCGCAGAAGGCCGGCCGTGCCGCTTTTGCGATGGCGCACGTGCACGTCGATGCCGAACGGGCGCTCGACGTCGAAGTCGGTGCTCTGTTCCGTTCCGATGCTCGCCACCGTCTCAAGCAGCGCGATGGTGGCGCCTCCGTGCAAAAACCCGAAGGGTTGGAACAGATCGGGCGTGATGGGCATCGTCGCCTCCACGCGGTCCTTCGCAACGGATACCGTCGTGATGCGCAGCGTGTCGACCAGGGCCATGGACATCTCCTTCAGTGCGCCCGCACGGAGGCGGGCTTCGCGGTTCTCGCGCACCAGTATACCCGAGCGCGTGCGCGTCGGCACCGGACAGTCGGCGGCGTCCGTCCCCAGCTGGCGGTCGTCGGGCGGCGGGCGCGGCAAGGCCGTCGCGCTTCGGGCGGTGGCGGACGAAGCGCGGGCGGGCGTCGGCGGCATCGACGGCGGGGCTTCGGCGAAGGCGGCGAGGGGGCTTCGGTGGAGAAGTTGCTTTCGGGGTGGTTTCCTGCCAAAGAGCCTTGCTCGCAATCATTGATGTTGCAAGCGAAATATGCTAGGTAAAATGTGCCTTAGCTGATTCGGGAGAAATAAGTCATAGCCCATGATCGACGCATCTCTGTGCCGCAATTATTAAGTTGACGTGCATTGTTGGAATTGCTTTCGATGGTGAATGCTGTCGATTTGCCGCAGAGCTCTGATGCGCTCATATGGTTGGAAACGTCGTTCCCGTTCCGGTTGAAGAAGAGAGCGATTCCGAATCGGGGGGGGGGGTGCTAGCTTCCTGCTTTCTTGAGCTTTTGCGACGGAAAAAGCTTGCAGCGCGCCTCTCGCAAATGCCAGACCATTTCAGAGCAAGAATTAGCCGTAGCATCGCTTTTTTGCTCTTGAAACGATGCCGGTTGGCGGTGGCGAGTGTGCACAATCCCGCCGAGTGTTTGACATCTTTGAACTTATGGGAAATCCAGAGGTAGTGCGCAAGTTTGAAATGCTTTCTTCTCCGACAGGGTTGCGCCGGCCGATGCCGGCTGATGAAGCGGGCGCGCTTTTCGGTGCGTTTGCCGATCCGGTCAAAGGAGCTTGCGGCTCGTGCCGCAAGCTCAAAAACGTTAGCATCCGTCATGCCCGTGCGTATGTTCGACTTCGAGGAGCGCAGGTGGCCGCAGCGCTTTGTTTCGCATTGGGCCTCTGGTGGAATGCGCCCTTCTCCTGCCGGGTGCCGAAATCGTGATAACTTGAGGGCTACTTCACCGGAAACAATCCTGAAAGATAGCTGTAGCTGCCGGGCATCTTCTCGATCGGCTTGCTTCCCGCGGGCTCCATGCTTTCGGCGTCGTATCGGTGCATCGACCAGTTGTCCAGCACGTATATCGACCCGTCGGTTACGGTCATCTGGTCCACCCCGTGCTCAAGGGCGCGCTCCTCGACGGATCCCGTCTCCAGATCCACGACGCTCAGCACGCTGTCGCCTTGCTCTTGCCTGGTGTCGCAATGGGCGACGTAGAGCCTGCCGTCCTCCAAGGCTATGCTCGAAGCGCCCCTCTCGTTCAGCTGGATGGAGCTCAGCGTGTCGCTTTTTGTGTCAAGGACGCCGATCTGGCCTCTCGATGCGACGTCGAAGCTGCAGAAATAGATGCGGCTTTCGTCCGCAACCGCCCTGTAGACGCTCGAAGCGTAGGCGCAGCCGCTGCAGTCGATCGATTTCCTGAGGGTCAGGTTCTCGTCGTAGCGCAGGATCATCGGAGAATTGTCGTCGAGGTCCAGTCCGAAAGCGTACAGGCTGCCTTCGTGCCAGATGATCTTCGACACGTAGACCCCCTCGATGGACACGCTCGACACCTCTCCGTCGTCGGTTCGGCAACGGTTTATGTAAGACGCGTAATTCAGCGTGTTGCAAGTGAAGACGTGCGCGTCGCTTGCGGCCACGTCGTTCATGGCCGGCTGCTGGATGGTGTGCGTTTCGGTGGCGAGGGAGTCCAGATCGACTTGCAGGACGGCCTCGCCGTCTTTGGTCTTGAAGTTTCCTTGGGGGATGGCGAACAGGCTGCCTTCGTAGACCAGCGGATCGTAAAAGATGTTCCCCAGCGTTGCGTAGCCAAGGGGGAGCTGCGCCACCTCGTTCATTTCCCTGTCGTAGAAGACGATCCTGCTCGTCTCTTTCTCTGATCGCGTTTCGATGACGCCGATGGCGGCGTCGACTGGGGCGGTCGGCTCTTCGTCCGAGGCGCAGCCGCAAAGGCAGGTCGCCGCCATGAAGAGCGCCGCGCCGGTTAGGAAGCGGGCAATGGTTCGTTTCATCGTCAATCCTCTGGTCGCGGCAGGCGCAGGCGGCATGCGGAGCGCATCGTCTGCGCCTTGCCAAAACTGCTTCTTGCACATCAAAGCACATTTCGCAGGCTAAAGCGTCAACGGGCGCATAACCGGCTCAAAGATGCTCGCGACTGCTAATAGTTTAGTTGGAGGTACATGAGAACGCATTCTTTGGAATCTATGATCTCCATCGGGTGGATAATCGGTCCCAATACTTCGTTCGTGCTTATGTTAGCGCCAAAATTGTCGTAAAACGAAGCCCAGACCAATTGGGAGCAACAGAACGCATCCCGCCTCATCGTGTCGAAGAAGGCGTGCTAGGAGGCGCAGAATGCTTTCCGCGAACATGGACGATGCGGTCAAGCAAGAGTTCACCAAGATCGTTGGCGAGCTGGGCATGAGCGCGACCACGGCGTTAACCTTTTCGTCCGCTCCGTCATCAGAGAACGAGGGCTGTCTTTCCCCGTGACGCTTCGCGCGTCGAACGAGCGGGATCAGGCCGACTACAAAGCCCGCTAGTTCCGGCGCGGGGTCGCCGCCGTGGAAAGCGGCGACATGCTCACCGTCGAGCAGGCGAAGCAGGCGCTCGGCATGGAGCGGGCGGGCGATGAGTAGCGCTTGCAGGGTGCTGATAGCCCGGCCGCGATCGAGGACTTGGCGTCGATGACGGGCCGGGTCAAAACCGGTTCTTCAACGCGGTCGATCTCTTGCAGCGCTTCCCCGAGATCGGCCATGGGCACGAGGCCGAGCCCGGCGAAGACGAGCCGCCGTTTCCTTGCAGGGAGTACCATCGCCCGGCACCACCAAGACGATCTACTACGCGCTGGATGCCGCCTCGGGCATTGTGAAGGTGTTCGCCCTGCTCGATCAGCGGCGAAATCCAGCGAACCGGTTTCGCGGCATCGACGAGTCGAGGCTTGAAGACTTCGAAGGCGAGACCCTGGCCGTGCGAGGTCGAGCTGCGAGTATCGGTGGCCTTCTCCGGCATCGCAGCGTAAAACGTCGATAGCGAACCCCGGCTGGTTTCAATCTGCCATGATGGCCTGGGGCGAAAAGCGGGAATTGAAAAGATACCGAAAGTTACCGACTTCGGCGAGGGGGCTTTGGTGACGGCTTCGGTGGAGAAGCGATGGACGCGAAATTGTCGGCGTTATTGCTTTTGCTTTTCAATTCGTTGTGCTATTATAACCGTCGCTGCGTGAGCAGCCATCGGGATGTGGCTCAGCTTGGTAGAGCGCTGCGTTCGGGACGCAGAGGCCGCAGGTTCAAATCCTGTCATCCCGACCATGGAGCTAAAGGGGATGTTTCCATCAAAGCGAACATCCCTTTTTTGCATCGGAGAGCCGCTTCGTCGGAGACGATGGGGCGGGGTGGAACCGCAGCGGGCGGATCCGCGCGAGCAACTTGGAGGAACGTATGAAGATCCTTGGAATGGGAATGCCGGAGCTTCTCATCATCCTCGTGGTGATTCTGCTCATCTTCGGCCCGAAGAACCTTCCGAAGCTCGGCAGCGCTCTTGGCAAGACCGTCAAGAACCTCCGCGAGGGCATCGGTGGCGGCGAGAAGGCCATCGAAGACGCCGATGACGAGGAAGAGGTCGTCGAGGAGGTTGAGGAGCAGCCTGTCAAGAAGACGACAGCGAAGAAGACGACGGTCAGGAAGAAGGCCGAGTAACCCTCTGATTTTCGTTCGAGCGCGGTATGTGCAGACGGCCCACGCCTCGCACATACCGCTTTTTTCATATCGGCGCGATGCATTCGCGCTTCCATCGCAAGAAGAGCCGGATCGCACGCTTGTGGAAAGCGTGCCTGTTTTATGCAAGTGGACAGGTGGAGGAACATGGCTGACAACAACTTCATCCTCACGCCGGAAGGCAAGGAGAACCTCGAGGCCGAGCTGCACTATCTCGAGACGGAGAAGCGCGCCGAGATCGGCGAGCGCATCAAGGTGGCGCGGGAGTTCGGCGATATCTCCGAGAACTCGGAGTACGACGACGCGAAAAACGAGCAGGGCATGATGGAGGCGCGCATCGCCGAGATCAGCCGCATCCTCTCCGAGGCCACCGT
>ERZ826396.1558-NODE-1558-length-24222-cov-11.062441_pt1 | contig 24222 bp, 19 predicted proteins | sample MGYA00519926_ERZ826396 | MGnify/ENA primary metagenome ERZ826396 (study PRJEB31778, sample SAMEA3449230) | human gut metagenome | biome: human gut; feature: human-associated habitat; material: faeces | place: United Kingdom | collected 2010/2012 ... | reverse complement strand
AGATCCTCGACAACTACGCCACGCAGATCCTCGACCACGGGTTCTTCCACGCCGATCCTCACCCGGGCAACCTCCTCATCCGCAACGGGAAGATCGTCTACATCGACCTCGGCATCATGGGTCGTCTTTCGCCGCGCGACCGCGCCGGATTCGGCGGCATCATCGAGGCCGTGGGCATGGAGAGCGCCGCCGAGCTCAAAGACGCGCTGTTGTCCTTCGCCATCTCGAAGGACAACAGCGTCATCGACCACACGCGCTTCTTGGCCGACCTCGATCTGCTGCTTTCGGACTACGGCTCCTGCGATGTGGCCGACATCGACATCGGCATGTTCCTCAACGACATCCTTTTGCTCACGCGCTCGTGCAAGGTGACGTTGCCCGCGTCCATCACAAGCGTCTCGCGCGGCATCGTGACGCTCGAGGGCACCATCGCCCCGTTCATCCCCAACGACAACGTCGTGTCCATCATCAACGCGCACATCCAGCGCTCGAAGAGCGTGCGCGGCGAGCTGGCGCAGGCAATGGAGGACCTCGCCCTTTCGCTGCGCTCGTCGTCGAAGGGCATGCTCGACGCGGCGCGGTTCTCGGGCGAGGCGCTCAAGATGCTCACGCGCGGGCAGCTCAAGATGAACATGGAGGTTCTGGGCAGCGAGGCGCCGCTTTCGAAGCTCGCGAAGATCATCAACCGGCTGACCATCGGCATCATCATCGCCGGGCTGTTCATCGGCTCGAGCATGCTGTCGTTGTCGTCCATGGAGCCGCGGCTGCTCGGCGTGCCCGTGCTGGCGTTTTTCGGCTACCTGGGCGCCGCCATCCTCAGCGTGTGGGTGATCCTCGACATCAGCCGCCGGAAGCTGTGACGCCGACGGCTTCGGCTTTTGCGCGGCGGTTGCGCGCGGGAATCGGTCGTTCGTGGCAGGTTTTGACGGAAATCCGCTATCGCGAAGAGGCGCAAGGGGGACGCGTTTGAAGCGCCTCCCTTTCGGTGTCGTGCGACCTGGGGAAACGAAAGCAATGTACCGCGCAGGGGAAAACGCGCTGCGGATGCTATGGCGGTTTTCCGTCAAAACCCGCCACGAAACCCGGTGCGCAGTGCCTCGCTCCGGCGTTTCGTCCGCTTCCTGCCGCTGCTTTGCTTCGGCAAGGGTCGAGGCCCCGGGCGAAAGGGCTCTCGCATCGTCGCGGCTTTCATCGTCGCGGCTTTCGTTGTGCGGGTTTGCATCGTTCCAGTTCGCAGATGCCGCAATCGCAGGTTGCGGGAGATTCCAACGAGAAGCGGTTGTGCTTCGTTTTCTGCAACCGAGCAAAAAAGGAGAGGGCGAAGCGAAACGGCAGACCGTCGCGCCGGTCTGCCTTGTGGGCGCACAGAGAGGTTCTCCGGTCCATCCTCTGCTGGCCAAAGGCGTTCTGGCAGCCGATCGGCGCCGATGCGGATCCGCAGGGTGACGGCGTGTTGGGTGGGGAGGATGGTGCGATACGGGCCGCACGGTGCGGAGCGGGTTGGGTCGCGCGGGCGGCATGGATCGGACGACGCAATGCGGGCCGCGTGCTTCCTCCGGGTTTGTCGCAAGAGCCGTTTCGTGCGGGGAAAGAAAAGGTGTCGGCGGGCACCGTGGCTCTATAGGCGCACCCCACCCTCTATTCGCTTCCCCGAAGCCCTCCTTTATCTACAAAATAGGATAATCTTTCCTCTTGATTAAAATAAAACACTATGACACTATGACAATAGTTCAATTAGACAACTGAAGGGCCGGGGGAGGCTCGGGGGAGTTGGTTCTATGAGAGTGGGATTCTGATTCGCATCGGTCGCATCTGACGTTCCAATCATTGCCCATATACGCATTGCAGGGCCTCGGGCTGCGAGGAAGGGCGAAGCCGTGTCTTTTGAAACGGGGAAACCTCAAGAGTCGAGAATGCAAGGTGCGCGGAGCGATGCTGGGCGATCGGGCTCGCGCGAAAGAGGTTGCGGGCTTTCGGGTAAGACGAGGATAGGAGGAGAAGGCATGGCGAAAGAAGGAAAGCTGACAAGGCGCGCGTTTCTGCAAGGGACGGCGGCCCTTGGCGCGATGGCCGCGCTTTCAGGCTGTGCGGGCCAGGAAACGCTCGAACCGAGTTCCGCCGGGGTGCCCGCCGTTGAGGCGGGGGAAGCCGAGGTACGTCACGCATGGTGCCAGATGTGCGGTCCGGCCCGCACGCACTGCTCGACGCTGTGCTACATAAAGGACGGTCGCTGGACGAACGTCGAGGGCAACCCCGAGGCCGGCAACAACTGGGGTCGCGGCAGCCGCAGCCTTTGCGCCAAGGGCAACGCCGCCATGGCCGTGCTGTACGCGCCGGGGCGTCTGCTGTACCCGATGAAGCGCGTGGGCGAGAAGGGCGAGGGGAAGTTCGAGCGCTGCACGTGGGACGAGGCCATGGACGCCATCGCCGCCAAGCTGCTCGAGCAGAAGGAGCAGTACGGCGCCAAGTCCTACGGCGTGCTGTCCCCGCAGTTCTACGCGGTGCTCGGCACGATGGGCCGCCGTTTCCTGAACGTGCATGGCAGCCCGAACTATATGCACAGCGCCATCTGCAACTCGCAGCGCATGTTCAGCCGCCTCGTCACCATCGGCGGTCCGGCCCATGCCCAGGCCACCGACACGGCTCCGGGACAGCTCGACAAGACGAAGCTTTTGGTGGTGTGGGGCTACAACAGCGAGAACTCGGCCATCAACCAAGGCAATCCGTATGCGCGGCTCAACGCCATCGAGAAGGGCCTCAAGGTCATCGACATCCGTCCCATGCAGGACGGGTTGGCGGCGAAGGCCGACATCTGGGTGCCGGTGCGTCCCGGCACGGACGGCGCGCTGGCCATGGCCATCCTGAACGTCATCATCGAAGAGGACCTGTACGACCACGACTTCGTTGAGAATTGGTGCAACGGCTTCGACCAGCTGGCCGAGCATATGAAGCAGTACACGCCCGAATGGGCCTCGCCCATCACGGGCATTCCCGTCGAGCAGATCTACGAGGTGGCGCGTCTTATGGGCACCGTCAAGCCCATGGGCATCAACATCGGCAACGGCATCGGCGACCAGCAAAACGACGGCCATTGGACCGTGGCGTGCGCGTGCCTGATCGAGGCCATCACCGGCAACCTCGGCATCGCGGGCGGCGGTGGAGCCGGTATGGTGGCGCCCCCGTCGCTTATCAAGACGAAGAGTATCGATGTGCTGACCGACAAGCTTCCGAAAACGGAGGAGGACGAGAAGAACGGCTTCATGGCCGGCGTGTCCGATCTCGTGGGCCCCGAGACCCCGCGCTGGTTCCAGACGATGGAGACGCAGGAGTCCGGCCCCACGACAGCTTACTTCAAAGGCATCATGAGCATCCTCACGGAGGATCCCTATCCGCTGCGCTGCATCTTCGGGCAGTCGTCGAACCCGCTTTCGGCCACGCGCCAGCCCAAGAAGGTTGAGGAGGCTTTGAAGAAGCTCGACTTCTACGTGGTGATGGACACGCAGTGGAACTCGTCGTGCGATTTCGCCGACTACGTGCTGCCGGCGTGCACAAACTACGAGAGCAGCTACCAGTTCGGCACGAAGAACAGCGCCGACGGCACGTTCATCGCCATCAACCAGAAGATCGCCGAGCCGATGGGCGAATCGCGTTCCGATTGGGAGTACTACCTCGATCTGGCCGTGCGCATGGGTTACGGCGAGGATTTCTGGAACGGCGACATGGACGCCTGCCTGCGCGAGCAGTTGGACGGCTCGGGCATCGATCTGGAGGAGCTGCGCGCCGCGAACAAGGGCATCTTCGTGGAGCGCACCGACGGCGCGAAGCCGACGGAGCCGAAGTACCAGGACTACGAGAAGATGTTCGCCAGTTTGCCGGGCGGCAAGGTGCAGTGCTACAACGAGTGGATCGGTAACAAGCCGAACTGCGACGACACCGGCACGATCTCGCCGCTTCCCGTGTACAACGGGCCGGCAGAGAGCATCGCGGGCACGCCTGACATCGCCGAGGAGTACCCGCTCGTCATTTCCGACGTGCATGCGTACCGCCTGTGCAACCACAGCTATTACGTCGATGTGCCCTACCTGCGCGAGCTGCAGCCGTATCCCTGGGTGAAGATCAACCCGGCCACGGCCAAGCAATACGGCATCGCCGACGGCGACTGGGTGAAGATCGAGTCGCCCCACGGCTGGGTGAAGATGGTCGCGCGTTACCTTGAGAGCATCGCCCCCGACGTGCTCATGTCGCGTCGCGGATGGTGGCAGCCGTGCGAGGAGCTTGACCTGCCCGGCTACGATCACCTGGATGGCGGCAGCGAGATCAACGTGCTCTACGATGCCGAGCTGGCCAATTTCGACCCGTTCAACTCGGCCATGTCGAAGCAGACGCTCGTGAAGATCAGCAAGCTGGAGGAGGGTAACTAGCCATGGCGAAGCAATACGGCTTTTATATGGACACCGAGCGCTGCATCAAGTGCTGGGCGTGCGAGGTGGCGTGCAAGCAATGGAACGGCATCAAGGCGGGCACCATCGCGCGCCGCAAGGTGCACGAGGTGGAAAGCGGCACGTTCCCGGACGTCACGCGCACGTTCGTGTCGATGTCGTGCATGCACTGCGCCGAGCCCGCGTGCTCCGCGGTATGTCCTGCGGGCGCCATCTCGAAGCGCGGCGAGGACGGCATCGTGGTGGTGGACAAGGAGAAGTGCATCGGGTGCCACTACTGCTTCTTCGCCTGTCCGTTCGGCGTGCCCCAGTACACCGACGAGGGCATGGACAAATGCGATTGCTGCATCGGCAACGGCGTGACGCCGGGCGACACGCCCCACTGCGTGGCAACGTGTCCCACCAAGGCGCTGCAATTCGGGACGATGGAAGAGCTGGCTGAGAAGGTGTCCGGCAAGACGGCGAAGCAGATGGGCGCGGCTGCGGCGAACCCCTCGGTCTTCGTGTCGTGACAACTCGGCGCTGGGACGTGCCGCCGTGGGCGGCGCGTCCCCGGTGAGAAAGACGGAAAGGAGGTTCATCCATGGTTGAGCTGCAGACGACCTGGAGCTGGCTGCCGGCGATCTACCTGTTCCTCGGCGGTCTGAGCGCCGGAGCGTTTCTGACGGTGTCCATCCTGCGCCTGGTGAAGCCCGACCGGTTCAAGAAAACCGTGACGGGCGGCGTGTGGACGGCTGTGGCTGCTTTGGCCATAGGCCTGTTGGCGCTGGTGTCCGAAGTGGAGAAGCCCTTCCAGGCCATGATCCTGTTCAAGAGCTTCGTCAACGGGTCGTCTTGGATGACCATAGGCGCCTGGCTTCTGCTGGTGACGTTCGTCGTGTTCGTGCTGAGCGCGCTGTTCACCACGGACAAGCTGGCCGACTGGCTGGGCAAGGTGTGCAAGCCGTTTGGACGCGCGCGGGCGGGCATCAACAAGGTGCTGGCCATTGTGGGCATCCCATGCTCGCTTGCGGTTGCGGCGTACACGGGCGTGCTGCTGAGTGCGGCCCCGGCCATCCCTTTGTGGGGAACCTGGCTTCTGCCGGCGCTGTTCACGGTTTCGGCGCTGGATACGGGCGTGGCGGCGGTGTCGGTGTTCGCTGCGGTGCTGGAGAAGGATGAAGACGCACACGGCCTGCGCACGGCCCTCGAATGGACGGTGCTGTGCTTGGTGGCTATCGAGGCCGTCGTGCTTGCGGCGTTTTTGACGACCATGCAGGGCTCGGGCGCCGACGAGGTTTTGGCGTCCGGGCTGCTTGTGAGTGGCCCGTTGAGCATGCAGTTCTGGGCGCTCGTGGTGGCTGTAGGGTTGGTCGGCCCGTTTTTGGCGGCTCTTGTTCAGGTGGCGACGGCGAAGCGAAAGAAAGATGCGGCGTTGGTGCCCGCCGTGCCGGTGGGCGGTGCGGCATGCGCGCTTGTGGGCGGGTTCACGCTGCGGTTTCTTGTGCTGGCGGCGGGTTTGCATGCCGCGCTCGTCAGTCCGGCGGCGCTGCAGGCGGTTCAGGGCGTGCTGCTGTTCGTTTCGTGACGATCGAGATGAGGCGTGCATGCGCGGTTCGCCGCGCATGCACGCCCGGAGGGAGGCAGATATGGAGACAGGCGAGGCTCTCGCGAACGTCGAGGCGAGGGCGGTCACGTACTCGTTTCTGTCGGGCATGTTTTTGCGGGAGGTTTCGCAGGATTTTTTGGAGCGTCTGGCTGCGGAGCCGCCCCATCTTGGTGGGGAGCTGGAAGGGTTTGCCGTGGGGTTGGCGACTGCCGATCTTTCGACAGTGCGCAGGGACGCAGCTGCCGAATTCGCGGCGTTGCTACTGGGCATGTCCGCTGATCCTGTCCATCCTTACGAGTCGGTGTACACAAGCCCTGAGCGTTTGATGATGCAGGACGCGCGCGACGAAGTGCTGGCTCTGTATCGGTCGCAAGAGCTTGGGCGTGTCGGCGATCTGAACATCCCGGAAGACCATGCGGGCATCGAACTGGAATTCATGGCGCGTTTGTGCCGCAAGGAGCTCGATGCGATGACCGGAGGCGATGAAGAGGCCGTTTGGGACGTTCGGCGAACGCAGCAGACGTTTGTGCGCGATCATCTGCTCGTTTGGATGCCGCGAATGTGCGACGACTTGGAAGCGCGTGCGAAATCGGGGCTGTACCGCGGTCTGGCCCAAACGACGCGGCGGTTCCTGTCGCTTGAACGCGAGGAGCTTGACGCGGGGTAGCGCTTTCGGCTGACGGCATGCTGCGCGATTGCGGTCGGCGGCTCTGCGTGGCAAGCGGAATGAGGAATGCTATCATACGATGGTACAGCTCAACGAACGAAGATGGGGACTACTACAGAGTGAGCGCTGCCAACCAAACCGTCCAGATCACCATCGATAGCGACAGCGGCATACCGTTGTGGCTTCAGCTGCGCAATCGTTTGATCTATCTGATAGCATCGGGTAGATTCAAAGTGGGCGACAAGCTGCCGACGGTGCGCGAGTTGGCGGTTGACCTCGGAGTCAACTACAACACGGTGAGCAAGGTGTACCAGGACATCGAGCGCGACGGCTACATCGTGTCGAAAAGAGGCAGGGGCACGTTCGTGGCCGAACGGGTGCCGGCGGAGGCGGAAGCGGCCAAGTCGGAAGTGGAGTTTTTGGCAGACGAGTTCATTCGGCAATGCCGCGAGCTGGGCGTTCCCCGCCACGACATCGCCGATCTGGTGCAAAGCCGATTGGACAGCATCGACGAGGAGAAATGAGCGTCGATCGATCGGAGGGGTGGCGATGGGGTTGTTCAAACGCGACGATTTGAAGCGCGGATCCGAAAGCGAGCGAAAGGTCGCCGAGACGGAGATCGAGACGAACGACGCTTCCCGCGGGGGCGTGTACCTGTTCTTCCTTGCCATGCTTGCGGTGGGGTTTTCGGCGACGTTCTTTGCGACCGTCGCTTTCGCGTCTCCGTTGACGGTGGCGGTCTCGACGGTCGCGGGCTTTGTTCTGGCGACGTCGGTGCGCATTGCCCCGCAATGGGAGCGCGTGGTCATTTTGCGGTTCGGGAGATTCAGCCGTATTGCTGGTCCGGGGCTGTACTGCTGCATACCGTTCGCTGAGTACGCGGCCATCCATGTCGACTGCCGCATTGCGACCGCTTCCTTCTCGGCTGAAGCGGCGCTCACGGCCGATCTCGTTCCCGTCGATGTGGATGCTATCTTGTTCTGGATGGTGTGGGATGCGAAAAAGGCGTGCTTGGAGGTGGAGAACTATCCGAAAGCCGTGCTGCGTTCTGCGCAGACCGCCATGCGCGACGTGATCGGCCAGCTCAATCTTGCCGACATCTCCATGCGCCGAAAGCAAATCGATCGCGATCTCGAGGAGATACTGGGGAAGAAGTGCGAGCAATGGGGCGTGACGGTGATGTCGGTGGAGATTCGCGACATCATGATCCCGCGCGAGCTGCAGGATGCGCTGTCGAAAGAGGCCCAGGCAGAGCGCGAGCGAAACGCCCGAATCGTCTTGGCAGAGGTGGAGAAGGACATCTCCGAGATGTTCGTGGAGGCCGCCGAGGTTTACGATCGCAATCCGCGCGCCATGCGGCTGCGCGCCATGAATCTTGCCTACGAGGGGGCGAAGGACTCGAAGGGCGTGCTGCTGGCTCCCAGCGCGTTGGCCGATGGATTCAATTTGCCAAGGTCGGATGCGGAAGGGTGACGGGGGCGCGTTTTTGGGCGTTCTTTGGTCGCAACGGGTCTAGCCTAACTGCTTTTGCGGCGTCCCTTTCTTTTTGCCGAAAAGGGCGCAAGTGAAGGCTTTCTCCGGTTGTGAATGCCGGCGCAAGGAAGGTTGCCGGGGAGCGGAAAGCGTTGTCGGCATGACGGGGAGTCGGGACGCAGTGGGGGAGGGGTCGGCTGTTCTCATGCCGAAAGAACGCGAGGAGCCTTCCTTGAGGAGGCTCCTCGCGGTGCGCTAGAGGCGTTCAAGCGGTTTTTGCGCGGATCTACTCGGCCGAACGGCTAGCAGATGCGAACTTGCTGTAGTCGTAGCCGCCGGACAGGCGCTTCTTGGACGATGCGACGGCAGGCTTCTTCGCAGCTGCTTGCGCGCGCCTCTCCTTGAATTCGAGGCGCTTTTTCGCGTGCTCGGCGTTGCGGCTGCGGCCGTCTGCGCGCTGGGCGCGCCCCGGCCGTGCGTCGCGGACGCGCTCGCCGTGCGCGGCTTTCGCGGGCCGTCTGTCCGGCGACGCGGGCCGCCCGCTGCGAGCTCCCTTCGGCTTCGCGCCTCTGCCTGCGCCCTTGCGCGGCCCCTTGCTCCTTGCCGGCTTCTTCAAAAGCGAGAGGTCGAGCTCGTAAGTCTCAAGCTCCATGAGCGGGATCTCCTTGCCGATGAGCTTCTCGATCTCGGCGAGGGTCCGGCGGGATTCGCGGGTGACGAACGAGATGGCGTAGCCCTGCTCGCCTGCGCGCCCCGTGCGGCCGATGCGGTGCACGTAGTCCTCGGGCATGTCGGGCAGGTCAAAGTTGATGACGTGGTCGACGTCCGGCACGTCGATGCCGCGCGCGAGCACGTCGGTCGCCACGAGGATGGACGTCTTGCCGCGACGGAAGTTCTCAAGCGCGCGCCGACGCTGGCCCTGCGACTTGTCGGAGTGGATGGACTCGGCACGGTACCCCGCGCGGCGCAGCTCCTCGGCACACTCCTCGGTGCGGAACTTCGTGCGCGCGAACACGATGACGCGCTCCGACCCCTTCTCTTCGAGCACCGCGCGCAGAAGCTCGGGCTTGTCGAAGTTCTTGATGGGCATCATGAACTGCTCGACGGTCTTGGCCGTCTCGCCGTTGCGGGCGATCTCCACGATGGCGGGGTCGTTCAGAAGCGAGCCGAGGTTCTTCTCGATGGAGCGGTCGATGGTGGCCGAGAACAGAAGCGTCTGGCGTTCGGCGGGCGTGGCGTCCACAATGGTGGTGACTGCGGGCAAAAAGCCCATGTCGAGCATGCGGTCGGCCTCGTCGAGCACGAGCACTTCGATGCGGCCGAGATCGACCACGTCGCGCTCCATGAGGTCGTTCAGGCGGCCGGGCGTGGCGATGAGCACGTCGGTGCCGCGGCGGATCTCGTTGATCTGCGGGCCGTAGGGGGTGCCGCCGAACACGGTGGTGACGAAATGCCCGGTTTTGCGCGCGATCTGCATGCACGTGCGCGCGATCTGCTGGGCGAGCTCGCGCGTGGGGCTGACCACGAGCACGCGCGGCGCGCGCTTGCCGCGCGTGCCGCGGGGGAGGGTGGACAGCGTGGGCAGCAGAAACGCGGCGGTCTTGCCGGTGCCGGTGGAGGCGGCGGCGATGAGGTCGCGGCCCTCGAGGACAAGCGGGATGGCCTGCTCCTGCACGGGCGTGGGCTGCTCGTAGCCCAAGCGATCGACGGCTGCGAGGGCAGACGAGGACAAGCCGAGGTCGGCGAAGTTCGACATGATGGTGTTCCGTTCTCTTCGTGCGCGCAGGGCGCGCTTCCGTTCGCACCCGCTCCTGCGGCGTGCCTTGCGCTTGACGCGAGCCGCTTTCTGCAGTCCTGCGAATGCGCGAGAAGAGACGAGAAAGAATTTCGTGTGAAGCGACCGTCTATTATGGAGCCTGTTCGATGCGCGAAGCGCTGAAAATGGGGAAAACCGGCGAGATATGTGCGAATCTCCATGAGCGGGGCCCGCTTTCGTCGCCCGATTCGCCTCCTGCCCAAGGTGCCGTTTCCGTTCCGTCGGGGTTGTTCCGGGGCGTGCCGTGCTAGAATTATCCTATGATTTTCGGAAGGCTCCGGCGCGGCGGGATTTCGCGGTTGTGGCGGGGCCGGCTTGGGCTGCTGCGGCGGCGAAGTTTGCGTGAGGCGCAGCGGGAGAACGGACGGGCGAGGGGAGGGGCGTTGCTGAGCGATCTTGTGGTGTGCTACCTGTTCCTCGGCGGGGCGGGCGCGGGGGCGCTTTTGGTGCTCTGCGCGCTCGGGCTGCTCTCGACGCGCGCGGCTGCGTTGGCGCGCGGCGGGCGGTTGCGCGCGACCTCTGCGTATCGGCGGCTTTTGGCGCCGGGTTTCGCTTCGGCGTTCGCGCTGCTCGCGGCAGGCGCCGTTTGCTTGGCGGTCGATCTGGGCAGCTTCGACGGGGCGCTTCTGCTGTTCGTGCGGCCGCGCGCGACGCATCTGACGGTGGGCGCGTGGGCGCTCGCTGCGGGCCTGCTGCTTTCGGCGCTGTCGTGCGCGGCATGGTCGTCGGCGCGCGGTTGGCGGCTCGCCGTCGTCCGGGCGCTCGGCGTGCTCGGTGCCGTCGACGCGCTCGTGGCGATGGCGTACACGGGGCTTCTGCTCGGCGGCGTGGGCGCGGTGCCGCTGTGGGCGTCGCCGTGGCTTCCGGCGCTGTTCGTCGTCTCGGCGCTGTCGTGCGGCGTCGCGTGCGTCATCGGCGCGGCGCACCTTGCGGGCGCGGCGCGGCTGTTCCCGGGCGTGCTTCGCGCTCTCGCCGCCGTCGATGCGGTCGCGATCGTCGCCGAGGCCGCCGCGGCGTGGGGGCTTGTGGCGTTCGCGGCGGCGGGAGGCTCGATGGGCGGCGCTTCGCAGGAGGCGGCCGTCGCGTCGGCCGAGGCGCTCGTGGCCGGGCCGGACGCGTGGCTTTTCTGGGGCGGTTTCGCGCTGGCGGGGCTCGTCGTGCCGTTCGCGCTCGACCTCGTCCTCGCCCGCGCACGCCGTCCGCTGCCGCATGCGGCGCTCGCCGCTGCGGCGTGCGTGCTGGCGGGCGGCTTCGCGATGAGATGGTGCGTCGTGGCCGCGGGGGCGCATCCTGCGCTTCAGACGATGGGAGTGATGTGACATGTTTCCGTTCGAAGTGGACGCCACCACCGACGTGCCCTTGTGGGTGCAGCTGCGCCAACGGCTCGTCCACCTCATCAACTCGGGCTACTTCAAGCCCGGCGACCAGCTGCCCACGGTGCGCGGCCTGGCCTCCGAGATATCCATCAACTACAACACGGTGAACAAGGCGTATCTAAGCCTCGTGTCCGATGGCTATCTGGAGTCGACGCGCGGGCGCGGCGTGTTCGTGCGCGATCTGGACGCCGAGGTGGACGAGGAGCACGCAAGCGAGGTGGACGGCGTTTTGTCGGACTGCGTGGCCGCTTGTCGCGACCTGGGGCTTTCGCTCGACGACATCGAACGGTGCATGGCGCGCAAGATCAAGCGGATGAAGCAGGACGAAGGCCTCGGCTCGGGCGGGGCGTCCGGCGACGGTCGGGGCCGCATCGTGCGGGTGGATACGGGAAGCGAGGTGCGCGATGCGCGGACGGGAGCGTGATCGGGTGAAGGGGACGCGGACGGACGCGGTCGAACCCGCCAAGAAAGGGCGGCGGTTCGTTGTCGCGCCCGATGCGAGCACCGAGGTGGTGGGCGAGCGCGCGTCGAGCGCGGGCGTGGCGCTGTTCTCGCTGACGGTGTTCCTCGTCGTGTTCGTCGCGGTGCTCGGCGCGTGGGCGGCGCTCGCGGGCCCGGTGGGCGCTGTGGCGGCGGCGTGCGCGCTGGTCGCGGCAGGGTTCGCCGCCATGGCCGTGCATATCGCCCAGCAGTGGGAGAAGGTGGTGGTGCTGCGGTTCGGAAGGTTCAACCGCGTGAGCGGGCCGGGGCTGTTCTGGACGCTTCCTATCGTGGAGCAGAACACCATGCGCGTGGACACCCGCGTGCGCGCCACCACGTTCGGCGCCGAGGAGACGCTGACGGCCGACCTCGTGCCGCTCGACGTGAACGCCGTGCTGTTCTGGCACGTGTGGGACGCGAAGGCGGCCTGCACCGAGGTGGGCGACTTCACGCGCGCCGTGGAGCTGGCCGCGCAGACCGCGCTGCGCGACGCCATCGGGCGCGCGGGCGTGGCCGAGGTGGCCATCCGTCGCGAGCAGCTTGATCGCGAGCTGAAGCGCGTGCTCGAGGAGAAGGTGGCGCCTTGGGGCATCGCCGTGCTGTCGGTGGAGGTGCGCGACATCCTGCTGCCGCGGGATCTGCAGGAGGTCATGTCGCTGGAGGCCCAGGCTGAGCAGCGCAAGAAGGCGCGCATCATCCTCATGGAGGCCGAGCAGGACATCTGCGAGATGATGGGCGAGATGGGCGATGCCTACGCCGAAAACGACGCCGCGCTGCGTCTGCGCGCCATGCACCTGCTGTACGAAAGCGTGCGCGAAACGGGCGGCACCGTTGTGGTGCCGAGCAGCTTCAGCGAGGGCTTCGGCGACGTGCTGGGCGATGCCGCGAAGGACGCGCTCAAGGGCGGGAAGCTGTAGCTTCGGGCCCTTCCGTGTTTGAGTGGGACGGGGCTTGATCGCCCCAAGCTGCGGCAGACCTCGAAGGGGTGTTGCAATCCTTCTGCGTTTGGGTGGGACGGGCCTGATCGCCCTGCCCTCTTTCGTTGTTGGTGCGCGCCCTTTCTTTTGTTTCGACCTTCGGGCTGTCTGCCGCCGGTCCGATGAGGTCGTGCGGCAGAATCGTCCGAAAATGGCCACGAAACCGCGTTCTGGTACGTGTCGGAGCGCTAGAGGGGGCAGATGCAAAGCGAATGCAATCGACGGGCAAAGGCGACCTGGGCTTTTGTCTTCGACTGCGCGCAAGCCGATCCTTGGGAGGACGCATCCCGTGCCAGAACGCGGTTTCGTGGCCATTTTCGGGCTGATTTCGCGCATGGTGATCCGAACGAGGTTCGGCGGCGAGGTGGCCGGAGCGCTTCGACACGAGAATTCGCTCGAACTGGCACGAATCGCGTCTTGCGCATGGGTTTGGGAGGGGTTTGAATTGCTTGTCGGCAGGTGAGGGCTCGCGATGTGGAGAAATGCAGACGAGTCGACGGCCTGTGCTTCCGGCGGGTCGGCCATCCGTGCGGAACCTATGCATAAGATGGGCTCTGCGCCAATTCGGGCGGGTTCTCGCGTCGGGTTGCCCTGGGCTTGTCGAAGGTGCGTGCCGAAAAGGGCCTTTCGGCGTGCGATAGGTTGGGTTTTGCGGCGGCACCGATTTCTCCGGATGCGGCGATCGTGCGTTTCTTCGGAATCGGCAGCTGTCCCAGCGCGGTGGAAATCGGTCTGAACGGAGCACGTCCAAGGGACTTGCCTCTTCTTGGGCGTTTGAAGCTCGTTTTGCGGGCGCGCGGGGGGGATCGTGCGAGGGGAGGGCGAAGCCCCCGCCTCTTATCGTGAGACGCGCTTTTCTTCGAGAGGGCGAAGGCGCTGGGAGGATCGCGCGAGGGGGATGCCGCAGGGCCGAGGTTTTCCTGAGATGGCGACAGAGGCGAGGGTGCCTGGAGGCGCGTTTCGCCTTGGATGCCGAAGCCTCGTCTGATGAGTTGATCGGCTTGCGGAAACTCTCTCCGTCGTGCGCGCTCGATTGTGATACCCTGCGCGCAGATATCGCCGTCGAGAGGATATACATGGTATGACCTGCAAGATTATAGAAATATATCCTCAAAATAGGATAGTCTGCTTGCAAATAATCATATGACAATCCTTGATTGTCATATGATTATTTTGTACACTGAGGCCAGTGGAATTTGGCCAATTCTCACGAGGAGAAACGGGGGTGTCCTCGTATGGGGCTTGCTGGCTGGACCGGCGAAGGCCACGCACCCGGCATATCGGGGATATCCTGACGACATCTTTGAGGAGGAGACATGTCAGGAACGAGCAGCCCGCACAGCGGGCTTTCGCGCAGGAGCTTTCTCAAAGCCTCCGGCGCCGCTGCCGGCGCCCTTGGCCTTGCGGCAGCTGCGGGCATGACGACGACCGACGGCTGGCTTTCGTCCGCCGAGGCTCACGCCGAGGCAGAGGAGCGGGTGGCCCATCTGTGCCATCAGTTTCATTGCCTGACCGGTTGCAATCTGAAGTGCACCATTCGCGATGATCGTGTGGCTATGGTGGAGCCGAGCGATTTGGTGGACGAGCACCATCGCACTATCTGCCTACGTGGCATATCCGAGGTTCAGCACATTTACGCGCAGGATCGCATCCAGACGCCGCTTAGGCGTGTGGGCGAGCGCGGCGAGGGCAAGTTCGAGCAGATAAGCTGGGAAGAAGCCATCAAGACCATCGCCGATGCCATCAAGGAAGCCCAAAAGAAATACGGCGAGGAATCGGTGTTCGTCCGCAAATCAACCGAGGCCGGTATAGACTTCGATTTCTTTGGAGCGCTCATCAAGGCGGACTCCGGCGGCGAGTGGGGCCTCGACCGCGGTCAGCCCAATGGAACGGCGTGCGCATTCGGGCCTTTCAGCTACTGTCCGAACCGCTCCATCTGGGAGTTCACGGACGCTTCCACCATTATCGAGTTGGGGCACAATCCGCTGGAAAGCGGCATCGTGTGGTCCCGCGCGTTGATGGACGCCAAGGAAGCCGGCGTGCATATCGTCACCGTCGATCCGCGCTTCACCGGCACGGCGTCGAAGTCCGATGAGTGGCTTCCGGTGCGTCCTGGAACGGACGCGGCGCTCATCCAAGGCATGATACGCGTCATCTTGGACGAGGGCTGGTATGACGAGGAGTTCATAAAGGAGAACACCTCGTTGGTACATCTGGTCGATCGCGCGGCGGGCAAGACGTACCGCAGCGCCGAAGCGATGTGCCCCAATCCCGCTGTCGTCTCTTTGGAGGAAGTGGGTGCGCCGCATGTGTGGGATGAGGCCGCCGGCGAGCCGCGTCTGTACAGCGAATCCGGCGTGCAGCCGGCGCTCGAAGGCACGTGGGTGATTGACGGCAAGGAGTATTCGACCGAGTTCACCCTGATGAAGGAATGGCTGGCCGATTACTCTTTGGAGTGGGCGGCCGAGACGTGCGGCATTTCGCAGAAGACGATAGCCGCGTTGGCCGACCGTTATGCCAACAACGGGCCCGCTATCATCGACTTCGGGTTGGGCGGTCCTGACAAGTACACCAATGCCGATGTGCTGGGGCATTCGACCTCCATCTTGGTTGCCATCACGGGCAACTACGGCAAGCCGGGCGCCGGCTTCGGTTTCTATCATGGCGGGTTGGGCGCCGACGATCCTGCCGCCACGTTGAACGCTTGGGCCCTTCCCGAAGAGTACGCATACACAACGTGCGGGATATCCATGTACGATATGCCGTATAAGGAGAATCCCATTCGCGTGGCGCTTACGTTCGGTGATGCGTTCACGTTGCAAGCTGCAGCGGCCAACGACACCTTGGCTTGGGTTAAAAGCCTGGACTTCTTCGCCATCGTCGATATCTATCATTCTTCTGCGGTGGATTATGCCGACATCGTGCTGCCGGCTTGCTCGAAATTCGAGTGCGAGGAGAACGTGAAGGCCCTTCGCGCCAGCTACGGCCATGTGATGTTGGCGAACGGCATGGTTCAGCCCCTGTTCGAATCGAAGTCCGACCTGCAGATCGAGCGTCTGCTGGCTGCCGAATGGGGGCTTGAGCATCTGCTGCCGGAAACCTACGAAGAGTTGGCCCGTTTCATGCTGGATGGGGTGGAGGAACTCGATCCGAATATGAAAGGCATCACCTACGAGAAACTGCTTGAAAGCGGTGGGTGTCTGCCGGTGGCCGGCGCGGGGCCGGATTACCGTCCTGATGGCGGGGTGGATGAGATACCTACGCCATCCGGCAAGATAGAATGCTACTTCGAGTATCTGAGCGACTTCGGGCACCAGTTCCCCGTGTACGAGGATGCCAATGAGGCATATGAAGCCAATCCTCTTAAAGAACAGTATCCGCTGTATTTCATGCAGGGCAAGACCCGTTACCGCATCCATGCGTACTACACGTCGAACCAGTGGTTCCAAGAGAATTTCGGTCCGTACGTGAACATCAGTCCCGAGGATGCCGAGGCTCGTGGCCTTTCGACAGGGGACAAGGTGCGCGTGTTCAACAGCCGGGGCGAGTTCAAATGCGGCGTACATGTGAACCCCAGTTTGCAGCCGGGTGTGCTGTTCATGGCTGAGACCACCTATACCCGCTACTATGACGAGGGATTTTTGCAGAATGTGACGAATTCGGCGCGCATCGAACGCGCGTACTCGCTGTATTTCGGTCCGCAGATTCCTTACAACGACACCCTTGTCCAAATAGAGAAAGCGTAGGTGATGCGCCATGACGAAGCTTGGAATGGCGATTAACAAAACGCGCTGCATCGGCTGCCAGACGTGCGCTTTCGCGTGCAAGATGCAAAACGGCGTGCCGCAGGGCATGCGCTGGAATCGGGTCTTGACCGAAGGCTGCGATGTCGAGGACGGTGCCCTAGGCGAGTTCCCGAACCTTACGCGCACCTACCTGCCCCTTGCCTGCCAGCATTGCGAGAATCCGGCGTGCCAGCGGGTGTGTCCTACAGGTGCCACCTACAAGGACGATAAGGGGCGCGTGCAAGTGGACTACGACAAATGCATCGGGTGCCGTATGTGCATGGCGGCGTGTCCATACAACGCGCGCGTGTTCAACTGGTCGGAACCGGTGCGCGATCCCGATTTCAATTACGGCGACGCGGCGGTGCCTGTGCGCTCGAAGGGCGTGGTGGAGAAATGCACGCTGTGCAAAGAGCGTACCGACAGGGGCGAGGAGCCCATGTGCGTAGTGTGCTGCCCCACGCGCGCTCGCATCTTCGGCGACTTGGACGATCCGGACAGCGAGATATCGCGCATCGTCCGCGAGCGAAGCGCCTACGTGCTGCTGGAAGAGCAGGGCACGAAACCGCAAGTCTACTACTTCGATTAAGGGGAGGTGCGAGCTATGGGAGCTTCAATGAAATTCAAAGCAGTCGCCGGCGTGCTGGGCGCGCTGACGGCTGCCGGCTTGGCGGCGTGGATCTACCAGCTGGCGGGCGGCCTCGGCGTGACCGGCATGAGCAACGGCACCTCGTGGGGCCTCTACATCACGATGTTCATGTTCTTCGTGGGGCTTTCCGCGGGCGGGCTCATCGTGGCCTCGTCGGCGAGCGTGTTCCACGTGGCGCAGTACAAGAAGGTGGCGCTGCCGGCTGTCATCCTGTCAACGGTGTGCATCTGCTGCGCGGGCATGTTCGTGCTCATCGACCTCGGCGGCATCCAGCGCGTGTGGCGCATTGTGACGGGGCCGAACCCGACCTCTCCTTTGTTCTGGGATATCTGCGTCATCACGCTGTATCTGGTCATCAACGTCGTCTACCTGGTGTTCATGACCTCGAAGAAGCCGGGCGCGCAGGGCAAGGTGGCCGTCGTGAGCCGCTTCGCGCTGCCGGTGGCGATCCTCGTGCACAGCGTGACCGCGTGGATCTTCGGCCTCGAGATGGCGAAGGAGGGCTGGTACTCGGCCATCATGGCGCCGCTGTTCGTGGTGAGCGCCATGGATTCCGGCTTGGCGCTGCTCATCCTGTCGCTTCTGGGGCTGGACAAGGCCGGTTGGTTCAAGACCGACAGGAAGCTGCTGTCGAATCTAGCCGGGCTGCTGGCCACTTGCGTGGCGATCGACGGCTTCATGGTGGGCTGCGAGGTGCTGACGATGGCCTATCCCGGCGCCGCCGGCGCCGAGACGCTGGCGATCATGGCGACGGGCGCGACGGCCCCGTTCTTCTGGTTCGAGATTCTGGCTGGGGTGCTGGTGCCGTTCTGCATTTTGGTGTTCGCGCGCAACCGTGCCCGGATGGACCTCGTGGCGCTGGCGAGCGCGCTCGTGGTGGCCGGCGTGCTGTGCAAGCGCGTGTGGCTTCTGCTCACGTCGTTCGCGGAGTTCAACGTGGCCGGCGCGCCGGGCGTGATCTCCGGCTCCACGACCGCGCGCGGCGCCTCGGGCATGGACGTGTGGGCTGTGGCGAGTTCGTACATGCCCACATGGGTCGAGTTCGTGGTGGTGATCGGCGTGGTGTCGCTGGGCGCGCTGGCGTTCATGGTGCTGTGCCGCAAGCTGCTGGGGAAGGGCGTGGTCGCGGAGGGCGAGCCCGCCGCAGCTCCGACCCCCGGCGGGGTTGACGCCGCCGTGTAGGGGTTCCATTCTGCCCCGCCGGACGCTCTGTCCGGCGGGGCATTTCGAGAAAGGAAGATGCCATGCCTGTCGACGTTTCCTGGAAGGAACTCTCCGAAGCCTACGCTTTCGTGGGGAACTCCCTGCTGAAGCCTATGACGCAGACCTCCGACGTGGGGTTGGATCCGGCGTTTTGGGAGGCGTTTCCGACGTTCGGCAGCTCCGAGGTCGCGGGGGTCTGCGCTGCGTTGGCCGCCTACGCCCTCGCTGCCCGCGAAGCTGCCGCCTCCGATGGGCGCGATGCGGTGGAGTGCTGCGCGGTGGAGTACACGCGCCTGTTCGTGGGCCCGCCGCGTCCCGCGGCCGCCCCGTGGGAGACGATGTACCGGGGTGGCGCGGCCGTCGGGGGCGCAACGGTGGGCTTCGGCCAAGCCACCTTCGAGATGCGGGCGCTTCTGCGCGAAGCGGGTCTCGAAGTGAAGAACGAGAACAACCAGTACGAGGACCATATCGGCATCGAGCTCCTCTACCTCTCCGCGCTCTGCGCCCGCGCCGCCGAGGGGGAGGAGGGGGCCGTCGAAGAGAAGGCGGCGCCCGCCACGACCGACCCATCCGCTGCGGCTGCCGCAACCGTCGCAGAAGCGGAGTCCCTTTCTGTGGCAGAGGGCTCCGCGGCGGGCAAGGTAGCCTCTTTCATCGAGGCCCACCCTCTCGCGTGGCTTTCCTCCCTGCGCGCCGCCGTGGAGGACGCCGTTCCGGATGGCTACTTCTCCCATCTGCTAGCCCTCGCCGATGCCCTCCTGCGCGTTCCGCTGGGACTAAACGCGTCGCAAACTGCTTGCCAAAAATACTGAAACACGTCGCGCAGGTAGAAGATATTCTGCTAAAATGCGTCGCATAGACCGGGTTTCTTTTGGTGAAGCACGTCGCAAAGGAGAAACATGGCGCTTACGCGGAGTATCTATTCCCAGTTCGAGGCTTGGAAAGAAGCGCCCCGCCACGGCGCTTTGCTGGTTGCGGGCGCGCGTCAGGTGGGCAAGACGTTCCTCATCCGCCAGTTCGCGCGGGAGAACTACGAGGTGCTTCTTGAGATCAACTTCGTTGAGACGCCCAGCGCAAAATCCATTTTCGAAGGGGATCTCGATGCCGAGACGCTGATCGCGAACCTCACCGCGTTCAGCGGCACGGCGCTCAAACCGGGCGGCACCCTCGTGTTTCTTGATGAGGTGCAGGAATGCCCGAAAGCGCGCACGGCCATAAAATTCCTCGTGGATGACGGGCGCTTCGACTACATCGAGTCGGGGTCGCTCCTCGGCGTGCTTTCCGGCGAGGTTCCCTCGCTTCCGGTGGGCTACGAGCAGATGCTGCGGATGCACCCCTTGTCGCTTACGGAGTTCTTTCTGGAAAACGGCGTCCAGCAAGAAACGCTCGACCTCGTTCGCCGGTGCTGCGAGGAGGGCCGGCCGGTTCCGACGGTCGCCCATGAAAGGCTCATGCGCCTGTTTCGGCTCTACCTCGCCGTGGGCGGCATGCCCGCGGCCGTGCAGGAGTTCGTGGAGACGAGTGACCTTGCGCGCGTGCTGCGGGTGCAACGCGACATCGTGGGGATGTACCGCCAAGACATAGCGAAATACGCGGCTGACAAGGCGCATGTTCACATGATCTTCGATGCGCTGCCTGCGGAACTCGACAAGAAGAACAAGCGCTTCAAGCTGTCCGACCTCGCCAAATCGGCTCGCATGGAGCGCTATGCGAGCGACTTCATGTGGCTGGTGGACGCGGGGGTGGCCCTGCCGTGCTACAACGCCGTGGCGCCGCAAGCCCCCCTTGCGGTGAACGCGCGCCACAACCTGTTCAAGCTGTTCCTGTGCGACGTGGGCTTGCTCAGCGCCGCCTCGGTGGGGGCTGTGCAGTTCGACCTTGTGCAGGGCGATGTGTCCGTGAACTGGGGGAGTTTTCTGGAAAACGCGCTGGCGCAGGAGCTTGCGGTCAACGGGTTCGACTTGTTCTACTACGACAAGAGCAAGATCGGCGAGGTCGATTTCCTCATCCAGAAGGGGTCGCGCGTCATCCCCCTCGAGGCGAAGTCGGGGGTCGACTACGCCAAGCACGTGGCGCTCGATAACCTGATGGCGGTGGGGGAATGGCAGCTCGGCGAGGCGATGGTGCTGTGCCGCGGGAACGTGGAGAGGTGCGGCCGCATCACCTACCTGCCGTGGTACGCCGCCGCGTTCCTGAAGCAGGATGCCCTGCCGGAGCGCTTCATCGTGGAGGCGTGAAGCTGCTTTCCGTCAGATGCTGGGATGATGCTGCCGGGTCGTTGGGGGAGCGGAATCAAATGCAGAAGATCAGCCGCGATTCCGCGAACCTCCGTCGAATCGCTTGCCGCCTCCCGCATTCTGCGCGTTGGGCTTGCCGTATAATGAGCGCTTCGGGCGCAAGCCGCCCGCACTATGTGGGCAGGGACGAGAGGCGAGGGGCATGGAGGAGAACGATCCGAAAGCGGTGTGCAGCCGGGTGCTGCGCGGCGGCGCGTCGACGAGCGCCGGTCGAGGCGCGGGCGAATGCGCGGGTGCGACCGAAAATGCCGGCATGTCCGAGGGCGCGCAGGGCGGTACCGCTGCTGCCGAGGGCGAGGGCGCGCTGCGCCGTTCGCTTAAGAACCGCCACATCCAGCTGATCGCGCTGGGCGGCGCCATCGGCACGGGGTTGTTCTACGGCTCGAGCGACTCCATCTCGCTGGCGGGCCCCTCCATCCTTCTGGCCTACCTCATCGGCGGTTTCTTGACGTTCATGATCGTGCGCGCCCTGTCCGAGATGTCGGTGGAGGATCCGCGCGCCGGCGCGTTCAGCTACTACGCCACGCGCTACTGGTCCAAGCGCGCGGGCTTCGTCTCGGGGTGGAACTACTGGTTCAACTACATCCTCGTGTCGATGGTGGAGCTGTCGGTGGTGGGGTCGTTTGTGAACTACTGGTTCCCCGGCATTCCCGCATGGGTGTCGGCGGCGTTCTTCCTCGTGGTTATCACGTCGGCGAACCTTTTGGGCGTGAAGAAGTTCGGCGAGTTCGAGTTCTGGTTCGCCATCATCAAGATCACGGCGGTGATCGCGATGATCGTGGGCGGCTTGGCGGTTATCATGCTGGCGCTGCCCACCGACTCGGGCATTCCCGCGTCGTTCGCGAACCTGTTCGCCTTGGACGGCGGCTTTCTGCCGAACGGGCTGATGGAACAGCGGCCCGACGGGCAGTGGACCGGCCTTCTGATGGCGCTTGCCGTGGTGATGTTCAGCTTCGGCGGCACCGAGCTCATCGGCGTCACCGCCGGCGAGACGGAGGATCCGCGCCGCACCATCCCCAAGGCCACCAACGGCATTATCTGGCGCATCCTCGTGTTCTACCTCTGCGCGCTGGGCGTCATCATGGCCGTGGTGCCGTGGGACACCCTTGACGGGCAGGTGAGCCCGTTCGTGCGCATCTTCGACTCGGTGGGCGTGCATGCGGCGGCCGGCATCCTGAACTTCGTGTGCCTGACGGCGGTGATGAGCGTGTACAACTCGGGTTTGTACGCGAACTCGCGCATGCTGTACTCGCTGGCGCATCAGGGCAACGCGCCGGCGTACCTGAAGCGGCTCAGCCGCCGGGGCGTGCCGGCGGCGGGCGTGCTGACCTCGGCCGGGGTGACCGTGGTGGCCGTCGTGGTGGTGTTTCTGTGGCCGGAGTTCGCGTTCAACTACCTGATGAGCATCGCCACCATCTCGGCCATCATCAACTGGACCATCATCATGGTCACCCAGCTGCGCTTCCGCCGCGCGGTGGCCGCCGGGCGCGGCCCGGGGGAGCTGGCGGGGCTTACGGGCAAGGAGGCCGTGGATCGCATCCAGTTCAAGCTGCCCTTCGCGCGCGTGATGCCCTACCTCGTGCTGGCGTTTCTGGCGTGCGTGGTGGTGGCGATGTGCTTCTCGCCCAGCTATCGCGTGGCCGTGATCGTGGGGCCTGTCTGGCTGGCCGTTTTGCTGGTGGCCTACCAACTGACGCAGCGGCGTGAGTAGGCGGGGCGGCGGTTCGGCGGCCTAGTACGGCGGCGCAGCTTGTCCCGCAGTGCGGCATCATGCGGACGTCCCGGCACCGGTCGGTGGCTGGCGGGGGGGGGATATCGGATGAGGGTTTCAAGAACATCGATTTGTGGGAAAGTGAAATCTCGTTTCAAAATTCACGGAAAAAGGTGAATAGAAGAATCCAATATTAATTGGAAAAGGTGTACCTGCTCGTCTACTTCGCGGGATTGTTCGAGAGCCGATAGAAGGGCCGGTGGGGTAGGGCCATCTTGCCGGGCCGTCGGATCGTCGAACGCATTCGTTTGCAGATGGGCTCAGGACTGGGTTATCCGCGCGGCGGGGTGATGGCCACTTTCAGGCAGCCGTCCTCGTGGGCGGCGAAGAATCGGTAGGCTTCCTCTATGTCGTCGAGCGGGAAGCGGTGGGTGATGAGGAAGCTCACATCCAAGCGGCCGGCCGCGATGAGGTTCATCACGCGGTCGAGGCAGTGGGCGTCCACACCGCCGGTTTTGAACACGAGGTTCTTGCCGTACATGAGCGGCAGCGGCAGCACTTGGTTCTGCTCGTACAGCGCCATCACCGACACGACGGCGTTCGGTCGCGCCACGCGCCACGCCATCTCGAACGTGCCGGTGCCGCCCGCGCACTCGATCACCGCATCGGCACCGCGGCCCTCCGTGAGGTCGCGCACGGCCAGCTCGGCGCCTTTGGCCGCCGCTGCGGGGTTGGGGCCTGCGGGGTTGATGGTGACATCGGCCAGCCCCTCGCGCTTCGCCACGGCAAGCCGCGCGGCGTCGATGTCGAGCGCGACCACCTGCGCCGCGCCGTAGAGCCGCGCGCACGCCATCGCGCACAGCCCCACCGGCCCCGCGCCGATGACGGCCACCGTGTCGCCCGGCTCGATCTCGGCGATCTCCGCGCCGAAGTAGCCCGTCGCCAGGATGTCGCCCAGAAGCAGCGCCTGCTCGTCGGTCACGTGGTCGGGGATGCGCGTGAGGCCCTGTTCGGCCAACGGCACGCGCGTGTACTCCGCTTGGCAGCCGTCGATGCGGCAGCCCAACTCCCAGCCGCCCTGCTCGCAGTTGTTCACATGCCCGCGCTTGCAGAAGAAGCACTGGCCGCAGAACGTCTCCACGTTCACGGCCACGCGGTCGCCGGGGGCGAATCCGCGCACGTCGCCGCCCACTTCCTCCACCACGCCCACGAACTCGTGCCCCAGCACCGTGTTCGGCAGCGCGCGCGGCACGGCGCCGTGGATGATGTGCAGGTCGCTCGTGCAGATGGACGATAGCGTCACGCGCACGATGGCATCGGTGGGCTCGATGATGCGCGGACGCGGGCGCTCGGTGAGCGTGATAATGCCGTTGCCGTCGTGGACGAGTGCTTTCATGAGGGCTCCTTTCTTGTGCGTTTTGCGTTTCCGTTGCTCTGCGGCGATTTTACCCGCATGCGGACGACCTGTCCTGCGTGCGGGCGTTTTCGCCTTGCGCTCGAGGCGCCTTTGCGCCGCGCGCAGACGGCGCCTTCCCCTCGCGCGCCGATCGCCCTGCGGTTCCGGAAGCGCATCGGGTGCATTTCGGTAACGAATTGGAATTTTTCCATCGATATTTTACCGCAATGATTTTCCTTCGGGCCGTTTCGGTAATGGATCGACGATTGTCGGCGATATTTTTACCGATTTGGGTGATTTCGAGCGAGTAGGGGGTGCGGACAAAAAGTTGGACACTCCGGTGTCCGGATTGGAGTCCGCATGTA
>ERZ826396.1556-NODE-1556-length-24253-cov-3.457311_pt1 | contig 24253 bp, 22 predicted proteins | sample MGYA00519926_ERZ826396 | MGnify/ENA primary metagenome ERZ826396 (study PRJEB31778, sample SAMEA3449230) | human gut metagenome | biome: human gut; feature: human-associated habitat; material: faeces | place: United Kingdom | collected 2010/2012 ... | reverse complement strand
CGGGGATGGGAGCTTCCCGCATTCCCTCCAGCACGTCCGCAATGATTTGTTCCGGTTCCTCGGAACGCGGGTTATCCGATGTAACAACCGCCACATCCGCAAGCCGCGCGACTACAGAGCCCATTTTGGGGCGTTTGGTTCGGTCGCGGTCGCCTCCGCAGCCAAATACGCAGAGAATCCGCCCGTGTGCGATCTCCCGCAGGGAGGAAAGAATATTCTCCAAGCCATCCGGCGAATGGGCATAATCGATAATGACGGTATAGTCCGTATTGGTAGGAACCACCTCGATGCGGCCCTTGACCCCTTTTGCCGCGCGAAGGGCGCCCAACGCTTGTTGAAAGGGAACGCCCGCCTTCATGGCGCAGAGCAATGCGCCCATAGAATTATACACCGAAAAATGGCCGGGAATGCCAAGATGCACACGGCCGATCATACCGCTGCCCACCAATTCATATTCCACACAGTCCGGCAGATCGCGCACGTTTTTCGCCGTGAAGTCGGCGCCGTCCTGCCGGATAGAATAGGTGGTTACCACGCTTTTTGTGCCCTCTATCATAGCGGCGGCCGAGGAATCGTCAAAATTGATAACAGCTTGCTCTGCCTGCTCAAAGAGCTTGTGCTTTGCCGCCCGATAGTTTTCAAAGGTGCCGTGATAATCGAGATGATCCTGCGTCAGATTGGTAAATAGTGCGATATCAAAGCGCAGCCCCGCCACCCGCTGCTGTGCGAGCGCCTGGGAAGAAACCTCCATCACACAATGCGTACAGCCCGCCGTTACCATCTTTTGGAAGAGCTCGTTGAGCTCATAAGGGTCCGGTGTGGTGAGCTGGGCTGGGAACACCTCATCCCCCGCCATATTCTGCACAGTGCCGATGAGCCCCGTGCGATACCCCGCGGCATCCAAAACTTCTTTGATCAGGAAGGCCGAGGTTGTTTTGCCGTTTGTTCCTGTTATGCCAATCAAATGAAGCCGTTGCGCCGGATCGTGAAAAAGCGCTTCGCACATGAGTGAATAAGCGGCCCTCGTATCTGGCACGAGCACTTGGCAGGAAAGCCCCGTATCAGCCTGCGCAATCACTGCGGCAGCGCCGCTCTCAACTGCTTTCGCCGCCAGCGTATGGCCGTCAATGTGATTTCCTCGGATGCAGACAAACGCGCATCCAGGCTTTACCTTACGGGAATCATCAGTGATAAATGTGATCTCCGGGTCGAAATCCGGCAGTTCCGGAGTAACCCGCCGCAGCAATTCCGATAAACGCATTGCCGCACCTCCATTTCTGAATCGAATATAGTTTAGTATAACATAAAACTGCATGCTTTATGGTGCCGTTTTGCTTTTTCTCTGCGCATTTTCTGAAATGCACCTTCCTAGTGCATCATAAGCAGACGAGCACGCTACACGCTCTGAATTGCAGTCTTAATCTCTGCGCATGGCGCAGTCTTAATCTCTGCGCATGGCGCAGTCTTAATCCTGCGCCAGGTCGTTAACGCCTACATTGGATTTAAAATAGATCGTCACTACGGTGCCTTCGTCAACCTGCGTGCCCGCTTCTACGCTTTGTTTATAGGAAACAGATTCCCCCATGGTCAAAGAGTTGCCGAATATCTTCGGATTCAGGCCGTATTCCAGCGCCTTTTGATTGGCTGCCGCCACGCTCAGATTATTGCTCAGATCCGGCACGGTCACCTTGCGCTTCTCAGAGGTTTTATCTGTGTATAGGACGACAACGCCGTTTTTGGGGATAAGCTGCCCTTCGGCGGGCATCTGGCTGACGACTGTTTTGCCTTCGCCGACCGTCCTGATGTTAAAGCCGCTGAGCGCTTCGCGCGCTTTGGCGACGGACAGCCCTGTGACCGACGGCGTTTCCTCGCCGAGATCTGCCAGCTCTTTGGCGGTATATTGTGGATCCACATTGAGATAGTTGAGCGTTGCCTCCGCCACCTCTGCCGCAACGGGCGTTGCGATCTGACCGCCGTTGATCTGGCCAACCGGCTCGTCGATTACGATCAGCATGGAAATCTTCGGATCGTTTGCCGGAGCGAAGCAGACGAAAGACGCGACATACTTGCCTTCCTTTTTACCGCCGCCTGCAAGCTTTTCGGACGTACCGGTTTTGCCCGCCAAGCGGAAGCCGGCCACATAGGCGTTTTTGCCGGTGCCTTCGGAGACGACATGCTCCATCATATCTGCAACCTTAGCCGCGCTCTTTTCTGAAATAACCTGGCGCTTCACTGTGGGCTGTGTGGTGGAGATTGTGTTGCCCTCCTCGTCCAAAACGGAGGAAACAACATAAGGCTTCATCATCTTTCCGCCGTTGGCAATGGTGTTAACAGCTGTCAGCATCTGAATCGCCGTGGTCTCAAAGGTCTGGCCGAAGGAGGAGCTTGCAAGCTCCACGATGCCAAGCTGCTTGAGCGTATGATAAGAACGGCCTTCTACCGGCGCCGTTTCACTGGGCAGGTCGATGCCTGTTTTCTCCGTGAAGCCAAAAGCCTCAAAATACTTATAAAATTTCTCCGCGCCGAGGTGCTGGCCGACTGTGATAAAAAACGGGTTGCAGGAATTCATCAAGCCATGGGTGAAATCCTCCGTGCCATGGCCCGCGCGTTTGTGGCAGTGAATTTTTGTGCCCGCCACGTTGATCACGCCGTTGCAGGTGTAGGTAAAGTTTTCCGGGATCACGTTTTCTTCCACTGCCGCAGCAGCCGTGACAACCTTAAAAACAGATCCGGGCTCATAGGTATCCGTAATCGCGCGGTTGCGCCACTGCGTATACTGCGCGCTGGTAAGCTCCTGATATTTTTCCTCCGGGTTCGTAATCTTTTCGAGCTTCTCCGCCGTTTCCTTGTCTGCGATGGTGTGCGGCTCGTTTGGGTCAAAATCCCCTTTTGTGGCCATGGCAAGGATGCCGCCGGTCTGCACATCCATCACAATCCCATAAGCGCTTTTCGCCTGGGCGTTCACACGCGCCTGATCGAGGCTTTTCTCCAAATAGTATTGGATGACTTCGTCAACCGTAAGCACGAGAGAGTTGCCTTGCTTGGCGTCATATGTTGTTTCATACGGCGTATCCATGCTATCCATGCCGGCGTTTTTCGCCGTCAGAATCCGCCCCGGCGTGCCGGAAAGCGTTTCGTTATATTTCGCCTCCAGCCCCCACCGGCCCACACCGTCCGCTCCAGTGAATCCCAAAACAGTGGAAGCAAGGTGTGAGTTTGGATAATAGCGCTTTACATCCGGGTCGATAAAAATAATTTCGGCATAATAGGCATCCTTTTGATCATCGGGCACATTCTTCTGATCAATTTTTTTGAGCGCATCATCGTGCTTGGAAATAAAATCGCTAACCGCATCCTTCATTTCCTTTTCTATCTGCTTTTTAACCGCCACATAGCCGTAATTTGATTTCTGCGCTTTTTTTAAGATGGTTTCCTTATCCATTTCAAGAATTTCGGCCAACCCCTCAGAAATCGCCTCACGCACCTTGTCGTTCGGAATTTTGGAGGGATTGATGTAGACAAGCCAAACATTAGCGCTCTGGGCGAGCACTTTTTTATTCCGGTCGTAAATCAGGCCGCGCTGCGGCTGAATCTCTGTATCGCTGAGCTGCTGGCTTTCAGCCTTGCTCCGATATTCATCCGCCTGAATCAGCTGAATCCGCACCAGGCTTGCAACATCCATCCCGAAAACGCCGAAAAGCAGCGCCACCAATACGGCGACCGCGCGTTGCACCATATGGCGCGAAGGTCTTTTACTCATGAAAATCATCATCCTTTCAAACTATTCACATGGATGAACGTGCTTGTATCGAAACAGCGGTGGCCGCACCGCCGCCGCACGGAAAGCCTGTTTCCGCGCGGCGTCAGCCAGCTCACCGCATCAAATTCTGTCTGCAACGCTCCGACCGCTCCGGCCGGAATCAGATGCCGCCTTATTCATAGGTATTGCCCTGCTAAAAGAGATATTCCAAAAAATCCTTGAATGCCGATCCGGCGGATGGCTTTTTCGCCTCTTGGTTCGCGCCGGCAGAGGATTGCGTTTTGGCGCTTCCGGCATCCTTATCTTGATGCGCCGCATTCCCAGTGTCAGAGGCATCATTCGACTGCCGGCTCTTGCCGTTGGCCAAAAGAACCTCGTTATCCTGCGGGATATTGATGCAGGCAACCGGCGCATCATTTTTCACCATACCCAGCTTTTCGCGGGCATAGGCTTCCACCTTATCAAGGGATAGCTTCGCGCTCAATTCCATATTTAGCCGGGTATTTTCGCTTTGAGCGATTGCCATCTGGTTTTCAAGCTGCCGATAGGCATGCGTCAACTCATCCTGACGAACCTCGCTGTAAAGCATCCCGCCCAAGAGGGAAATCAGGAGGCCGGAAACCAGGATGGTTTTTACCGTTCGGCGCAAGGAGTCGATATTTTCGCGCTGGCGCTGGAGCGCGTCTTTTCGCGGCTCGGGTACTTTGGTAAGCCTTCGGGGCGTTTTCTGCGGCCGGGCCGGGACACGCTGCGGCGCCGCCTGCGCGCGCTCAAAACGCGCAAAATCATACGCGCCGCCTGATGTACGCTGTGCCATGGTTCGGTCTCCTTTCTATATTAAAAATAAGATTTGATGTAGATCTTTTTAAATTTTACTCGCCAACTTTTTCCACCGCGCGGAGCTTGGCACTGCGGCTGCGCGGATTTTCCTCCAGCTCCTTTGCAGAAGGCCCCTTCACCTTAAACGGCAGCCGTGCGCGCGGTTTTCTGCCGCAAACGCAGACAGGGAAATCCGGCGGGCAAACGCATCCCTCGCACCAGGAGGCAAACCGCTGCTTGACCATCCGATCCTCCAGGGAGTGAAACGTGATGGCGGCAAGCCTGCCGCTCGGGTTGAGCAGGCCGAACATCACATCAAGCCCGGTTGACAGCATGTCCAGCTCGCCGTTAACTGCGATGCGCAGCGCCTGAAACGTTCGTCGGGCAGGATGCCCCCCTTCACGCCGCGCTGCGGCAGGGATCGAAGCTTTGACCAGCTCGGCGAGCGCGAGCGTTGTTTCCAACGGCTGCTGCGCACGGGTGCGCACAATATTGCGCGCAATGCTTCGGGCATAGCGCTCCTCTCCATATTCGCTCAAAATGCGCGAAAGGGAACGCTCGTCCAGCGTACGCAAAAGCTCCGCCGCCGTCGGCCCTCGCTGGGACATCCGCATATCGAGCGGTGCATCCGCATGGAAGGAAAATCCACGTTCCGGCGTATCTAGCTGGTGGGAGCTGACGCCCAGATCAACCAGAATGCCATCCACGCTAGAGATACCCAACCGGCTCAGCACCGTATCTAGACGGGCAAAATTTTCCTGCACAATGGTCACCTGCGGTAAAGAGCCAAGCCGCTCCCGCAAAACAGAAATTGCGTCGGGATCCTGATCGATGCAGATCAGCCGTCCGCCTGCCGAGAGCCGGGCCGCGATTTCAGCGGAGTGGCCGCCGCCGCCCGCCGTGCCATCCACATAAATACCGCCGAGCTTGATCTCCAACGCGTCAATTGCCTCGGTCAATAAAACAGGCTTGTGGGAGAATTCCATGGCGGAAAAAGCTCCTTTATCTTCATATCGTCTTTGCTTCGGAAAGCGGCATTACCGCTCCAGCACACTGCCAAAATCGTAGGAAACGCCAAAATCATCCTCACCCTCCGGCAGGTCGAGCTCACGTGTAAACTCCTCGTACCACGCATCCGGATTCCAAATTTCCACCTTGCGGCCCGCCCCGGAGATGATGCACGCCGACTCAAGCTTTGCATAGCGCTTGAAAATGGCCGGGATCGTGATACGGCCCTGCTTGTCCGCCTCAATATCAAATGCGCTGCTCATAGTGCGCCTTTGCACCTTGCGCATTTTCTCATCAAAGAGAGATGCATTGATTCGCTCGGAGATTTCTTTCCAGACCTCGTCCGGATACAGCACCAGGGCAGGAACATGCGGAGCAAAGCAAAGGGTAAAGGAAGGGCCCAATTGTTCCCGAAATTTTGCAGGGATAAACAAACGGCTTTTGGCATCCAGCCCATGCTCAAAAAAGCCCTTGAATTCCGCAGGCTTTTTTTCTTCTATCTGCGCAAGCTGCATGGGTTCCGCCGGCGCCGCAGTGTCTACAGTGGCGTCAGCTGGAAATTCTGCCATCTCCATTCCCCTCCCCTGCAAATTATGATGTGGGCTTTGGCTCCACTTTGCTCTTTTTTGCTCCACTTTAGTGTTATTATACTAACTGCCTCTAAAAAATGCAAGCGTTCAAATGAAAAAATATGCTTTATTGCAAAATAGCACTTATTTTTTAATACTCTTGTAGGGTCAAAAAAAAGAGGCACAAGATGTAGTGCCTCCCAATTAATATTACGATTAAACCTGCTTACGATTCTTTAAATAGCGATAGAAAAACCGCAGGCGCTGTGATGCCTGCGGTTTTTAAGATGATTTACAATTCCGTCGCAGAGGAAGTTTCCGCTCTCCCAACCCGGTGGATTTCATAGCAGTTCCCGATTTGTCCCGGGTAAGTCTCCAAAATAGCGCCATCATAGACCACCTTTACGCGGTCGCCATCCCGAAGCTCCTCAAACGGGATGGAATTCTTGTGCTCATCAAATAGTTTTGCATCAGCAGCCGGCACATAAATCCGGTTGCTCGAATGCCGTTCAAAGCTCCCCTCCTCCGGCTCCACAAGGATCTCGTTTTTTGTGCATTGCACAATGACAGCATACATTTCCCGGCGGACAACTCGCAGATCGGTGCACGCCTGTAAAAACAGCGCCGCCAAAGCGAGCACCATGCAGCAAGCACCAACCCTCCGGCCTATTTTCCATCGATCGCGTTGCATTGCAGCCACCCCTTTTCTGATTGCTCATCCGGTAGGATAATAGAGGCTTTTTCACCGACCAGTGTTGCAGCGATGTTCCGCTAGTGGGCCATGCGCAGCCGACGTTTCCTGAACGCCCTGAACTACAGCAACGGACAGGCTGGAGGCCCTTTTTAGCGCATTGCGCCTACCTCGGACCCCAGCACGATATCTCCCGTATGCAGCAACTCGATCTGCACGCCCAGCGTTTGCTTAAGCGCACAATAGGCTTCCTCACCGGTGCAGTGGCCCGTTACAAATTGAGTTGGATAAGCCGCCAACCGCTGCGCGATTCGTTCCAGCACCGCGTAATCCTCGCATTTCCCCGTTCGCGGGCTGGTCAAATGCATTCCAGTCACCGCCACATCCGGCGCTCTGTGGAAAAGCGTGCAATAACGCTCCATGATATTGACGATCCCACGGTGTGCACAGCCAGAAAAAAGGATATTCTTGTCACCGTCCGCCACGGCCAAATACTGCTCATGGCGAAAATCATCCGGAACAAGCCCTTGCCCTTCCTGTTTCATCAGGTTGGCATTGGTCTGTGGCCAAAAGATGCGCTGCGACACGCTGGAAAATAGAAAAAGCTCCTCGTCAATCCGCATATCACCGGCAACACGCACAATTTGCGGATGCGTGTGCAGCGCCGGATCCAGCCCGATTTCGTGCAGAGTTCCCCTTGATACGGAATAGTGGCCTTCGAAGGCACTTTCCTGCACATACACCTTTGCCTTATTGTTCACGGAGAGAAACTCCCGCAGCCCTCCGCCATGGTCGTTGTGCCCATGGGATAGGATCACGGTATCCACCTGCGTCAGGTCAATCCGGAGCGCCCGCGCATTTTTCAAAAAGCCCCCGCTCGCGCCCAAATCAAAAAGCACTTTATGGAGCGCCGTTTCCAGGTAAAAACTCAGGCCGTGTTCACACACTAGCTCCGTGTTGCTCCCACTCGTATCCTCGATCAATGTTTGAATTCGCACGGCTTCCACCCCTTCAGCGCAGTTGATCCCTGCGCAGTTGAATCTCCGCTCTTCCATATTGCGCACAGAGGAAGCCTTTCCCCCGCGGCAAAATCTCTTTTTGCAGCAGTTTGCCACAGAGCGTATAAAGATCCTGCACCACCTCAATGGTGACGGGGTTGTAATAGCTCTCCCCCCGTTCGCCGGCGCCATGCTCCTGATTGAGGTGCCCGCCATACATCCGGTAATCCGAAACCGGCTCCAACGCCTTAAGCAGGTGTGCAAGGCTCTCCCGGTAATCGGAGAGCTTCAGGCAGCCAGGCAGCGCCATCAAAACGAACATGCCGCTGCCCACCGCGTCGCCTGTAAAAACACAGCGGTGCTTGTGATCCACATACAGCACCGAACCGGGCGTGTGGCCCGGCGCTTCGATCACTTCAATTACATTACCGCCTAAGTCAATTCTGGTGTGGCCGGTCACTGGCACATAGGTTTCCACCGGGAACTTTTTCTTCGGCAATTTCCGCATGCCGACCAACACATCCGTTGCAAGCTTAAGCGGGCCTTTCCACGCCTGAATATCCGCTTTTCCAAGGCAGACGGTCTGAAATTCATCCGCATGGTACATGTGATCAGGGTGCGCATGTGTCAGGGCGAGCACGAGCGGCCTCTCTGTCAGCGTGCGCAGCACGGGCGCAAGCGGCCGAGCCTCCATGCCCGTATCGATTACCAAGGCGCGTTTCTCTCCCTCAATGAGATAAAACGACTGCGCGTGTGCATCATCGATATGATAGACGCCGTCGGCAACCGGCTCGATCCGGTCGCCATATTTTGTGACTTTGATAGGTTCGCGTTCTATGGAAAATCCCCCTTTTTATCAGTCGCTTTCTCTTACAAGATTGTAAGGGAAGACGGAATGAAACTATGGTATGATACGGTGAGGGACGATATGTGAAAAGGAAGCCTTCCCTTTGAAGCTTGCGCTGATCGCCCGGAAAGATGGGAACACAATCGGATGTGCCAAAATTCATTCCGCATAGAAAGGACATCATGACCATGAAAAAATACAGAGGTCTGTTCGGCTGGCTGGTCTTTCTGGCACTGCTTCAGGGTGCGCGAGTCGGAATAAAATCCCTCGTTTTTCATTTTATAGCGCACACGCTGTGCAGCGACGCGCTGGTAAGCCTCCTATTTATGCTTGCCACCACTGCCCTTTTGCTGGCCGCCGCCAAAAGGAAAAAGAACCTGCCGCCCCTTCTGCCGGAGTGGTTCAGCCCGCCTTATAAAATTTCCGCTGCACTGCTCGCCCTGTTTTTGCTATTCACTCCGCTGATTACGAGACATACCTCCGCATCCGCTCTTCTATCGTTCTGCTATGGAGCCATTGTAACGCCGCTCTATGAGGAGACGATTTTTCGTGGACTGCTGTGGGAGCGGATAAAAGGCCTGTTCAAAAGCGAAAAGGCGGCTTATCTGATTTCAAGCGCACTGTTTGCCATATGGCACTTCGGCTACGTGGACACCATCCTTTGGCGCACCTCACTTTTCTCGCCCGGTGCCGATATTGCGCATATTCTGCTGATGAAGGCGCTCACTGCGTTTCTCATCGGGCTGGCGTTGGGCCTGGCGCGCCTAAAATGCAAAAACGTCTGCGCTGCGCTGATGCTCCATATGCTGATCAATGCGATCGGTTCCTCATAAAGCGATCCAGTAGCGCCTGACCCGTGTTTGCTTCCCGTCCGTTGCCATACAAACAATACTTTCCAGCCTGCCGCCGCATTTTTCAATCGTTTTTGCGCTGTCGATATTGTCGTCCGCACAGCCAAGGAGCACCCGCCAAAGATCCATCGCTCGGCAGCGCTCGAGCGCCATTTGCAGCATCTGTGTGGCGTAACCTTTCCGGCGTTCACTGGGCCGCACGCCGTAACCGATATGGCCAAAAGTTTCAAACCCAGCTTTTGTAAGATAAGCGCGGATATTGACCGCTCCAATGAGTTTACCCGACTCGGTGTCACGCACCCACCAGTTTTTGCTGGGTGCATACCCCGGAGCCGGTGCCCCGGCGTTTACCAGGCGGAGCATGGCCTCAAATTCCGTATCAGAACGATAAGCTCCCAGCAGCGGCCACGGCGAAATCCCGCCCCCGCTGGCATGCCATTCATCCATCATATCCGTATATTCCTGCCGGTAGCAGTCATCCGGCTACACAAATCGGAGCATCGCAGGCCCTCCCAATCTCATAAGTAACACCTATTATACAGAAAAAATGAGGAAACCACAATTACGAAGAAATATAGAACCGCTCCATTCAGAATGCCGCCTGCCCTCGCCTGGTGTGCATAAAGATATTGAAATCACGCACACTGTCAAAGAAATACCTATTCCGTTCCTGTTTCTTTTGACAACGATATAGGATTGGACTATAATAACTCCATTATGATAAAAATAAAACGACAACAAATGCAGCATGGGAGGCATTTTTCTTGGAAATCATCAAACGTGAGCAAGCGGCCGAATTCGACGCCTTTGTAAAAAGCCACTATAAGGCAAGTTTCATGCAGGGAAGCCCCTGGGCGGGCGTCAAAAAAAACTGGCAGTGGCGCGGCGTGATCAGCCGCGGAGAAGATGGCAAAATCGACGGCACCATGGCGCTTTTAATCCGCAAGGTGCCGGGCATGCCCTATTCCCTGATGTATAGCCCGCGCGGCCCCGTCTGCGATCCGCATGACCGCGCTATGGTCAAAAAGCTTGTGGATGCGGCAGTTGAGGTCGGCAAGGAATTTAACGCCTATGTGCTAACAATGGATACCGATATCAAAGTAGAGGATACGGAGTTCGCCAATCTTGTCAAGAGCCTTGGGTTTACCGTCGACTCCACCACACAGAGCTTTGAAACCATTCAGCCGCGTTTTGTTTTCCGCCTTGATGTGGAGGGCAAAACAGAGGATGAGGTGTTCGGCGCTTTTGCTTCCAAGCATCGCTATAATATCCGGGTGGCTAAGAAAAAGGGCGTTGAAGTGAAAATCTGCGGCCCTGAGGCAGCAGAGGATTTTCATAAAATCATGATTGAAACCGGCAAGCGCGATGATTTCGGCATTCGCTCCACAGAATATTTCCGCAGCATTCTGGAGAATTTCGGCGAGGATGCGCGCATTTATCTGGCGTATTATGAAGGCCAGCCCATCGCAGGCTCCCTTGCAATTCACTATGGCGATAAGGTTTGGTATCTCTACGGTGCATCTTCCAATGAGCACCGCAACGTTATGCCGAACTACCTAGTCCAGTGGGAGATGATCCGCTGGGCAATCGAAACCGGCTGCCGTATTTACGATTTTCGCGGCGTATCCGGTTATCTTGATGAAAGCAACCCCCTTTATGGCATCTACCGCTTTAAAAAGGGATTCAGCGGCGAACTGACGGAATTTATTGGCGAGATGAATCTCGTGATCAAACCGTTCGCTTTCCAACTAGTCACCTGCGGCGAAAAGGTCTATAAAAAGCTGCGCACCGTCAAGCGTAAATTAGCGGAAAAGAAATGAGAACAAAATTAGGCCGTTGAAAAAGCAGCCTGTTTTGTGCAACCGGCAGAGAAAAGGCCGCATTCAGATATGGATGAAACAGGCGATTCGCAACAATGTTTTTTTCTACATTTTCTTCTCTTTCCTTTTTTCAACAGCCTGAAATGCCGTTTTAAACGGCATTTCTTATTGATTTAAAGTGGATGTGTCAGAAAGGGAGGCTTTGCCGTGCGCTATGTCGTAGAGCGGGATTATTTGGCCAACAATATTGAAATCGTCAAAAGAGAAATGGGGGGCGTTCCCGTTATCGGAACGGTCAAGGCAAACGGCTATGGGCTGGGCACTGTGCAGTTTGCGCGCGAGCTTGTTGACAATGGGATTGCTCTGCTTGCCGCCGCCCGCCCAGAGGAAGCCGCCGCTGTGCGCAATGCGGGCATTGATTGCCCGATCCTGCTGCTCAGCCCTGTGGCAGACGAAAATGAGGCGGAGCTTCTGATTGATCGCAGCATCACGGCCTGCGTCGGTTCCCGTGACAGCGCGCTCCTGCTGGAAGAAACAGCGCAAAGGCGCAGCGCCGTCATCGAGGCGCATTTAAAGCTGGATACCGGCTTCGGCCGGTATGGGTTTCTCCCCGGCGAGGAGGAGGAAATCGCCAAGCTCTGCGCAGGGTTGCCGCATCTAAAAATTACAGGCTGTTTCACGCATTTTTCCAATGCCTTTGGGAAAGACCCCTCCTCTGTAAACCGTCAGATGAGCGTTTACCGGGAGATGACGGAAAAGCTTGAGCAGGCAGGCATGGCGCTCGGCATGAAGCATGCGGCCAATTCGACCGCTGCGCTACGGTTCCTGGAAACCCGGCTCGATGCAGTGCGCATCGGCTCTGCCTTTTTGGGCAGGCTGTCGGTGCCAAACGAGTGGGGGTTCCAGCGCGTGGGCCACATGGAGTGCGAAATTACCAGCGTGAAACACTTGCCCAAGGATTCCAACATTGGCTATGCGGATCTCTACCGCACGCCGCGCGATATGGTTGCCGCCGTTGTTCCGGTGGGGCACATAGACGGCTTTGGGCTAACTAAGGCAAACGACCTTTGCCGCCCGGTGGACAAGCTGCGGCATTTGGTGCATGCGGTGAAGGATTTTTTCCGCGATACTCAAATTTACGGTTATCTCAACGGCAAGCGTGTCCCGCTCGCGGGCCGAATCGGGCTGACAAATGTTGTGTTTGACGTGACGGGTGTGGATTGCCGCCCTGGGGACATTGTCACACTCGACGTGAATCCCCTGATGGTAGACAGCGGTGTTTTACGGGAGTATGTATGACTTCCATATTTTATAAAATTCCAAATCAAACGGCGGCCTCCTGCCCACACAGGAAGCCGCCGTTTGCTATCATCCGGCTCAATCAGCCAAAAATGCCGATGCCCTTGAGAATGCTGTCGAATACCGTGGAAACGATATTCTGGGCCTCAGCGCTCGCGCCTGCCGAGCTAAGAATCCCCTCTACAAGTGAAAAGATAGAACTGAGCATGTTTTTTCCTCCTCCTAATATCATTGAGATACCTCTGCAATTTATTGAAAATTGATTCATTACAAATGCGACAATAAATACGCATCAGCATCTTTGAAATTATTGTATTCGACAAATTTGCTTATTTTGTTACAAAATTATGAACAAAGCGACACTTTCCAAAAAACAGTAAATAATCTTATTCTTCTAACCGAAATCCGTAAAAATTATCGTTCTCCTTCCGGGATGTTTTTCAAAAGCAAAAAAGGGCTGCCGCAAAATGAAACGCATTTCGCAGCAGCCCTTTCTAATATTTTTTATTACGAAGTGAGTAACAAAGCAAAACCAATTTACCCCGCGGGATCATAGAGATACGGCCAACCGGCCGCACGCACTTTGCCAGAGGCTATTTTTTACTTAAGACCAGCGGCCTTTATAATCGTTGGGGTAAATCTCAAGCACCTCAAACGATATTACACCGGCAGGCACCTCAACCTCCACTGTATCGCCCAGCCGATGGCCTAAAAGCGCCTTTCCAACCGGAGATTCATCTGAAATCAGGCCAATATCCGGATCCGCCTGTGCAAAGCCAACAATCTGGTAATCCTCTGTTTCGCCCATCTCCAAATCCTTGAGCTTTAGCTTAGAGCCCACATGGATCACCTCTGTGCCCAGCGCATCTTCATCAAGCACCTTGGCATTTTCAAGCATCGCCTCGATTTCACCAATGCGGGCTTCTAATTTGCCCTGCTCGCTTTTGGCTTCGTCGTACTCGCTGTTTTCCGACAGGTCGCCGAAGGAAAGTGCCACCTTAATCTTTTCCGCCACTTCCTTACGCCCGACGGTTTTTAAATGTTCCAGCTCCGCCTGTAGTTCATGCAGGCCGTCATAGGTTAATAAAATCTCCTGCGGCATCTTTACCATCCTTTCAGGCCCCGTATGAGGCAGTGCAGTTGTTAGCAGTTGCGTTGTTAAAATAACGCAATGTTGTTATTATAATAAAACAGGCGGGCGCTGTCAAGTGATTATCGGGCTGATTCAGCGCTCGGCAGCCTCTTCCCACAGCCGTTTCAGGCATAGCATATCCTTCCGATAGCGCCGAATCGAATCGCCCTTGACAAACTCCAGCAAAAGGTCTCCCTGATAGCCCTGCGCCCGCAACTCCCGCAAAAACAAACCGATTTCTTTTTCCCCTTTTTTCAAAGGATAGCGGCGCGACCCGCTCTGATTCCAGCAAAACAGATGGGCAACCTCCGTTTGCCCCGCTACGGCGCGCAGGTTTTCAAAATCCTCCCCCGCATACATCGGCTGCCAATAGGTTTTCAAGTTTTCCATGCCGCACTGTTTGAGATAGGCAAGGCAGGTTTCCCGCGTGTCATTATAGGTATTCCGGTGAAATTCCGAGGCAACCGTTAACCCGTATTCCGCCGCAATCCCAGAAAGGAGCATTCCTTCCTCCACAAGGCCGGTAAGCGCTTCCGGGGAGGTTTCTCCACTTCCCTGTTCTCCCAGCCAGACGCGGATGATCTGTGCGCCAAGCGCTAAGGTGATCTCACAAAGCTTTTGGAACGCATCCAACTGCCCGCTTCCAATTTTATAATAACTGCCGTAGGAGCGCGTTTGAATCCCAGCCTGCTCACAGCCCCTCCGCGCCTCTTGGGCGGTTTTCTCATCTGTCACATGAACGTCACCGCCCCATTCGATGCACTCTGCCCTGCTCTCCTGCGCCAGCCGGATGATTTCTTCGCAGGTGAGCTTTCGAAAGGTGATGCTTGTTAAGCCAATCATATGCCTCTGCCTCCTACGCCATTGTTTCCAGCATTTGCAAGGTCACGCCATAGTGCGTTTGCCCCCCGGCGGACCAGCGGCCAAATTCCTCAATCATATATTCTGCCATGCGCCAAACCTCCCGCCCCATGCTTCCTGCGATATGCGGGGTCAAAAAAGCGTTTTTCCGCCTCATCAAGGGGTTCCACGGCGCATACGGCTCTTTCGTGAGCACATCGAGCAGCGCAGCCCTGCCCGGCTCCTCACGTAGTGCGCGGGCAAGATCCTTTTCCACCACCTGCCGGCCCCGGCCGGTGTTGATAAACGTGGCGTTTGGCTTCATCCGGGAAAACAACTCATAGTGAAAAATCCCCGCAAGCTCCTCCTTATTCGCCAAGTGGTTTGAAATCACATCGCAAGAGGAAAAAAGCTCCGGCAGGCTCACAAGGCGCACCCCAAGCGCACGCGCGCGCTCCTCGCTTAGATAGGGATCATAGGCCAGCGCCTCGCAGTCAATGGTTTTCAGCCGTTCGCACACGAGCGACCCGATGCTGCCAACCCCGACGATACCAACCTGCAATCGGTAATTGCCAGGATGCCTCTGCGCCATGTGCTGCGCGCTCCAATAGCCCTTTTTGCACCGGCCTGCTGATTGGAAATAGCCCTTTGCCGCAAGCACAATTTGCGCAAAGGTGAATTCTGCCACCGGAACGGCATTCGCCTGCCATGCGCTGAACACCTCCACCCCGCGCTCCAAAAACGGCCGAGCGAAATACTGGACTGTTCCCGCGGCATAGAACACGGCCCGCAGATTCGGAAAATAGGTTTGTATCTCCTGCGTAGAGAGCGGCGCCATCCCCCAGGTGGAAAAAATCGCTTCACAGTCACATGTAAAGCGCTTATGCTTCTCCAACGTAGCTTTTGAGAGCACCGGGCCGTACAGCTCGCCCAAGGCCGCGAGCCTTTCCCGCAGCTCCTCTGGAAACACCCGCTGCAAATTTTGGGGTTCTTCCGATAGCAAGGCAATTTTCATTTTGCTCCTTCCTTTCCCAAACGCTGCCGTTGCGTTTACTGTGCAGTACCATAGCCCTCCAAAACCACAGTAAAGCGGTGATTGGGCGAAGACTGCATCTCTGACGCTTTCATGCCGAGCGTTGTATTCCCGCGGCCGCTCTCGCCTACCTCAAGCATGCCGACGCCCGCGGTAGTGGCCTTCACCTGTTTTCCATTCTCGTCCAGCCATTTGATCCGTACGGTGCAGTTCTTTGCACCGGCAATCCCATCCTCAAGCCGCTTGGCGCTGCAACGAAATTGGAAGGAGCAGCCGTCTCCGCTCATTTCTACAGCTGAAATTTTAGCGTCCGTAATCTGAAACCGGGCGCCATAGCACACTATTTCCAACGGAAATTTTTGAGAAAAAGTAAAAGCAGCCGTCTTTTGCGCGCTCTGTGCAGTCGATGTGCTTTCCGCCCGTTTGGCCGTGTTTTTTTCGGCAGCACCTGTGGCGGCGGGCTTTTTCGATGCAGGAACCCTTTCTGTCGTCAAAGCGCTGGACGGTTCTGCCGCCAATATGGTGGATGGTTCCGTAAGGCCCACCGGTTTGCTCGACGGATTTGTTTCCCCAGTCTGTCCGTTGGTCAGCGAAGAGCCTGCCGTTTCCGGCAATTCTCCCTCTCCGACGGAACATGCCGCTAAAGAAGCGACAAGCATCGCCGCCAACAGGAATGCTGGAAGTCGTTTTTTCATTTTGCTCTTTCCCTCTTTCTTATCACTTGAAATTGCAATCCCTCATGCGCATGATGAGATAGCTCCATCTTACTACACCCATTTTTCACTGTCAATTCCAGCCCTCAGCGCAAAAGAAAACCGATACAAAGAGCGAAAAAGCTGTTATACTGTTACTTAGAAAAAAGCGGGAGGAAAATGCCAATGAAATTTCAAACATTCTCCTATCACACACTGGATGAAATCCGGCAGGCGGCTAACGGCCTTTCCCTCACCCTGCCGCTGAGCGAGTTGCTCAGCGTGCTCCGGCAGCCCGTCTCAGCGGGTCCATTGCGGCTTGCAAATCGAATCGCCATCCAGCCCATGGAAGGCTGCGACGGCACCCCGGATGGACGGCCAGATACGCTTACCCAGCGGCGCTATCGCCGCTTTGCGCGTGGCGGGGCGGGGCTGATCTGGTTCGAGGCCACCGCCATCGTGCAGGAGGGCCGTGCAAACCCACGCCAACTCTATCTCAACAAAAAAACGCTTGACAGCTTCCGCACACAGGTCGAGGAGATCAAAGAGGAAGGGATGCGGCAAAACGGTTTCGCGCCCGTTGTCATCTGCCAGCTGACGCACTCTGGACGCTATGCCAAGCCGGAGGGCGTGCCTGCCCCTCTGATTGCTTATAACAATCCCTTATTTGAGAAAGAACAGCCAATTGACAAAAGCCGCATCGTTTCCGATGACAAGCTGAAACGCCTGGAGGAAGCCTTTGGCGCCACCGCTCTGCTCGCGCAGGAGGCGGGCTTCGACGGCGCGGATATCAAATGCTGCCACCGCTATCTGCTCAGCGAGATGCTCTCCGCCTTTACGCGCCCGGGTGATTACGGCGGCGCTTTTGAAAACCGGACCCGGTTGCTGCGCAACGCAATTTTTGCCGCCAAAGGCGCAACCAGCGGGGAGTTTCTAATCACCAGCCGCGTGAATCTCTACGACGGCTTTGCCTACCCCTATGGCTTTGGCGTTTCTCCAACAAGCGGCCTCATGCCTGACCTGACGGAGCCGAAAGCGCTGGTAACGCTTCTGCATAAGGAGTTGCGGCTTCCTATGCTCGATTTTACAATTGGCAATCCCTATGTCAACCCACATGTGAACCGCCCCTACGACGGCGGCCCCTATGTGCCGGACGAGCACCCGCTGGAGGGCGTGGCGCGCATGCTGGGCTGCATCGGGCAGCTCAAAAAAGCCTTCCCATCCCTCTGTGTGATCGGCTCCGGCTTCTCCTACCTGCGGCAGTTCTCTCCATATCTCGCAGCGGGCGCGGTCGAACAGAGCGTATGTGATCTGGCGGGCTTTGGGCGCATGGCGTTCGCCTACCCCGATTTTCCGCGCGACACGCTGTATGGCGAGGGCTTCAACGCGCGCAAAACCTGCATCGCCTGCGGGAAGTGCTCTGCCCTTATGCGCGCAGGCACAGTCGCGGGGTGCGTGGTGCGCGATGGGGAAACCTATCTGCCGTTTTATCAGGCGCATTGCTGTGTATAAACAAGAAGTTTATTTGGAAACGCTGAATTTCAGCCGATCAGTCAATAGAAAAAGAAGGAGTGAACGATATGCCGCAAAAGATTGCCATCGTCACCGGCGGACGCAAGGGCATCGGCCGCGCCTGCGCGGAAAAGCTGCATACGGATGGCTACCGTGTGATCGTCACCGGGCGGAATGCGGATGCGCCCATGGACGATACTGGCATTGATTATGTCCCCTGTGACAATCTTTCAATTCTCGCAATTCGTTCTCTGGCAGACAAAATATTCTCCCAATTCGGCCGGGTGGATGTGCTTGTCAACAATGCAGGCGTCGCACCGAAAGTCCGCCTCGATTTGCTGGAAACCACAGAGGAAAGCTTCGATTTCGTGCTGGATACCAACCTGAAGGGCCCCTTTTTCATGTGCCAGGCGATGGCGCGGCAGATGATCCGCGTGCTTCAAACGCAGGAGGATTATCACCCACGCATCATTAACATCTCCTCCGTTTCCGCCTATGCCTCCTCCGTCAACCGTGGCGAATACTGTATATCGAAAGCGGGCGTTTCCATGGTGACAAAGCTGTTTGCAGACCGTCTGGCGCAATTCGGCATCCCGGTTTTTGAGGTGCGCCCCGGCATCATCCGCACGGATATGACCAGTGCCGTCATGCAAAAGTATGAGGAAATGATTGCAAACGGCCTGACCCCTATCCCTCGTATGGGGGAGCCGGAAGATGTGGCCAAGTGCGTGAGCGTGCTCGCGGGCGGGCAGCTCGATTTTGCCACCGGGCAGGTGCTCAATGCGGACGGTGGCTTTCACCTGCGGCGGCTATAATTTTAGAAGGGGGCGGCAACAATGCAGGAATATACCTTTGATACCGTCATCGTCGGCACCGGCTGCGCGGGCTATAATTGCGCGGACTGGCTGTACACACTCGGCCGCAGGGATCTTGCCATTGTCACACGCGGGCGTTTATCGGGCGCCTCACGCAACACGGGCAGCGATAAGCAGACGTATTACAAGCTTTCCCTCGCCTCCGGCATGCCGGACAGCGTGCGAAAAATGGCAAGGGATCTCTGCGCGGGCGGTGGCGTCAACGCAGGCGTCGCGCTCGCGGAAGCGGCAGGCAGCACACGCAGCTTTATGAAGCTTGTCAACCTCGGCGTTCCCTTCCCCTGCAATGAATACGGCGAATTCGTCGGCTATCAGACCGATCACGATCACTCCGGCCGGGCCACCTCCGCCGGGCCGTATACGTCAAAATATATGACGGAAGCGCTGGAGCGCGCTGTGTTGGAAAAGGGCATTCCCATTTTGGAAGGGCTCACTGCTTTTCACCTTTTCACATTGCATGGCCGTGTGACCGGACTGGCCTGCATCGACGAAGCCGGAGAAAGCGAGGCCGCCGGCCTTGTTATTTTTCACTGCAATCAGCTCGTGATCGCCACCGGCGGCGAAGCGGCAGCTTACTGGGATAGCGTGTATCCAGAGAGTCAGACTGGGGCGCTGGGGATGCTTGTGCGGGCGGGCGTCCGCCTTGTCAATCTCAACCACTGGCAATACGGCCTTGCCTCCACAAAATTCCGTTGGAATGTTTCCGGCTCCTATCAGCAGGCGCTGCCCCGCTATGTGAGCGTAGGGGCGGATGGATTCGAGCACGAATTTCTCACAGAAGCGTTTCCAAACCCGGCAGAAATGCTCGGCCGAATCTTTCTCAAGGGCTACCAATGGCCTTTTGACGCACAGAAGGCGGAGGGCTCCTCTAAAATCGACTTGCTCGTCCAGCAGGAATGCGCAAAGGGTCGGCGCGTATTTCTGGATTTTCGACGCAATCCAAGCGGGATGGGAAGCGGCTTTGGTCTTATTCCGGAGGAAGCAAAGAAATATCTGGAGCATTCCGGCGCGCTTCTGCTCACGCCCTATCAGCGCCTGCAAAAGCTTAACCCCGCCGCGATTGGGTTATACCGGGAGCACGGCATTGATCTCTCCAACGAAATGTTGGAGATCGCCGTTTGTGCCCAGCACCAAAACGGCGGAGCCGATGTGGATGTTAACTGGCAAACCAGCGTTACCGGCCTCTATGCCGTGGGTGAGGCGGCGGGCACCTTCGGTGCATACCGCCCCGGCGGCACAGCGCTCAACAGCGCGCAGGTTGGCTCTCTGCGCGCCGCAGAGCATATCGCGCGCACCGGCAGGCGCCATCCACCGGCTCCAATTGCGGCGGATGAATTGGAGCGCCTGCAACACGATTTGCGCGGCTATCAATGCGCACAGGGGCTCTCCCACGCACTCATCCGGCAAAAGTTTCAGCAGGCCATGAGCCGCCATGCCGCCAATCGCCGCTGCCTGCCGCAAATTCGGATGCTTCGGCGGGAAATCGGGGAGGTGCTGCGCAACATCCCGCACATGCTTGCGTCGGACGGAACCTTCGCCTCCCTGATCGAAACAATTGATATCTTAACAGCACAGGAAGCCGTGCTCTTCGCCATGGAAACGGCGGGAGAGGCGATGGGCAGCTATGGAGGCGCTCTATATTTAGACGCCTCAGGCAACGTATTGCCGGAAAATCCAGCGCACAGTCAAGACAGGCTGATCACGCAGGACCATATTTGCCGGCTGCAAAAGCCGCTTCCGATCCCGGAGGCAGATATCTGGTTTGAAACAGTATGGGCACAGTATCGAAAAGAGCATCCTCAATCATCGCATTCGGAACTGCGATGAGCAAGGAGAAGCCAAGCAAAACAGCGCCGCCTGAACGTGCAATTCAGGCGGCGCTCGTGATTGGAGCCACAAAGGAAGTAGAATATTGCGCTCTACAGGGATTTTATAAGATTCGGCAACCGTTTGAGCGCGCCGGGCACGCCCTTGAGAATCTTCCCCATGCCCTTTGCAAATCGATCCTCATTGAGAATCAGCAAAAGGCCATCTGCCATATCGGGGCTGAATACGCCCATGCTGTCCGCAATGAAAAGCTTCACCGGCGACTGAACAGCGATCCCCCCTGCCATAGAATCCGGATCAATGAATTTTCCCATCAGGCGGTTGATGCGGCCGCCCCACTTGCTCACATCCTTTGCATCCTCGAATGTGCTCGTATAGGTGAGCGGCTGACTAGGATCCCGCTCGCTGGGAGGAATTGCATGGCCAAGCACCGCTTCAAACTCGCTATCCGGCACATGGGTGATATCGCCGCTATAATAAGAAGGAGCGATCGCTCTATCATCCGGGCATACTGCTTCAGTGGAGGGCTGCACCTCCACACCGCCCTCCAGCCGGATATCGCGGCTGGACGCGCCCACAAGGATGCGGAATTCACCGCGTTCCACCTGCCAATCGCCGCACTGCGTATTATAGTAAGCGAAGGCACGTTTATCGAGCGTGAGGGTAACCGTTTTCTCCTCTCCTGCTTTCAGGAACACCTTTTGGAAGGCCTTCAGCTCCTTGGGCGCGCGGTAAATTGTGCTATCCACATCAGCCACATAAACCTGTGCGATTTCCGCGCCATCTACTTCACCCGTATTCTTCACGTTGAAGCTGACGGTGAGCGTATCCGTATCTTTCATGCTGGAGGTGGAAAGGACCAAATCGCTGTAGGCAAAAGAGGTATACGACAGCCCATAGCCGAACGGGAAGCGGACGGGAACCCCAGCCTTATCATAATACCGGTAGCCCACATAAATTCCCTCCCGGTATTCAACGGAAACCGCCGTGCCCGGAAAATAATTAGCGCTCGGCACGTCGGAAAGCGCTATCGGATAGGTTTCCGCGAGTTTTCCGCAGGGGTTCACATCTCCAAACAGGATATCCACCACAGCACTACCGCCCGCCTGACCACAGAGGTGGCTGTGCAGAATGGCCGGCACCTCGTCGGCCCATGGGAGCTCAACCGCCGCGCCGCCCGCCAACACAACAATCACATTCGGGTTCGCCTTTGTAACCGCTTTCACCAGCTGGTTGTGCAGTGGTGGGAGCTGCATATGCCGGCGGTCACAGCCTTCTGTTTCATATTCATCCGTCAGCCCGATAAACAGGATCGCCGCATCAGCGCTCTTAGCCTTAGCCACCGCTTCGGCAAGATAGGCGTCGTCAGGCGTTTTATCCTTCCGGTCTGTGGAATAGCCTGGCGCATACTCAACGGAGATGCCCTCCTGCACCATGGTATCATAGGCGCAGTCAAGCCGGATCGGATTAATCAGAGAACTGCCTGCCCCTTGATAGCGCGGCTTTTTCGCCATCTCACCGATCACGGCAATCCGCTTGTTTTTCTTCAGCGGCAGGAGTCCGCCGTCGTTTTTCAGCAGCACCATGCACTGCCCGGCAATTTTACGCGCCAGCGCGTGATGTTCTTCCGGATCGTAGGTTTCGTTGCCAAGCGCCTTTTCGCTCTTCTTGGCGAGGTCTATCAGGCGGTCAACCATCTGATTGAGAAAATCCTCTGAAATCCTGCCATCGCGCACCGCCTGTGCAATCGCACGGTCATTTGCCCCACCGGAGAACGGCATTTCCAGCTCTTGGCCAGCCAAAAGGCCCTCTACACGATCGTTCTCTGCGCCCCAGTCGGTTACCACGAGGCCCTTGAAACCAAAATCCCCGCGCAGCACATCGGTCAGCAGCCATTTATTCTCCGCGCAGTAAACGCCGTTTAAGCGGTTGTATGCACACATCACCGTCCATGGCTGCGCCTTTTTCACAGCGATTTCAAACGGCGCGAGGTAAATTTCCCGCAGGGTGCGCTCATCCACAACCGCATTCACCGTCATGCGCCGGGTCTCCTGATTATTGGCGGCATAGTGCTTGATGGAAGTGCCGATCCCCTTGCTCTGCACACCATTGATAAAGGCCGCCGCCAGTTCGCCTGCCAGAACAGGGTCTTCCGAAAAATATTCAAAATTGCGGCCGCAAAGGGGCGAGCGTTTAATATTTACACCTGGCCCCAACAGCACAGAAACTTGCTCCTTACGGCATTCATCCCCCAACGCCTGCCCCATCTGATAGATCATCTCCGGATCCCACGAGCAGGCGGTGGCCGAGGCCGTGGGATAGCAGATTGCGGGCGCACCCTTCAGCACCGAATGGCCTTTTTCACTGGTTTTCTCTGCACGCTTACGGATACCGTGCGGTCCATCCGTAAGCATCACGGAGGGAATCCCCACACGCGGCACACCTTCACTGTGCCAAAAATCATGGCCGGAGCATAAGCTCGCCTTTTCCTCCAGCGTCATTTTTTGAATCAAATCTGCATATTGCAGCGCCATATGTAACCTCCTGTCCGATCAATCAAAAGCATGTGGCCACGCTGTGTTTTCCCATCCAAAACCGGATGACACTGCAAAGCGCCTGAGCCGCTTTACACCGCGTTAGCCGGCTGCACGGTAAAATTAGACTTTGGCTTTCTCTTTTTCCTCTACGTCCGCTTCCTTCTTTTTATGAAAAAGAATTTTATCCACCGGGAAATACAGGAAGAACTGCAACGCGGAGCAAACGGCCGTCGCAATATTCCTTGCGGCTGCCTCCGACCAGCCAATCTCATTGAGAATCCAACCGTATATCGTGGGATTGAGCCATTGGGAGAAGCAGATCAAGGCAATGGTAAAAACAACGTAAATCGGGAGGACAACCTTCGTATTTGCGCCGGAATTGAAGGTTTTTTCCTTATTAATGAAAAATGCCACGATCTGGGCCGCTATGTTGGAAATTGCAAAGGAAAGGAAATAGCCAAGCCCCCCATCCGACACCGGATAATGAAACACAAAGAAATCACAAGGTGTGTCATAGAGGCTGCGGAATACCAACGGCAGTAGGTTCACCAACCCAAACTGCACAATGCAGGCGCCCAAGCTCACAAAGATAAACTTAATAAATTGCCAAAGCGTTACCACGCCTGAGCCTTTACTTTCGGCCTTTTTGTCGATTTGATTCAATTTCCCCATACATATCGCTCCTTTTCTGTCTAGTTTCATGTTATTTTATCATGCTGAACATGAAAAAACAAGTAAATAAACGAGAAAAGTATTGTTTGTGTTCTCTTCTGTGCTTCCGGCAGTGACTTTGCCGCTTCCCATTATGTATCTTTTTTCATAAAAGGCAAAGGAAACCGCCAGCTACCCGCTATTTTTTGACGGCGTAGGGGCGAACTGTGTTCGAGGCGAACTGTGTTCGCCTACAATCCAGGGTTATCACGGTAATCCGCATTTGTTTACACAAGGATCAAAAGCGGGCGAACGCAGTTCGCCCCTGCGGTGCTTCCCACATCAACCGAAGACCCGGTTTCGAGGCAAGGCCTGCCGCAACCTCGCGCAAGCAGTCGGCTCACGGCTATTTTTTTATTACGAAGCGAAGCGAGTAACAAAGCAAAGCCCGCCACCACCACATAGATCACAGAGATATGTATCGCTTACGCA
>ERZ826396.1555-NODE-1555-length-24272-cov-3.283189_pt1 | contig 24272 bp, 22 predicted proteins | sample MGYA00519926_ERZ826396 | MGnify/ENA primary metagenome ERZ826396 (study PRJEB31778, sample SAMEA3449230) | human gut metagenome | biome: human gut; feature: human-associated habitat; material: faeces | place: United Kingdom | collected 2010/2012 ... | reverse complement strand
GATATTAACAAATTATTATGTAATATTATAAGAAAGAGTGGATATACGGCACAATCTGCATATTCAGGAACTGAAGCAATGCTGTATATAAAGAAACGAGAGTGGGATATGGTGCTTCTTGATTTAATGCTACCAGGAATTACAGGAGAAGAAGCTCTTTTGAGGATAAGAGAGCATAGTTCAGTACCTGTGATTATTATTTCAGCTAAAGGTGAAGCTCAAACTAAGGTAAACAGTTTAAGAACAGGAGCGGATGATTATATTACGAAACCTTTTGATATTGAAGAAGTTTCAGCGCGGATTGATTCTTTATTAAGACGATATAAACAAGTAAAAAGCCGAGGACAAAACCAAGTGTTAAAACATAAAGATATTTGCCTTGATTTAGAGTCAAAAATAGTGACAGTTAAAGGAAGTGAAGTTGTATTAACCGCTCGCGAATATGAAATACTGTTGCTTTTGATACAATCTCCCAACAAAGTTTTCACTAAGGCTAATATATTTCAGAGCATCTGGAATGATGATTTTCTAGGAGATGATAATACAGTTAGTGTTCATATTAGCCATATAAGAAATAAGTTGGCGAAGATTAATCCCGAGGAAGAATATATTGAAACTATCTGGGGTATGGGATACAGACTTAAAAATTAAGGTTTTTTTAATATTTTCTTTAAGTTCTCTTATGGATCCGCTTTTATACTATTACTATCATATAAGGGAGGTAGGAGAATCGTATGAATCAATATGTACTAAGAACTAATAATCTTTATAAAAAATACAAAGAAGATTATGTTCTTGATGATGTAAATGTTGAAATTAAGAAAGGTGAAATTTACGGATTTATTGGACAAAATGGTGCAGGTAAAACAACGTTGCTTAGAATCGTTACAGGTCTTGCATTTCCAACTAAGGGAGATATAGAATTATTTGGAAAAAGTAGAGAAAAGGATTTAATGCAATCTATCAAGAGAATAGGGGCAGTCATTGAAAGTCCTGCCTTATTTCCTAATATGACAGCCTATGAGAATCTAGAACTGCATCGCTTACAAAAAGGTATTCCAAATAAAAAGTCTATTGAGAAAACTTTGGAACTTGTTGGATTACAAAACACAGGAAGAAAAAAGGTGGTCAATTTTTCATTAGGGATGAAGCAACGACTGGGCATTGCTATTGCGCTCTTAAGTGACCCAGAATTTTTAATTCTTGATGAACCCACAAATGGATTAGATCCAATGGGAATTGTTGAACTTCGTGAGCTTATAAAAAGGCTAAATCGAGAAAAAGAAATGACAGTTTTAATATCTAGCCATATATTAAGCGAACTGAACCAGCTTGCTACAAGATATGGTATAATTCATAAAGGAAAATTGTTGGAACAGATTACAGCATCAGAGCTGAATAAAAAATGCAGACAGTATTTACGTATTAAAGTAGATAATCCTAGTAAAGCTGCTACTGTGATAGAAACTGAACTGGATACAACAGATTTTGAGGTTATGCCAGATGGAACCATAAAGTTATATAGTTATTTTAATGATATACAGAAAGTATCAATGGCCATAACTAAAAACAGACTTATTATTGAGCAATTTTCACAAATGGGAGACGACTTGGAAGGTTATTTTACAAAACTTGTGGCAGGTGTAAATAATGATTAATCTAATAAAAGCTGAATTATTTAAGTTAAAAAGAAATCATACATTTTGGGTTTTGATTGGAGTAGTAGCTTTCGTTTATGCATTGGCTAACTATCTAGTTATAATAGATTGGTGGCAAATGAATAATACAGTTTTTTTAAATGTAGGGTTAAAAGAATATAATGCTATGGAAATGATGAAATTGCCATTAGTTTTTAATTTAATTATAAGTACTTTTGCTGGTTTTTTTATAAATGCAGATTATGCTACAGGTACTGTTAAAAATCAAGTTTTAAGTGGAAATAAAAGAAGGCATATTTATTTGGCAAAGTTAATCGTTTTTTCTTTAGGTTCAATAGTTACTGCTGTTATGTTACCAGTAATTACAGCCATATCTGAAACTCTTTTATTGGGATATAGTGAGATCTATACTAGTGTCACAGTTGTATATTTATTGAGAGCCTTCAGTTTATATACTTTTATTATAATAGCTTATTCATCGATTGTAATGCTTATTGCTTCCTTAGCTAAGGAGAGCGGAAAGACTATTATTATCACAGTTATGGGAACGATTATCTTATATATAATTGAAATGGGATTTGTTCATAAGTATGAAATAGTTAGAATCATATATCAAAATTCTATATTTTATCAGATTTATGAAGCCTTTCGTCCTGTTATTACATTCAATGAAATTGGAAAGAATCTATTAATCTCTGTATCAACATTCATTATTATGGCCTATTGTGGAACCATGATATTTAGAAGATTAGAAATCAAATAATTAGTGAAAGGGGGGGGAAAGTGATTTATCTAGTAATTATTTCAAGTATATTAGCTTTCATTTTTCTTTCCCACTTGTTATTTATAAAAAAAGAACTAAAGAATATATTAAATCAACTGAAAAATTATAATATAAGAAAAACTGAAAAGAAAATAGATATAACATTGTTAGATAAAGATATAGAAAAGATGACAATTGAAATCAATAATTTGATTGATCTGCATGCTCTGTCTAATATTGAGAAAAAATCTGCTGAAAGGGAGTTGAAACAGGCTATTGCAAACATATCCCATGATTTAAGAACTCCGCTAACATCTATTTTGGGGTATATTCAATTAATAGAAAAACCTGAAGTGACAGATGAAGAAAGAAAGGAATATCTTGCAATTGCTAAAGATAGAGCAAAGAGGTTGCAAATATTGCTAAATGATTTTTTCGAGCTTTCCGTTATTGAATCCGTTGATCATAGTTTAAAACTTGGAAAATTAGGGTTGAATAGTATTGTTGAGGAAATTGTAATTAATTTATATGACAAGTTTAATGAACAACAAATAGTTCCAAGCATTAAGATTCCTCAAGAACAAATGAATATTATCGGTGATGAGTCAGCTATAAAAAGAGTTATAGAAAACCTTGTTATAAATGCTATAAGGTATTCAGATGGGAATGTATCTATAACACTTGAAAGAAATAACACAAAAATAAATTTAACAATAAGTAATGATGTAAAAGATATAACAGAAAAAGATGTTGAATTATTTTTTAACAGGTTTTATACAGCAGACCAAACCCGATCAGGAAAAGGTACAGGACTAGGGTTATCTATTGCAAAAGCCTTGATGGATAAAATGAATGGAAAGCTTTCTGCTGAATTAAAAGATAGTTGGTTATATGTGAAGTGTAGCTGGATACTGACAGAATAAAAGATCTTTGATGTAATACGGTCGGCTGGGATCATCTAAAACATCGGTGTCTCAGTGGAGTAAATATTTGAAAGATAATGTTTATATTCTGTTTCTGAATTCTGGCTAACTGATACAAGACCAGAGAGATTGCAAAATTTTTGTTATGAATTGTGAAATCACGATTGATATGTTCCCGTCTACCGATAGCCCCAAAAACGCAGTGGATATGTTTCCGAGAACGGACGTACTCAAATGACATTCATTCTATCCTCTCGAGCCATACAGAATGTGTCTGCCTTCTGAATAAAAAATAAGGCTGTTTACCAGTAATGTACGCGCTGGTTGCGGAATTGTAAAGTCTGGTTGCTGGCGCAGGATGGCCCAAAACAGTATACTTTCCTTAACAAAGACCAGTGCGGCGCGTCAGACAGGCCGTCTGGCAGAAGGAGAAAGCATATGATCTTAGCAGACAAAATTATTTATTTACGAAAGAAGGCCGGCTGGTCCCAGGAGGAACTGGCGGAGAAAATGGAAGTAAGCCGGCAATCCATTTCTAAATGGGAAGGGGCTTTGTCGGTTCCGGATATGAACCGGATCCTGAAACTGTCAGAACTATTTGATGTCAGTACAGACTATCTTCTTCGCGACGAGATGGAAGAAGAGGAGAAAAACCCGGCAGCAGATGAGAAGATTGCAGACGAGACCGGAGAGAAGCTGGTGCCGGTGTCCATGGAACTTGCCAACGATTATCTGGCTCATTGCCAGAAGGTCTCTGTTCCCTGCGCTTTTGGCGTGTTTTTATGTATTATGTCTCCGGTATTTCTGCTTCTTCTTTCCGGCGCCGGAGAAGCGGGATTGCTTCCGTTGACGGAAGATCAGGGCGCCCTTCTGGGGACTACTATCCTGATTCTTCTGATCGTTGCAGCAGTATCTATCTTTGTGATCACCGGTCATTATGACGAAAAGTATGATTTTCTGGAGAAAGAGGCGCTGGATACAGCCTACGGAGTAGATGGCATGGTTCGGGATCGGAAGCAGAAATATGAGAGAGGTCATGTCATTGAACTGGCAGCGGGAGTAGCGCTGTGCGTGGCCTCCTGTATCCCTATTTTCCTGATGATCCTGCTATTTGGAGAAGAAAATGTCATGGCGCTTACCGGGGCGATCAGTCTGCTGCTGTTCCTTGTGGCAACTGGAGTTTTTCTCATTGTGCGCACCTGCATTATCTGGGACGGTTATCAGGTTCTTCTGGAAGAGGGAGATTATACCCGCATCGCCAAGAAGCAGAATAAACGGATCAGCGGGATTTACTGGGGCTGTGTGACAGCTGTATATCTGCTGGTCAGCTTTCTGACCATGGAGTGGCATATTACCTGGGTGATCTGGCCGGTGGCAGGAATCGTGTGGGGTGTAGTCAGCAGCATTTACCGGAATCAGGTGGAGCGGTAAGCAGAAATCTGAAAATACTTCTTTTCACTCCCAGAGGGCAGGATTATAATAAAGACAGAAAGAAAAAGGAGGAAGTGCAGAATGGAATTTTCAGAAGTTGTAAGAGAACGGTATTCTTGTAAGAGTTATGAGAGCCGGCAGATTGAACAGGAAAAGCTGGATCAGATCCTGGAGGCAGGACGCCTGGCTCCTACTGCCAAGAACCTGCAGGAACAGCACATTTACGTGATACAGTCAGAGGAAGGGCTGGCAAAGATTGATAAGCTGACCCGGTGTCGGTATGGGGCGCCCACAGTGTTGCTGGTTGCCTTTGACAAGAACAATGTGTTTACTTATCCGGGAGGGAAGAGAGATTCCGGAATTGAGGATGCGGCCATCGTAGCGACCCATCTGATGCTGGCGGCTAAAGATGCAGGAGTGGAGAGCTGCTGGCTCAACCTGTTTGATCCAGAAGAGGCGGCAAAAGAATTCGGACTTCCCGAGCAGGAGGAAGTGCTGATGCTTCTGGACCTGGGGTATCCGACGGAAGATGCGGGTCCTCTGCCAAATCACAGCAACCGCAAAGAACTTTCAGAGACAGTCAGCTATCTGTAAGATATTATGAAGAAAAGCAAGAGATCCCGGCCGGGGTGTTCCCGGTCAGGATCTCTTGCTTAATATTCGCAGCTTCCCGGTGTTCTGTGGAAGGGGATAACATCCCGGATGTTTTCCATTCCTGTCACATACATCAGTAACCGTTCAAAGCCCATGCCAAATCCCGAATGGTCGCAGGAGCCGTATTTGCGAAGGTTCAAATACCAGTCCAGGCTGTCTGTGGAGATGCCAAGTTCCTGCATTCTTGCCAGAAGCCGGTCATATCGCACTTCACGCTGGCTGCCGCCCATCAGTTCGCCGGCACCCGGGACGAGCAGATCGACTGCGCCGACAGTTTTGCCATCGTCGTTCTGATACATATAAAATGCTTTGATGTCCTTTGGCCAGTCATAGATAAATACGGGTGCATGAAAGTACTTTTCGGTGAGATATTTTTCGTGTTCCTTTGCCGTGTCTTCTCCATACTCAGGTTCAAATTCAAATGATTCACCGGATTCTTTTAGGATGCGGATGGCATCCTCGTGGCGGATCCGGACGATGTTAGAGTCAATCACTGCCTGCATTCTTTCCCGGAGCGGTAATTTGGTAAAGCCTTCCAGGAATGTAAGCTCTTCTTTGCATTGTTTCATGATCTGTCCGAGAATGGTTTTCAAAAAATCTTCTTCCACATCCATGAGACGGTCCAGGTCGCAGAACGCCATTTCCGGTTCCACCATCCAGAACTCAGCCATATGTGTCTTCGTATTTGAGTTTTCTGCGCGGAACGTGGGCCCGAAGGTATATACGTCGCCAAAAGCCATCGCAAATGTTTCGGCTTCAAGCTGTCCGGTTACTGCAAGCGAAGCGGGGATTCCGAAGAAATCCTGTTTAAAGATCTCTTCAGAAGCTTTCTTTGCCTGTTCTTTGATACCAGTGATATCGAGTGTCGTCACGGTAAAGGTGTTGCCGGCGCCTTCTGCGTCATTTGCGGTGATTAAAGGAGTGTTTACATATAAGAAACCTCTGTCCGCAAAATAGGCGTGGATCGATTGTGCAGCCACGCTTCTGATACGGAATACGGCCTGGAACAGACGTGTTCTCGGACGAAGATAGGCTTGTTCACGCAAAAATTCAAGAGAATGTCTTTTGGGCTGCAGGGGATAGTCCTCGGGACAGTCTCCCAGCAGTGTAACATGGGAGAGATCCAGTTCGATCAATTCCTTTTGAAACCCCTGCCGCACGGTTCCCGCTGCTTCGATGCAGGCGCCGTTGTGCAGAGTTTTCAGCCGGCCATCTTTGTCACTTTCTGTTGTGTATACCAGCTGCAGAGACTGGAAACAGCTTCCGTCGTACAATTCTATAAACCCCATATTTTTCTGCTTGCGATGGTTGCGGATCCATCCCCGGACCGTGACTTCGTGTCCGATGTGCGCGTCCTGCGCAGAAAAGAGTTCTTTGATTTTCGTACATTCTTTGCTCATTGTGTATCCTTCCTTTCAAAAATAGTTTTGCAGGGCGGAATTTTGAGCATAAAAAAATCCGTCCCTGTTTCCAAGGACGGATGGTAGATCCGTGGTGCCACCTTAGTTCGTCTGTGTCTCGCGGCACAGACCTTTCCAGGTACGGACGTCTGTATGAACACAGGAAATGTTATACACGGCATCGATACCCTTACGCTGTAATGGGCGTTCCCATCATAGTCTCAACATTGTCAGACAATGTAGTCGGTATGCGGCTCCGAGGCGTTATTCGATTCCTTTGCAGGAACTTTGATCTCTCAAAATATCTTTCCTTGCATCCACTCTCAGCAAACGGGATTCTCTGTAACAATTTCAGATACCTACTGGTTCTCTTCCTTGCCTTATCTTATTTTTCTTTGAGACGCATCTTAGCATATTTTTATGGAAAAGTCAACGAAAGTTTTGATGCTTACTTGGAATCTGATAGTTCACTTGTAAATAAATTACAGCAGGCATGACATGCCTGCTGTAATTCATACATGGCTGGCGCTGGGATTAAGCCTGTTCCAGCGCCAGCAGTTTTTCTTTTCTCCAGATGCCGCCGGCATACCCGGTGAGGCTTCCGTCTGCCCCAATCACACGATGGCAGGGAACGATAATAGAAATCTTGTTGTGGCCGACCGCACTGCCCACTGCCTGGGCGGACAGATGCGGAAGGCCTCTTTTTGCAGCCAGCTGCTTTGCAATGGTTCCGTAAGTGGTGGTTTCGCCGTAGGGAATGGATAAGAGAATCTCCCATACCTCCTTCTGAAAGGCGGTTCCCTGAAAATGAAGAGGAACCTGGAAGTCAGGCGCCTGCCCTGAGAAATAAACATCCAGCCAGCGGCGGGCTGTTTGAAATATGGAGAACTCTTTTTCTTCTGTTTCTTTATCAAGTCCCTGGGCAAAATATTTCTGGCCTTCAAACCACAGGCCGGTAAGGCCGGTATCATCAGCGGCAAGAAGGATCGTGCCAAGGGGAGAGTGGTAATGGTTTATATAATGCATGTATGCTTCCTCCTCGTTGTTTCTGCCTTTATCGTACCACAGGAGGGATTATTTTTCCATTCTATCTCCTTACCGCATTCCCACATTGCTGCACGCCAGGATGATGCTGTCGGTCCCAAGGAGGATCAGGTAGAATCCGGCGATAAACCCAATCGCTGCCAGAGAAAATGCCGGACGAAAGAGCATCAGGATCCCAAGGGCCAGGCCGACGCCGTTGAGGATCAAAGTGGTATAGTACATCCCGTTTCCTGAAAAGAGCCGTATCGTTCCTGCGTGGGACAGTCTGGAAATACAGTGGGCGATGAACCAGATAGGAAACAGGACAGATAAGACCATCACTCCTGCACCCGGATATACCACAAGCATGATGCCGGCCATTACGCTGACGATACCGGAAATCAGCGATATGACAGGGCCAAAGCCGATGAACCGTTCCATGCGGATATACAGAAGGATATCTCCGATACCCATGATCACGGCAGCGAAACCAAACAGGACGATCAGTCCCCCGAATACTTTTCCTGGCAGAAGAATCGTGGCGACGCCGAGAAGGATCAGCAGGACGCCAAGGATCAGTTCAAGCCACCCAAGTCTGGAACGTCTTTTCATTGTGCATCGCCTCCTTTTTGATTCAGGATCGCCATGAATTCTTCCCCGGTGATCGTTTCTTTTTCATAGAGATATTTTGCCAGTTCATGAAGTTTTCTTTCATGTTCGAGAAGCAGTACTTTTGCCTTCTCATGCTGGGCCTTTACCAGTTCCACCACCTTGCGGTCAATTTCTTTCTGCGTGGCCTCGGAGCAGGCAAGGGAAGTGTCTCCGCCCAGATACTGGTTGTTCACCGTCTCCATGGCCACCATGTCGAAGTCGTCGCTCATACCGTAACGGGTGATCATGGCACGCGCCAGTTTTGTGGCCTGTTCGATATCGTTGGACGCGCCGGTGGTGACTTCTCCAAAGATCACTTCTTCTGCGGCACGTCCGCCTGTGAAGGTGGCGATCTTATTTTCCAGTTCCTGCCTGGTCAGCAGGTACTTGTCGCCGGTGTCCACCTGCATGGTGTATCCCAGTGCGCCGGAGGTGCGGGGAATGATCGTGATCTTCTGGACCGGAGCAGAGTCAGACTGCAGCGCGGCAACCAGTGCGTGGCCGATTTCGTGATAGGAGACGACCAGCTTTTCTTTGTCGGATAAAACGGCATTTTTCTTCTGGTAACCGGCAATAACCGTTTCAATGCTTTCTTCCAGGTCCGCCTCGGTTACCACCACCCGGCCATTCCGGACAGCACGAAGAGCAGCTTCATTGATGATATTGGCAAGTTCCGCCCCGGAGGCGCCTGCGGCCATACGGGCAATGGTGTGGAAATCCACGTCCTGGGCCAGCTTGATTTTTTTGGCATGGACTTTCAGAATGGCTTCCCGGCCTGCAAGGTCCGGCAGTTCCACAGGCACACGCCGGTCGAACCGGCCTGGTCTTGTCAGGGCAGGATCCAGGGATTCCGGCCGGTTGGTGGCAGCCAGAATGATGACGCCTGTATTTTCCTCAAACCCGTCCATCTCTGTCAGAAGCTGGTTCAGTGTCTGTTCACGCTCGTCATTTCCGCCGTAGCCTCCGCCGTTTCGCTTCTGGCCGATGGCATCGATCTCATCGATGAAGACGATACAGGGGGCTTTTTCCTTTGCCTGGCTGAAGAGATCCCGAACTTTGGAAGCGCCCATACCTACAAACATTTCGACAAACTCCGACCCGGAGATAGAGAAGAAGGGAACATTGGATTCCCCGGCGACCGCTTTTGCCAGCATGGTTTTGCCGGTTCCGGGCGGCCCCACCAGCAGGATGCCTTTGGGCATGGAAGCGCCGGCTTCCGTATATTTCTGCGGGTTGTGGAGATAATCCACGATCTCAGCCAGATTTTCTTTGGCCTCGTCCTCCCCGGCCACATCGCTGAAGCGGATACCCTGGGTGGACTGGACGTAAATCTTGGCGTTACTTTTCCCCATGCCAAAGGCCATGGAATTCTTGCCGCCCGCCTGCTCCATCAGCTTTTTGCTCATATAGCGTCCCAGTGCAATGAAGATCAGGATAGGAAGGACGGTAGTGAGCAGGATACTGAAGAGCGGCGAAACAGGCTCCTCTATGATCCGTTCAAACTCCGCGCCGCAGTTGTGGAGACGCTCTGCCAGGCCAGGATCTTCCATAGCGGTGGTCTCATAGGTTTTGCTCTGTTCTTTATTCGTAAAAATAATTTCTGTGTCCTCGATCTGTACCAGTCCGATGTCTCTGTCATCGATCATATCCATAAAGGTGTTGTAGCCAACCTCTGTCACCTGGGAATGCCCAAGCAGAGGAGCGATCAGCATATTAAAGAGGAAAATGATCAGAAGGACCATACAGTAGTAGAAGATCATAGGTCGTTTTGGTGATCTGACTTCTTTCATAGTTATAAATTCTCCTTTTCTGACGTCTGAGTATTTTTTGTCATTTTCTATTGTATGGAGCCGGAACGAAATCTACAATGATCAGATCAGAAAAAGTGTATAGACAAAAAGACTGAAGTGTAAAAAAATACACTCCAGTCTGTGAACAGATCTTTTATAGAAATATTAGGAAGAAGGGGAAATTCCTTCGCTGATCAAAAGGTAGACCAGATGAACAATCTGCTCCAGATTTTTTGTATCTGCATCTGTCCAGTTTTGCAGTAGTCCGATGATCGCATAACTGTGATAGCGAAGGATCAGACCTGCTTCTAAGCGCGTACAGTTTTTGTACATGTCTTTCTTCTCGGCCAGCTGCTCAAACAGTTGACAGAAATAGTGTGAGAAAAGCGCTTCCAGTTCATTGCCGTAATTGCTTTCCAGTCCTTTTTTCACATAAGGCATAGTGTGGATCGCCATCAGGAAAAAACGGCGGAGTTCCTCCTCCGGATCACTGCTTTCTCTTGCCTGCGCCAGGATATGCTCCTCGCTTTTCTCGAATATCCATCGGAAGAGATGGGGGATATCTTCAAAATGATAGTAGAATGCCTGCCGGGTGATTCCGCATTCTTCGACAATATTTTTTACAGTCAGTTTTTTGACATTTTTATCCATCAGAAGAGTCATGGCGGCTTCTGCAATTTGTTCTTTTGTATTGATCGGCATGTGTTCTTCTCCTTTCGCGAGAATTATACTTCCGCAGGAGAAGAATTTCAACTGTTTCCTTTCATTGGGAAACCGGAAGAAGACAACTTGACGCTGGACCTGGAAAGCAGTAAGATAAGCAGGGTAAATGGAGGGTACAGAAGTTGAAGAAGAATAAATACGAAATCGATATGTGCAACGGCACAATTATGGATAAGCTGATCTCATTTTCACTGCCGCTGATGCTGACCAGCATCCTGCAGCTGATGTTTAATGCAGTGGATATTATTGTGGTGGGGAGATTTACCGGAAGCCAGGCGCTGGCGGCTGTAGGATCTACCACTGCGCTGATCAATATTTTTACAAATCTATTTATCGGCGTTTCCCTTGGTGCCAATGTGCTGGCGGCCAGGTATTACGCAGCCGGACAGGAAAAGGAAATGTCAGAGTCCGTACATACGGCCATCACCCTGGCTCTGATCAGCGGCGTGGTCATGGCTTTTGTAGGATTTGCATCTTCCGGAGCGGCCCTGTCTTTGATGGACACGCCGGAAGATGTGATCGGGCAGGCTACTTTATATATGCAGATTTATTTTCTTGGCATGCCGTTTTTCATGTTGTATAACTACGGTGCTGCCATTCTGCGTGCGGTAGGGGACACCAAGAGGCCCTTGATGTTTCTGGCAGTGTCCGGCATGGCAAATGTGGTGCTGGACCTTCTGCTTGTGATCGTGATCCCGCTTGGAGTAGCCGGAGTGGCGATCGGCACCGTATCTTCCCAGATGATCTCTTCAATCCTGGTGATCCGCTGCCTTCAGAAAACAGAAGGAAGTTACCAGCTTTCTTTCCGGAAACTGGGAATCAAAAAAATATACATGATCCGTATATTTCAGGTAGGGATCCCGGCGGGGATCCAGAGTACGGTTATCAATTTTTCCAATGCGCTTTTACAGTCTTCTGTCAATTCCTTTGGCGCTACCGCCATGGCAGGGTATACCGCGGCCAATAATATCCTGGGATTCTTATATGTATCGGTCAATGCGGTTACCCAGGCCTGCATGAGCTTTACCAGCCAGAATTACAGCGTGGGCAAACAAAAACGGATGGACCGGGTGCTGTTAGACTGTATGATCCTGTCCGCAGGCGCGGCGGGGCTTCTGGGCGTAGGAGCCTATGTATTCGGGGATCAGGTGCTTCGGATCTATACGGCTGAGCCGGACGTGATCCGGTGCGGTCTGGAGATCCTTTCTATCACTACGGTGCCTTATTTCCTCTGCGGGGTTATGGATCTTTTCCCCGGAGCCCTGCGTGGGATGGGCCGTTCAGCAGTGCCGATGGTGTTGTCGGTGATCGGTACGGTGGGAACCCGGATCCTTTGGGTCTATGTGTTCTTCCCGCATCACAGATCCCTGTATTTCCTGTTCATCTCTTATCCGGGGTCCTGGATCATTACCATCGCCATGCAGGCTGTATGCTTCTTCTATGTGCGGAAACAGTGTATCCGTCAGCTTCAGAATGCCGGGATGCTGGTCCGGTAAAGAAGATCCGGGCAGAAAGGGGTCTGTATCAAAGTGGAAGATCCGCATCATATAAGGAAGGAGGAAAAGATGCACGAGAAAGAGTTTTTTTACACTGACAATATCAGGGAGGCCGGTATCCGGGCGGCTCTAGGTCAAGAGCTTCGAGATCTACCGCTTCAGGTTCTTCCGGTGGTGGATTCTACCAATATCCGGCTGCGTAAGATGGCAGAAGATGGGGCGCCGGATGGGATGGCGCTCATTGCCGGGGCGCAGACGGCCGGGAAGGGACGCCTGGGGCGAACCTTTTATTCACCTGCCGGAACCGGTGTGTACATCAGTCTGCTCCTTCGGCAGACGGGATGGGATCCGGAGCTGACAGGACGGATCACCACGATGGCTGCTGTTGCGGCCAGCGAAGCAGTAGAATCTGTGTCAGGAAAAAAGGCTGGGATCAAATGGGTCAATGATATTTATGTAGAAGGAAAAAAGGTCTGCGGAATCTTGGCAGAGGGAAGCGGCCACAGGGAGGACGGTGGTCTTTCTTATGTGATTCTGGGAGCGGGGTTTAATGTGTTTTCTCCGGAAGCGGGATTCCCGGAAGAACTGTTGCAGAAGGCAGGAGCCATTTTTGACACATATGAGGAACAGGCAAGAGAGAACCTGGCGGCCGGATTTCTGAACCGTTTTCTGCACTATTACCGTGCAAAAGACCATAAAAAATATGTGGGGAAATACCAGACACGGTGTTTTGTGACGGGAAAGGATATTGTTGTCATTACGCCGACAGAAAAGAGAAGAGCACATGTGCTGGCTGTAGATGAAAACTGCCATCTGAAGGTGCGTTATGAGGATGGCAGGGAAGAAATGCTTTCTTCCGGAGAAATCAGCATCCGGCCCGTCGCAGAGGCGTAATAGAGGACATAAGAAAAACTCCCTTCCCGGGAAGACAGGCTGTATAGATGGCCTGTCCGCCGGCAGGGGAGCTTTTTTATGAACCTTACTGAAGCAGTTCCGGCATGGGATTTACGCCGGTAAAGAGCAGAACGCCTACAATAGTGGCAACAACTGCACAATAGATCAGGGCAGGAATGATATTGGTCCGGATCAGTTTTCCTTCGTTGCCGTTGGTGCCTGTGGTAGCGCATGCTGCAACAATATTGTTGACGCAGATCTGATTACCGATGGCTCCGCCCATATTCTGAAGAGCAACGATCAGTACCTGGGACATGCCAAGGACAGTTGCTGTTTCAAATTGCAGGGATGCAAACAGCGTGTTGGACACGGTACAGGAACCGGACATAAATGCTCCGAGTACTCCGATCAGCGGAGCTACCAGGAAGTAAGCTTTATCAAAGATATTGGCCAGCGCATGCGCCATGATATAGAGCATACTGCTGTTTGCATAGGTAAATTCTTCTACCGTCTGTCCGGCAGACAGGACGGTTTCGCCGATAGAGGCATCGCTGGTAAAGCGGTAGAGATTTACCATTGCAACGCCAAACAGAAGAGCGATGGCAGCGCCGGACACCTGGTTGAACGAGTCGAAGATCGCTGTCTTTGCCTCTGTTTTTGTCATCTTATGTAAGAAAATGGTCAGTAAAGCCACGATAATAAATGGCAGGATCCCGGCATTCCAGAAGAATTTGAAATCCCAGTTAATGTTTTCAAATCCAAGGATGTGATCCACATGAAGGATAAACGGTTCATTGTTCAAAATATCCTTCAGGCCAAAGACGGCGATTCTGGAGATGACAAGAAAGATACCGATGATAATATAAGGCATCCAGGCTTTCACCGGGCTCATGCCTTTTTCCTTGGTAGTGCTGACCTTGCGGGTTGCCATCCAGGACTTGTCGCCCCATTCTTCCACCCGGTCAAAGGTCCATTCTTCTTTTGGCATCAGGATTCCTTTTTTGGCAGCAATCATCAGGACAAAGAGTGCAATGATGAAGGCAACCATAGAGGTTAATTCCGGTCCGGCAAAAATGGCCATCGGAATATAGATCACGGCAACGACTGCTCCGGAAAGGAGACAGAACGGGAGGGCCGGAAGGGCGTCTTTAAAGGACTTGTTGGGGCCAAATACCTTACAAAGTACGCAGACGCCGATAAAGATAATAAAGAATCCGCCGATCATATGAGGAATACAGGTCCATTTTGTCAGCTCCATGGTGAAAGTATCCGGGTCTCCGCCAAGGCCTGTGACAGCAGAGGCAACCGTACTGGAGGCAGTCAGAGTCGGGACGCCTACTGGTCCGGGGCAGACAGGTGTGGAGTTGTAGATCAGACAGACCGCCGCCGCTGCAAGAGGCGGGAACCCAAGACTGATCAGGATCGGGGCTGCCAGTGCTGCCGGAGTGCCAAAGCCTGCGACTCCTTCAATAAAGCCTGCGAAGATATAGCCGATGATGACTGCCTGGATCCTTGCGTCTCTGGTAATATTTGAAAACATCTGATTGATGGACGCCATAGCTCCAGATTGTTTCAGGATATTCATCAGCAAAATCGCGCCGAAGATAATACACAGTGTTTCAAAGGCACTTAGGAAACCTGCGATCGTCTGCGCGGTCATCTCTAAAACACCCATGTGCCATACCAGTCCGGCAACCAGGCAGGCCACCAGCCAGGAAAGCGGAAGCGCCTGCTTTGCCGGCTTGTTGAATCCGACCATTAAAACTACGGTCAGCAAGATGGGAAATGCTGCAATGAGAGCATACATGAAAAACTCCTCCTTTTTGAAAGTTCATAAAGTAATCCGGCATTTTTTTATGTCTGCATCATAGCAAAGTGTAAAAAGATAGTCATTTGTCAATCCGGAAGTGTGTCAGAATTATGGTCATCAAATCTGGAATGTATTAATGGATTTCAAAATTGGGAGAAAGAAGACTTGAAATATTCTGAAAATTGTGCAGTTCAAATAAATTGCACAAAAAAATCAACGGCGATTTGGTTGAATATAGATAAAACCTATATTAAAATATGATTAATAGAAAAAAGCGTAAGACAATGTAAGGGTTTTGTGAAAACAAATAATAAGAAAGGATATTGTTTTTTACGGCAGATAAGGAGAGTTGTATATGTCGAATAACATGATTACGAAGGACGCACTGGGAAAGGCATTAAAAGTGTTATTGGAAAAAAAGCCATTATCCAAAATATCTGTGAAGGATATTACGGAATACTGTAATATCAGCAGAAATACGTTTTATTATCATTTTAAGGATAAGTATGAGCTGATCAACTGGATCTTTTACACAGATATGCTGGAAAATGTGAACTCTTTTAATGACCCGTCGAAGCTGACCAACAGTTTTGTGAATGTGTGCAAGTGTCTGTATGCGAACAGGAAATTTTATCTGGCGTGTTTCCAGTATATCGGGCAGAATTCCCTGTATGAGTATCTGAATGAATTTTATTATGAACTCTGGAGGATCAATATTGACGTCCGGTATACGGAGTCTGGCTTTAAGCTGACAGAGACAGAGCTTCATCTGATGGCGAAGATGAAAGCCCATTCTCTGGTCGGGATCATATCTGACTGGGTGAAGGACGGCATGCACGATAATTATATGAGTTATTTTGAACAGGTGCATGCAGTTCTGGAGTTTGAAGCTTCCGGTTATGCAAGACTTTCTGATCAGATGATGCTGGAAAAACAGGAGGGCCAGGCAGGAAAAAAGAATGAAGAAGGGAAGAGTTATTTAAGAGTATGTTAGAAGAAGCAAAATGGATCTATTCCAATCTGGAGGATCGAAACAGGCAGGGAGAGAATCAGCTCATTCCGTTTATCAATTATCAGAAGCCTGCGCCCGAGAGATGTCTGGACATGTTGCTTTCAAAATATCGCGGGGAGCATTATCAGACGGAAGTTGTTATGGCAAAGCCGCAGAAATCACGGCTTCCTGTACTCCGCAAAAAACTAAGCCAGGCATCCGTCATGCTGATCACGGACGGCGGACTGGTACCGTACGGGAATCCGGACCGGGTTCTCTCTGTCAATGCAGGCGGGTTTTATGAATATCCGATCCGGGGTTGTGCAACCCTGGAGAGAGATAAGTATGAAGTGACCCATCAGGGATATGACAATTCTTTTGTAAAAGAAGATCCCAATCGTCTGGTTCCCGTGGATGTGATGCGGGATCTGGAGCGGGAAGGCATCGTCGGAAAGCTGTATGACAGTTTTCTTACAACAGTAGGCGTGATGGTTTCCACCGGGAAAAGCGTGTCTCTGGGAAGGGAAATAGCGGCTTATGTCAGAACCCTGGATGTAGACGCAGTGATCATCACCTCGGTGTGCGGGACCAGCACAAGGTGCGGAGCCAATATCGGCATGGAGCTTGAGAAAGTGGGAATCCCTGTGGTACAGATTACAAACCTGACAAAAATCGCAATGGATATTGGCGTACGCAGGATCGTAAAAGGAAATAACGTCTGTCATCCTCTGGGAGCGCCGAAACTATCGGATAAAGGGGAGAGAGAATACAGGAGAAAAATCGTCCTGACGGCGTTGGAAGAGCTGAGAATAGAAAGTGTGGATCAAAAGCTGTAGAAGATTTGTTTTCTACAGCTTTTTGTACAGATACGGTATTCGTCATAGAATTAAGCAGACCGAATATTTTGTTTATTGTCTGTTAATTACCTTGTGCATAGAATTAAAGTTAAATATAAAGTGAATTCGGCGGCCTGTAACCAGAGAATTTTAAAGGAAGGAGTACGGAAGAAAACTATGAGCAAAAAATTACAAATCGATTATATCCATGTGAAAAAAGTTGAATTCGGAGCAAAAACCGAATTGAAAGACGGTATCCTGACAGTCAACAAAGAAGAACTGATGGATCTGGCGAAAAGCGAATTGTTTGGAAGCCTGGACATTAAGCTGGCTGTGCCGGGAGAAAGCTGCAGGATCCTCGGAATCCACGATGTGATGCAGCCCCGTTGTAAGGCAGATGCCCCGGAAACTTCGTATCCAGGAATCTGGGGGAAGCTTGCACCCATGGGAGAAGGACGCACAATAGCATTAAAAGGAGTGGTGATCTCCGATATATATTATGCGAAGTGTAATATTAAATATTACCTGGATATGGGAGGAGAATGTGCGAAGTATACACATTTTTCCAAACATTACCATATCATCCTGGATGCGACGCCGGCAGAAGGCGTCAGTGATGCCAGCTATGCGGAAGCGCTGAAATACGCTTCTTTGAGCATTAACGTACATCTGGCAAAACTGGGAATCGACATGACGCCCGATGAGTCTGAAGTCTTTGAACTGGGACCGGTTGGACCGGGACCGGATGGCAAGCCGCTGCCGAAGGTGGCGTATCTGGTGACTCACATGGCGTCCCATGATACCTGGAACTTCCTGGTATATGGACAAAGCGCCATCGGATTCCTGCCCACGATCCTTCAGCCCACGGAGATCCTGGACGGGGCTATGGTATGGAGATACTGGGAGCCTAACTACTATCTGCAGAATGAAGTATATCTGAAAGAATTAATGAGACGTCATGGAAAAGACATTGAGTTTGTAGGATTTGTGATGGCAAACAATGTGATGAAAATTGACGGAAAAGACGCTATGGGAATGATGGCTGCCACCCTGTGCAAAGAGACACTGAAAGCGGATTGCGTAATTGTCAACAAGTCCGGTATGGGGCACTGTCAGCTGGATTCTGCGCTTGCCTATAACTGGGCGGAAAAGATGGGAATGCCCTGTGTTATGAATCTTTCGGCGGTTTCCAATGATAAGCCGGGCGACATGCTGGTTATTTCCGATCCCAAGATCGATGCAGTGGTAAACAGCGGAAGGAATTATGACCTTCATCATCCAAGGGTAGACAGGGTGATCGGCGAAGGAACCAATGTGCCCAGTCTGATGGGAGTCGATGTACAGGGACCGTTTGTTCACACCACAAACTTTGCTTATCAGGGAATCTGGTCACAGCTTGGCGACTGCTATGTGACGACGGATGCAGATTTGCCGGATGTCCCGGAGAAGGAGGCGTAGGATCATGGGAGAAAAAATAAAGGTTGTTCATTATATTAATCAGTTTTATGGAGGATACGGTGGAGAAGATACCGCCAGTATGGGGATTGAAGTGAAAGAAGGTCCGGTTGGACCGGGACTTGCCCTTGCGAAAAATCTTGGAGATGAATATGAGATCGTGGCAACATTTATCTGCGGCGATAACTATATTGCAGAAAACACAGACGCAGTATGCGAAGAGCTTGCAAAAGTGATCGAAAAGTATCAGGCGCAGCTGTTTGTGGCAGGGCCGGGCTTTAATGCCGGACGTTACGGGATCGGCTGCGGCGCAACAACCGCGATGGTGACAGAGAAATTAAAGATCCCGGCGGTAACAGCTCTCTATGCGGAAAACCCGGGGACAGATCTGTACAAAGACCGGTGTTATATTCTTCAGACCGAAAATAATGCGGCAAAGATGCGGCAGGCAGTAAAACAGGTGTCTGAATTTGCTAAGCGTCTGGTAAAAGGAGAACCCATCGGCGACGGTAAAAAGGAAGGATATCACGGCTCCGGGCCGGCGATTGAGATTGATTACAGTGTACCGGCTCCAAAGAGAGCGCTGCGGATGCTGTTAAGCAAATATCATCATGAACCATTTGCGACAGAAGTGATCATGCCCAATCATGAGGAAATTCCGCTGCCTGTTCTTGAGAAACCGGTGGATCAGATCAAGATCGCAGTAGTAACGGATGGCGGACTGGTGCCAAAGGGCAATCCGGATCATCAGGTACCTACAAATTCTAAATATTTCCGGATCTATGACACCAAGGGAGCAGACTCTCTGGATCCGGCGGATTACGAGGTCAGCCATCAGGGATATAATAACGCGTTTGTTCTTCAGGACCCCAACCGTCTGGTGCCGATGGATGCTCTGGAGGAGTTGAAAAAAGAAGGCAAGATCGGAGATGTTTATCCGAAATTCTATTCTACAGCAGGTGTTATGACGCCAATGGAGATGGGAAAGAAATTTGGAGAAGATATCGCAAAAGATATGAAGGAACACGGCATTGACGCCGCAATCCTGACGTCCACCTGAGGTACCAGCTCTCGCTGCGGTGCAGTGATGACAAAAGAGATTGAAAGGGCAGGTATCCCGATCGTCCATGTAACCAATTTGACAAAGATATCAGAAGGCATCGGTACACACAGAATTCTGCGCGGAAACAGCGTGCTTCATGTATTTGGCAACCCGTCGCTTCCGCATGAACAGGAAGTGGAGTACCGGAAAGGTATGGTGGAAGAGGCGCTGGAAATGCTGACGGAGAAACCGGAAGAAGGGCAGCAGGCGCTGATCCATGAATAGGAAAGGATAACATGATACAGCAGTACAGTGGAATACAGGCATATATTTTGAGAATCAGGCGAAGATTGCATCAGATTCCGGAAATCGGGCTGAACCTTCCTAAAACCGCTTCTTTTATTCAGAGAGAACTGGAGGCGCTTCAGATTCCTTATGTTCTGTCCGAGAGGGACAGCGGGATCATGGCGGTGATCAAGGGAGATTATCCGGGAAAGACGGTCGCATTTCGGGCGGATATGGATGCACTTCAGCTGGAAGAAGAAAATACTGTGGACTACTGTTCCCTGCATAAAGGTTGTATGCATGCGTGCGGACACGACGCGCATATGGCAATGCTGCTTGGGACGGCAAGGCTTCTGATGACCTGGCGGCACAGTATGCACGGCACAGTCCGCCTGATCTTTCAGCCGGGCGAGGAGACGGCCAGAGGAGCCGCTCTTGCGATCCAGGATGGATTTGTGGATCGTGTGGACGCGATTTTCGGCCTCCACATCGGGACTTTGTTTGGAAAAGAGATCCCCTGCGGGCAGTTTGTGGCTGCCCGCGGGTGCTGCATGGCTTCCTATGACCATTTCATTTTAAAAGTGAAGGGAAAATCCTGTCACGGATCCAATCCGGAAAAGGGGACAGATCCGATCCAGATCGCTGCTCATATGATCCTGGCTCTTCAGACCATTCAGACAAGAGAATTAAGTGGAACAACCGCCAGTGTGATCACGGTGGGCAAAGTGACCGGTGGATTTGAATATAACGTCATCCCGGACGAGGTGCTGATTGAAGGGACCACCCGGGCGCTGAATGAAGAAGTGCGTGTTTATCTGGCGGAAAGGATCCGGCAGATCGCGGAAGCAACCGCGCAGACATTTGGCGGAACCTGTGAGACAAAGATTCTCTGGGGCGCTCCGCCGGTAGTGAATGATCCCAGGATGGCCCGCCTGGCGGCAGATGCAATAGCGGAGCTGTTAGGCGAGGAGAAAGTGAGCATGGAGATGGAGGCTCCCTGTATGGCAGGGGAAGATTTTGCCAATTATCTGGGCAGGGTGCCGGGGGCATTTCTGTATCTGAGCTCTTCCAATCCCAGGAAGGGTACGGATCGTCCCCATCATAGCTCAGGGTTTAATATTGATGAAGAGGTGTTATGGGAGGGGGCGGCAGCATTTGACAGGATTGCCAGAAAGATGCTGCAAAGATAAATACATGGATACCACACAGTTATATTCAGAAAAAGAAATATACCGGCCTTTCTGGGAACGAAACAGCGCGTTCCTGGAAGTGGAGACAGGGTGCAGCTGGCACAGATGTGCTTTCTGCGATTTTGCCAGGGATTCCTTTTCTTTGTTTCCGATCGATGAGATCCAGAAGAAAATCGAATTGCTGGCTCCTTATGTTCGGGAGAAAAAAAGTATCTTTTTGCTGGGAGAGAATCCCCTGGTGATGCCGACACAGAAACTTCTTTTGATTTTTCAGTCCATCCGAAAGCATATGCCCTGGATGGAGCAGATCAACATGTATGCCAGATTTGATGATGTACTGAAAAAGGCGCCGAAAGAAATCATGTTATTGCGAAAAAACGGGTTGCATAGTCTGTATCTGGGGCTGGAGTCCGGAAACGATGAAGTTCTTAAGTTGATGTCCAAGGGAGAAACTGCTTCACAGGCAGTGGAGGCCTGCAGCATCCTGCGGGCAGCCGGTGTGGAGATTGGATTAAGCGCGATCACAGGCCTTGGAGGAAAAGAACGGTCCTTTTCTCACGCCAAAGATACGGCAGAGATTTTGAATAGCATACGACCTGGGAAGATATGGATGATGGGGCTTCTGGTGTGGCCGGATACGCCCCTTGCGACATTGGTAGACCAGGGGAAATTTCACCCCCTGACACAGAAGGAAAAGGCGGAGGAAGAGATTCTGCTGTTGTCCGGCCTGGAACATTTTGACTGTATCTTTGCGGATACAACAGTGATGGGAAAGTATACGCTGATCGGTCAGCTGGCAACTGAAAAAGAACGGATGATCCAGTGGCTTCATGAGCTGGAGTGTGGTTAAGTCTGGCGATTTCCGGAATATAAATCGTACTATTTGTTAAAAAAAGCGACAAATCGAAAAAGTGTTGAAAATGAGTACACATCCGGAAGTTTGTCAGATTTCTTTTGTGTAAAAATATAGTATATTCAAACTAAGATATTTGGTGGATTTTGTTAATCTAAATGTATTTTGTTCAGGCGGAACAATACAAAATATCCAAAATTATTTTTTTAAAGGAGGAAATACTATGGGACTCGACAAATTTAGGATTCGTGACGATGCAAAATGGGGACATCCGGAACTGGAAGTTTCTTATTCCCTGATGGGGCAGTCGGTGGGATATTCAGAAGTCCTGCTCAATGACGACCTGTCTTTTGAGGAACGGCAGGAGTTTGCAGCACATGCAGAAGACGGATTTAAGGATTATCTTCCGGATTATGACTGGTCCCGCGTAACAGAGTATGAGGCTCCTGGCTGTATTGATGAGCCGGACGCTCCGCCAGTGAAGATGTTAGTGGCCAACCCCAAAGAGAAATGGAGTTATAAGAGAAACAGCCCCTGTATCCTGATTATTCCGGGAGGCGGACTTACCACATGTTTCCGGTTTACTGCCGATATTGAGAACTGGGCGGATAAGTTCGGCGTGCCGGTTGCAACACTGACGTATCGTACCCTTTGCCAGGGAGCGCAGTATCCGGCGCCGGTTAATGACTGTGAAGCTGCATACAATTTCCTGGTTGAACATGCCAAAGAGCTGAATATCAGCCCCAATAAGATCGTTCTTCACGGAAACAGCTCCGGCGGACATCTGTCACTGGCTCTTTGCCACAGGTTAAAGAAACGTGGCATTACCCCACGCGGATGTATGGTATGGGTGCCGATCATTGATGACCGTCCGATGCCGCAGTATCGTTCTCTGAGGATTAATTCTGCTTTCTGGGGCGGCTCTGATGCAGCACAGTCCGCAAGGCAGTATCTTGGAAAATTGAATAACTGTGTGGATGTTCCGGCAGAAGCATTCCCGGGACGTGCAACAGTAGAAGAGTGTGTAGGACTTCCGCCTACATTCATCCATGCAATGATCAATGACAACGGACTGGATCAGACTTCCGAGTATATCAGCAAGCTGGCGGCAGCAGGCGTTTACTGTGAGATGCATGCATGGGGCGGCAGCCAGCACTGTTCACTGACTACGTCTGCAAATGTGTTGGATAAGGACGATCCGGATGCAGAATATGCACAGCTCTTTAACAAGGTCTGCGAAAAAGAGATCCGGGATATGTTTGAATATGATCTTAGAAGACCGTGGACAGTAGAAGAATTTAACGAACCCGATTAAACCGACAGGAGGAAATTAGAAATGGTTGAATTTTATGAATATGAGGGCCTGGGATATATTGTAGATCCGGAGAGTGATACCAAACAGGTATTTATTCCCTCTCCGCCGACGATGACAACAGTAAAGACCAATCCGCGTCCGGGTATTATCTATATCACCGGCGGAAAGGTAAAGGAAGGCTACGAGAAGTTAGAGGATCTGAAAAACTATGCGGAAGAAAATAAGGTAATGATCATTTGCCCAGCTTCCCTGGATCCGGAAGAGATTGCAGAGACTTACAAATATGTGACAACAAAATATAAAGTTTTGAATGTCAAGAGAGATGAACTTTCCGTACAGGGCGACCCTGATACTATGGAGGCGGCACAGGAGGCTGTCGACTATCTGGTTGACGAGTGTGACGCAGATGTGGATGATGCAGAGGAATTCTCCCTATAATTTCTGGTTCTAGATAGGAAATGGAGGATTGCAGGAAGGTGTAATCCTCCATTTCTGGATGATTTTAAGTAAGGAGGAAATAGAGTATGTGGGCAAAATTTGAAGGCGATCGCAATAAAGACGGGATCATCGTAGAAGAAGGACGTATGATCGATATTACAGATCCCAAATGGGGACATCCGGACGGACGTGATTTCTGGGATCTGGATCCAAAGCTGAATGAAGGAACTGCTATGCTTTACAGCCCGTCTGTTCCGCAGGAAGAGAAGCTTGCGGCAGGAACGGCAAGACAGAAAGCGTATATGGAACAGTGGTGGTCCAGTGAACATACCTGTGATATTGAGAAATATGAAGCTCCGGGCTGTGAAGAAGAGCCGGATACACCGGTAGAAGTATGGGTGGTAAAACCGCATAATCTGAAGAAGAGAAAGAACCGTGTTCTGTTCTATGTAGTAGGCGGCGGTCTGACCGGACTGAACCCCAATGCCTATCCGATCGAGAGAATGTGTGAAGAACATAAATGTGTAGGAATCGTGCCGATCTATCGGCTGTCCTGGCAGGCACAGTATCCGGCGGCCATCAATGATCTTCACGCTGCCTATAAATGGATGTATGAAAATGCAGATGAACTGGGGATCCATAACGATAAAG
>ERZ826396.1544-NODE-1544-length-24420-cov-4.707860_pt1 | contig 24420 bp, 22 predicted proteins | sample MGYA00519926_ERZ826396 | MGnify/ENA primary metagenome ERZ826396 (study PRJEB31778, sample SAMEA3449230) | human gut metagenome | biome: human gut; feature: human-associated habitat; material: faeces | place: United Kingdom | collected 2010/2012 ... | reverse complement strand
ACCCGCATGGCGGCTAAACTCCGCCCTTACGGGCGTCAAACAACGCCGCCAGGACGTGCGGGTAAACCTCCCGCACGCAGCGCTTAAAAACAGCACAATTTTCTCACAGGTTTGCGGGAAAAGAACTCCAGCCGGGCCCAGCATCCTCGGACGCCAAGGCGGGCATAGGGAGTCCGCAGCGGAGCCAGCAGGGGATAAGAGATGGCGGGGCTGGCCCGGAGAAATGCAGAGGCATGCACGGGAACGGCGGATAGGAACCATTAGATAAATGATTGACAGATGAAGAAAGCTTCTTTATGATGAAATCATGCTTTCGGAAGGGGGAGAAAGTCCGAAGAATACCCTTAAGGAGAGATGATATGCGTTTTATAAAAAAGCTGATCGGTTTTACCCTGTTGGTTCTGTGCCTTGGAGCCCTGTTTGTGGGCGGGCGCCTGGTATGGCAGGGATACCGTTTCTATAAACAGGTGACAGAAGAAACGCCTCTTACCCAAAAGGTGGAGGAGATCCGTTCCAAACCTCATTTCACAACCCTGGAGGAACTGCCGCAGACCTATCTGAATGCGGTTATAGCGGTGGAAGATGCCAGATTCTATAAGCATGGCGGGATCGATCTGATCTCGACGGGACGAGCTGTGCTCACCAATTTGAAAGAGCAGGAGCTGGCGGAAGGCGGAAGCAGCATCACACAGCAGCTGGCTAAGAATATGTACTTTACCCAGGAGAAAAAGTTTGTCCGCAAGGTGGCGGAACTGTTTGTGGCTTTTGATCTGGAAAAGGAATATACCAAAGATGAAATTCTGGAATTATATCTGAATACCATTTATTTCGGCAACGGATATTACTGCGTCTATGATGCTGCGGAAGGATACTTTGGGAAGGAGCCGTCCCAAATGACGGACTATGAAAGCACATTGCTGGCGGGCATTCCCAATGCCCCTTCGGTCTATGCGCTGACGAACCGGCCGGAACTGGCTGCCCAGAGACAGGAGACGGTTCTGGAATGCATGGTGGAGCAGCATTATCTGACGCAGGAGCAGGCGGACAGCATCCTTCAGGAAGGCGCATAAACGGCATTCATGCTGCCCTCCCGGGAAACTCAGAGATAGTGCGGAACCATCACGGCGAACACGGAGTAAAGGAGCGCCGCTGTAATAAAGAAAAGGAGCAGTCCTCCGAAAAGCTTCGGAAGGATGGGCGTGAAGGTTCGTAGGTGCAGCTTATCCGAAAGAGCCTGGAGCAGAAACAGGATCTTTTTAATGCCGAGCGTTACCAGGTACATGAAAGCCGGCAGCATAGGAAGCAGATAACGTCCCTGAGGCTGGAAATCCCAGCTGTAGGAATAGTAGACACACAGGACGATGGGGATGATGCAGGCGATTCCCATGCAGATGTTGATAAGCCATTTGTGCCTTGTGCTTTGCCAGTTCAGATATAGTTCATGCCCCACGGGAATGAGGGCAGCGACCAGACCTGCGGCAAAAATACGGTAATAGGTCTCATAGATATAATAGTGGGTCGGAATAATCATGGGGCCGAACATCGCCACAAAGCTTCTGGACAGAAGCGTGAAGAAATCCGTTCCGAATACCATTTCTAAGACCCCTACCCCCTGGTTTTGATAGGTCGGGCGCAGGAGCGGATGGAATTCTGGCGTACAGGTCAGAGCGACACATTGATTTCTGGCCTGCATTCCGAGAAAATCGCCCTGATAGAGAATGGCATTGCGCAAAAACCACCATCCCGCTCCGATCAAGACAAGAAGCGCAATGAAACATCCCTTGCGCAGCAAAGGCCTGAATTCAATATAATATCGATCCTTGGGAGAAGCCGTACCGTCTGCGGTGATGGAACCTGCAGGCACTTTGTTGATAAAGTGTGTGAGAAACAGGACGGCGGATACCAGAATCGCCCCATAAGCGTTATAGTACGAGAGCATGCACAGAACGATGCCAACGGCCAGCTGTATGCATTGGGAGCGTCCAAATCCCTTCCGGCAGCCCGTAAGCGCTGCGGCAAACATCATCATTACCGAAAAAAGAGCACAGGAATCTGTATTCACATAAGTATGGATAAAAATGCTCTGAGGCAGGAAGAGGACCAAACAGGAAAAAATCCATTGGGAGAGCGTATCCGGGAAAAACAATTTGGAAAGCTTTCTCGCATAGTAGGCGCATCCCAGACCAAAGAGAACGTTCACCATGCGGGCGGATACAAGAAGCATGTCGAAACGTTCCGTAAAAAGGTGCAGGAACCACAGAAGATATCCCTGGATCATGTAGGGAAGCATTGGCTGAAACGCATAAGATCCCCCATATCCCGGGATCAGCACCTCCGGATCATCCCCTTTTGGAAGGATTCCATGCTCTGAAATATACCAGACGATCCGAAACCGGTTGATTTCGTCCGGGCCTTCTCCGAACGGCTGAATGAGGACAAAGGCCAGCATGCAGGCCAGTGCGGTCAGGAAGAATAGAACTTCATAAAAGGATTCGTTTTTAAACAGGCTGCGTTCTTTTGCCATGGGCACTCCTTGCTCGTGTAGTAATAGATATTGTCATTATAATCTAACCAGGCGATTTTTGCCAGACCATAATCCTTCCGTTTTCCTGCCCCCCGGAATTTCGCTGCGCCCTTCCCGCATTGCCATACGGCTCGGCACACCCTCCTTAAGCCTCCGCGCACGCACTGGAAGAACGCACGGGGCCGGAAGGGATTTCTTTTCCCGCAGGCCTGTGAAAAAATTGTGCTGTTTCTTAGTGCCTGCATGCGGGAAGTTCTCCCGCGCATTCTTGCGGCGTTGTCTGACGCCCGTAAGGGCGGAGTTTAGCCGCAAGGCGGGCGAACTTTCCTCATGCAGGCGCTTAGGAACAGCCAATTTTTGAAGTGGCTTGCGGGAAAAGAAATTCCTTCCGGCCCCGTGCGTTCTTCCAGGGCGTGCGCGGAGGCTTAAGGAGAGTGGGCCGAGCCGTATGGGCAATGCGGGAAGGGCGCTGCGAAATGCCGGGGGTGCAGGAAAATGTCAGCTGAAGTGAAAACTTCATTGGATTTATCCTAAAATGGCTTGTCAGGAAAAAAAGAATGGGATATACTTAAAAACAGGAAGGCTGCCGGATGGCGGCCAGATAATTGAAAGCAGTACATGCGACTGGCGGAATGGTGGAGCACCACAGGGAGTATGTATGAAGAATGCCGGCCGCCTGGGTACTAGATGATGAGTAGCCAGGCGGCTTTTTTCATATGACAGGAGCGTTTTCTTCCGAAACATGTGAAAGGGCGCGTAAGCGTACATCGCGTTTGGAAAGGCCTGGCGGTTGTTCCAAGGAATGGCCCGCGCAGCAGAATGTGGGAACACAAAGAAAATATTTCCGCCGTAAAGTGGTTGGCCGCGGAGAAGCGGCAGAATGGAGGACAGATGAAAGCTGTATCTTTGGAAGAAGAATTGAAAAAGAATGCCTATCCTGGCAGAGGCATCATCCTGGGCAGGACGCCTGATGGAAAGAAAGGGGTGGCCGCTTATTTTATCATGGGCAGAAGTGCAAACAGCCGCAACCGCGTGTTCGTGGAGGATGGAGACGGAATACGCACGCAGGCGTTTGACGAATCCCGCATGGAGGATCCCAGCCTGATTATCTATGCGCCGGTACGGGTGCTGGGAAACAAGACGATTGTGACAAATGGAGATCAGACCGATACGATCTATGAGGGTATGGACAAGCAGATGACCTTTGAACAGTCCCTGCGCAGCCGTACCTTCGAGCCGGACGGCCCCAATTATACGCCCCGGATTTCCGGAATCATGCATATCGAAAAGGGAAGCTATAACTTTGCAATGTCCATTCTGAAGAGCGATAATGGATGTCCGGACTCCTGCAGCCGATATACGTTTGCGTACGAGAATCCGGCGGCCGGCACAGGAAGATTCATCCATACCTATATGCATGACGGGAACCCTCTTCCCAGCTTTGAAGGAGAGCCGAAGCTGGTGGAAGTGGGAGGGGATATCGATGAATTCGCCAACCTTCTGTGGAACAGCCTGAATGAAGAAAACAAGGTTTCCCTTTTCGTGCGCTATATTGATCTCGAAGACGGAAGCTATGAGAGCCGCATTATCAACAAGAATCAGTAAATAACCAGAAAGAGGAGAAAAAAATGAACGAAATTCAGCTGAAATACGGATGCAATCCAAACCAGAAGCCTTCCCGCATCTACATGGAGGACGGAAGTGATCTCCCGGTCAAGGTGCTGGGCGGCAAACCCGGTTATATTAACTTCCTGGATGCCCTGAACGGCTGGCAGCTGGTAAAAGAACTGAAAGAGGCCACAGGGCTTCCGGCTGCGACTTCTTTTAAGCATGTTTCCCCTGCGGGGGCGGCGGTGGGCCTTCCGCTGACGGATACACTGGCAAAGATTTACTGGGTGGATGATTTGGGAGAATTGTCTCCGTTGGCCTGCGCATATGCCAGGGCCAGAGGAGCGGATCGGATGTCCTCTTTTGGAGACTTTATTGCGTTGTCCGATATCTGCGATGCGGATACGGCCAGACTGATCAAGCGGGAAGTATCCGACGGCGTTATCGCTCCCGGTTATACACAGGAAGCGCTGGAACTGCTTGGGCAGAAGAAAAAGGGAAATTACAACATCATTCAGATCGATGAATCCTATTGTCCGGCTCCTTTGGAGAAAAAGCAGGTATATGGCATCACCTTCGAGCAGGGGCGCAATGAGCTGATCGCGGATGAAAATCTGCTTTCCAACATTGTGACCAACCGGAAGGATATTCCTGCGGAAGCGATTCGGGATATGAAGGTCGCGCTGATTACTTTAAAATATACGCAGTCCAATTCCGTATGCTATGTGAAGGATGGACAGGCGATCGGTATAGGCGCTGGGCAGCAGTCCAGAATCCACTGCACCCGCCTGGCAGGGAGCAAGGCGGATAATTGGTTCCTGCGCCAGTCTCCTAAGGTCCTTTCCCTTCAGTTTGTGGAGGGGCTTGGCCGTGCGGACAGAGATAATGCCATAGACGTCTATATGAGCGATGACTATATGGATGTGCTGGCGGATGGAATCTGGGAGAAGACCTTCCGTGTGAAGCCGGATGTGTTTACGCGGGAAGAGAGAAAGGAATGGCTGGAGAAACTGGATGGGGTAACCCTTGGTTCTGACGCGTTCTTCCCCTTCTATGACAATATAGACCGGGCGCACAGAAGCGGCGTGAAATATATCGTTCAGCCCGGCGGTTCTGTTCGCGACGAGGCGGTAATTGACGCCTGCAACAGATATGATATGGCAATGGTGTTTACTGGCATCAGACTGTTCCATCACTGATCCGGACAAACGCCTGATTATGAAAAACGGAGCATGCGCTTTCCTGTGCGAAAGCGCATGCTCCGAAGCAGTTATGAGGGCAGGAGAAGAGCAGTCCTGCCCCTTTTCATTATCTGAAACAATTTCTTGGTTTGATCGGGAAGCATCCGTCAAGGGAATGTCCAGCTACCCGATAATATCAGAATCCTGAGAATCACGATTTACCTGCTGGCTGTTGTCAGGTTCCTGCTGGCTGCCGTTTGACTGCTGACTGCTGCCGTTAAAATCTTGCTGGTAGCTGTTTGGCTGATCTCCATTGGGTTGACTTCCGCCAAACCCTTGCTGGTAGCTGCTCTGCTGATAGCTGCCGTTAAAGCCCTGCTGGTAGCCATTCTGCTGATAGCTGCCGTTAAAGCCCTGCTGGTAGCCATTCTGCTGATAGTTGCCGTTAAAGCCCTGCTGGTAGCCGTTCTGCTGATAGTTGCTGTTAAAGCCCTGCTGGTAGCCATTCTGCTGATAGTTCCCATCAAAGCTCTGCTGATATCCTCCATACCAGTTGTTTCCATATTTCAGGCTGTTATAATAAGCTGCGTTGGTAAGGCTTTGATAGGGGGTGACATAAATGGAGGCGATGCCGCAGGTAATGCTTGAGAGCAGATACCAGGGAATGAAAGAAAGATCCAGAATGAACCGATCCATTTTGTGGCCGAACATCATGGCCTTGCTTTCATTGATGCATTCCATAATGCCTTTTTCGGGATTTTCGGCGAGAATGTAGGCGGCCTGACAATAACGATAGGAGGCCACGATGCCGGGAATCACGAAAAGAAGGGACCACAGGAATACGAAAATTCCGATCATGATGCAAAGTCCCCAGGCTTTTAGAAAGAATCTGGCATAGGCGAACAGATCGCTGATGCCAGCCGGCTGCCGGTTAATAACACGCAGCGTATAGCCGGTATATCCTATCTGCAGCAGAGAAAACACAGCGGAAAAGATCAAAGAAATGAGCAGCAAGGGAAAGAATAAACCGAATGCATAAAGCCCGCCCACGGCAGAATCGGAGAAAAGGGCGGAAAAAACGCTTAAAAAGCTGGAAAATAGAGAGACCACCATATATACGGCAAAAATGATGATCCAATAAATCAGGGTGACGAGTACCGGATGTGGATTGGCCATTCTCATAGAAAGCTTGGCATCCGTTTTTAATTGAATGCGATCCATTATGTAGTCCTCCTCTAAGCTGAAAAAATAGATAAGGCCGGAACAGGCCTGTCAATGCGGAAAAACCATGCGCAAAGCAGGAATTTTTCCGCTATGCTATTATATCATTATTGCTTTCTGATTACCACTTGGAATTTCTGTCTGAAGAGAAGCGGGAAGGTGTATGCTGCCTGCCGTAAAGCACTTGTTCCGGCAGAACTGTATGGACGGCAGGCGTTTGGGTAACATTTTACATAATTATTTCTTACATCCTCTATGCAGCGATATGAAGCTATGATATAATATCTAAAACTTAATTACATAGGAGGGACTTATGATCAGAAATCGGAGTATAGTTTCCTGTATTCTTCTTTCCATCATTACCTGTGGAATCTATGGGTGGTATTGGCTTGCCTGTCTGGCAAACGATGTGAACACGGCGTCGGGAAGAACGAATGAAACTTCAGGCGGGATGGTGGTTCTGTTGTCCATTATCACTTGTAACATCTATCACATCTACTGGATGTATAAAGCAGGCGAGAAGATTGACCAGGCACGTCAGATGCGCGGCTTGCCTTCTCAGAACAACGGGCTTGTTTATCTTCTTCTTACACTGTTCGGGCTTTCCGTCATCGCATGGGCGCTCTTACAGAATGAGCTGAACCATATGAGCGGGCCTCAGATGTAAGCAGAGAGACCAAGAACGGTTCAGAACCGGTTAGAATGAGCATAAAGAATCAGCAAAGAGGCTGTTGGGAATGAAATTTCATTCCTGACAGCCTTTTTGACATGGAAAAGTGGAAAAAACAGGGATATTCTGCAAAAGATAGGCCATTTGCACGATATCGGAATTGTGGTACAATAAAAAGTAAAAAGAAAAACAAGGTCAGGATAAAAAGATCTGTAGCGAAGAGGCGGGAGAAAAAAATATGGACAGGGATGTGAGCATTCGGGTTGCAGCAGTGGAAGACGCAGAGAAAATTCTGGCAATATATAGGCCTTATGTGGAGAAAACAGCGATCACATTTGAATATGCGGTGCCCTGTGCAGAAGAATTTTCCGAGAGGATAGAAAGGACGTTAAGCAAATACCCCTATCTGGTGGCGCAGAAGGATGGGGAGATTTTGGGATATGCTTATACAGGGCCGTTTGTGGGACGGGCCGCATATGGCTGGGCAGCGGAGGTGAGCATCTATCTGAAAGAAGACAAACGGAAGATGGGGATTGGAAGAAAGCTCTATCAGGCGATCGAAGCGGTCAGCAGGGCCCAGGGAATTCTGAACCTGAATGCATGTATTGGTTATCCGGATGAGGAGGACGAATTTTTGACCAAAAACAGCGTACAGTTTCATGCGCATATGGGGTACAGGATGGTTGGAGAATTTCATAAGTGTGGATGCAAATTCGGACGATGGTATAATATGGTCTGGATGGAGAAGCTAATTGGAACGCACGATCCGGAACCCGCCCCTGTGATGGACTTCCCCAGGCTGGATGCGGAGACATTGCGGAGCATGGGGATAGAGGAAAGCAGTTCACAGGCCAGGAAGAATAGGAGCGTTGTATGGTAGAAGAAACGTTACAGAAACAACTTCGCAGGGCTATGCTGACGGCGCTTCTGGTTATCGTCGGCCTTTTGGCTGTTGGAGGGCTGCTTTCCGCTTACCTTTATAAGAGCAGAAAGGATGCGATTCGCTCCCAGGTGATCGCGGAGGCAGAAGAGTATAGGTCGCGCATACGCAAACAGCTGGAAGCGGACTTCCAGACGCTTTCCACGCTTTCATCCTTTTTGGATGGAGACAGCACTTCGGATAAAACGTTTCTTGCAAAGCGGTTGAATAACTCCCTTCAGAGCAATTCCTTCCTGACGATGGCATATTTCGATTTGGACGGAAACGGCGTTCTGGTGACGGTGGGTCAGGAGGCGGAAACGGAAGCGAAGCTATCTGACCTTTCACCGGAAGGTCGAGGGGCTGTGGAGATTGCCATGCAGGGAGAAGCGGCGGTTTCCAAAATGTTTGAAAGCGAGATATCAGGCAGCAGGGTTTTCGTCTACAGCGTGCCGGTCTATGCGGATGGGGAAGTCATCGGAGCCCTGGCGGCCAGTGACCATATAGAAATTTTTTCTGATATTCTTTCCGGCAATACCGTGTTTGGCGGCGGAGGGTATATCCATCTTTTGGATCAGGAGGGAAATTTCCTGGCAAAGTCGTCCAAAACTGTCGTTAAAGAGAGAACGCAATCCATTTTTGACGGCCCTTATCTGTCGGAGAGCGCGAGAAATGAAGTGAAGGAAGCTATGGAAAGGCAGGAACGAATTTCTGCATCTTTCGATTATGAAGGAAAGTCCTATCCGTTCCTCATTGAGCCGGTGGGGCTGAACGGATGGTATCTGTTCTGCGTGAATACGGGAGAAGGGCTGGGCGCCAATTCCAATGCTGTAGCTTGGGTGACCCAGATCGTATTCATTGGGATTTTGCTGATGATTCTGTTCCTGATGCTGTACGGTTACCGGCTGCTGCATAAATATAACGAGAATCTGATCAAACTGGCATATTATGATTCTCAGATTGAGGCGGAGAATCTGTACCGATTCAGGCAGAGGCTGGAAAAGGCGCTGGCTGACGGGGGCGGGGCTGTGGTGGAACTGTGTATCCGGCAGTATTCCTTTTTGACAGAAATTTTCGGGCAGGAAAAGACCATACACCTTCTTCGTCAGATCAGGGAGGTGGCAGACCGGAGAAAGCGGCCGGATGAGTTCTTCTGCTACCATACAGAAGATCGATTCTACTTTTTCCTGCGGGATACGGATGAAGATACCATACGCCGCAGGCTTGAGGCGTTTCTTCAGGAAATCAGCCGCGTTGCAGATATAGGGCAGACCGATTATCAGCTGGCTTTTTACTGTGGGGTGGCGATTTCTAGGGACGGAGGGGACCCGGAACGGACGATGGAGATCCTGATGACACACGTTCAGTTCGCTCTGGAACGGGCCAAGGGGGCTCACACCAATTTTATCTGGTTCTTTGATTCGGAACTGCACAAGAAAGAGGAATTGGAAAATTATATTGAAAGCCACATGCACCAGGCTCTGCAGGACGGAGAATTCAAGATGTATTTGCAGCCAAAAAAGAATCTCCACACGGGAAAGCTGGAGGGCGCGGAGGCGCTTGTCCGGTGGAAGCCGGATGATGGGCGGGTGCTCTTTCCGGATCAGTTTATTCCTCTGTTTGAACGCAACGGGTTCTGCGTGGAACTGGATCTGTATATGGTAGAGCAGGCCTGCCGTCTGCTGCGCTCCTGGATGGAACACGGTATGGCGCCTGTTTCCATCTCCGTGAATCAGTCAAAGCTTCTGTTCTTTGAGCCGGATTATGTGCAGGATTTGACTGCCATGCTGGACAGATATAACGTGCCCGCACAGTATATCGTGCTTGAGATATTGGAAGGACTGGCGCTGGAGAATGTGGACGAACTGAACGAGAAGATCGGGCAGCTTCAGGCGAAGGGATTTCGCGTTTCCCTGGATGATTTTGGAAGCGGCTATTCTTCCATGAACACATTGGGCAGGCTGAAAATCAATGAACTGAAACTAGACAAGGAATTTCTGCTGAACGTATCCGGCCAGGAACTGGAACGAAACTGCATGATTATGGAGCAGATCATACACATGGCCCGCCAGCTTGGCATATTCACTGTGGCGGAGGGTGTGGAGACGGAAGAAGACGAGCAATTTATCCGGTCGGTTGGCTGCGATGTGGGGCAGGGATATTTCTATTCCCGCCCTATCAGTGTCGAGGAATTCAATGAAACCTATATGTGCAAAGCGGACAAGCAGGTTTTGGAGGCTGCGTCTATTCCAGAGTGATATCCAGCCTGCTGAGTTTCTCAAACAGGATTTCTTCTTCTGTTGGAAGATCTGATGCCTGTTCGATTTGCTGGCGTATTCCCAGCATTTTGTTGTCCGTGGCATGGATGACTTCTGCGCAGTCCTTAAGCTGCGCAATGATTTCCTGCTGATTGGGGATATTTTGTTTGTATTTGAGCTGATGCTCCAGACTTGCCCAGAAATCCATGGCGATGGTGCGGATCTGAACTTCCACACAGACCTCTTTTTTCTGATTGGCAAAAAAACAGGGATGCTTACGATTAAATGCAGGCTTCTGTATCCATTGGGCTTGGGATCGGCGATATAATCCTTTTGGGAGATCAGCGTCACATCGTCCTGGGAGAGAAGGGCATCGGCGATAAGATAGATGTCGTCCATGTAAGAACAGATCACCCGTATCCCGGCCACATCATGGATGTGTGTTTCTATGCTTTTGAGGGAAAGAGGCAGATGCCGCCGTTCGAGTTTGTCCAGAATGCTGGCTGTCCGCTTCAGCCGGGTGCTGATCGAACTGATGGGATTGCGTTGGTGGCGTATTTTGAATTCCGTATTCAGCACTTCAAATTTGGTTCGGATTTCCTTCATGGCGCAGGCATAGGTCATCATGAGTTCTTTGTAGCCCACAATCGTGCCGACCACCAGTTTGGTCTGCTCCAGCATTCCGTCCAGGGCAGGATCTGTAAGAGAACCTAAAGTGGCAGGAAGCGCCTCTTCCAGCGCATCCTGCAGGATGCGTTCTGATTTCTTCTGAAACTGTTACCAGCATACAGGATTTTTGTTTCAGAAAAGCTGACAAACTGTTAATAAAATATGAAAAGCGATTTCAAAGCGTCCCCGGGAATCTTTTACTTTTCTGATAATCCTTTCTTTCTGTTACGGGCCGGTTCGTGAAGCGGGCCCCCTTTTGCGTGCAGTTTTACGGTAAAGGCTGAACTCACTCCGGGCATGCTCTCTGCTAGAATCTCTCCTTCCAGCAAATCGATGATGCGTTTGGTCAGTGTGAGGCCGAGACCGTTTCCCTGGGTGGCATGCGAAGGATCCGCTTGGTAGAACTTGTCAAAGATACGGCGGATGGATTTTCCATCAATGCCGCAGCCGCTGTCCGTGATTTTTACGGTTGCTGAATCGCCCTCCTGCTGCATCATAACCCGGATCTTTCCGCGGGGAGGCGTAAACTTCACGGCGTTGGAAAGCAGATTGTTCCAGACCATATCCAATAGATTTTCATCGCTGGTCAGGCTTAAATCCTGATCTAGGTCTATATACAATTCGATTTCTTTTTCATCCAGTTCCGATTCATAATTCAGAATGCATCTGCACAGAGCCTCGCTCAAATTGAAGGGGTGCAGAGCCGGCTTGATTTTCTGATTTTCCAGCCGGTTTATCTGCAGGATGTTGGTCACCAGGGCGGACAGGCGCCGGGATGCCTCGCTGATCCGTTTGGGATATAGCCTGCGTTCTTCGTCAGGGAGATATTCGCTCTGCAGGAGGGTGGCATAGTTCTGGATGACGGCCAGAGGGGGGGTCAATTCATGGGATACGTTGGCGATGAAGTCGGATTTCATCATTTCTGTGCTGGACAGTTCCTCTGCCATGGTGTTGAAGTCTTCAAACAGGACCTCAAATTCGTCCTTTTTTCCATCCTTGCGCATGGAGGAAAGGCGGACGGAGAAGTCTTCCAGCAACTGGCTGCGGGTAAACGTGCGCTTTGGATAGGAAAGCAGCTTGAACAGAATCTGAAACTCCCGGAGTGTCAAAAAGACAGGCACACCATCCACCGCAGCGCTGATCTCATCTTCATCCAACACCAGATTCCCGATGACTAACTTTTTTTCTGCAGCGATATGTGCCCGGCGCAGCAATGCTTCAATATGAAGCACCAGTTCATCCAGATGGATGGGTTTAACCATGTAATCGTCAATGCCCAGGCGATAGCCACGCTCCTTGGAAGAGAAATCATCCCGCGCAGTCATAAAGAGAATCGGGATATTTTTATCCTGCTCCCGCAGCGCTTTGGCGAATGCAAAGCCATCCATTTCAGGCATCATAATATCGGAGACGGCCAGGCATGCAGCAGCTCATTCCCTGACAGCTCCCGACAGAGCTGCCGGAACTGCTGCTATTATAAAACAGCATTATTAATGAAATGTTAACAGAGCCCAGACGGGTGGAAAATCATTCACAGTTATCCTGGTACTGCTGTTTACGGGATGGGCGCCCGAATGGAATGTTCGGTGAGAATCGGCCGTCTGCGGTAAATTAATAAAACGGAAACACTCCGTAAACAAAAACCAAAAGAATAACGCGTAGAGTGATTTCAGAATTCGGGAAGAAAAACCAAGGTTTTAAAGTTTAAAAAAGCGAGGGTAAATGTATGAAAAAAATTTTGAAGGCAGCAGCGGGAATTTCCGTGATCGGAGCGATTCTGTTTGGAATAAAGGTGCTGTGGGACAAATATCAGGCAGGAGAGATATGATCTTCCGCTTTGCATGCGGGAAAGAGGCTGCTTTTGGCTCATCTTTTTATGGTTAACGGAAAAGACGGACGAATTTAACAATTTGGAAACATCATTCAGGTATAATAGAAAAAAAGCGTATAAGCAATTCTGCGGAAAGGAGGATGGCATGGGAGAGAAGGTTTACATAACAGGGATCAATGGTTTCCTTGGAAGGACATTGGCCGGGAAACTGCTGGAAGCAGGCTGTGAAGTCTGCGGGCTGAGGCTTTTGCAGGATGATCGGGATCTGCTCACGGAAGTTCCTTATTATACGGGAGATGTGAGCCGCCTTCACACGCTGGTGCCGTTTATGAAGGCGGCGGCCAGGGACGATGCGGTTCTCATTCACTGTGCCGGGCTGGTATCCATCACATCGGACCATCCCGCATTGTGGAGGGTAAATGTGGACGGCACCCGGAACGTTACGGATCTATGCGAGCGGTATGGGATACGGAAGTTCATTTATGTCAGTTCCGTGCATGCGATACCGGAAAAGACTGGCGGACGGACGATAAAAGAGACCAGCCGCTTTTCCGCTTCTTATGTAAAAGGAGCCTATGGGAAAAGCAAGGCCGAGGCAGCTGCCTATGTGAAAAAAGCGGCCAGCCGCGGGCTCCCTGCCACGATCGTCCATCCTTCCGGAATGATCGGGCCAAAAGACAGCACCGCCAGCTATATGACGCAGCTGATCCGGCTTTACGTCAAACATGGCATGCCCCTGTCGGTGAAAGGCGGCTATGATTTTGTGGATGTGCGGGATGTGGCGGACGGCATTATCCGCTGCATGAGGGCAGAAGCAGCCGGAGAGAGCTATATCCTTTCAAACGAATACGTCACCATAAGAGAGATGTTTGATATATTGGCGGAATTGACGGGAAAGCACGCGGTGTACGGGAGCCTTCCCCTCGGCATGGCCAGAGCCGCGGCCCCTTTCTGTGAAAAATTCTCCCATCTGTTCGGCCTTCCGGAACTGGTGACGCCCTATTCCGTATATACGCTGGGAAGCAACGGGAACTTCAGCCATGAGAAAGCAACGCGGGAATTGGGATACCATCCCAGGCCCCTGCGGGAGACGCTGGAGGATATGGTTCAGTGGTTTTCTGCGAACGATTTCTAGTCTTGTCTTTGTTGTAGCTCAGTCCTCCGCATATTTGGCCAGAATGCGTTTGCGTATTCTATATTCTTGTGATAAGATAAATTTTATTACAAGAGTGCGGTTGAGGAGGAGATATCCTGAGTATGAGCAGAGAAGAACTGGAAAAGGCCGAAGGAACAGAGAAGGAAACGACGGTTTCCAAGAATTTCATCGAGCAGATCATCGATAAGGATCTGGCGGAGGGCGTATATGATACGGTGCATACCCGTTTTCCCCCGGAGCCGAACGGTTATCTTCATATCGGACATGCTAAGAGCATCCTGCTGAATGCTGGTTTGGCGAAGGAATACGGAGGAAAGTTCAATCTCCGTTTTGATGATACGAATCCCACCAAAGAAAAGCAGGAATTTGTGGAATCCATTAAGGAAGATGTGAAGTGGCTGGGAGCGGACTGGGAGGACAGGCTTTATTTTGCCTCCGATTATTTTGAACAGATGTATGAAGCCGCCATCAAGCTGATCCAAAAGGGAAAAGCCTATGTATCGGATCTGTCGGCGGAACAGATCCGGGAGTATCGCGGTACCCTGACGGAACCGGGAAAGGAAGATCCTTTCAATACGAGGAGCGTGGAAGAGAACCTGAAGCTGTTTGAGGAGATGAAGAACGGCGTATATGCGGACGGAGAGAAGGTGCTGCGCGCCAGGATCGATATGTCTTCCCCGAATATGAACATGCGGGATCCGGTGATTTACCGGGTGGCCCATATGAGCCATCACAACACAGGGGATAAGTGGTGCATTTATCCGATGTATGATTTCGCCCATCCGATTGAGGATGCGATTGAAGGCATCACCCATTCCATCTGTACGCTGGAATTTGAGGATCACAGGCCTCTGTATGACTGGGTGGTGAGGGAATTGGAATATCCCGTGCCTCCGAAGCAGATCGAATTTGCCAAGATGTATCTGACCAATGTGGTGACAGGCAAGCGGTACATTAAGAAGCTGGTGGAAGAGGGAATCGTGGATGGCTGGGACGACCCCAGGCTGGTTTCCATCGCCGCGCTCAGAAGAAGGGGATTTACGCCGGAATCCATTCAGATGTTCGTGGATCTGTGCGGCGTGTCCAAAAGCAATTCTTCTGTGGATTATGCCATGCTGGAGTACTGCATCAGAGAGGACCTGAAACTGAAGCGGCCGCGCGTGATGGCTGTTCTGGACCCGATTAAGCTGGTGATTGACAACTATCCGGAAGGGCAGACAGAAATGCTGGAGGCGCCGAACAACCTGGAAAATGAGGCGTTGGGAAGCAGGATGATTCCCTTTGGCCGTGAACTGTACATCGAGAGGGAAGATTTTATGGAGGAACCTCCGAAGAAGTATTTCCGCCTGTTCCCCGGCAATGAGGTGCGTCTGATGAACGCGTATTTCGTTACCTGCACGGGATGTGAGAAGGACGCGGACGGCAATGTGACGGTGGTTCACTGCACCTATGATCCGCAGACCAAGTCCGGCAGCGGATTTAATGCCCGTAAGGTGAAGGGAACGATCCATTGGGTTTGCGCCAGCGAAGCGATCCGTGCCACGGTGCGTTTGTATGAGAATATCATCGATGAAGAAAAGGGCGTATACAACGAGGACGGCAGCCTGAATCTGAACCCCCATTCGCTGGAGGTGAAGGAATGCTTTATGGAGCCCTCCTTAAAGGAAGCGAAGCCTTATGAGAGCTTCCAGTTCGTGCGGCAGGGATTCTTCTGTGTGGATTACAAGGATTCCAAGCCGGGAGAACCTGTGTTCAACCGGGTTGTGTCTCTGAAAAGTTCTTTCCGCCTTCCCAAATAACAGTACGGAAGGGCGCGTATAGAAATGGAAGGGCGCACATATGAATGATCTTGCGATTCAGCTGACGGATGTGGGGAACAAGCATCTGTATGAGCAGATTTATGAGTATATTGCGGATGAGATAAGGGAGGGGAAGCTTCTCGCGGGAGAGAAGCTTCCCTCCACGCGTTGTCTGGCAGAATATCTGCAGGTGGCGCGTAGCACGGTGGAACTGGCCTATGAGCAGCTTCTGTCAGAAGGTTATATAGAATCCGTTCCTTATAAAGGGTATTATATCTGCCGGGTGGAAGACCTCTATCGAATCGGTGTGAAAGAGGAGAGCGCATATCTAAGGCAGGAAGAAGGGAAGGAAAAAGATGCGGCCTGGGAGATTGATTTTTCCCCGAATGCTGTGGATATGAGCCGTTTTCCCTTTGCGGTCTGGAGAAAGATCAACCGGGAGATCTTAAGCGGCGACAGGCAGGAACTTTTCGCCCTGGGAGATGCGAGGGGAGATTTGGAGCTGCGGAGGACAATCTGCAGGTACCTTCATTCTTCCAGGGGCGTGAACGCTTCCCCGGAACAGGTTATCGTGGGGGCGGGAAACGATTACCTTCTCCTTCTGCTGCAGTATATCCTGGGGAGGAATATCTGCGCTGCCTTTGAAAATCCGTCCTATCGGAGAGCGTACCGCATCTTTTCTTCTTTTGCGGCGCGGACGGTGACGGTGCCCTCGGATGAAGGGGGAATCCGCGTGGACGGATTGCTGAAAGCCGGCGCCAATGTGGCCTATGTGATGCCCTCCCATCAGTATCCCACAGGCCGGATCATGCCCATAGGACGCAGGATGGAACTGCTGCGTTGGGCAGCTTTGGCCAAAGACCGGTTCGTGGTAGAGGATGATTATGACAGTGAATTCAGGTACCGCGGGAAGCCAGTGCCCTCCCTGCAGGCATCGGACAGCGCGGGAAAGGTGATCTATATCGGCTCCTTTTCCAAGGCCATCGCTCCGGCGATCCGGATCAGCTTCATGGTGCTGCCGCCCGCCCTGCTTGCGGAATATGAGCGTTCCTGCGGCTTTTTTTCCTCTACGGTATCCAGGCTGGATCAGACGATTCTGAATGAATTCATTCAGAGCGGTGCGTTTGAACGGCATCTGAATAAGATGCGCAAGCTTTATAGGGAAAAACACGATATCCTTCTGGAGGAACTGAAGCCATTCTTGAATCGATACAGGCTGAGCGGAGAATACGCGGGCCTGCACGTTCTGCTGACATCGCGCAGCCAGGCGCGTGAAGAGGACCTGATCGGGAAGGCGGCGGAGAAGGGCGTGCGCATCTATGGCCTGAAGGAAGCGGCGCTCGTTCCGTTTGAACCATCCTATGCTACGATCCTTCTGGGATATGCAGGGCTGGATCGGGATAAGATAAAAGAAGGCGTACGTAGACTGAAAGAGGTGCTGTAGCGGCAACGGAATGGAGGCTGGAAAATGGAAGCTGAGAAAATGGAAATAGAAGAATTGGTAAAGCGGCAGAGGGCTTATTTTGCAACCGGTAAAACCAAAAGGGTGGGCTTTCGCGTGGCTGCGCTGCAGAGGCTGCAGGAGGCCATACGAAAGAATGAAGAGGCTATAGAGAAGGCGCTGAAGGAGGATTTGAATAAATCTTCCTTTGAGAGCTATATGACGGAAGTGGGCATGACTCTGGAGGAAATCAGCTATTTTCTGAAGAACACGGCCAGGCTCGCAAGGACGGAACGGGTACGCACGCCACTTTCCCAGTTTCCGGCCAGAAGCTATGTGAAAAAGGAGCCCTTGGGCGTAACCCTCATTCTGTCCCCCTGGAATTATCCGTTTATGCTGTCCCTGATCCCTGTGGTCGGCGCCATTGCGGCCGGAAACTGCTGTATCCTCAAGCCTTCCGCCTATGCGCCCAAGACGGCAGGCGTATTGAAGCGGCTGATCGGCTCCGTGTTCCCGGCGGGGTATGTGGCTGTTGTGGAAGGCGGCAGAGAAGAGAACAAGCGGCTGCTGGAACAGAAATTCGATAAGATTTTTTTCACAGGAAGCAAGCAGGTGGGGCGTCTGGTGATGGAACAGGCGGCTAAGCACCTGACCCCTGTGACGCTGGAACTGGGAGGAAAAAGCCCCTGTATCATAGAGGCGGATGCGCCCCTTTCCGTGGCGGCGAAGCGGATCGTGTTCGGGAAATTCTTAAATAGCGGACAGACCTGTGTGGCGCCGGACTATTGTCTGGTGCAGAGAGCGGTTCGGGATGCCTTCTTAGAGGAACTGGTAAAATGGACGAAGAAGCTGATCGGAGAAGAGCCATTGGCCAATCCGGACTATCCCAGAATGGTCAATGCCAAACATTTTGACCGTGTGATGGGGCTCATCGAGGGAGAAACGGTGGTATGCGGGGGTTATGGAAACAAAGAAACGCTGCAGATCGCGCCCACGATCCTGAAAGATGTCTCTTTGGAGGATGAGGTCATGCAGGAGGAGATCTTCGGCCCGGTGCTGCCCGTTCTTACTTTTGACAGGCTGGAGGAGGCGGAGAGGATCATCTCTTCCGGACCGAAACCGCTGGCCCTGTATCTGTTTACAAAAAACCGCAGGACGGTGAAGCGGATAACGGAAGGCCTTCCCTACGGAGGCGGCTGCGTGAATGATACGATCATCCACCTGGCTTCTACACAGCTGGGATTTGGAGGCGTTGGGGAAAGCGGAATGGGAAGCTATCATGGGAAGCGGAGTTTCGATACATTTACCCATGAAAAATCAATCGTGGACAAGGCGATCTGGCTGGATCTGCCCGTCAGATACATGCCTTATACCCGAACCAAAGAACGCCTGCTGCGCTGGTTTCTGCGATAAACCGGCGTGGGGAAAGGAAAATTGCAATGGAGAAAACGGTATTGATCTGTGAATTTGCCCCGGCACGCGCGGGCGCATTGAGGCGGGCTCTCGCCCGGTTTGGAATTTCCGTCAGGGAAGTGGCGCGGGGAGAATATCTGCTTCCGCTCGGCTATCTGGCAGGCGTTAAAGGAAGCCTGCCTCTGGGAGGAACCTATGACGGAGAACCGCTTCCGGAAGAGATGCTGGTGTTCTGCTATCTGACGGGAGAAGAACTGGACAAGGCGCTGCTTGCCATGCGCAAGGCCGGTCTGGCGGGCATCGCCTGCAAAGCTGTGCTCACGGAGACGAACAGCGGCTGGAACTGCCTGCAGTTATATCGTGAACTGAGAAGGGAACATGAGGCTATGCACAAGAACGGGTAACGTGGATGGAGCAGTTGGCAAACGGTTTTTATGCCGGCCGGCACAGTGTGAAAAATGCCCTATGAAACCGAATTCACAAAATGAAGGACCCGGAAAAGCCCGAGAAATGAGGAAAAAAGCTTGGGAAAAGTTTGAAATCAAATTGTTTTTTTGTGCAAATTTTGATGAGTTTAAAAAACCGATAAAAAGCTTTTGGTTAAAAGCACGAAAAGTATGTTAACCGGTTGACATACGTCTTTTGTGATGATATGATTTAAGCACAGTAAGGCAAGAGAAAACAAACGGAAATACCGAAGCTTTTCCGTCAAGAGAACTCTTTTCCCCCTCCCTTTCATGTTATAAAGGCGGTGCGGCATCGGTCTTCCGAGTATCAAGCCTGGCTGTAGAAATACCCCCTCCTGATATCTTTTCCCCAAAAGATATCATTATAATAATGTTCATATCACTTCTCGGATCCCTCCCTAATATCCGGTGAAGCGAGAATGAACATTCAAAACCCCCTTCTTTTTTTGAATCCGCAAGGGTCTCCCCCGACCCTGCGGACTTTTTTTGTACTATAGGAAATTTCATTTCCTATAGAATAAGAGAACGGGATTCTTTGTATTTCATTGGAAATAGGAATCGGTTGTGATATAATAGGAAAACCTGGGAGAAAATCCGACGGTGAACAGGTATAAACCGGGAGACAGGACAAGCGTTTGGGCAGAACAGGCGTTGGAGGATAGCGGGCATCATGGCGACACTGAAGGATGTGGCAAGGGAAACCGGGCTGACGGTCAGCACCGTATCCCGTGTGCTCAATAACAGAGGATATATCAGCAAGGAGGCCAGGGAAAAGGTCTATGCGGCGATGAAGAAGCTGAATTATCAGCCGAATGAACTGGCCAGGTCTCTTTCCAAACAGACGACGAATACGATCGGGGTGATTCTGCCGTATATCGACCACCCTTATTTTGCAAGGGTATTGAGCTGTCTGGAAACGGCAGCCTTTATGAACGGTTATCGATTGGTGGTGTTCAATTCCAATCACAGAGATGACAAGGAACAGCAATATCTGGAGATGTGCAAGGGAATCCGGGTGGCCGGAGTGATCCTGTGCAGCGGTTCCGTGCGGGAGCAGTATGTGGAAGAACTGGGCGTGCCGCTGGTGGCGCTGGAGCGGTTTCAGGAAGGGTGCGTGGCGGTGATCGAATGCGACAACCGGCAGGGCGGCAGGCTGGCGGCAAAACATTTGTCTGAAAAAGGATGCCGTACGGTTGCTTACCTTGGTTCCGATGAAATTCTGCCTGCATCAGAAGAAGAGCGGGAAAAAGGCTTCCTGGAGATCTGTGTTCGGGAAGGCCTGGCGTGTATCGAGCCGGAAAGAGAGCGTGCGGACGGAAGCCGTATGGGATGTAAGGAGAGTATAGAGAGACTTCTGACAGAGCATCCGGAAGTGGATGGGATTTTTGCGGGAAATGATGTAGCCGCATCATGGGTGATACAAATCTGCGGCAAAAAAGGAATTCAGATCCCACAGCAGCTGAAGGTGGTGGGCTTTGATGACAGCATGGTATGTACGCTCACAAGTCCGGAAATTACCACCGTACATCAGCCGATACCTGAGATGGCTTCCCTGGCAGTGGAGTCGATCGTGCGGGTGGCGAACAAAGAAGAGGTACACCCGAGGACCGTTCTTCCGGTGAGTTTGATTCGCAGGGAGACGACATAAAGAAGGGAGGATGGAATGCATGAAAGTCTTGGTTCTGTGTGACGACAAGTGGCATCCGGCGGAGGTGGTTGAGAGAGGGCTTGCTTTTCTGGAAGAGGAAGGAAGCTGCTCGCTTGATTATGTGAAAGATGCGAAGGACATTCTCACCCCGGGAATGCTGAAGGAATATCCGGTGATTCTCTGTGCCAAGGGGAATGAATTGACCGGGGCAAATCCGGTTCCCTGGTTTGAAGCGGGTGTTACGGAGGTGGGGCCGGAAGACCTTCGTGCATATGTGGAGGAAGGAGGCGGATTTCTGTCTCTGCATGCCGGCAACAGTTTTCGGAGCGAGGAATGCAGCGCTTATACGGAATTCGTGGGCAATAGTTTTGTGAAGCATCCGCCCAGATGCGATGTGCGGGTACGCGTGGTCGGAGAGCATCCGGTGACGGAAGGCGTGCAGGATTTTACGGTGAGGGATGAACATTATGAACTGGAACACCTGGCAGAGGATCGGACGGAACTGCTGCTTGCCGAATCCGATGCGGGCGGCACGCAGACTGCAGGCTATGTGAGGCAGATGGGGAAAGGGCGCATTTGTGTGCTCACGCCGGGGCATATTCTTTCCGTATTTCAGGAAGAGAATTATAAAAGGCTGATCAGAAATGCCGTCCTGTGGTGTGCAGGGCAGCGTTGATGTATACTGCGGATATAAAAAACAATGCGCCGGGCAACAGCGTCCCGGCGCAAATACATTTTGGATAATGGAAAAGAGACGCATCAGGAAAGGCTGCTGTCAGAAGGAGATGCAGAGTTCTCTCCTTCCTGCGCTGCCGGAGTGTCAGAAGCCTCTTTTCCCGCTTCATTTGGAGAAACGGACGCTTCGGTTTCCACGGTTTCTGAGGACACAGGCGCCTGCGTTTCAGCCCCGTCAGAATCTCCCATCCGTTCCGCGCTTCCCATCGTGACGTTGAGGCGCTGTCCAACTCTATTGACGGCTTTTTCTGTCACTTCTTTCACTTTATTGAGCGCATTTTCCATCTGCTCATCCACGTTGGCATATTCGTTGCTGTTGCGGATACGATCCACCGTGTCGTTGATTTTATTGGTTACCGCTTCAAATTCTTCCGAATTGCGAAAACGGGTAACGGCATCGTCCACCTTATTGGCCACCGTTTCATATTCTTCGGAAGTCTTGATCTTTTTTACTGTATCCTCTACCTTATCAGAGACGTTATCAAGAAACGCATCCGCTTTTTCTTTCGCCTTCTTGAGATCCAGGGACACATAGGAACGACCGCTGCCCTGCTGCGCCGCGTCATCATCCATGGAGGCGTCCTCTTTCTGAGAAGCATCATTTGTTCCGGATGCGTGAACGATTTCCGGCTCCTCATCATCCAGCTTATCGAAATCATCGAAATTATCAAAATCGTCAAAATCCTCATCGCTGCCGGCAGCATCTTCCTTTGATGCGTCCCTGTTCTTCAGATAGTACCAGGCTCCGGCGGCAGCACCCACCAATGCGGCTGCAGTAAGGAACCTTCCCAACCTATGAGACTTTTTGGCCATTTTAAAATACCCCTTTCTCAACATGACAAATATACGCCTGCGCACAAATAGGATGAAAAACGCAGCAGGGCTTCATTTATCTGTATTCTAATACTATTTTGTGATTTTGAAAAGAAAATATGTATAAAAAATGTATGAAATTGGAAACAAAACGGCCTCCCGTCAAGCCGTCAGCCGCCCATTTGCATCTGCCGCGTTACCGCTCAGCCCTCCGAGTTCCGGCGCCCTTTCTGCCAGCGTGTTTCCCTGCCCTTGAGGCTGCAGCGGTAACGCGGCAGATGCAAATGGGCGGCTGGCGTCTTGATGGGACGCAGGGGATATGGTATGATGGGGCATATTGGGAAGCGTGCAGGCGGAGGGGTACATGAACAATAAATTTTTTGATGCGGCAAAGGAAAAACAGGATCGGATCATCAATGCGGCGCTGCAGGTGTTCGCTGTAAATGGCTATAGGCATGCCAGCACGGATGAGATTGTCAGAATCGCCGGGATCAGCAAAGGGCTTCTTTTCCATTATTTTGGTAGCAAGCTGGGGTTATATTCTTTTTTATATGATTACAGCACCAAGTTTATGCGGCTGGAACTGTCTAGGGATACGGAAGGCATACAGACGGATTACTTCACCCTCAAACGGGGCGTGGAGACGGCCAGGATGCGGGTATACAGGAAGTATCCTTATATGCGCAGATTTTTGGACGGCGCAGAGCGGGAGGACTGTGAGGAAGCGATGGAGGCGGTTGAGGCGCTCCGGATGGAATACGGCGAATGGATGCGCGCTCTGATGGAACGGGCGGATTATCGCGTCCTGGAAAGGAAAGCGGATCTGGTCAGGGCGGTGAAGGCCATTGATTATACGCTGGAAGGGGTTACGGAAGAGTACAGTCTCAGGCCGGACTATACGCCGGAAGGGCTGTATGAGGAGATCATGGCCTGTCTGGATATGTTTGAAAGGCTGTTTGCGCCGGATGAGGCGGGAAAAAGAGCAGAAGAAAAGATGGAGGAACAAGCCGAACAGCCGGGATGAATCCGTTTCCCGGCTGTTTTGGCGAGCGGCTTTGAGCCATTATTTATTCATCTTATAAGCTGGATCTGCCGGGTATCCTCCCTTTAATTTCTGCATGCCGCGCTGAATGGCGTCTTTGGAGGTCTTCCAGTCCGCATCTTTGTTCCGATAGTCGAATTTTTCGATCAGCCAGTCCACATCCGAGGAGACACGCTCCATGTTTTCTTCCATCAGGCGGAAAACCAGAGGGAAAAAGTCCTTTTTTTCCGCGTCGGAAAGTTTGGCGTCCGCCCCGTTCAGCACATCCTTGAAATGATGGAGGCAGAAGCCCTTGCTGTCCGCAAGCTTGGTGCGGAAGGCGCTGTCATTTTTATAAAGGTAGAAAAAGGTATCCAGATAGCGGGCGTATTCTTTTTTGAAATAATCACAGATATAGCAGGAACTTTCCTTCTCTTCAATCCAGGCTGCCACAGAATTGGTCTCAGCGGGGCGCCCTTTCAGCTTGTCCATGAAAGAAGTCTTGCCGGGAGAGAAACGGGAGAACTGCTCTTTCATTTCTCCGATCAGTTTCTTGTAATGCGTTTTCAGAATCCAGCCATTCCCCAGGGTATTGCCGTAATCAAACATTTTCTGGTAATGCATGCGGCAGAAACCCGCTTTATCCGTCTCGTCCCTGGTGTCGCTCTCCATATAAGAGGCGCAGGAACCGAGAACGTAATCCATGATATCATGCTCCACGTTGCGCTCGATAAAGCAAAAAGGACATTCGTCATGGGCATCCATGGCATCATTTAAAGGAATGGTATACAGTTTTTCTTTCATTGACATTTCCTCCATATATAAAAGGACGGCCCGGCCGTTCCCGATGACTTTTGATTTTATTGTAATGGATTCACGAAGGAATCACAAGGTCGAATCCTTTTTATTTTCTGCATATATCCGAAAATCCCTCTGCGGCCTCCTGGCCCGTTCGGCTCTCTTGGGGCGTACCTCCTTTCGCCTCTTGTGCGTCCAGGGGCCGCAGCAGGATATAAAGGCCGGCCGTATTCCTTTCTCCCAGGGCC
>ERZ826396.1543-NODE-1543-length-24447-cov-6.094990_pt1 | contig 24447 bp, 20 predicted proteins | sample MGYA00519926_ERZ826396 | MGnify/ENA primary metagenome ERZ826396 (study PRJEB31778, sample SAMEA3449230) | human gut metagenome | biome: human gut; feature: human-associated habitat; material: faeces | place: United Kingdom | collected 2010/2012 ... | reverse complement strand
GATTCAAAGTAATTATTGCAGGAGCAGGAATGGCAGCACATCTTCCGGGAATGTGTGCAGCAATCTTTCCGATGCCGGTTATCGGCATTCCAATGCATACAACATCTCTTGGAGGAAGAGATTCACTGTATTCAATCGTACAGATGCCGTCCGGAATTCCGGTAGCAACAGTAGCAATTGACGGAGCAAAGAATGCAGCGATTCTTGCTGCAAAGATCCTTGCAGCTTCCGATGACGCATTACTTCAGAAGTTAAAAGATTATACAACCGGACAGAAAGAGGCAGTGAAAGCAAAAGCAGCAAAATTAGATGAAGTTGGATATGAGGCATATCTGGCATCTAAGTAAAAAGATCAGTAAATAAAAATACAATAAACGTACATAAGGAGACGAGTTATGGATTATAAGAATGCAGGTGTGGATATCGAGGCTGGTTACAAATCAGTAGAACTTATGAAAGAGCATGTAAAGAAAACTATGCGCGAAGAAGTACTTGGCGGTCTTGGTGGATTTTCCGGTGCATTTTCTCTTGCAAAGATTAAAGAAATGGAAGAGCCGGTTCTTCTTTCAGGAACAGACGGATGTGGAACAAAAGTAAAACTGGCTATGATCATGGACAAGCATGATACTATCGGAATTGATGCAGTTGCAATGTGTGTAAATGATATCGCTTGTGCAGGTGGAGAACCATTATTCTTCCTAGATTATATTGCATGTGGAAAGAATTACCCAGAGAAAATTGCTTCTATCGTAAGTGGTGTGGCAGAAGGATGTATCCAGTCAGAAGCAGCACTGATCGGTGGCGAGACTGCGGAACATCCGGGACTGATGCCGGAGGATGAGTATGATCTTGCAGGATTTGCAGTTGGTGTATGTGATAAGAAGGATATGATCACAGGTGAGAATTTAAAAGACGGAGATGTTCTGATCGGTATGGCATCTACAGGAGTGCACAGCAATGGATTTTCTCTTGTAAGAAAAGTATTTGACATGACAAAAGAGTCTCTGGACACATATTATGATGATCTTGGAACAACACTTGGCGAGGCACTTCTTGCTCCGACCAGAATTTATGTGAAAGCATTAAAGAGCATTAAAAATGCAGGTGTGACTGTAAAAGCATGCAGCCATATTACAGGTGGCGGTTTCTATGAAAATGTGCAAAGAATGCTGATTGATGGAGTGAAAGCGGTTGTTAAAAAAGACAGCTATCCAATCCCGCCAATTTTCACAAAACTTGCAAAAGAAGGAAATGTTGATGAGCATGCGATGTATAATACATACAACATGGGTATTGGAATGATTGTTGCAGTTGATCCGGCTGATGTAGATAAGACTATGGAAGCAATTAAAGCAACAGGAGACAAACCGTATGTGATTGGTCATATTGAGGCTGGAGAAAAGGGAGTTACATTATGTTAAATGTAGTCATTCTTGTATCTGGTGGAGGAACGAATCTTCAGGCAATTATTGATGCTGTAGAAAATGATACAATCACCAACACAAAGATTGTGGGCGTAATCAGCAATAATAAAAATGCGTATGCACTTGAGAGAGCAAAGAAGCACGGAATTGCAAATTGCTGCATTTCCCCAAAAGATTATGCCAACAGAGCAACATTCAATCAGAAATTTCTGGAGAAGATGGATGAACTGAATCCAGATCTGATTGTGCTGGCAGGATTCCTTGTAGTGATTCCGCCAGAAATGATTGCAAAATACCGCAATCGCATCATTAATATCCATCCGTCTCTCATTCCGTCATTTTGCGGAACAGGCTATTATGGATTGAAAGTTCATGAGGCAGCACTCGCAAGAGGAGTCAAAGTTGTGGGCGCGACGGTTCATTTTGTAGATGAAGGAACAGACACCGGTCCGATTATTTTACAGAAGGCAGTGGAAGTTGAAGAAGGAGATACACCGGAAGTATTGCAGAGACGTGTCATGGAGCAGGCAGAGTGGAAGATACTTCCGAAAGCAATTGACTTGATCGCAAATGGAAAAGTAAAAGTAGAGGATGGAAGAACTCATATTATATAGTAAGAATACGAACTGTAGGGAAACTTGCAGTTCGTTTTGATACATGAAAACCTATATCATAAAAGCAGCAGGAGGGAATAAAATGAAAGTATTAATCGTAGGTGGCGGCGGAAGAGAGCATGCAATTGCACAAAGTGTTGCAAAGAGTGAGAAGGTCGATAAGATTTACTGTACACCGGGAAATGCCGGAATTGCAGCACTGGCAGAATGTGCACCTATCGGAGCGATGGAGTTCGATAAGATTGTAGCCTTTGCTAAGGAAAAAGAAGTAGATCTTGTAATTGTAGGAATGGACGATCCGCTTGTAGGTGGCCTTGTAGATGAACTGGAAAAAGCAGGGATTCGTGCATTCGGTCCAAAGAAAAATGCAGCAATTCTGGAAGGCTCCAAAGCATTTTCAAAAGATTTAATGAAAAAATACAATATCCCAACTGCAGCATATGAGAATTTTACAGATCCGGATGCGGCAATTAAGTATCTGGAGACAGAGGCAAAATTTCCAATTGTATTAAAAGCAGATGGACTGGCTCTTGGAAAAGGAGTTTTGATCTGCAATACACTGGAGGAAGCAAAAGATGGTGTCAAAGAGATTATGCTGGATAAGAAATTCGGTTCTGCAGGAAATGAAATGGTCATTGAAGAATTTATGACAGGTCGTGAAGTTTCCGTACTTTCTTTTGTAGATGGCAACACAATTAAGACCATGACAAGTGCTCAGGATCACAAGCGTGCCGGAGATGGAGATACTGGACTCAACACTGGAGGAATGGGAACATTTTCACCAAGTCCATTTTATACAAAGGAAGTTGAAGATTTCTGCAACAAATATGTATATCAGGCAACAGTCGATGCCATGAAAGCAGAGGGCCGCCCATTCAAAGGAATTATTTTCTTCGGACTTATGCTGACACCAGACGGACCGAAAGTACTGGAGTATAATGCCAGATTTGGAGATCCGGAGGCTCAGGTCGTACTTCCAAGAATGAAGAATGATATTATTGAAGTCATGGAAGCTTGCATTGATGGAACATTGGATCAGATCGACCTTCAGTTCGAAGACAATGCAGCAGTGTGTGTCGTGCTTGCAAGTGACGGATATCCGGTAAAATATGACAAAGGTCTGCCAATCACAGGATTGGAGGAATTTGATAAACACGATGGTTACTATTGCTTCCATGCCGGAACAAAATTTGACGGAGACCAGATCGTTACAAACGGAGGTCGTGTTCTTGGTGTGACAGCAAAAGGAAAGGACTTGAAAGAAGCGAGAGCTAATGCTTATGCAGCAACAGAATGGGTAAAATTTGACAATAAGTATATGAGACATGATATTGGAAAAGCTATTGATGAAGCTTAGTTTACTATTATCGGAAGTTTGACTGGAAGTAAAAACTTGACAAATCATTTCAAAAGGATAAGATAAAATAGACAAGATGTAAGTCTTGTCTATTTTCGTATAGGAAAAGGCATTTTGTTAAAAAGAACAAGTACAATAGAAGCAGGAGGGCGTCATATGGATTACATACACGAGATTGGGAAGCGTGCAAAATCAGTTTCTGCACAGGTTCAGCATCTTTCCCAAAATCAGAAAAATGAAGGACTTCGAAGAGTAGCGGAAGAACTGGAAAATCAGAAAAGCTATCTTATGGCAGAAAATGAAAAGGATATTGAAAAAGCTGAGAAAGACGGTATGAAAGCATCTCTGATTGACCGTCTTCGCCTGACGGAAGAAAGAATTGCCGGAATGGCTGAAGGTCTCAGACAGATTGCTGATCTGGAAGATCCAATTGGTGCAACATTGTGGGAAAAGGTCAGACCGAATGGTCTTCGTATTGGAAAAAGAGTGGTTCCACTTGGAGTGGTCGGAATCATTTATGAATCGCGCCCGAACGTAACGGCAGATGCTTTTGGACTTTGCTTTAAGACAGGAAATGTTGTAATCTTACGTGGAGGTTCTGATGCAATCCATTCCAATCTTGCTGTGACAAAAGTGATTCAGGACGGTTTGAAAAAATGTAATCTTCCTGAGGACGCAATCCTTCTTGTTGAAAATACAGACCGAGCGATCGTAAATCAGATGATGAAACTGAATGAATACATTGATGTTTTGATTCCGAGAGGCGGGGCAGGACTCATTGCAAATGTAGTGCAGAACAGTACAGTTCCGGTCATTGAGACAGGAACTGGAAACTGTCACATTTTCGTGGACGAGACAGCAGATCTTGACATGGCAGTACCGATTATTGTCAATGCAAAGACGCAACGACTTGGCGTATGCAATGCATGCGAGTCACTTGTAATTCATGAAAAGATTGCGGAAGAGGCAGTTCCGGCTATTTATAAAACACTTCATGAAAAAGGTGTAGAAGTTCGAGGCGATGAGTGTATCCGTGAGATTGTACCGGAGATTGTGCCGGCAACAGAGGAAGACTGGGGCACAGAATATCTGGATGCAATCATTTCCGTGAAGACAGTTTCTTCCATAGAAGAAGCGATTGCACATATTAATAAGTATAACACCGGACATTCCGAGTCCATCATTACAAAAGATTATACAAATGCGCTGAAATTCCAGGATGAAATCGACGCGGCAGCAGTGTATGTCAACGCATCGACCAGATTTACAGATGGATTCGAATTCGGATTCGGAGCAGAGATAGGAATCAGCACACAGAAATTACACGCAAGAGGACCGATGGGATTAGAAGCACTCACTACGACAAAGTATGTGATTTTTGGAGATGGACAGATTCGCCCGTAAAAGTGGAAGGGAATACTTAAACGTAGAATTTTCTCGTATCCAGTTCCGTTGTGCTGAGCATTCCAATGAGCCTGATAGAACAGAAAATCATGTCAGCAAAGGCTGCCATGATTTCTCCAGTCTCATTTCCATAGCCCAAAGTCACAGGAACTGAGAAAATTCTACTGCAGTAGTTATTAGCTGTTGCACTTTTACAGGCAGAAGGATAAAGAGTAAAGATTAAAATATGCTGTGAAATTGTGCAAAAGTATTCATGAGATTGGATAATATGCATAATATTAAAAAGTTATGCATAAACACTTGAATATTATACATATAAGCTGTATAATCATGCACATGGATTGAAGTGTATACAATGATAGTTTTAGATTTTACAATATAAGGAAGGTACAAAAATGATAAAAGTAGGAATCATCGGAGCCACAGGCTATGCAGGTGGAGAACTCGTTCGTATTTTAATGGGACATAAGGAGGCAGAAATTGTGTGGTATGGCTCAAGAAGCTATATTGATCAGAAGTATGCAGATGTATATCGCAATATGTTTCAGATTGTAGATGCAAAATGCATGGATGACAATATCGAAGCATTGGCAGATCAGGTAGATGTGATTTTTACAGCGACTCCTCAGGGATTTCTGGCTTCTGTCATTAACGAGAATATTTTAGGCAAGACAAAAATTGTAGATTTAAGTGCAGATTTCCGTATCAAAGATGTTAAGGTATATGAAAAATGGTATGGTATCGAGCACAAGAGTCCGCAATTTATTGAAGAAGCTGTTTATGGACTTTGCGAAGTGAACCGTGATAAAGTAAAAGGCGCAAGACTGATCGCTAATCCGGGCTGCTATACAACTTGCTCTATTCTGACAGCATATCCGCTGGCAAAAGAAGGGATCATTGATATGAGGACACTCATTGTAGATGCGAAATCCGGTACTTCCGGAGCAGGAAGAGGAGCAAAGGTTCCGAATCTTTTCTGTGAAGTCAATGAGAATATGAAAGCTTACGGTGTAGCATCTCACAGACATACACCGGAGATTGAAGAACAGCTTGGATATGCGTCAGGTGAAAATGTGACCATCAGTTTCACACCACATCTTGTTCCGATGAATCGTGGAATACTGGCAACAGAGTATGCTACATTGAAAAAAGATGTAACAGGTGAAGAAGTAAAAGCAATTTATGATAAATATTATGCAGACGAGAAGTTTGTGCGTGTGCTTGGTGAAGGCGTATGTCCGGAGACAAAATGGGTAGAAGGCAGCAATTATGTAGATATCGGATTTAAATTGGATCCAAGAACGAACCGTATTGTTATGATGGGAGCCATCGATAACCTTGTAAAAGGTGCAGCTGGACAGGCGGTTCAGAATATGAACCTTCTTTTCGGACTTCCGGAAAGCGAAGGACTGGAACTTGTTCCGATGTTCCCATAGAACAAATCTGAGGGGAGAAATAAAATGATACGAACAATGACAATTGAAGATTATGAACAGGTGCATGATCTTTGGATGAAAATACATGGTTTTGGAATTCGAAGTGTGGATGATTCAAAAGAAGGTGTGGAGCGTTTCTTAAAGAGAAATCCAACAACGAGTGTGGTGGCAGTTGAAGATGATAAGATTGTTGGTGCTATTTTATGTGGACATGATGGAAGAAGAGGGTGTCTCTATCATGTCTGTGTGGATGAAGCATACCGCATGCGCGGAATCGGAAAAGCAATGGTTGTATTTGCAATGGAAGCACTAAAAACAGAAGGAATCAACAACGTTTCTTTAATTGCATTTACAAAGAATGATATAGGAAATGCATTCTGGAAAGAGATTGGCTGGAAGAAGCGGGAAGATTTGAATTATTACGACTTTATATTAAATGAGGCGAATATCACTGCATTTATTCAGTAACTGAGAATGAGGCAAGTGCGAAGTGCAGAGCAATCTGCAGGCATCATAAGAATGCCGAGGCATTCTTGAATATGAAGAAAAAGCTTTGTAAAATAAGTGAATAAATAGAAGGAAACTTCAGGAGGAATATATGAAACAGATAAAAGGCGGCGTAACAGCTGCGAAGGGATATGAGGCTGCAAGTACAGCCGCAGGGATTAAATATCAGGGACGTACCGACATGGCATTGATCTATAGCCAGGTGCCTTGTGTATCTGCAGGAACCTTTACAACAAATGTTGTAAAGGCAGCCCCGGTTAAATGGGATCGCCAGATAGTAGACAGTGGCGCAGGCGTGCAGGCAGTTGTTGTAAACTCAGGAATTGCCAATGCATGTACCGGTGAAGAAGGCATGGGATATTGCAAAGAGACAGCCGAGGCAGCAGCGAAAGCGCTTAATATTGACGCAGCAGGTGTCCTGGTTGGTTCCACAGGAGTCATCGGAATACAGCTTCCGATGCAGAAGCTGGTGGACGGAATCCAGGTGCTGGCAGGAAAGAAAGCAGAAGGCCTACAGAGCGGACACGATGCAGCTCTTGCAATCATGACTACTGATACAGTAGAAAAAGAGATGGCAGTTGAGATAGAGATTGGCGGCAAGACAGTCACAATCGGAGGGATGTCCAAAGGTTCCGGTATGATCCACCCGAATATGTGCACGATGCTTGCATTTATCACAACAGATGCCGCAATTACAAAAGAGGCACTGCAGAAGGCGCTGAGTGAAGACGTAGAAGATACTTATAACATGATTTCTGTAGATGGAGATACATCTACTAATGATACAGCAATTCTTCTTGCAAATGGTCTGGCAGGCAATCAGGAAATCACTTACGCAAGTCCGGAGTATGAGACATTTAAAGAGGCACTTCACATGGTCAACGAGACACTTGCCAAGAAAATGGCAGGAGATGGAGAAGGAGCGACTGCTTTATTTGAGGTGAAAGTCGTAGGAGCAGAGAGTATAAAGCAGGCAAAGACACTTGCAAAATCAGTTGTATGCTCCAATCTTACAAAGGCTGCAATTGCCGGACATGATGCAAACTGGGGAAGAATTCTCTGTGCAATGGGATATTCCGGTGTACAGTTTGATCCGGAAAAGGTGGATCTGTTCTTTGAAAGTAAAGCTGGAAAGCTTCAGATTATTGAAAATGGTGTGGCAACAGATTATAGTGAAGAAGTAGCCACAAAGATTTTATCTGAGCCTGAGATCACAGCAACGGCAGATATCAAAATGGGCGATTACAGTGCGACCGCATGGGGCTGTGATCTGACACATGAATATATCAATATTAACGCAGATTACAGAAGTTAAAGTACAGATAATTGTTAGAAACTAGTAGTTGGACGACAGAAGGGAAGTTTTTGGACATGAATAAAGATATGCAGCAATATTTGGATAAAGCAGAAGTACTGATTGAGGCGCTTCCATATATCCAGCGTTTTAACCGTAAGATTATCGTAGTAAAATATGGTGGAAGTGCCATGGTTGACGAGGAACTCAAAGCAAGAGTCATTCAGGACGTCACACTTTTGAAACTGGTAGGCTTCAAACCGATCATTGTTCATGGCGGCGGTAAGGAAATCAGCCGCTGGGTTGGAAAAGTTGGTATGAAACCGGAATTTAAGAATGGACTTCGTGTGACCGATGAGGCAACTATGGAGCTGGCTGAGATGGTTCTGGGCAAGGTAAATAAAAGTCTTGTTCAGCTTGTAGAGAGCCTGGGAGTCCGCGCGATCGGCATCAGTGGAAAAGACGGAAGACTTCTCTCTGTAAAGAAAAAATATGCAAATGGTGAAGATATCGGATTTGTCGGTGATGTGACAAATGTAAATGCAGATATTCTTTACGATCTTCTGGAAAAAGATTTCCTTCCAATCATTTGCCCGGTAGGACTGGACGATGACAACAATACATACAATATTAATGCAGATGATGCAGCATGTGCGATTGCAAAAGCTATGAAAGCAGAGAAACTTGCATTTCTGACAGATATTGAAGGAGTCTATAAGGATCCACAGGATCCATCCACATTGATTTCTGAACTGACAGTATCAGAGGCTCATAAGCTGGTGGGAGATGGATATATCGGTGGCGGAATGCTTCCAAAAATCAACAACTGTATCGAGGCTATTGAGAGTGGGGTATCCAGGGTTCATATTCTGGATGGAAGAATTCCACACTGCCTGCTGCTTGAAATCTTTACAAACAAAGGAATTGGTACAGCTATTTTAAATGACAGTGAGAGAAGGTATTATGATGGAGAATAATCAGACAAATACATATATGGAAGAGACAAACTCAGAACTGGTCCATACATATAACCGTTTTCCGGTTGTCTTAGATCATGGTGAGGGTGTTTATCTTTATGATACAGAAGGAAAGAAGTATCTGGATTTTGCGGCAGGAATTGCGGTATGTGGACTTGGATACAGTAATGAAGAGTATAAGACTGCATTAAAAAATCAGATAGATCTTCTGACACATACTTCGAATTTGTACTATAACACAACTTGCGGAAAAGCAGCAAAAGCACTTTTGAAAGCATGTGAGATGGATAAAGTATTTTTTACTAACAGTGGTACAGAGGCAATTGAAGGTGCATTAAAAGCTGCCAGAAAATATGCTTACAAAAAAGGTACCGGACGTTATGAGTTCATTGCTATGGAAGATTCTTTCCATGGAAGAAGTATGGGAGCATTGTCTGTTACCGGAACAGAGCATTACAGAACGCCATTTGAGCCACTGATACCGGGCGTGAAATTTGCAAAATACAATGACCTTGACAGTGTAAAAGCACTGGTAAGTGATAAGACATGCGCAATTATTCTGGAAGCTCTTCAGGGGGAAGGTGGAATCACTCCGGCTACTGATGAATTTATGAAAGGACTCCGCCAGATTTGTGATGAAGAAGGAATTCTTCTGATTTGTGACGAGATTCAGTGTGGTATGGGACGTACAGGTTCTATGTTTGCATGGCAGGGATATGGTGTAAAACCGGACATCATGACGATGGCAAAAGCAATTGGAAATGGAGTTCCGGTAGGAGCATTTGCCATGACAAAAGAAGTGGCAGAATATTCTCTTGAGCCGGGAGATCACGGAACAACTTATGGTGGAAATCCGCTGGCGTGTGCAGCAGTTGCCAAGACGCTGGAGTTATTTGAAAAATATGATCTCACAGCTCATGTGCGTGAGATTGGCGCGTATCTGACAGAAAAGCTGGATGAACTTGTTGCAGCAAATGACGCAGTTCTGGAGAGACGAGGAATTGGACTTATCCAGGGGATTAAGGTTAAGAAGCCGGTAGGAGAGATTAGCTCGGAGGCACTGAAAGAAGGACTTCTTATTATCAGTGCAAAGGGGAATGTACTTCGCCTGGTTCCGCCACTTGTGATTGAAAAAGAGCATGTAGATGAGATGCTGGAGATTTTGAAAAAGGTTCTGTAATAATAGCAGAGTGAAAAAATGTGGAGCAATCCGCAGGCATCATGAAATGTATCTGGCATTTATAAAAAGGAATATAAAAACCGACGCACGGATATACTAATTACGACAGGTAAGGAGGTATCACAATGGTCGGTTTTTTTATTGCTCTTTTATCAGGGGCATTGATGAGTATACAAGGTGTTTTTAATACAGAAGTTACCAAGACGACAGGTATGTGGGTTGGCAATGCATGGGTGCAGCTTACTGCATTTGCCGTCTGTCTGATTGCCTGGCTGATTGCAGGTAGAGATAATCCGATGGTACTTATGAAAGTAGAGCCCAGATATCTGCTTTTGGGAGGAGTGATCGGAGCTGGAATTACACTTACAGTAATTCGGGCAATGAACCAGCTTGGCCCGGCAAAAGCAGCATTACTGATTGTTATCGCACAGTTGATCGTAGCTTATGGGATTGAACTTCTCGGATTGTTTGGGGTTGATAAAGAACCTCTGGAATGGAGAAAAGTAATCGGCATGGGGATAGCACTGATTGGAATTGCAATTTTTCAGTGGAAATAATAGAAGTGATTTTACGTCTCTTTGGCGGATCGCAGTTGCAATTTTGGAATGGAGATAGTAAAATAAAACTGTCTTACATTTTGAGGGTACAAGCCACTTTGTATGAGAATTACAAAGGAGGACATATGAGTAGGACAAGGTGGAAATACAGGTATTTTATCAGAAGCGTGGTTGTAATTATGTGCGTGGTATTTTGTGTGGGCTGCCAGAAAAAGTCACAGGAGACAGATCTTAAGACAGTGTCTGTCAGGGAAGAAGAACCGGAAAGTACACCGGAAGACTCAAGAGAAGATGCCACAGAAGATGTCGGAAAAGTGAAGGAAGAAGACATTGCTAAGAAGAAAGATGATGCGGTGCCTGACACAGAAGATAGACCAGAGAAGCTGTATGTACATGTGTGCGGCTATGTAAATCAGCCAGGAGTCTATGAATTACAACAGGATAGCAGAGTTTTTGAAGCGATAGAGGCAGCAGGAGGTATGACTACAACTGCCGCTTTTTCTTATCTGAATCAGGCTGAGCTTCTAAAGGACGGGCAGCAGATTTATGTTCCGTCACAGGAAGAGGTAGATTCCGGAAAAGTTACGTCAACCAGAAATGCATCTGAGAATGATGAGACATTCAGTGTGCAGGCTGCGGAAAATGTATCCGGGCAGGATGACGGAAAAGTTAATTTGAATACAGCTTCAAAAGAAGAATTGCTGACATTAAATGGAATTGGTGATGTGCGTGCACAGGCAATTTTAAAATACCGGGAAGAACATGGCGAATTCCGCTCGATAGAAGAGCTTATGGAAGTAGAAGGAATCAAAAAGGGGACCTTTCAGAAATTAAAAGATCAGATTAAGATTTGACAGGGGAGACTGGCAATGAGCAGAAAAGTATTAGTAGTAGACGATGAAAAACTGATTGTGAAGGGAATAAGGTTCAGTCTGGAACAAGATGGTATGGATGTGGACTGTGCCTATGACGGTGAGGAAGCATTGAAACTGATCCGTGAGAATAAGTATAACATTATTCTTTTGGATGTGATGCTGCCTAAACTGGATGGATTTCAGGTGTGTCAGCAGGTACGTGAATTTTCTGATGTGCCAATTGTGATGCTGACAGCAAAAGGCGAGGATATGGACAAGATCCTCGGACTGGAATATGGTGCAGATGATTATATCACGAAGCCATTTAACATTCTGGAAGTGAAGGCAAGAATCAAGGCAATCATGAGAAGGACCGAAAGACAGACAGAGGAACGGCCGGAAGGAAGACAGATTGTCAAAGGCGATATGAAGATCGACTGCGAAGGAAGAAGAGTTGTGATCGGAGAACGGGAAGTGAATCTGACAGCAAAGGAATTTGATCTTCTGGAGCTTCTTGCAATGAATCAGGATAAAGTCTATAGCAGAGAGAATCTTCTGAATATCGTATGGGGATATGAGTATCCCGGTGACGCAAGAACTGTCGATGTACATATCCGGAGACTTCGGGAGAAGATAGAAAAGAATCCGAGTGATCCGAAGTATGTACATACGAAGTGGGGAGTTGGTTATTATTTTAGGGGTTAAGAAGTATTTGAAAAGAAGCAGACTAGGGAGTCTCAGGTTTCAGATTGGATCCCTGATCATTCTGGCAGGGATCATTCCGGTGCTGATCATTGAAGGGGTACTCCTTAGTACTTATGAAAAAAGGGCAGTGAATGTACGCACTGCCGAGATTCAGAGTCAATGTACAATTCTATGCAATCAATTGGGTGACAGCAGTGACCTGAAGGGAAAAAATTCAGAATTTATAAAGACAGAACTCGACCAGTTGACAAATATTTACAATGGTCGGGTGATGTTGATCGATGATAATTTTCAGATTATGGAAGATACATATGGAATGGACGATGGAAAGACCATTGTTTCAGGTGATGTGATTCAGTGTTTAAAAGGGCAGGGAACCAGCCATTATGATTCAGGGAACCGCTATATTGAAGTGACTTCACCGATTACTGATTCACAGACCAATGAAGTAAAGGGCGTTATGTTAGTCAGTGTGTCCACAGATACGATCGTAGATACACTTCATGAACTACGGTCAAGTGTCAGAACAGTAGGAGGCGTAATCCTGATCATCTGGGTGCTTATAGCACTGGTATTCAGTAAGCTTATGGTCCGGCCATTCATCAGAATTACCAGATCACTGGAAAATGCAACGGCAGGCTATGATGAAAGTATGCTCCATGAAAATGCATATACAGAGACGAGACAGATGACAGAAGCATTTAATAAAATGCTGGGAAGACTCCGGGTGTTGGATGATTCAAGGACAGAATTTGTGTCAAATGTGTCTCATGAATTGAAAACACCACTTACGTCTATGAAGGTATTATCAGATTCATTGCTGACACAGGAAGATGTTCCGGTGGAGTTGTACAAGGAGTTTATGGGGGATCTGTCAGAAGAAATAGAGCGCGAGAACAAGATTATTAATGATCTTCTATCTCTCGTTAAAATGGACAAAACAGCGGATACGATGAATATTTCTTCCGTGAACATTAATACTCTTGTGGAAAGAATATTAAAACAGCTTCGTCCAATTGCGGCAAAAAATAATATAGAGGTGGTGTTTGAAAGTTTCCGACCGGTGACTGCGGAGGTAGATGAAGTAAAATTATCGCTTGCAATCACAAACCTGGTGGAAAATGCGATTAAATATAATCAGGAAAATGGCTGGGTGCATGTGGCGTTAAATGCAGATCACAAGTTGTTTTATATTGAAGTGGCTGATTCCGGCATTGGAATCGCACCGGAGGAGACAGATCATATTTTTGAGAGATTCTACCGGGTAGATAAGTCTCACTCCAGAGAAATCGGAGGAACCGGACTTGGACTTGCGATTGCAAGAAGTGCAATTGTTATGCACAGAGGTGCGATTAAGGTTTACAGTCAGCCGGGAAAAGGAACAACATTTACAGTGAAAATTCCATTGACTTACGTGTCATAGAAAGGAGAGGCAGTATGAATAAACGAAGGAAATTTACAGCTTTGTTAGGGATTCTTATATGCGTGGTTCTCCTTATGTCCTGTAAGAAAAATGATACGGGTGAGGAAACTTATGAACTGTATTATGTAAATGTACAGACCCAGGCACTGGAACAGGAAAAAGTTCAAATAGAAGGGGATACTACGGAAGAGAAGATTGAATCTATGCTAAAAGAACTGAAGAAAAATCCAGAAGATGTGGAAATAAAGAGTACATTTCCCAAAAAGATAAAAGTGGAAAAATGGGAACTTACAAATGGACGACTGGGGATATCTTTTAATCAGGAATATAAAAATGTGAAAAAAGTGCCGGAACTTCTTTTTCGTGCGTCACTGGTTCAGTCACTTATACAGATTGATGGGGTTGATTCTGTAAAATTATATATTGGTGGGGATCCATTGTGTGATGCGAATGGTAACGAAATCGGAGCTATGAATGACGAATATTTTGTTCAGAATATAGGTTCCACACTTCATACATATCAAAGTGTAGATCTTGAATTGTATTTTGCGAACAGTGAGGGAGATAAGCTTGTGACTGAGACAGAGCATGTCCGGTACAACAGCAATACATTGAAAGAGAAGTTGATTGTAGAAGAACTGATGAAAGGACCTTTTGCAGAAACTTATAAAAAGGTCATTCCTATGGATACGGTACTTTTGGGTGTGTCTGTGAAAGATGATGTATGTTATGTGAATTTTGATAATGGATTTTTGAATATGACAGATATACAGCCGGAAGTTACTATTTATTCTATCGTAAATTCTATAATTCGAGGAGGAAGTGCATCAAAAGTACAAATTCTGGTTAATGGAGATTCAAATCTTAAGTATCAGGATCAGGTGGATCTTAGCCAGCCGCTTACAGAGCGGGAAGATATTGTGGAGGACTAATCATTTGAAAAACAGACCACTATGCAGTTTATGCCTGGTGATCGCAATTTTAATCGGAATCCTGACAGCCGGGGCGGGTGCGAAGTTCGTGTCAGGGCTTCGCCCTTCTCCTGTTGAACAATATGGAGAAAAAGATGATTGGCTGATTGTCAGGGGCCAGGTATATAAAAAAGAAGAAAAAGAAAAGTATCAGATATTATATCTGAAAAAATGTTCTGTCTATTTTCAGAAAGATCAACGGAGTCAACAAAATCAACAAAGTCAGCAATCGTTAATAAAAGAATCCAGAATGCTCATTTATGATGAGAAGAAAAATAAGATACAGATAGGAAATGAGGTGGAGGCGGAAGGGAAGCTTAGTTTTTTTGAAACTGCGCGTAATCCGGGGAATTTTGATCAGAAAGCCTATTATCAAAGGCAGAATATTCACGGAAAAGTATGGAGTGAAACTTTAAGAATAACAGACCACACAGTAAAACGGATACAAAATGTATTGGAGAATATACGAGTACATTGTATAAATACATTACTGAGTGAAGCGGGAGAGAAAAACGGCAGTATTTTAAGCACCATACTTCTTGGAGAAAAATCCCAGATGGACTCAGAGATAAAAAAACTATATCAGGTGAACGGAATCGGACATATATTGGCAATTTCCGGTTTGCACCTGTCGGTAATCGGGATCGGAATTTATCAGTTACTTAGAAAACTGACAGGAAGTTATACGATAGGAGGAATCGGAGGCATATTCTTTTTCTTTCTTTATGTATTGATGATTGGGGTTACAGTATCTGTGATCCGTGCCGGTATTATGTATTTGTTCCGGGTAGGGGCAGAAATCGCGGGGAGACATTATGACAGTGTGACGGCGCTTTCTGTGGCAGCGGCAGTAGTACTCATCTGGCGGCCGCTCAGTATTTACGACGGGGCGTTCTGGCTGTCATTTTTTGCAGTATTTGCAGTGGTGGTTATAATGCCAGCCGGACAGATGGAGAAAGCAAAAACAAGAACAGAGATAGACATTCAGAAAAACAGAGAAAATAAGGCTTGGATAATACAAATAAAAAGCATGATAATAAGCAACATAGAAATGCAATTATTTCTTTTACCTGTTGTTCTGTATTTTTTTTATGAATTTCCACTCTATGCAACATTTTTAAATCTGCTTGTAATTCCGCTCATGACAATTTTGCTGAGCCTGGGAATTACTGGAAGTTTTATATGTATGTTGTGCTCTGGTATGTTCAAGATTCCAGGAAAGTGTATGCTGGGAATCTGTGGCTTTATTCTGACGATTTATGAAAGATGCTGTGAGTTTTTTTTGGAACTTCCTGGGGCAAGAGTCGTTATTGGAAGAATTAAGATCTGGCAGATATTGTTCTACTACGGCTGCGTAGTGGGCATATATGTTATATACTACTATGAAAAGAAACATACTCAGGAAAAAGAGTATGCGAAAGGGCAGGAACGCAATGAAGAACAGGAATTTGAAAAACAAAGAAAACGTGGAAATATATTGACAGGAATGTTATGTGCTTTGGGATTATTTGTTCTGCTTCACCGTTTTGATAGTTTGTCGCAGATGCAAGTGACGGTGTTGGATGTGGGTCAAGGTGATGGAATATTTTTAAAGAGTCCCAGAGGTATGACCTGTATGATTGACGGAGGGAGCAGTGATGTGAAGAATGTCGGGCAGTACAGGATCGAGCCATATCTGTTATCGAAAGGAGTCGGAACACTGGATTATGTGTTCATTTCCCATGGTGACAGTGACCATACGAACGGAATTGAAGAAATGATATCGAGGCAGAAAATCGGTGTGAAGATTAAAACGCTTGTATTTCCAAAAGAAAGTGTCTGGGACGAAAGCCTGAAAAAATTAGCAATATATGCAATAGAAAATGGAGTGCAGGTAGCGGTTATGGAGCAAGGACAGGAGATTGAAAAACAGGGAATGAAAATCCTCTGTCTTTGTCCGGGGAGTGATTATTCCGGAGAAACTGGTAATGGAGCTTCCATGGTTTTATCTGTCAGTTACCGGGAATTTGATTTTTTATTTACCGGGGATGTGGAAGGTATAGGGGAAGAAAAACTTTGTGAATCTATAGAAAAATATTGTCCTGAAAAAGCATTTGAGGTATTGAAGGCGGCACATCATGGTTCCAGAAATTCCTCTTCTGAAACATTTCTTCAGAAAGTCAGACCAAAGTACACCATCATATCGGCTGGGATAGAGAATTCATATGGGCATCCGCACAGAGAAACTATCGAAAGATTAGAAAAAACCGGCAGCCGGATCTTAGCTACGGCAAATTGTGGAGGAATTGAAATCACGGTTGAATTCGGTGGGAAAATTCAGTATACTCTTAAGGAAGGGAGCGAAACGACAGCTTATGAAGAATCTGAATGAAGATTTGAAAACAGGGAATATCAAGCAGGCATATCTTTTGTATGGAGAAGAGGCCTATCTGAAAAAGCAGTACCGTGACAGATTGACAAAAGCTGTGCTTCCGGAAGGTGATACAGTGAACTATGCGCATTATGAAGGCAAGGGGATCAATGTACCGGAGATTATAGATCTGGCAGAGACAATGCCATTTTTTGCAGAAAAGCGTCTCATTGTGATTGAAGATTCTGGCTTATTTAAGAATGCAGATGCAAAGTTTGCAGATTATATTAAGAGCATGCCGGAAACGGTCTGCTTTGTATTTGTGGAGAGTGAAGTTGACAAGCGGAGTAAGATGTATAAGGCTGTAAAGGATACTGGAAGAGTGGTCGAGCTTGGAAGACAGGATGAGAAGACATTGCTTTTGTGGCTTGCTGGTAATATAAAGCGTGAAGGCAGGCAGATTAAGCAGTCCACTGCAGAATACATGTTGTCCCGAACTGGAACCGACATGGAGAATCTGGAGCGGGAGATGGAAAAGCTGTTTTCTTATACGCTTGGAAGAAATGAGATTACGGTGGCGGATATTGATGCAATCTGTACGACGCAGATCACGAATAAGATTTTTGATATGATTGAAGCAGTTGCAACAAGGCAGCAAAGGAAAGCTTTGGATTATTATTATGATCTGTTGGCGTTAAAAGAACCTCCGATGAGGATTTTATATTTGCTGGCGAGACAATTCCGTCTGCTTTTGCAGGTGAAAGATCTGATGAACCAGGGAGCAGACAAAAGCACCATCGCAAAAAAAGCGGGACTTCATCCATTTGTGGCAGGAAAATACATGCAACAGAGCAGAAGCTTTACAATGAGAGAACTAAAAGGTATCATGGAAGAAGCGGCAGATACAGAAGAAGCTGTAAAGACCGGACGGCTCAGTGATACAATGAGTGTAGAGTTGTTCATTGTGAAGTATAGTGCACCAAAGAAGTAGCGCATTAGCATTGTGGGAGTGCATCGCACGAACAATCTGCAGGTATCATAGTTGGGGCTTTTGACTCCAACATCATTATAATAGAAAAAAGTTTAAGATAAAGAGATAAAGAGGTAGAAGATAAGTGGCAGGAATAGATCAAAGTAAAATTCGCAATTTTTGTATTGTGGCTCATATTGACCATGGTAAATCAACATTGGCAGACCGTATCATTGAACAGACAGGGCTTCTGACGAGCCGCGAGATGCAGGCACAGGTGCTTGACAATATGGATCTGGAGCGCGAGCGCGGAATCACGATCAAGGCTCAGGCAGTCCGTACAGTATATAAGGCAAAAGATGGAGAAGAGTATATCTTTAACCTGATCGACACACCGGGACATGTGGATTTTAACTATGAAGTATCAAGAAGTCTGGCAGCGTGTGACGGCGCGATTCTGGTCGTAGACGCAGCTCAGGGAGTAGAGGCTCAGACACTGGCCAATGTATATCTGGCGTTGGATCATGATCTGGATGTAATGCCGGTTATTAATAAGATTGATCTTCCAAGTGCAGAGCCGGACCGTGTCATTGAAGAGATTGAAGATATAATTGGAATCGAGGCACATGATGCGCCACTTATTTCTGCAAAGACAGGGCTGAATGTAGATCAGGTTCTGGAGCAGATCGTGGAAAAGATCCCGGCACCGGGCGGAGATCCGAAAGCACCATTGAAGGCATTGATTTTTGATTCACTATATGATTCTTATAAAGGGGTTATCGTATTTTGCAGACTCCGTGAAGGTACCGTGAGAAAAGGTACGAAGATCCGTATGATGGCGACAGGAGCAGAGGCAGATGTCGTTGAAGTCGGATATTTTGGAGCCGGACAATTCATTCCATGTGATGAGCTGGAAGCAGGTATGGTAGGCTATATTACTGCCAGCTTGAAGAATGTCGGAGATACCCGTGTAGGAGATACGATCACAGATGCAGCGAATCCTTGCGAGGAGCCGTTGCCGGGATATAAGAAAGTGAATCCGATGGTTTACTGTGGACTGTATCCTGCGGATGGGGCAAAGTATCCGGATCTTCGGGATGCTCTTGAGAAGCTTCAATTAAATGATGCGTCCCTGCAGTTTGAGCCGGAGACTTCCATTGCTCTTGGATTTGGATTTCGCTGTGGCTTTTTGGGACTTCTCCATCTGGAGATTATTCAGGAGCGTCTGGAGAGAGAGTATAATCTTGACCTTGTTACAACAGCACCGGGAGTTATTTATAAAGTATACAAGACGAACGGAGATGTCATAGAACTGACAAACCCGTCTAATCTTCCGGATCCTTCTGAGATTGAATATATGGAAGAGCCGATGGTAAAGGCTGAGATTATGGTAACATCCGAATTTATCGGTACGATTATGGATCTATGTCAGGAGAGACGAGGAGAGTATCTTGGCATGGAATATATTGAAGAGACCCGTGCAGTTCTGCATTACAGACTGCCGCTCAACGAGATTATCTACGATTTCTTTGATGCATTGAAGTCCAGATCCAGAGGATATGCTTCTTTTGATTATGAGATGGACGGATACCAGAGATCTGAACTTGTGAAACTGGATATTCTGGTCAATAAAGAAGAAGTAGACGCTCTTTCCTTTATCGTCCATGCAGATACTGCATATGAACGTGGAAGAAAGATGTGCGAGAAGCTCAAAGAAGAGATTCCAAGACAGCTCTTTGAAATCCCGATTCAGGCGGCTATTGGTGGAAAGATTATTGCCCGTGAGACTGTAAGAGCAATGCGAAAAGATGTGCTTGCAAAATGTTACGGTGGTGATATCAGCCGTAAGAGAAAGCTTCTTGAAAAACAGAAGGAAGGAAAGAAGCGTATGCGTCAGGTTGGTAACGTAGAGATTCCTCAGAAAGCATTTATGAGTGTACTGAAGTTGGATGACAAATAATGAGATTATTAGAATTATATATTCATATACCATTTTGTAAAAAAAAATGTAAATATTGCGATTTCCTCTCAGGTCCGTCAACGGCGGATGAGAGGGAATCTTATGTGAAAAGCCTTTGTCAGGATATTCGCTCATACGCGCACCTGGCGAAGGCTTGCCGTGTTATCAGTATCTTTGTCGGTGGGGGAACGCCTTCTACTTTGACAGCTTTTCAGATGCAGCAGATATTTTCAGCAGTCCGTGATACATTTGTTGTAGAAGAAAATGCAGAGATCACAGTTGAGATGAATCCAGGAACTGTAGACAGGGAAAAGCTTTCCGGTTATAAAAAATGTGGAATTAACCGATTAAGCATTGGCCTGCAATCTACAAAAAATAGAGAACTTCAGATACTGGGGCGTATTCATACATATGAAGAATTTCTTGAAACATATCATATGGCAAGAGCAGAAGGATTTGAGAATATTAATGTTGATCTGATGTCAGCAATTCCGGGACAAAGTCTTACTGACTGGGAGGAAAACTTAAAAACAGTGGCAGAGCTTGCCCTGGAACACATTTCTGCATATAGTCTGATCGTGGAGGAAGGTACTCCATTTTATGAGGAGTATGGGGAAGGGCGTCATGCAGACGAATTACCTGATGAAGAGACAGAGCGTAAGATGTATTGGAGAACGAAAGAAATACTTTCAAAATACGGATATGAAAGATATGAGATTTCTAATTATGCAAAGCCTGGATATGCTTGCAGACATAATATCGGATACTGGGAGCGAACAGAATATCTGGGAATTGGAACCGGAGCTGCATCACTGATCAATAACAGTAGATTTAATTATGGAGAAGAGCCGGAAAAGTTAACTGTATCTGCACAGATGGAAGAGACGATGTTCCTTGGCCTGCGTATGATGAAAGGTGTATCAAAAATAAAATTTCTTAAGATGTATGGTGAGAGCATGGAGAACGTTTATGGAAATGTGATAAGAGACATGGAACAGAAAGGACTTCTGGAAGATGGAGAAGACTTTGTGAAACTTACAGATCGTGGAATCGATGTCAGCAACTATGTTATGAGTGAGTTTTTGTTGTAAAGATTATTCTTGATTTGTTGATTTGATAACATAAAAACGATAAAAGAAAGTTTTAAGATTATATAGCAATAAAAAAGTTTACATAAAACAGCAACAACACAGGGGAAAAGATGGAGACTAAGAAAAAGAAAATAGGTTTTATTCTAAATCCATATGCTGGAATTGGTGGAAAAGCTGGTCTAAAAGGAAGTGACAATTACAAAAAAATAGAAAAGCTTTTGCTGGAAGGCTGTGAAAGAACAGCCCCCAAGAGAGCAGAAAGCTGTATGAGCAAAATTGCAGATCTTACCGCAAGTTTAGTTGCAGGAGATAAAGGATTGGTGGGAGAAAAAAATTTTTCAATCCTAAGTGCACCAGGGGATATGGGAGAAGCTTTGCTTGAGAAACTTAAAATTCCATGTGATGTGGTGTTATGTCCCAAAGCCCATACAAGCAGCGCAGAAGATACGAAGCTTTGTGCACAAATTATGAAAGAACAGGGAGTGGATCTTCTCGTGTTTTGCGGAGGAGATGGGACTGCAAGGGACATTTGTGAAGCTGTTGGTACGGATGTGACGGTTCTTGGAATCCCGGCAGGAGTGAAGATGTATTCTGCGTGTTATGCCTGTAATCCATATCAGGCAGGTGAGATGTTGGCAGGGTGGCTTGAAGGAAAAGAGATGTCTTATGAAATGAGGGAAGTTCTTGATATTGAAGAGAAGGATTTAGATTCCAGAAACGTAAGCCCCCAATTGTACGGATTTTTGGAAGTATTAAGTGATGGAAAACATTTACAAAAGGCAAAAGAATTGGATCTGGGGTCAGGCGAGTCCGCAACTATAATAGCGAGGGCAGCAATCTTGCGAATGGAAAAGGACTGGGTTTATATTATCGGCCCGGGAGGAACGACCTGGAAGATAAAAGAGTTATTGTGTGAAAATGACGAGCAGGAGGATACTGGGAAAAAGAACGTACATGGAACTGTCCGTGGAGTGGATGTGATCAGAAATGGTAAAATCATACTTCGAGATGCGAATGAAAGAGAATTGTGGGACTGTGTCAATTCATACAGTCATATAAAAATTCTGGTGACCTGTATTGGTGGAAATGGTTTTTTGTTAGGAAGAGGAAATCAGCAGATTAGTCCACGGGTAATCAGAAAAGTAGGAAAAGAACAGATTGAAATTGTAGCAACAAAAGAAAAACTGGCAGGACTTGGCGGGCAGCCGATGCATGTAGATACAGGCGATGCAGATGCAGATGAGTATTTAAAGGGGTATTATAAAATTATATTCAAAAATTCTGATTCTGCTATTTACAAGGTTGGATAAAGAAAGAATCTGCAAATAGCCTTTGGTAAAGATGAATATCATGGAATATTTAAAGAAGTCGACAAATGGTCGGCTTCTTATTTTGTTTTTTGTAAAATATTGCAAAAATATCAAAAAATTAACAAAATAACTTGACGAAATCACTGATTGAAGACTAATGTATGTGTTGTAAGTGAAATAAATAAAAATGTTTAGATAATCAATAAGTGAACTGCCATGAAAGGAGTGATTCTTGTGGAAAACAGTTTTGTACATCCATATATGCCTAATAGTGTACCAGAGAATAAGAAGGCAATGTTGGATGAATTGGGGATCAACAGCGTAGAAGACATTTACAAAAGTATAATTCCAGATGAATTGCTGTATAAAGAACGATTAGATATTCCGGAACCGATCAGAAGTGAATATGAACTGAAAAGACATGTGATGGGAATTTTGAATCGTGATATTACAACGGAAGAATATACGAGCTTTCTTGGAGCCGGGTGTTACAAACATCAGGTGCCGGCAATTTGCGATGAGATAAATTCCAGAGGTGAGTTCCTGACTGCTTACTGCGGAGATACATATTCTGATCATGGTAAGATGCAGGCAATCTTTGAATACACAAGCATGATGGGAGAACTTCTGGACACAGATGTTGTAAGTTATACAACTTATGACGGCGGTCAGGCAGTGGCATCTTCGCTTCGTATGGCAGTCAGAGCAGTCAGAGAAAAAGGAATGGCTGGAAAAGTGATTCTTGTTCCGAAGACTATGAATCCGGAAATATATTCACAGGTCGTACAGTATTGTAGAAATGTGGCAGAAGTAAGAAAAATAGCTTATGAACCAGAGACAGGACTTATGGATCTGGAAGAGTTGAAAGAACAGTTGGCAAAGAAAAATGTTGCGGCTGTATTTTTTGAAAATCCAACTTATCTTGGTAACTTTGAGACAAGAGGAGAAGAAATTGCAAAACTGGCACATGATGCAGGAGCTTATTGTGTTGTACAGACAGAGGTGGCAGCGCTTGGAATTATGGAGAGCCCGGTAAATCAGGGTGCTGATATTGTATGTGGAGATATACAGCCTCTTGGAATGCACATTCAGTTCGGCGGTGGTCAGGCAGGATTTATTGCATGTAATCAGAATATGGATCTGGTAGAACAATTTCCAACTTATATGTACGGAATTACAGAGACAGAGAAAGAAGATACATATGGATGGGGAAGAGCGATGAATTATCGAAGCTCTCATGGAAGCCGTGAGAATGCAAAAGAGTATTTTGGAACAGAAACAGGTCTCTGGGCAATTACGGCAGGTGTGTACCTGGCAAGTATGGGGCCGCAGGGCATGTACGAACTCGGTGAGATGATTATTCAGAATGCAGCATATCTGGAGGATATTTTAGATGAGATTCCGAAAGTTCGGGCAAAGAGATTTGAGAATGCGAAGTTTCAGGAGTTTGTAATAGATTTTAACCAGACTGGAAGGACGGTTGAAGAAATTAATAAAGAATTGTTAAAAGAGAACATATTTGGCGGAAAAGACTTAAGTCATGATTTCCCAGAGCTTGGGCAATGTGCACTTTATTGTGTATCAGAGATTACGACATTAGAAGAGATGGAGCATCTTCGTGATGCCCTCAAGCGGATTGTAAAGGGGGAATAGTGATGGGATATTATAAGACAAATCGTTAAGGAAAGAATCGAAGGTGGTGCAAACGAAAAAGCAGTATTGAGACTTTTCATTAACTGCCCTTTCGTTTGCATCAATTTCGATTTTTTCTGGTTGAACAAAGCGCGTCAACTCTATATGGACTTTTAATTATGACACTCTATTTATAATAGGATAGCGTGTACACATAGAAACACATAGAATTTATAATTCAGTCCTGTATTATGACACCGGAAATAAGCCTCCCTAAGGAAGCTAAAAAAATATACAGTTATGATACGTTAACAGAGCATATGTGGTTTTGGTTTTATAAAATGTTGTTCTGTAGGCAGAGGAATAATCTTACCACCACAGGAAGAACACTTGCATATATCTCTATTATAAAGAAGACGGATAATGGCAGG
>ERZ826396.1540-NODE-1540-length-24500-cov-3.163592_pt1 | contig 24500 bp, 36 predicted proteins | sample MGYA00519926_ERZ826396 | MGnify/ENA primary metagenome ERZ826396 (study PRJEB31778, sample SAMEA3449230) | human gut metagenome | biome: human gut; feature: human-associated habitat; material: faeces | place: United Kingdom | collected 2010/2012 ... | reverse complement strand
GACCGCTACCTCTGGCCGGAAATGGTTAGGGTTATCAAAGAACTCCGGCCCACTTGGGTTGTTGGAGAAAATGTTGCTGGAATCGTTAGAATGGCACTCCCCGATATTTTATCTGAGCTGGAAGCCTGTGGATATAGGACAAGGACATTTCTTGTTCCAGCTTGCGCTATCGGAGCCAGACACAGGAGATACCGGGTCGCCATTGTGGGCTACTCCGAACACAATGGATTATCTTCCGCAGCGGTCGCCGGAGGCGTTGAAACGACAGGCGGAAGGGAGCAGAAAAGGAAGAAAGAGGCTAGCGAATCTTCGGGAACAGGTGAACCCAAAAACCGTTATGATGTGGCCAACACCGAAAGCAAGTTTGAGAGGCGATTGTCCGTCGGAGAGGAACCGGAGAAGCCCGGACTTGTCAGCGGCTGTGAAAATGTGGGCCACACCTACGGCGCAGGATTACAAACGGAGAGGACCAAACAGCAACCAACAAGGGCTTCCAGAACAGGTAAGAATGTACAATACTCCGACAGCGCAGGACGCAAAAAACAGTACACTGCCGCACAGCCAAATAAAACGAGACTCACTGGTTGGAGATATTCTGAGAGAAAAAACGAATCGAGAGAGTGGGCAACTGAATCCATCATGGACAGAATGGCTAATGGGCTTCCCGATTGGATGGACGGAGATTTCTTAATCAATCATTACTGGGATATCGAGCCAGATATACCCAGGATTTCGTCGGGAGCAGAACATAGAGTTGACCGGTTGAAATGCCTCGGAAATGCGGTGGTGCCTCAACAGTTTTATCCGGTATTCCGGGCGATTGCGGAGATAGAAAGAGGTGGTATCAATTAACGAGAATGTCAGAAAGAACGTAGCTAAGGCAAAAGCTATTGAGCAGGAAAACAGGAAACGGTTACTGAAAATAAACCCAGAGTTAAATAACCACGGAGGAATCTATTTTCTTACCAGAGAAGATGAAAATGGGTTTAAATACGCATATATCGGGCAGTCAAAAGAAAGTGCAGGAATACTTACGCGGCTGTGCCAGCATTTAGCCGGTTACAGTCAGTGGATAGACCTTTCGCTCAAAAAACACAAGCTATATAGCGAAGATAACACCTGTGGCTGAAAGGTTGGTTGCAAGAATCTCCCAGACAGTAAACTTGATGAAGCAGAACAGTATTACATTAAACTGTACGCCGATAAAGGGTATCAGCTACGGAATGTCAGCCTAGGCGGGCAAGGCGAAGGACGGGATATGATAAACAAGACGAAATCGGCGCGAGGGTATAGAGACGGTCTGGAACAGGGAAGAAAGAATCTGGCCCGTGAGTTATCCCACATCATTGATACGCATTTGATTGTGGAGATCAAGCCGGAAAAGGCAGGAAATAAAATATCCCAGAAGGCTTTTGAGAAATTCAAAGGATTATTAGCAGAATGTGAAGTAGAAAGAAAGGAGTAACGCCTATCCTAGTGAAGCTAGGTTTGTATGAGATTAGCATGGTGAATCATACAGTAAAATTTGATGGAGTGGCTGTGCCTAAATAAGCACTTAATAATGCATCCAAGCCGATTATTAAATTAACCACACACTTTGATAGTGCTTGTGGTTGGTGTGAAAGAAAATCTAAAAGTATGCTGGATTTCAGCAGGAGTTAGTAGTTTTGTTGCAGGTTATTTAGAAAGAGAGACGATAGACGAGTATATCTATATTGATATCGAGAATCAGCATCCAGATAGTATGAGATTCATAAAAGACTGCGAGAATATGCTAGGAAAGTCTATTCGGATATTAAAATCTCCGTATAGGAATGTGGAGAATGTAGTAAAACAATTCCGTTATATCAACGGCCCGTATGGCGCTAAATGTACGGAAGTTCTGAAAAAACGGGTGCGAAAAGAATGGGAAGATTATCATAAGGATTTTGATATAACATACGTTTGGGGATTCGACTTGGATGAGAGACACCGAGCGGAACGTCTGAGTGAGTCTATGCCGGAGTTCGAACACGAATATCCTTTAATTGACCGGATGCTTACTAAACAAGATGCTCATGCTATATTGGAGAGGCTGGGCATTGAAAGACCGGTAATGTACGACATGGGGTATTCCAACAATAATTGTATAGGTTGCGTCAAGGGCGGCATGGGATACTGGAATAAAATTCGGGTGGATTTCCCAGAAGTATTTGACCGCATGGCGAAGTTGGAACGAGAAGTAGGGCATTCGTGCATTAACGGAATCTATCTCGATGAGCTTGACCCACAGCGTGGAAGAATGGAGGATGAAATCATGCAGGACTGCGGAATCATGTGTTATTTGGCAATGAGCGAAAAAGAGTGAAGTAAGGGATCACAAAAATGTGGTGACAACAAAGATGCGCCCCGCGCGGTAAAATTAGAGTAGGAGCTGTGCGGGGCGGGAAAGGGAGAAAATGAGCAAAAAAACGGTAGAATATTGTATGTGTGACATATGCGGGAAAGAGGGCGCAAAGAGCTATAAGGCTCTCGCATACAGGACTTTCGACGGAAACGACGGAAGAGAAATATATAAAGAACCAAGGTTTGCAACTGTCGATATAGATTTATGTCAAGAGTGTGCTTCAAAGGTAACGGCATTGCATAACATTGGGGTTTGCTGCGAAGAGTATGAAATAAAGCCAATAAGGGGCGCAAATGAACCTTAACACCACCATGAAAAAACTCCAGCGCGCCATCCTCTCCACTGGCCTAGTAATCAAAATCGGAACCAGCCAATTCTACAGCCCGGAGCAGGGGCGCATGATAACGATGTGGATATTGTCCACGCCTACACTGCAAAACGGGCGGAACGGCTGGCGAAAGGGAGAATATGAGATATTGCGGAGTGCATCGGTGATGGAAGTGGTGAAGTGTCTGGCGGAGATATGGGAGGAAGTGAAAACATGGAAGAAAGCAAATTAAAGCCGTGTCCGTTCTGCGGCGGAAATGCAAAAATGATAGATACAGCACTTAAAATTATATTTTGGGTTAGATGTACTGAATGTGGAGCAAGTATTTCGGCGTATGGAAATATAGAGGATACCGAAAGAGCATGGAATAACCGAGCAGGAAAGGAGGGCGAGGCGGAGTGAATAGAGAATATACGGGAGTTTGTGATAACAATGTGGAAGAACTGCGCGTTGGAGATAAAGTCTGTTTATTTGGAATGACTGGAAAAGTGGTGTTCGAGTGCGGAGCGTACGGGATTGGATTTGAAACACTTATAGACTGGGACAAAATAGAAGAAAAAATACCGGAAATGACAGGGCGCAATAATTCCCCGTGTTTCTGCTACAATGACAACTTTGTTTCGTTCTGGGAATTGCTCTGGAATTTTAATTGCGAAGATGATTTGTGTTATGTGGTTGAGTTGTTGGAGCGGGAGGTCGAGGCGGGATGACAGAGAAAGAAGCGATAGAATATTTAGAGATCACAAAAACTTGTTCTGAGGATAACAGTGTTGGAGAACTGCAAAAACAGATGTGTGATATGGCAATCAAAGCCCTTGAAGAAATCCAGCAGTATCGATTAATAAAAAGTGCGACTATAGGAGAGATAGCAGAAGTTCTGAAGGAATTTTCGGCAATCGGCACCGTGGAAGAGTGCCGGGAGGCGATGGAGAAGCAGAAGCCAAAGAAGCCAGTGCCTATAAACTATAAAGAGTATGAAAATAAAATAGTAAATGCGGATTTTTTAGAGGGTTTATATTTATGTCCAAATTGTAAAACAGCCATACGGAGTGGAAGTCACTGCGACAGATGCGGACAGAAGTTGAATTGGAGTGAAGAAGAATGAGTAGAAAAATACTTTTTAAAGCAAAGCGCAAGAACTGGTGGGAACTGCCAAAAGAGGAATGGTGGGTGGAGGGGAACCTTATTACAGACGAAGTGGACGCAGATGTAGCATATATCGGCTATGTTCTTGGGAGTGAAAATGGAGTGATACATGATATTGATGTTGCGCAAATCGCCCCCGAAACTCTCTGCCAGTACACCGGGCTGACCGATAAGAACGGTAAGCGGATTTGGGAAAATGATATTGTAAAAACATCCAAATTCGGAAAGGAAAATGGGAGCGGCCAAAACTATGCTGGCTTTGATGAGTTCGTTGTCAAATGGGATGATGGAGGTTTCGCATTATTTAACAAATGGAGAAGATTTAATTTGCGTGAGGATGAAAAAAGCTATAAAGTGTCGGGCAACATTTTTGATAACCCAGAATTATTAGAATAGGGCGGTGTGGACTAATGGCAAAAGGAATTATTGTGGTGGATGTGCCGGAAAAATGTAGAAAATGCGGATTTCGTAATTGTTCTGGGTACTGTCATGTAGCACACAAAGATGTGTACTTATTTGGACTAAGGGAAGAGAAGCCGGATTGGTGTCCGATACGACTGTTGAGAGGAGAGCTTAAGGGTGATTGACTGGAAAAAAAGATACGTCTGCGACAACTGCGAGGCCACATCGGGCGCGTGCGATCCGGTCGCCACGTACAGCTTAACACTGGAAAGAACGCAAAAAACAATAACGTTGTGCGCGCGATGTTTAAAGGATCTGCTGAAGACAACGAAAATAATTCTAAGAGAGGAAGACAGAACATGACAGAAATGCAGATATGGCTGTGGTGTATGATATTCAGACTCGGGCAAATCATACGGCGTATTGCGGAGTTTATTGCGGAAATCACAGACATAGTTCTGAAGCACAGACGTAATTGAGAGACGGGGGAGGTGATACCGATGGACAAACACATACTGTACCAGTACATAGACGCCTGTGAGCTGATCAAGGAGACCGAAGTTGAACTGGAGAAACTTAGACGGAGACAGAAAGAGGTTGTTACAGACAGGGTCAGAGGATCCTCCTACGACTTTCCGTTTGGCATGATGAGCTATATCGTCCGCGGTATACCGGACGATGAACTGGAATCCAAAGAACTGGATCGGAAGGCAGCGATTCTGGAGGAACGGAAGAAAGAAGCTGAAGCGATCAAGACACAGGTGGACGCCTGGATGAATACGATTCCCATGCGGATGAAAAGAATCATAAAGTATCGAATTTTTGAAAAGATGTCGTGGAATAAAGTGGCTCGGCGTATGGGTAGAGAAGCAACTGCGGATGGAGTCAGAATGGAATTTTGCAGATTTATGGAAAAAATTTAAAGTTTGTTCGTTTTGTTCGCTCTGTTCGTTTTCGGTGTGTTATAGTATAAACTGAGCCAAAGGCGATAGGGCCGGCGGCTCGTCCCCTACCCTCTAGATTAGATACACGGCGGCCAGGTGTCACACCCCGCCCGCTGACTCGGAGCACCATCAGCGGCAGATGGAGAGGCTGCGTCTCTGGTTCCGGTTCAACTCCGGACGCTCCGATTTGCCACATATTTCTCCTTTTTTAGGGCCTTCGCCTTCGGGCGGGGGCTTTTCATATGCTGGATTTTGGTGTATGATGAAAAAAGAAGATATATTTTCTATGGAAATGTTTTTGGGAAAACTGATTAAACTATTTATAGCTTTTCTTGTTGCACAGTTTATAATATACTTTTGTTAAATGGGTACAATTATGGCATATGAAGATATTTATAAGGGTCTGACAGATGAAGAACGCAAGCGGATGATTCAAGCAGATATTCCAAAGTTTGAAGTCGTTGGGGAATTTGAAATGACAGAGGAGGATAAGAAAAAGGCAAGGGAGGATTTGCTTCGCCTAATAAATAAATTTGGATAGAAAGAATGAGATATCACCAACCACAATGGCTGGTGATATTTTTATGCCCAAACGCGAGTAAGGAACAAAACTCTGCGCGGCCGGTGACGCCGATGACAATGGATGCAGCAGACTCTCAATATGGAAAGGAGCAGGAAAATGAACAGCTATGACACAAGAGGAAACAGGATTTGTTAAAAGCTGTATACGAGAAGATATTCACAGGTTTTACACGTGGGGCAGGTGGAAACGGCTTAGGCGGCAGGTATTGCAGATGGATAAATACGAGTGTCAGATGTGCAGGGCGCGCGGGCGTTATACGAAAGCGACCACGGTTCATCATGTGAATTACGTAAAGAACCATCCGGAGCTGGCACTGGAAATATATTATGAATGGCAGGGTGCGCAAAGACGCAACCTGCTTTCTTTGTGCCATGACTGTCATGAGGAGGTGCATGGACACAGAAAAAAAGAAAGGGCTGCGCCCTTGACGGAAGAAAGATGGGACTAAAGAGATCCCCCGGTCAGAAAAAAAGCAATTTTAATCTGCCCTATGGAGACCGGTGGGAGGCCTCGACAAAAGATATTTTTCTCGCGCATGTGAGGGAGGAGGTGGAATCGTGGGAATGACACGACGCGAAAAGCGTAGGAAAGAAATAAAAGGTGACCTGCTTGAACAGCTTATGAGAAACGGGACGACGGGAAAATACTACATCGACCTTGTGGATAAGTACATGGACTTCTGGGATATGGAAAATCTTCTGATTGATGATATCAAAGACAGGGGGGTGGTGGTGTCCTATGATAATGGCGGCGGTCAGAAAGGGATCAAAAAGAACGATTCCATCGATCAGAGGATCAAAGTCAATGGCCAGATGCTGAAGATATTGGACAGCCTGGGTATTAAACCGACCGGAAATTTCGCAGAAGGTGACGACGATGAGCTCTAATATTAACCCGCATATCCGGGAATGGATCGATATAGTGAAGAACCGCGTCTATGCCGTCTGCGAGGAGCAGGAGCTCCTTGTTTCCTACGTGGAACGGTGCTTTGAAACAGAGGAGATTTACACAGATGATGAACAGCTTGAAAAATATATTGGACTGGCCAGATATTTTCCGTTTGAGGAAGTATTTCCCTGGCAGAAATTCGTCATTGGCCTTCATGACTGTACGTACTGGAGAGACTCGGGGCTCCCCCGGTGGCCGGATCTGTTTTGCGAGCTGGGCCGCGGGGCAGGTAAAGACGGCACGATTGCCTGGGAATCGGTTTGTCTGATGTCTCCTTACAACGGCATACGGGAGTATGACGTGGATATCTGCGCCAACAACGAAGACCAGGCCATGCGCCCGGTAAGAGACGTCATAGCCGCGTTTGAACAGCCGGCACACATGGCCAAGTTAAAACGGTTTTTCTACTGGACAAAGGAGCAGGTCATCTCGCTGAGAACCCGTTCAATGATGAAAGGGCGTACCAACAGCCCGAAAGGAAAGGATGGTCTCCGTTCTGGGATCTGCATATTCAATGAAATACACCAGTACGAAAATTATGCAAATATTGATGTATTTACGACCGGCCTGGGAAAGAAGAAACATCCCAGGCGTTCTTATTACACCACAAATGGAGAGGTCAGAGAGGGGCCGCTGGATGATCTTTTAGAAAATGCGGAGGGGATCCTGCGCGGAGGTGAGCCGGATAATGGGCTGCTCCCATTTATCTGTAAGTTAAACAAAAAAGAGGATGTGCACGACGAGAGAAACTGGACAATGGCGAACCCCTCACTGCCGTACCTGCCAAATTTACTGGAGGAAATACGAAAGGAGTACAGAGAGTGGAAAAAGAATCCGGACAGACTGCCGGCGTTCATGACCAAGCGCATGAATATACCGGACAGCCGGAAAGAGGTTGAGGTGACAAGCTGGGAAAATATTATGGTGACAAACAGAGAAATCCCGGATCTGCGCCGTTTTAGCTGTACCTGCGGCATTGATTATTCCAGGATATCAGATTTTGCGTCGGTCAACCTGCATTTTCGGGATGGAGACCTGCGGTATGACATCAATCATTCCTGGTTATGCCTTCAATCCAAGGATATCCAGAGAATGAAATGTCCGTGGAAAGAGTGGGCGAATGCCGGCCTGCTCACGCTGGTTGACGATGTGGAGATTCATCCGGCCTATCTGACAAATTATATTTCCGAGAAAAAACTAGAGTACGATATAAAGATGCTGGCGCTGGATGACTTTCGATACGCGTTGATCAGCGAGTACCTGCGCGGGATTGGATTCGATGCAAAAACCAGCAGAAAAATCAAACTGGTGCGTTCATCGGATATCATGCGGGTGGCCACCGTGATCGACAGTTGTTTTAATAACCAGTATTTTGTGTGGGGCGACAATCCTGTGCTTCGCTGGGCTACGAACAACACGAAGATGATCCGGTCGGGACGAAAGCCAGGGAAGGACGACGATGCGGATCTGGGAAATTTTGTCTACGGAAAGATCGAGGCAAGAAGCCGGAAAACAGATCCATTCATGGCGCTGGCGGCCAGTATGACGGTGGAGGATGTTCTTCCGTCGGCCAGGCGCCCGAAGCCGAAATTCGGCGTGTATACCTATTGACAAAGGGGGTGATGAAACGTGGGCCTGAGTTTTAAGAAATGGCTGGCCGGGAAACTGACGGGCGGGGAAGAAAAAAAGAAGCTGATCGAAGTGGACTGGCCGGAATTTTGGGGGCTGCTGGACAACGTGTATATCCGTGAGCTCGCCTTCTGGACCTGTGTGAATAAAATTGCTAATGCGCTCAGTAAATGCGAGTTTCGGACGTTCTGCGATCATAGGGAGGTAAAAAAGGCAGAGTATTACCTCTGGAATGTGGAGCCAAACCGGAACCAAAACGCATCGGCATTTCTGACGAAACTGATCGGAAAACTGTATCTGGAGAATGAGGCACTGGTGATAGAATCAGCCGGTCAGCTCTTTGTGGCAGACAGCTTCCAGAAAAAAGTCTATGCACTTTACGATTATCAGTTTTCCGGTGTCACGCTGGACGACTTTACATTCGGAAAAACGTTCTATCAGACAGAGGTGTTATACTTTCAGCTAAACTCTGTGAACATGCGCCAGGTTGTGAACCTTATGTATTCGAGCTACAACAATCTGATGCAGTATGCGGTCAACGCCTACCGGAAATCACGCGGGAGCAGGGGGGTTCTTGATATTGATGGATTGGCGCAGGCGGAGGATGATTTCTCGGAGACGCTGCAGGAGTTGATGTCCACTCATTTTAAACGATTTTTCGAGAGCGAAAACGCTGTTTTGCCGCTTTATGATGGGTATAAATACACGGAACTGCAGACCAAGACGTACTCTAATGAGTCCACAAGGGATATCAAGGCGCTGGCGGACGACATTTACGATTTCACAGCAAGGGCTTTTTCTTTTCCGCCGTCGCTGGCCAAGGGCGATGTGCAGGACACGGAGAAAGCCACCGATGAGCTGCTGACGTTCTGCATTGATCCGCTGGCGCGCCTGCTGGAGAAAGAGATCAACCGGAAACGGAACGGACTGTCTGGATGCATGGCCGGGAATTATCTGCGGATTGACACCACCGCGGTGAAGCATATCGATATCTTTGAAATAGCGGCCCCGGTGGACAAGCTGATTTCTTCGGGCACCCACACGATCAACGACATCCGGCGGATCATCGGGGAGACCCCGATCGATGAGGCGTGGGCAGACGCTCATTTTATCACAAAAAATTATAGTACAGTCGAGGAGGTGTTGGACAGTTTGGGAGCGGGAGAAACGTAAAGGAAAAATGGAGAACGAAAGGAGTGATAAGAGATGAACAGAGAAACCCACTGGCGAATAGAGCCGGTCCAGTCTGAAAACAAAATCCTGTTGTATATTTATGACGATGTCACAGAATACGGGGAGTTCAACTGGAACACCTGGGAATATGAGGAATCTGAAACTTCGGCGAAATACTTTGCCGAGAAACTGCAGGAGATCCCGGAGGGAGTGTCCATAGAGCTTCACATAAACTCAAATGGCGGTTCTGTAAAAGAAGGAGTTGCAATCTACAATCTGCTGAAACAGAAGGAAAATCACAAGGTCGGAATCGTGGACGGGGTGGCGCACAGCGTCGCCTTTTTGATTTTGCAGGCCTGCGATGAACGGCAGATGTGTCTGGGAACCACGGCGCTGATCCATAACATGTGGATGTACTGCGCTGGGAACGCAACCCAGCTTAGGAAATACGCGGATGATCTCGACGATATGATGGAGGCCAACCGGCAGGTATTCCTGGAGCGCGCCGCTATCACAGAGGATAAACTTAAGGCCCTCATGGAGGCTGAGACTTATCTGACGCCGGACAGCGCCCTGGAATACGGTTTGATTGACAAGATATATGGAAAACAGGCAGCCGCGCCAGCTCCTGCTGAGGAGCTTCTTCAAAAATTGTCCTGGATGCAGAGACAGATGAATGAGCAGCGGAGCTTCAGAGAGCAGCTGGCTCAGATGCATAAGCAGACAGAGGCACGCGGCAAGAACAAAACCGGACTGATGGAAATGTTTAAGGGCATAGCCCAGAGAGGAGAAAATGAATGAAAAACAAAGATGTACTGATGCAGGAGAAAACACAGATTTTAAAGCAGATGAACGAGGCGATCGCCCAGGACGATTCCGCGGCATTTGCGGAAGCGTTTGAGAAGCTGTCCATGAATATCCAGGAGAACATCATGGCTGAGGTGGAGGCAAAACAGCAGGCGGCGGATGCGGCTATACTGGCAGGGCGCGGCGCCAGACAGCTCACCAGTGAAGAGACCAGATATTACAATGCGGTGATTGAGGCGATGAAATCCTCGAATCCGAGACAGGCCCTGTCGGATTTGGAGGTCGTGATGCCTAAGACGGTCATCGACCGGGTATTTGAAGATCTGACGGCGCAGCACCCGCTCTTGGATGCCATTGATTTCCAGGACACTTCGGGCTTGATCGAGATGTATATGAATACAGACGAGACACAGCTGGCGTCCTGGGGAAAGCTGACCGATGAGATCACGAAGGAGCTGACCTCCGGATTCAAGATGGTAAACATGAGCCTTGAAAAGCTGTCCGCATTCCTGCCGGTATGCAAGGCCATGCTGGATCTCGGCCCGGCCTGGATGGACCGGTATGTACGGGAGATTCTGACGGAGGCTATTTATAATGGGCTTGAATCGGGGATTGTGGCCGGCACGGGAAAAGACCAGCCGATTGGAATGATGAAGAAGGTTGGAGACGATGTGGAGGTATCCGGCGGCGTGTATCCGGACAAGGAGGCCATCGCGGTGACAAGCCTGGATCCGGTGACATATGGAAACCTGCTTGCGCAGTTGGCGAAAACACCGAAGGGAAAGAACCGGATTGTCCAGGGATTGGTTATGGTAGTCAATCCGGCGGACTATTTCACAAAGGTTTTTCCCGGCACCACGATCATGAGCCCGGCCGGCACATTTACAAATAATGTGCTCCCCTATCCCACAACGGTCATCCAGTCGGTGAGCGTACCGCAGAATAAGGCGATTCTGGGGCTGGGCAAAAAGTATTTTATGGGAATTGGCACGGCGAAGTCCGGGAAGATAGAGTATTCTGACCAGTACCACTTCCTGGAAGATGAGCGGGTGTATCTGACCAAGCTGTACGGCCACGGCGAGCCGAAAGACAACAATGCATTTCTGGTGCTGGATATCACAAACCTGCAGCCGGCGATCCTTAAGGTTGAGGTAAAACAGTCTGGGACCGTGGAGGTGGATGTAAAGAATGACACAAAGGACGACGTTGCTGGATGAGGTCAAGAATTATCTGGATATAACGTGGCCGACAACAGAAGCAGAAAACGCAAAACTTAGCAGCATGATCGAACGCGGGAAAGCGGCCATCGCCGGGAAAATCGGGACGTGTGATTTTGATGGAGAGACGCAGGAAAAGACGCTGCTGTTTAACCATGTGATGTATGAGCGCGCCGGAGCATTAAATGAGTTCTGGCAGAATTACCGGGGGGAGATCATTTCCCTCCGGATCCGAAAGAAGGTGGAGGCATACGAGGCTGAAAAATCGGAAATTTGAGACGTTTAACGATGGTGTCCTGGATATCTGCGGAGTATCCGGCCGGGTATTGAAAAACACCAAGATCTCCGGCGCACGCTTTGGCAATAAAACGGTAGGCGCAAAGCGGTTCTGGGATGCGAAGGTGCAGGGAACAGAGGTTGTCCGTATGGTGTGCGTGCTGTATCTTCCCGGGATCGAGCGGGAGGATGTGGCACTCATCCAGGGGCGACAGTACAGGATCGCACAGGTACAGGAGAAATTTGACGCGTGTCCCCCGTGCCTGTATCTGTCCCTGGAGAGTATACAGGCGCCGTACAGAGACGGAAGGGAGGCGGCCGATGGGGAAACGGGTACGGATTGACGGCCTTTCGTCCGCCATAACGGATACGCTGAATGAATACTCCAATCACGTGTCGGCGGAGGCGAAAACAGCGATCCGGCAGGCGGCAAAGACTGCGGTGAAGGAGCTTAAAAAAACGTCGCCGCGGGACAGCGGAGATTACGCAAAAAGCTGGAAGTCGGAGGTTGTCTCTGAAAGCGCGGAAACGATTCATGTGACGGTGTATGCAGGAAACCACCAGTACAGTCTGACCCATTTACTGGAAAACGGGCACGCAAAGCGCGGAGGCGGACGTGTAAAGGCCATCCCGCACATAGGGAAAGTGAATGCTGATGTGATGGAAATGGTAGAAAAGGAGATTCTGAAACGGATATGATGGAGAAAAAGAGAATCGAGGAGCTCCTGGACCGGACGGGGATCCCGTATCGGTATTTTCTGTTCCGGGAGGACGAGGCGGTCCCGCCGCCGTTTATGGTCTGGTATCTTCCGGGAACGAATAATTTTGCCGCCGACGGCGCGGTGTATCACAGAATCGACCGGCTGAATATCGAGCTTTACACGGACCAGAAAGACGTCGGGCTGGAGGGACGCCTGGAGCGGGAGCTGGAGGCGGAGGGAATGTTCTGGAATAAGACAGAAGCATACCTGGAAGATGAGGAACTGTACGAGATTCTTTACGAGATGGAGGTTTGAGAAGAATGGCAGGAGAAAAAGCGAACAAGGTAAAATTCAACATTAAAAACGTGCACTATGCGCTCTTAAATGAGGGCGCTGATGGGGAAGTGACGTGGGAGACACCGAAGAAAATTCCCGGCGCTGTGTCGATTGCACTGGATGCAAGCGGAGAAATCTCTCCGTTCTATGCGGACGGGATTGTATATTACCAGAGCAGCTCAAACTCGGGATATGAGGGCGATCTGGAGATGGCGCTTATCACAGACGACTTCCGTGTAGATGTGCTCAAAGAGGAAAAAGACGCAAAAGGAGTGCTCATCGAGAACGCCAATGTGGAGACTGCGAAATTTGCGCTTCTGTTCGAGTTTGACGGGGACCAGAAGGCGACGCGGCACGTCCTTTACAACTGCACGGCAACCAGGCCGTCTGTGGAAGGCGAGACGACGGAGGACACGAAGGAGCCGACCACAGAGACACTGAGCATCAGCGCGGCGCCGCTGGCCGACGGACGAGTGAAAGCGAAAACAACGGCCGAAACAGATGAAACGGCATATAACGGATGGTACCAGGCCGTCTATGAGACGGACAGTGATCTTGAAACGGAGTGATGGCATGTTAAAAAAGACGATCAATATTGACGGCAAAGATGTGGAGTTTAAGGCATCGGCGGCAGTGCCGAGAATCTATCGGCTGATGTTTGGCCGGGACATCTTCAGAGATATGACGAGGATGGCCAGGAATCTGAAAAAGGAGCAGAAAAAAGCACAGGAAGAGAGCGGAGAAACTGAGGGGAGTGAACTCCCGATTGAGGATCTGGAGATGTTCGAGAATGTGGCCTATGTAATGGCCCGGCACGCAAATCCGCACATTCCCAACACGATTGAGGAGTGGCTGGATGAGTTTGATACGTTTTCCATTTACAAAATTCTGCCGGAGCTTCTTGCATTGTGGAACTTAAATACAGAAACGCAGATCAAAGGTAAAAAAAAATTAGGCCAACTGTCCGGGAGATGACCACGCCGCTGTTTCTTTTACGGTGCGTCCAGACAGGTATCGCCATCGGGGATCTGGAGCTTCTCAGCGTAGGGCTGGTCCTGGATATATTTTCGGAGCTTTCCAATGACGATGTGAAGTATCCGTACAAAGCGGGCCAGGAGGATTTTGACCGGTTCTGATTGTAAGCAGAAGCGTTTTATGTTACACTTAAGAGAAGAAAGGACGGAGAATATGAAAAACGCGGAACGAATCAATGACTGGTCATTTAGCTGGAAATTCCTGTACTATACGCTGATATTTTTCTGGCCGGCTTCTGTCTGGAAGTACCGCCGGATTGCGTCCATGATGGCGGAACATGGAGCTGAGCGCTGGGGAGGCTTTGCCAGATGTTTCTATCTTGGCCTTGCAGTCGTGTGGATTCCCATTGTCACGGCGTTTTGTCTGCTTCTTCTCCTGGCGGTATTGTAATCTGACAAGAAACATAATAACATATAAATCAATGAGGACTCTGGGTAACCCCAGGGTCCTTTTGTTGTAAAAGGGCGGTGGAAATACGGGAGCAAACAGGATAAAAGGGATCACAATAGAAATTGGCGGTGATACACAAGGGCTGAATAAAGCGCTCAAAGATACGAACAGCTCCATTAAAAACACACAGGAGCAGTTAAGAGATGTGGAGCGCCTGCTCAAACTGGATCCGACAAATACGGTTCTTCTCCAGCAGAAACAGGAACTCCTTGCCAAAAGTGTGGAGGAGACAGAGAAAAAGCTGGAGACTTTAAAAACTGCCAGTGAACAGGCAGCAGCCAGCGCGGATAAGTATGACGAGTGGAAAGCAAAGTACACCCCCATTCAGCAGGAAAGGGTGTATAATAGGACTGTATATGGTAAAAATGGGGAGGGACTGCGCCATGCCACGCAAAGAAGGTCAAAAACGCAAATTGCTGGTCCTTTTGGAAATCCTGATCCGGGAAACGGATGAGAAATTAAAAGGCCTGCGCGATGAAGCAAAAAAAACAAATGATGAGTTCGGGAACCCGATCAGCAGGTCGGAATATGACGCCCTGCAGAGAGAAATCATCGAAACGGAGCAGAGTCTTGAGAAACTTAGGAGTGCGTCCCAACAGACGGATGGCGCCCTTGAGAAAATGGGGAAATCCGCGGAGGGCGCCGGGAGCAGGTTTTCCGGGCTGTGCGACGCGGTCAAGGGCGGCGCGCTTATGGAGGCGGCGGATCAACTGGATGTGGTCGGAGGAAAAATACAGCAGCTTGGAGGCGCGGCAGTCGATGTTTTCCAGGAGGCAAACGGTGCGTCGGTAAAGGCAGCGGCGTATTTCGGGGAGACCGGCGCGGCGGCGGAGGCGACTGCGGATACCATAAAAAATGTGTACGCCGGCGGCGTGGGCGGAAGTATGGATGCGGTGTCCAATGCGGTTGTTACAGTCAAGAAAAACATCCAGGGACTCGATGATATTGAGCTTACGAATCTGACACAGCAGGCGATTACGCTGGAGGAACTGTACGGCATCGACATGAATGAGACCATGCGGGGAGTGAACGCGCTCATGGAGCAGTTTGACATGTCGGCGCAGACGGCAATGGATCACATTGTTGCCGGCACGCAGAACGGTCTCGATAAAACCAATGAGCTGGGAGACAATCTGGCGGAGTATTCGGGAAAGTTTTCCCAGGCAGGGTATTCCGCTTCGGAGTATTTTCAGCTTCTCCAGAACGGCCTGGAAGGCGGGGCCTATAACCTGGATAAAGTCAACGACGCGATCAACGAGGTGACGACCCGGTTGTCTGACGGGACAATCGCGGAGTCCATCGGGTTATACAGCGAGGAAACACAGGGGCTGTTTGAGGCGTGGCAGAGCGGAGGGGCAACGCAGAAAGAGGTGATCGACTCCATCGTGCAGGACATTTCCGGATGTCAGAACCAGCAGGAGGCGCTCAATATGGCTGCGGAGGCCTTCGGCACGATGGCGGAGGACGGGAACCTTAAATTTATCAAATCTCTGACCAGTGTGGGGACGGAGTACGATAATGTGAGAGGGAAAGCGAAAGCCATGTTTGACCAGACAACGACGCCTATGCAGGAGATGGAAGCGAACACCAGGCAGCTACAGATGGCGCTTCTTCCGCTGGGAGAGATGTTGATGAATCTTGGAAACCAGATCCTTCCACCGCTGGTGCAGGCGGTTTTAATGCTTGCTGGATTTTTCGCGGCCCTGCCGGAACCGGTTCAAAATTTTCTGATCGTTTTGGGCGGTCTGATCGTAGCGCTTACGGCTCTGAGCCCGATCATAGCTGCTGTCAGTACAGTGATCGGTATATTCGGATCCGCCGCGCTGGCGCCCGTGCTCCCGATCATAGCGGGGCTTGCGGCGGCGATCACCGCGATTATAGCTATATTTCAGAATTGGGGAACGATTGTTGAATGGTTCAAAGGACTATGGCAGACCATGCAGGATGCGTTTAGCACAGCATGGAACGTCATAGTCCTTTTCTTTACCACAACGATCCCGCAGGCATGGGAAAGCCTTATGGCCGTATTCCAGGCGGTTCCAGAGTGGTGGGCTCTCATATGGACCCAGATATCTGATTTCTTTGGACAGATCTGGACATCCATGATGCAGAACCCTGTTCTGTCAGAGATCGTTGATACCATTATCGATCTCTGGAATGGATGCATGGAAAGCCTGTCGCTCATATGGGAGACGATACAGGTTGTCGCCGCGGCAGCATGGGAGCTCATAAAGACAGTAATTCTTGCTCCTGTAATGCTTTTAAGCGATCTGGTAACCGGAGATTTCGAACAGCTCAGGGCAGATGCGGAGGCCATCTGGAATAAAATCAAAACGTCCGCAAATACCATATGGACAGCCTTAAAAACTCTGGTTGTCAATCTGGTGACCAATTTAAAAAACATGGTGGTCAGCTTGATAACGGGTCTCAGAGACGCGATTGCCACCCTGTGGGAGGCGATAAAGGCAAAGGCGTCGGAGCTCTGGGAAAACATTAAACAGACGATTGTGGATATCGTCACGAACATAAAAGAGACAGCGCTTGAAATTTTTAATAACCTTAAGGATGGCATCGCGGAGACGGTGTCAAAGATTCCACAGGTTGTTAAAGATGGATTCCAGGGGGCGATCGATTTTCTGACCGGACTTCCGGAGCAGGCTTTTGAGTGGGGCGCTGATTTTATCGGAGGCTTGATCGACGGTATCGAGAGTATGATCGATGATGTGGTCGATACGGTAAAAGGAGTGGCTGATTCGATCTCGGACTTCCTTCACTTCTCCCGCCCGGAAAAAGGCCCGTTACATTACTACGAGGAATGGATGCCGGACTTTATGAAAGGCATGGCGCAGGGAATCGCAGATAATACGTGGCGGGTTCTGGACAGGATAAAGGAGTTGAACAGTGAAATGGCGTACACGCTGCAGGCGTCCCGCCAGCAGGAGGAGAAACAGCCGTTTGTTGTGCAGAATTACAATGTGTTTACTGTGGATGGGAAACCGATCGCAGAAATGGTTAATGAACAGTTAGGGATGGCGTTATGATACGGAAATTTTATCTGGAAAATGAATATGGACAGAGGTGGGATTTAAACCATCCCGCCTCCGGCCTTCTGACCGGTCCCGACGGGTTAGGATTCGCTATGGACAGCTCTTACGCCATGATAGGCCACAGCTTCATACAGAATTATCTGAAAGACAGACAGCAGACGGTGTCGGGGACTTTGGTTTTCGGAACATCGTCTCCCTATACGGCGTTTAACAAATTCGGGAATTTTGTCAACGCGGCGCAGAAAATGAAGCTTGTCTATAAAACGGATGCGGGGGAATACTGGCGCGACGTGGATCTGGTGGAACTTGGGAAGTCCGAGATCACGAAGGCCAGAGTGCTGGAGTGTAAGATAAAACTGACCTGCAAAAGCCTTTTTTATTCTGATCGGGTAGATCGCTTTGTGATCACCCGGTCGGAGGGGGAAATGCGTTGGGATTTTCGTTGGCCGGCCCGTTTTAACGATTACGGGTTCAGAAAAATAAATATAAATAATTTTGGGCATGTCCCGGCACCGTTTGAATTGGAAATTTGTGGATATTGCGAGAACCCGGTTGTGATTCTGCATCAGAATGGAAAGGAGGCAGCCAGAGTGAAGTTCCCGACCGTCCTTCAAGCGGATGAAAAAATACGATATAGCTCTGTCGATGGAAACCTATATTGTTATCGGGTTGATGCAGAAGGGGCGGAGAGTAATTTTTCTGACAGCCTGGACATCAATAATGCCAACTTTTTCAAACTGCCGGTCGGAGACAGTCAGCTTGAATTTACGTCAGATACAGGGGCGACGAACCGGACGACAATGACAATCTACAGGTTTTTTAGGGTGGTGTAAGTATGATTGCGTATGTTTTAGATAATAAAACCTTAAAAACGAAAGATATCCTGGAATTTGAACAGTACGAATTTCGGGAAGATATCGAGTATTCGGAAAAGAGTTCTATTACGGTGAGCCGGGCACCGAAAATCCGGGATGACGATCTAGTGCTGTGTAGGGGTGAGGGAGGCTGGAAATTCATTGGGATCTGTGAAACTTTTGACAGCGGGAGCGGGAAACAGGAATATAATATCACTCTCCTGCAAAAGGAGCGCCTGTTCGACCGGGAGATTTTCGTGGCTCATGAGGAGATGATTTCGGAAACGGGGATCGAGGATTTTATCGCGCAGACGATTCGCGATAATTTTACAGAGAGCGGAGACGATCTGATGGATAAAGATTATATTTGCCTGGAGGTGCTGACGCACACACGGATCGCCGCTAAAGTTGACGCGGAAAACGGGGTATATAATTTAAAGACGTATCTGGGAAATGCAAAACAGTATTACGGCATTTTCCTGGACTTCTCCATATCGGGCGAAAAGCTGGTAATTACTATTGCAAAAAGAGATGAACCGCCTGTTCCGATCGATATTGAAGTGAGCGATATATCCGATTACGATGAAGTGTATTCTGTGAAGGCGCTGGCAAAATTGATGGTCAACTGGAAACTGCCAGATACACAGAACGAAAACGGAGAAACAGTGAATGGAGCATCCGAAAGAAGGCAGTTTTATCTTCTGGCGGACCGTACCATTACGGAGGATGGCAGTGATCAGAACCGGGCAGCTGGAACGGTTAAAAGCATTCACATAGAGGCACAGACAGAAGACGAGATGCTTCAGCAGGTTTACAATGAGTTTTCCGCGAATGAGTACAGCCATAAAGTGACGTTTAATTTAAAAAGAGATAGCCGGCTTTATCCCAGGGAACGCTTCTACGTTGGGAGAAAGTGCACAATCCGGACAAAGACAGGGATCCGCACATCCCAGGTTACGAAAGCGGAGGATGAGAGCGGATCAGCGATGGTGGCGCTGACGTTTGGAAATCTCAAGGTCACGCTGATCGAGAAACTAAGGAGGTGAGTGGCAATGATAAATGGAATAACATTTTCAGAACAGTTAATAACCAGCGCGAATTTTGCGCATTTTATGTTTACGTTTTTAAATCATGCGAACGGGATAACAAAAGGGTGTGAGATCAGCCACGCGGACGGTACTGTATATGTTCAAAAGGGTTATTTCATGGAGTTTGGCCGGATGGTGCAGGTGGTTGGTGTGGAGGAGATTGCATCGCCGGAGGTATTGTCCGGCCAGCTGTATTGTCTGGTCGTGTTTGAGATTGATTTAAGTAAAATAAACACGGTGGAAGAATTTAACCAGGGGTATTTTAAAACGTTGACAGGGACGGATGGATATCCGGAACCGGTAAAGCAGGATCTTGATGATGACGGGACGCTTTATCAGATGCCGTGGTGCCAGTATATAAAAACGCCGGAAGGAATCACGACTTTTAGGGATATCCGGGAGATTCTCAACCTGGAAAGCATATGGGCTGCGGTGGCAGATCAGAATGGGGAATACAAAAGTGAATTTGATGCGTATTTTGCCAGTCAGAGGGAAACAGTTGAAAATATGATCGCGGAGCTTGAAGCGGAAGGATATGTTCTTCTGACGCAGGCGCGGGATGTAAAAATTGTTACTCTCCCTGCCTCTGGATGGAGCCAGGAGGCGCCGTATCAGCAGACGGTTTCGGTGGAGGGAGTACAGGCGATTGATACGCCGGTTGTAAAAGAATATATTCCGGAGGGAACCACTGCGGAGCAGGAGAAGGCAATCAAAAAAGCCGCATCCTGTATCAGTTATGCAGAAACCGGAGACGGAACCATAACAGTGACATGCATAGGGAAGAAACCGGGGACAGATATGCAGCTGTCCATAAAGGGGGTATAACAGATGGCAAGAGCAATTTGGCTCCCCGGAGGGGGAGGCGCTGATCTGGATGTGGTCACCGCGGCAGCGGGGGATGTACTGAATGGGAAGGTGATCGTGGATGCGGAGGGGAATCCGCTGACAGGAACGCTGGCCTTGACGGGGAATATCGGAGCGGCAGACATCCGGAAGGGAAAGAAGGGATACTCCACAGACCCTAAGAAGATCATCACTGGGACGATGGCGGAGTTGGCGGCGCAAACATGACCGGTAAGGGAAATATATCCCGTAGAAGAATATCCAGAAGTATATTTAAAAGATCCTTCAAGTATCAATTTGGAATACGACCGTACGTTATACTCCTTACCGAAAATAATCTGTCCACTGGAATATGTTTTTACGTATATCTGAGTGTTCTCGAATACTAGAGCATTATACGAAGAACTATATAAAGTAAACCCAGCCGGGTTTTCGCCCGACTTTTTTGAAAGGAGATTTCAGAATGAAAGTATTAGTAATTTACGATGCAACCGGAAGAATATGGGCAGAGGCCTATGAGGAGCTGAATAAGCCGGAAGGAGTTCCGAGCATGTTTGTGGATATCCCGGACGGATCAATCGTCGACCGTATTGATGTAAGCGATCCGGAAAATCACAAGCCAGTGTTCAGTTTTATCCCCGATTCCAACATTGGCGCACTGGAAGAGAAAGTCATTCAGAATACGGAGAATCTTTCCGTTATCCAGAGGCAGATGGAGACGGTAATGCCGAACAATTATCTGTTTGAAACTGCTATCGGGATGATGGCCATGAGCTTCACAGATGAGCAGGCGCTGCAGGTTAAAAGCGTATATCCCATATGGTCGGCCCTTGCAGAGGGAACCCAACTGACGAAGCAGGAAGAGGCGACAACTGGAACAGAGATTACAAAGGTATTAGGAGATGACGGTAAACTCTACAAGGTTAATACGTCTCACAAAAAGCAGTCTGACTGGGTTCCCGGTATCGAGACAGCGGCTCTGTTTGTGGTGATCGATGAACAGCACGCGGGTACGATTGACGATCCGATTCCTGCCGCCGCAAATATGATCTATTATGAGGGAAAATATTATGACGAGGAGGGAACCCTATATCTTTGCACCAGGGATTCAGAAGTAGCGCTTCAGTACCTGCCGAGCCAGCTGGTTGGAAGTTATTTCGAGCTGGTATAATACAGGTTATCAGAATTAAATAACCACAATACACCTGCTTTTGCCATATCATTGCGCGAAAAATAAAAAGACGTTCAACATTTCTCCTGCCAGAGAAATCCAAACGTCAAAAAGATTTAAAAATCCTGCTGTTTTCCTTCTGATAACTTGTATTATACATTGCATCTGGGAAAGGAAGGAAAATGGCAAGATGTATTTTAATGACGGGGGCTGCGGCGGGGATTGATCCAGGCGAGCTGACGGCGACAGACGGTGACGTGGTGAAAGGAAAGATCGCCGGCGTGGCCGGGAGTGATGAACCGATGACGGGGACGCTTGAACTGACCGGGAACGCAACAGCCGGGGATATTATAAAGGGAAAGACAGCCTACACGACAAATCCCAAGAGCAAGGTGACTGGAACGCTGGCCTTGACCGGCAACATCGCCGCGGCGGATATCCGGAAAGGCAAGACAGGCTACTCCACAGACCCGAAAACGAAGATAACCGGCACGATGGCGGAGCAGGCCGCGCAGACGATCACGCCGGGAACGGCGAATAAAACCATCGCGGCGAACCGGTTTCTGACCGGAGTGCAGACGATTTCCGGGGACAAGAATCTGATAGGAGCTAATATCATCAGAGGAAAGACGATCTTCGGTGTGGCGGGGGAGGCTGTATATGCTGGGGATATTAAAGGGTATTTTCTGGAACCGCCAAAAGAATATGAAGATTTAACGGGTGGCTGGAAAGAAGGTACTGCTACTAGCGGTACGCTGGAAAAAGGAACGTCTGCATATAAAATTTCATATTATCGTAGCGGAACATATGAAATCACGCTTGGTGTAGAATATTCGGTATTGCGTACGGTTAATAATATTGATTTGTCAAAATACAGATACATATATGTTGATTATGAGAATGCCTGGGACAATACCAATTCTTATAATGGAACTCCATATTTATATGTGTCTTATGGGGTTAACCAGACTATTGTCACAAAAGTAGCGCTAACTTCATCTAAAAAGTCTGGAACATTAAAATTAGACGTCAGCAATCTGAGTGTCAAGAATTATATAACGATCGGTTTTTATTATTCTGGAAGAGATTTAAGCACTAACGGTTTACGGTCCTATGCCGATATTACTGCTGTGCGGTATGACGAAATGCAATAAAAAATGGAAGGAGGTGACTGCCCATGCCCGACACAGACACTGCCGTTGCCATCGCTGAAATTCGCAAGGAGATCGGCTCGCTAAAGCACCGCATGGATGATGTGGAACGTATAGTTGATGCAGTGCATAGTCTGGCCATAGAGATGGCCAAACAGACGGAAGAGATTCGCCACATGAGTGGATCCGTCGAACAATTAAACCAGGATGTCGCAGAGCTGAAGGAAAAACCAGCGGACCGCTGGGACAAACTGATCGATACACTAATCGGAGCCATCGCGGGGGCCGCGGCGGCTCTTATTTTTAAGTGAAAGAAGGTGAGAATATGAAAGATAAGATTGCGAAGCTGATTGATGTTAAGTCTATTATGACACTGGCACTGACCGGCGGATTCATCGGGCTGACCTGCGCCGGAGAGATCACCGGCGACCAGTTCCTTACGATCTTCACGATGATCGTAGGGTTCTATTTTGGGACGCAATCGCAGAAGAAAACAGAGTAGTTGCGACGTCGCAACGGAAACATAATTGCGGACTGGCTGCAAACATGCTATAATGCCTTTGTTACCGCCCCTATACTGGCAACAGGAAGGGGGTGTTTCGTTTGGAGTACATTCTATCGTTTATTATTGCCGTCACGGCTGGTGTGGTTTGCCACCTCATCAACAAATGGTTGGACGGTGATAAATAGCCGGTAACCAGCCTGCAGATGCTCAACTGCCTAAAAGAGAGAAGAAGCCCCAGGAAGTGCAAGTCCCTGGGGCTTCGCTGTTTCGCATGGAAACACTCTATCGTTTTGCCTACTGGCATTATAGCATATGCAACTTTTGATTTCAAGATGCACAAAACAAATTTTAAGTTTTCAAGGCCTGGGAGTTCCCGGGCCTGTTTTGATGGAGGGATTCTAATGGAAAACATAGTAAACACTCTGATTACCTGCGCCCGCGGCTGGCTCGGTTATCTGGAAAAGAAAAGCAACAGTCAGCTGGACGATTTCACAGCTAACGCCGGCAGCGGCAATTACACCTGTTTTTCCAGGGACTATAAGCGCGACACTGGTTTAAATCTCCAGGCACAGCCCTGGTGCGCCATGTTCGTCTCGGAAGTATTCGTCCAGGTGTTCGGACTGGAGACGGCGAAGAAGCTTTTGGGCGGCGCGCTTTACCATTACTGCCCGACCGGAGTGGAGCAGTTCAAAAAGGCAGGCCGCTGGAGCACGGTCCCGGAGCCTGGCATGGTGATCTTCTTCACCAACGGCGCTCGTGCCTACCACACCGGAATTGTAGTGGAGGTGTCATCCTTCCGGATCAAGACCGTCGAGGGGAACACATCCGGAGCGTCCGGCGTGATCGAAAACGGCGGCGGTGTCTGCGAGAAATCCTACTCCCGTACATATGGAAAAATTTTAGGCTACGGCCTGCCGGACTGGAGCCTTGTGGAGCCTGTCAAGAAATCCGGCTGGCATGAGGAGGAAGGCGGCTGGCGTTATTACCACGGCGATACCGGCGAGTCCATCCGAAACGACTGGCACGAGGATCCGAACGGCGCCTGGTACTGGTTCGACGGCGCTGGTCACATGGTCCGCAACGCCTGGAAACAATCCGCGGATGGCCGTTGGTACTACCTCGGCGCCGACGGCTGCATGGTAACGGACTGCCTCCTGGGAGTAGGAGACGAGGTGTACGCGTTTGCAGTTGGTGGAGAGATGCTGGAGGGAGAGTACATCGTGCGGACAAACGAGCGCGGCGCGCTGGAGCTGGCGAGAGAAAACTGATGATCTGTTAGAGATAGAAAAATCGGGGAAGTTTTCGGGGAAGTCCGGATGGTTTTTGTACTTTACTTAAGTAACGAAAGGACACCGGAAACATCCCGAAAAGCCATATAAAATAAGGAAAAATCAAATACAATAACATTTGAGAATTACAAAAATCACCTTGCCAAGGTCGGGGTCGCGGGTTCGAGTCCCGTCTCGCGCTCTTATTTTTT
>ERZ826396.1538-NODE-1538-length-24511-cov-4.503067_pt1 | contig 24511 bp, 19 predicted proteins | sample MGYA00519926_ERZ826396 | MGnify/ENA primary metagenome ERZ826396 (study PRJEB31778, sample SAMEA3449230) | human gut metagenome | biome: human gut; feature: human-associated habitat; material: faeces | place: United Kingdom | collected 2010/2012 ... | reverse complement strand
CCGCACGCGCGGTTTCGCCGCAGGCGAAACCGCGCTGACAAAAAACAGGCACGGCAGGGCCTCGTTGCGGCGCCCTGCCGTAATTTATATATTGGAGTAGATGAAGGGAGGAAGCTGATATAGACAACAGGATTTATGGATATATCCGGGTTTCAACCAGAGAACAGAACGAAGAACGGCAGGTCATCGCCATGCGGGAAGTCGGGGTGCCGGACAGAAATATTTATAAGGACAAACAGTCGGGCAAGGATTTTGACCGCCCGCAGTATAAAAAGCTGCTCCGAAAAATAAAAAAAGACGATCTGCTCTATATCAAGAGCATCGACCGTCTGGGGCGCAACTACACAGAAATTTTGGAGCAATGGCGGTTCCTCACCAAAGAAAAAGGCATTGATATTGTGGTGCTGGATATGCCCCTGCTGGACACCCGGAGGGGAAAGGATTTGCTGGGTACTTTCCTCAGCGACATTGTGCTGCAGGTGCTGTCCTTTGTAGCGGAAAACGAGCGCACCAATATCCGCCAGCGGCAGGCAGAGGGAATTGCGGCGGCAAAGGCCAGGGGGATTCGGTTCGGCCGGCCGCCCAAACCGCTGCCGGACGGTTTTCATCAGGCATACCAGCAATGGAAAAGCGGTGCGCTTACAGGTACGGCGGCGGCCCGAATGTGCAAAATGCCGTTGTCCACGTTCCGCTACCGGGCAGAGATTTACGAAAATGTCCGATTGTTGTAACAGATACCTTTTTACAAAAAAGTGTACCTTTTTGTAAATTACATACAAACATCTTTTAGTATTACGATAGCATAAAAAACGACTCTTTTCAAGATTATAGTTGTTGTTTTGGCTGCCGCATCGGGCCTTACAAAAAGGTACACTTTTTGATAAGGAGGGCCATGCTGTGGGAAACATATCCGGAAATACGCAGTATAAAAGCAACAACACTGTATGTACAGATACGATTTGTAAGAAACTGAAAATGATATTTTCAGTATTATTTTTTGCTCTGCTCTGCATTCTGGGGCTTCTTGTTTCATCCACTTACAGTATCCTCGTCAACTGCACCGCGCTGCTATGCCTGCTGCTGTTCCTGATTGTTGGCGGCAGGCTGGCGGACCCAATCGACCGGCTCTCTGCAAAGAAATTCAATGCCCTGTTTGTTTTATTGCTGGGTTCCGCTTTTGCAGTGAGCATTTATCTGGCATATGAAATGCGAATTCATCTGCCGGGAGATACAGACATTATTTTTGCTTCCGTTGCCGACTTATTGCGTGATGGAAAGCTGAATGAAGCCAATCCGCGCATTGACGCGATGCATTATCCCGGGCTTGGGCTTTATACGAACAATGACTATTTCTGCCGGTACCCCAACAACATTGGCCTGTTGATGCTTTATGCAGGTGTGTACGCCTTTGGCGGGAAAACGGGGCTCCCCGCAAGTACGGATGCGGGACATTTGCCGGCAATTGTTATGACCTCTTTGGCGGTGGCCGTGACCATACTTCTGGTATGCCTTTGCATTAAAATTGTATTTAAGAAAAACAGCTATGTGCTGTTTACACTGCTTTTATGCTATGCCTTCCTGCCCTTTGTTTTCAGTATCCCGAATTTTTATACCGATCTTTGGGTTTTGCCTTTTACGGCAGGCGGGGTTTATTGTTACTTAAGCAACAAATTTTCCGCCGCTCCAAAGGGATGGCGCGGTTTCCTTGCCGGGCTGCTGCTTTCTGTTGGTGTGCAAATGAAGATAACAGCGGCCATTGGGTTTGTTGTGATCGTGCTCGATCTGCTTTTGGGCAGGCATGTGCATCGATGGAAAAACCTTGCTTTATTATTCCTTGGCTTTTTTCTTTTTTTATTCGCTTTTACAGCATGGTACCGATACAGCGGTATCATAGATTTTACCAGAAGCGATGAAATCGGCGCGCCGTGGAATCTCTGGGTTTTGTTTGGAAGCCATGACAAGGGCGGCGACACGGAAATTTATAAAGATACTGCTTTTGCGGCTGCGTTCCCGACAATGGAAGAACGTTCGGCTGCAATTTGGAAGCGCATCTTTGAGAATTACCGGTCGTACTCTTTTTCTGAATTTCTGGAATTGCTCCGCAATAAACTTCTGTTTGCCTGGAACAACAGCATGTTCGAGAGCAGCGAGTATCTGCTGTGGCCGATCGATTCAAATTGGACGTTTTATATAACACAGCCGCAATTTCTGCCCACACAGCTGATACGCGCTTACAGCACCATTTATATGCTGTTTTTATATGCTGCGAATATCCTGAGCGCGGGCGTTGCACTGTTTCGGAAGAAAATAAATTTTACATTTATTCCCAACCTTTTCGTTTTCGGAACGATGCTCTATCTTCTGATATTTGAGAATGCGCCCCGCCGTGCGATGATTGCGGTTCCATTTATGATATACAACGTAATATTTTTATTGTCGCAATGGCGTGACAAGCCGGACGGTGCTCAATTGGCGGAGCGCTTTCGCATGCGCATCCATAAAAACTGAATTTTGGTTTTACATTGTGACAGGAAAGGGATGCAAGGACTTGACAAAGCTTGAAAAAGGAATACTGGAATTGCTTCAAAAGCACATGGCGAAAATTGGATTTTTCACATTGCTGTTTTTTTCCATGCTATTGCGCTGGGTGCTGCTCCCTTATGGGTCGAACGATTTTCTGGATTTTTTACGGCCCTGGTATGAGGAGATCCGCGCATCGGGCGGGATGACGGCATTGAAAAACGAAATTGGCGATTACAATTATTTATACCGTTTTTTGCTTGCGGTATTCTCGTACATCCCGAACCCCATGATTGCCGTAAAACTGCTCTCCTTACTGTTTGACTATATAGGCGCGGCGGGCGGCGCGTTTTTGGTTTGGACGCTTTTGGCTGATTCACCGTCTGTCCCGCTTTCATCGCGGCGCTTCTATGCCGGCGCAACGGCAATTGCACTGCTGTTTTGTCCCACGGTATTGTTGAATGCCGCAGTGTGGGCGCAATGTGATTTTATGTATGTTTCATGCCTGCTATTTTGCCTTGCCTTTTTTTGGCGGGAACGCTATTTTTCTGCGTTCATCTGGTACGGGCTGGCGTTCAGCTTTAAATTGCAGGCTGTTTTTTTGCTGCCTGTTCTGTTTCTCCTTTACATACATCGAAAAAATTTTTCCGTTTTGTATTTTTTGCTGATTCCCGGCACGCTCCTCGCAACCGGTTTTCCGGTGATTCTGGCCCGGTGGACAGTAGTGGGGCCCGCCGCGCTGCTGGAGCCTTTCCAGGTGTATTTCAGCCAGACCGGCACCTATCGAATTCTGACGCTTAATATGCCAAATGTCTACTCTTTTTTAAGCGGGATGGAGTATCAGATCAATATACATATCGCCGACATATACAACTACTGCCGGTTGGCGGGGATTCTGTTTACGCTTGCTCTGTTGGGCGGCGCTGTGCTGTTTTTTCTGGTTAAAAATTGGGATTTGGATGCAAAAGGATATTTATTATTCAGTATCTTTTCGGTTTATACATGCATTATGTTTTTGCCTTCCATGCATGAGCGGTATGGATTCTGTGCGACGATTCTTTTGCTCCTATACTATATTCTCTATCGAGAGCTTGGAAAATGGATTCTTACATACCTTTTTGTTGAATGTTCTGTATATGTTGCCGTGTTAACTGAACTTTCACTTCTTCCAGGTTTCAATATTTTGGCTTATATAAATTTAGCTGTATATGCCCGGTTTGCCATTGAGATGTATCGTCATTTTTCTTCGACAACATTTCAAAAGGGGAAAGCTTTGTACAAAAGCATGGTTGGGAGCCATCAACACCCGAGTGGCCGGATGAAGCAGTATGGCAGTCATTCTAAATGAATTTGACAGACGGGCTGAAAACAGAAGACCCATCCGTGCTTTTTTGCAAGGCCCAATGAGGTGTCAAAACAACGGCTGTATCCTTGAAAACAGCCGCTGTTTATGCTATCGTATAGACATGTATAATTTGCAAAAGGTACACTTTTGGATAAGGAGGCCCATACTGTGGAGGGCATGGGTATGGCTATAATGGAAGTTTTGCTGCCGGTTATTTTTTTGAATGTGTGCGGGATGCTGCTCAAAGCCAAATTTGGCCTTGACGGCGCGGAAAGCTACCTCATCGCGCTCATGGGCGTTCTCTCTTTTCTCTATATCGGCGGTATTTTTAATTTGCTTTTACCGGCGGCCGCGGGTATATTTATCGGAATACTTCTATTACTGCTTGCAGCTGTGAAAAAAAGCCGTTCTCAAAAGCGCTCTCTGGCTGCTGTATGCGGGCTAAAAGAATACTTTAACCCATTTGTCCTTTTGAACAATTTATCCTGTCTTGTTTTTACCGTTATATTTTCCATTAGCAATCCGCTGTTCTATTATTGGGATGAACTGGCTTTTTGGGGAACTTCGGCGAAAGCCACAAAGCTTTTAGACCGCCTGTACTCCATTTGGCCCACGCCGCTGCACAATCATCTGCCACCCTCAAATGCCCTGTTGAATTATTTTTTTAATTTTTTCTCAGTGGATTTTCAGCCGTATATCCTGTTGCTTTCTTATGCGTTCTTATTCTTCGCGGTGTTTTCGGCGGTAGCCGAACTTGCATACCGCAAAAGCGGCAGTCTGCCTTTTGCAGTCGTGACATATGTATTATTGTTGCTTTCTCCGTTCATGTGTGTGGCACATAAGGAATTGTTGAATTACGAATCTCTGCTGTATGCTTATGGCACGGCCATGGTTGATTTTAACATAGCTGTGGTTTTTTTATCGGCCATAGCGCTGTATTTGAGCAGCCCGGCAAAAAAATGGTATTTGCTGCCTCTCGTTTTTCTTGTAAACATGAAAAATACAGGTGTGTTTTTTGCTTTGCTCGCGGTATGCGTGATACTGTGCCTTGCGGCGTTCGACGCGCGGGCGGGAAAGCGGCTGACGGAAACAGTGAAAAACGGTGCGCTCATGCTTCTGGTTGTTGTTCTTGCGTATGGCTCCTGGTTTGTTCACCTCAGCGCGTTTGAACTCGCCCCGGCGCAGCCGGTCGTCCTTCAGGACCCGGCCTATTTACAGGAGCAGGAAGAGCTCGTCAGGGTAGACGAGACCATTGACCAGAATGTACTCTCTATTTTGGTTCCTCCGCTTCGCTCTGAGCGTTATAACGCTGTAATGGAAACGATGCGCAAGGCCTTTTTGCTGGAGAAGAGCAACCTTTTTATGCCGGACCGGTACTTTGCTGCGGTGCTGGTTGCCGCAGGAGCGTTGGTTTCCGTTTTATCCTCAAGAGGGAAGCGGCTTCGGGCTTTGTGCGTGTTGTCGGGAATTGCGGTTGGCTGTTATGTATACTGTGCTGTCATCAGCTATTTTATTTCATATTACCGGGACGATATGATAGAGTATCCCCGTTACATGAGCAGCTATTATTTCCTGTGGGTATATACAATTATACTTCTTGCCGTGACAGGTGAAAACGGAAGGCGCGGTAAGCAGACCGTGTTCTGTGCGGTTTCGCTGGTTACTTTACTGTTGATCGGAAAAACAGGCCTTGATTATACATCCATCGATGCACCGGATACGCCCTATCTGGAGTATATGGAAACAGAACAGTATGTACGGCAAATCAAGGGCAGTATTGAAAAGGACGATAAAGTATACCTTGTTCTTCCGGACCAGTATACATGGGAATATATAAAGTACGGGTATCATCTGCTGCCGGCCATCTGTAATCAGGATACAAAAGGCACCGGAATTGATTTTACAATCAGCTTTAGAGAAAAGCTTGAGGCTGGCAGCGACAGACGGTATTATAACATTGCTTCGCCTCAGCTATATGCCCGCCTGATGACGGAATATTTTGATTATGTATATGTTGTGAGACCCGATGAGGAATTCAGAGAAAGCTATTCGCATCTGTTTTCAGATGGTATGACGGAGGGGACACTATACAAAATTACAGAACAGAACGTTCCGATGCAGGTGGTTTGATGAAAAGAAAGAAAAATATTTTGTGCCCGCTGCGCTCCACACGGCTGGAGAGCGCTAAAGGTCTGCTCCTTTGTTATGCGGTCTGTGTGATTTTGTTTCTGGGTTTTAAGCTTTGCGCGGGCCTGTGGGTTTTTTACGGGTTCCAAAATGGACGATACGCACAGCGGAATCTGACCTTAAATGATTTTGAACAGTATGGCGTTGAGCAGCTTGATGATATGACGATGGTAAACGCCACGGACGATACACAGCTTTGGATTACAGAGAATATATATAATCTGTATGTCGATTGTGATTTTTCTTATGACCCGGGGGAGTTTCTGGCTTTTTATTCATACAAAGCGGACGGCGTCTTCAGCGCGGAGAGATGCGTAAGGGGAAAGCAGTATGGAAGGTATTATGTTTTTGAATTTCCAATAGGGACAAACCAGATTCGTGTTGACACGGGGGTTCATCCTTCCATTACAGTATCTTTTCAGGAAATCTTGGCAAATAAATACACATTCAATACTGTTATGCGTTTTTCTACCGGGGAGCTGTTTTATCTGCTTGCGGTGCCGGGAGTGATTTACGGAGTGCTGGATTTGATATCCGGTATAAAAATAAAAGGTAACACCGCACAATTCTAAGTGTCGAATCGCGCCGGCGGATTTTTGTGACAGTTGCCGGAAAATCTGCAAGCGAGGCGACGCTTAAGGCATCAGCCGTGAATTGTGCGGTGCTGCCTTAAGAATATTGCAGCCCGCCGCAGGCTTCCAGTGAAGTGTACGGCGGGGCTGTCCGTTTTATGAATGGATCGGGCCTGGCGCGCAGGGGAAAAATTCAAAAGGAGCGCTGCGCAGGGGCATCCCCGGTGCGGGACGGCGCGGAACAACCGGGGCTGCCGGAGCGTTCTGCCGGAGTTCCGGGAGGGGCGGTGCCGGATTTTTTCCTTTCCAGCCTGTTTGTGGTTGAAATTCCCAATTGTTTTGGGTAGAATTGGATTACAGAAAACATTCAGAGCGCTGCGGCTGGAGTGAGAAACAATGGTGTTTATTGCTTGGGAAATTTTAAACGATACAAAGCAGTATGGCCGTTTTGGCTATGTGCACGCAAAAAATAAAGAGAAAGCGCTGAAAAGGGCACGCATTTTAGTATAAAGATAGGGGTAAAACCCGCGAGGGCGCATGGCCGCGCGCCCCGCGCGCACTCCGATCTGCGGCCATACCACCGATTTACTACTTTTGGGGAGAGCCCCGATATGCCCGAGCCCATCCGCGACCGGATGGGCTCTTTCTTCTGCCGCACACGCCCTCTACCTGCGACTCCGCTCCTGTCGGACGGCATGTTCGGAACAGGGGCGAGAGCGCGTGTTCGAGTGCATCCCGAAGCGCGACTGGCGGCCATGGAAAACCCCGGCGGACGCGTCCCGTCCCAGACCATCCCGTTCGAGGGTTTTCCACAGCCGCGTGACCGCTTCGCGCCTTGAAACGTTCCGTGTGGAAAACCCTCCGCTTCGCTCGGGTTTCCCACACTCCACCGGCGCTACGCTGAGGTGGATATATTTTTAAGGTACCAGTGAGTTTCGGCATGGATGTCCCTAGTGAGAATGTGCCCGCGCCAGTCGCCGCCGGTCATCCGTCCCTTCCGGCACCGCCCCTGCGCTGCGCGCACAGGCGGTCGGCGCGGCCCCACTCGGAGATCCGCCCTCCCTTTCCGGGACCACGCGCCGGGCAGCGCGCCGCCGCTGGGTCGATACAGCCGCAAGGGTCCCTGTGTTGTCCCGGCAAGGCCATTCGGGTCGGGGCGCGCCTCTTCATCCGCGCGTATCCCCCCGACCGTAGCTGCCCTTTGATTCGCCCCTCATCGGGGTCCTTTTGATTACGCCCGCGAGGGCGCAGCCGACCGGGCACGGCGCTATGGTCGATCTTCGATCGGTGCCGCCCAGCCATCCCGGTGCATGCCCATTGAGTTGTGAGAAAAATGTCTCAGCCGCTTGGCGAACCGCCGAACCCGGCGTTCCCATCATCACTTTCGTGGTATAATCCAGTCGTGACGTTAGCGGCCTTGCTTTTTTCCATTTGTTCACAAGGTCATACATCGGAAAGGTGCTGCTAACACCTCTCGATGGCGTCCACTTTATCAGATTCCCGCCCGCCGTGCTATCGGCGCGGCGGGTTTCTTTTCCCACTGACGCGAAAAAGTCCACCGTGGTACAATGAGGACGCGACTCTGACGGCCACACCGTCCCGTGGGCCGCAGATCGAGTGAGGCACCCGCCTGTCGGTAGCACGGCATGACGGGTGCCTCTTCCTGTGCCGCCCGAATACGGAAAGACGTCCCATGGGAGCAGCTCATCCTCCCATGGGGCGTCCTCATGCGGCGGCGCTCCGCTGCCTCGTTTGATCTTCGTCCGGCTGCGCCGCCTCACCTGCCGACATCATACCACCGCAGGGCCCGCCGGGGTGTAATATGTCTCGGTGACGGGCGATGGGTTGGCAGATTGGCCCTCCCCGCGCGTAATAGTCACGAGGCTATGGGAAAGGAAGGTGCGTGACATGGCAGATGTCGGCGATGAGGTGGGCGAGGGCTTCAAGCGCGGGATAAACCGCATCCTCTCGGAGGTCTTTCGCGAGTGGCTGCGCGAGCACATGGGCAAGAGACCCGCGCCGGGACAGGAGCACTGCACGGCCCCGCTGGACGACCCGGAGCTGACGCGGGTGGTCACGGAGGCGCTGGACGTGGCCGAGATCCCCTACGAGGTCAAGCGCCAGTCGCTCACCGTCGGCAGCGACGGGCAGCTCCACGAGCGCGCGACCCTGCTGTTCGACGCCAATGACTTCGACCGCGTGCGCGAGGTCATGGACGCCAAGTTGGAGGAGGTCAAGGCAGCCGAGCGCGCGGCGGGCCGCGATCTGGGCAAGGCGACCATCTCCCTGCAAAACGATGAGCAGACGCAGGCCGTGACCGCCGCGCTCGAAGCCGAGGGCATCCCCTACAAGGTGGAGCGCACGACGCTCGCAACGGACAAGAAGGAGGGCGTCGTGGCCCGCGCGACGGTCATATTCCCCGAGACGGAGTTCGACCGCGTGCGCGCCATCGCAGAGGCGGTCCTCCCGAAGAAGCGCGAGCACGGGCCGGGCGGGGGGCGTGGAGGCCATGACGGCCCCGACGGCCCCGATGACCACGATGACCATACCCCGCCGCCCCCGGCGGGCCCAATGGACGACATCACCCCCAAAAAGGAATACACCCTCGACATCCGCGACATCGCCGATGGGGCGCGCGCGGGTGCCGCCACGTATGGGGAGTTCCTCGACCGGTGCCGGGCGGCTGGCCTCGGCGTCAAGAGCACGTCGGACGGCATGGTGAAGTTCACCCACCCCGACCACCCGTGGTTCGAGGTGCGCGCAGACACGCTGGGCCGCGAGTTCACGGAGAGCGCCTTCAAGTCGCACGACGGCGCGGACGTCGACACCCGCACGGGCGTCGTGGAGAGCGTGGTCGACACGCCCGGCGACGCCACGGCCACCCGCGAGGAGCCGGATGAGAACATGCCGGGCAGCTCGGCGGACAAGTCCCGCGATGAGCCGGAGGACGGCGAGGTCGGCATCGACCTCGATGCCGAGGCCAAGGAGGCGCGCGAGACGTCTGCGGGCCTTGAGCAGGAGCGCAAGGGGATCGACATCGGGCGCGATGAGCACATCATCCCGCCGATCGACCGGTAAGCGCCCATGGCCGGAGCGAACGACAACGCAGCGCGCATCGCACGGTCCGCAGCCCTCACGCTGGTCATATCGGTCGCCGTGCTCTATCTCGGCGACCGGTTCGGCATGCTGTTGGAGCTGTACGACCGCCCCTTCCTCGACTGCTACATGGAGGTCATGGCCGCGCTGCCCGCGCACATCGCGGCGTCCCCGCTGTCCTTCTCGTTCGAGACGGTGCCCCTGCTCTACGGCTGCGGGCTCGCCATAGCGGTATGGCTGGTGTGGCTGCGCTACTCCGTGTTCATCGGCAACTACCGCGCGGGCGAGGAGGCGGGCAGCGCCCGCTGGGGCACCCGCAAGGAGGGCGAGGCGTTCAGAAACGCCGATGAGCCCGACAGCAACATCCTTCTCACCGAGCACTACGCCATGGCCACGAGGCGCAAGGGCTTCGACTTGGAGCACGACCGAAACCTCAACGTCATGGTGATCGGCGGCTCGGGTTCGGGAAAGACGCGCTACTACGTCAAGCCCAACCTCATGCAGATGAACGCGTCCTTTTTCGTGACGGACCCGAAAGCCTCCCTCATCGAGGAGGTTGGCGGGATGTTCGCCGACCCGGAGAACGGCTACAGGCTCAAGTGCTTCAACACCATCGACTTCTCGGCGTCGATGCACTACAACCCGCTCGCATACGTGCGCACCGACTCCGACGTCCTGTCGTTCGTCAACTGCTTCATCGCCAACACCGACGGCGACGGCACGCCCGGCGACCCGTTCTGGGGCGACTCGATGCGCTTGCTGCTCACCGCGCTCATCTTCTTCCTGCGCGACTGGTGCGCCCCGAAGTTCTACTCCCTCTCCGGATTGCTGACGCTTCTATCTTTGGCGGAGGCCCGCGAGGGCGATGAGAGCTTCAAGAGCCCCCTCGACCTGCTGTTCCTGCAAATCGAGACGGGCAAGAAGTTCAAGAAGCGCGAGGGTGGGCCTCGCCCGGCGAGCGCGTCCCTCAGCCGCGACGCGGTGGCGGTCGGCAGCGGGGGCTCGGCCTACATCGAGGTCCCCAGCCAGTTCGAGCGCCGTGGCGACCACGTGCGCCCGGCGGATCGCGGGGGCCTCACCCCGGATGAGGACATCGCCCTCGGCTACTACAACGACTTCCGCGTTGCCGCCGGTAAGACCCTCAAGTCCATCCTCATCACCTGCAACACCCGTCTGGCGAGGATACGCCTGCGCGAGGTCCGCGAGATCCTGAAGGACGATGAGATGGAGCTTGACAAGATGGGCGACCCGGACCGCCCGAAGACGGCGCTGATCGCCTGCATGTCCGACACCAACAAGTCCTTCTCCTTCCTGCACGCGATCATGATGTGGCAGACGATCAACCTCCTGTGCAACCGCGCCGCCATCGACTACCACGGCAAGCTGCCCGTTCCCGTCAACTTCATTTTCGACGAATTTGCCAATATCGGCACGATACCTGACATCGAGCAGACCATCGCCGTCGTGCGAAGCCGCAACATCGGCATCACGGTCATCTTGCAGAGCATGGCGCAGCTTGAGGCCCGCTACGACAAGAACGCCAAGACGATCGTCGACTGCTGCGATACGACGCTTTTTCTCGGGGGCAAATCCAACGAGACCAACCGGGAGATCTCGGAGATGATCGGCAAGCAGACGATCAACCAGATGACCTTTAACGAGTCCAGCGGGCAGTCTCCGTCCGCCTCGAAGAACATGCAGATCCAAGGGCGCGACCTCATCGACGCGGCGGAGATCGCCAAGCTCTCGCGCCGCAAGGCGATACTGCTCATCGCCGGGGCGAGCCCGCTGATGGACGACAAGTACCCCCTTGAGAGCCACCCGCGTTACGCCCTGATAGACCCCGGCCACAAGCCCGTGCCCATGCTCGGCGGCCGGGTCGTCAAGGGCAAGGTCGCGCGCCTCATCGCGCATACCCTCCACCTCGTCTCCCCCGCGAAGTTCACGGAGCCGTTCGACTTCAAGGGGTACCTGAGTAAGATCCGCGCGGGCGAGGGAAAGAAAGGCGGTGACGGCAAGGACAAGAACGCAGCGATGACATAACTGCTAAGATTTTTGGAAACATGCCGCGCGGCAAGGGGCCGCGCGTCGAGAGTAAAAAGGAGGAAACACATGCTGGGTGAAGTCATGAACCTCATCAGCCAGGGCGTCACTTTTCTGGGCGGCGTCCTCATCGTATTCGGTCTGGTGAACCTCGGTATGACCGTCAAGGACGGCATGCAGGGCGGCGGCGGTCAGCTCGCGGGCGCGATCGCCATGATCGTTGGCGGCGGCATCGTGATCGGAGCCGCGATCTACTTCGGCACCCTCGACACCAGCTTCGCCGGTTAAGGGAGGGATGCGCCGTGCTGTCGGTTCCCGTCCATAAGGACATCGGCGAATACGAGCCCAAGATCATCGGCAAGATGACGTGGCGCACGCTCACCTGCGTGACCGGTGCGCTGGGCCTCTCGGTGCTCACGGGCCTCTACATGTACTTCGTCCTCGGCGTGAGCCCCGGCGACTACATGATGGTCATATACGCGGTGAGCCTGCCGTTCTGGGCGTGCGGGTTCCTTCGCCCGCACGGCATGAAGTTCGAGCAGTTCGCCATGTACTGGTTCCTGCACAACTTCTCGCGCACGACCCTCTACTACCGCCCGACGCTGTTCAAGATCGGGCTCGCGGAGGATTTCGGCGCTAAGAGCAAAAAGGGAGAGATCTATGAGCGTAAATACCGAAAGCTCCTCAAGTGCAACGGGATCGAGTGCTACAGCCCCCGAGAGGGTCGAGTGCTCGTCTGATCCCGCTGGGGAAACGATCGCCCACCCCGCCGCAGACGGGGCGGGGCCGGTGGCAGAGCCCGCCCCGGAGCGATCAGAGATAGACGTGGAGGCCCTCGGGTCGCTGGCCGGTTCCGGCGGAGAGCCCGCCGGGCGCAAGCTCACGCGCAAGGAGCGCCGCGCCGCCAAGCGGCAGGCAAAGGCCGACGCACGCGAGGCCAAGCGGCAGGCAAAGGCCCGCAGCAAGGAGTACAAGTCCATCAAGCGCCAACTCAAGGAGCGCGACAAGGAGCTGTCAACGCTCGGGGCGCGATCCACGGCGCGGCACCGCGCGGCCAAGGACGTCACCTCGTATATCGGCTACGACCGCATGTACCAAGACGGGATCTGCGAGGTGGACGAAGGGCTCTACTCGGAGACCATCGAGTTCGCCGATACGAGCTACCACAGCGTCCGAGACGACGTGCAGCTCAACACCTATAAGTCCATGGGAAAGCTCTACGACCAGTTCGGCCCCAGCACGATCGTCGAGATGACCGTCATCAACACGCCGGTCCTGCGGGAGGAGCTCTCCTCGCGCCGCTTCTTCGACCCCCAGCGCCAGATCTCGGCGCAGGCAGCCGAGGACGCCGGGACCTTCAACGCGATCCTCACCGAGAAGACGCGGCAGGGCGTGTCTAACATCCGACGTCGCCGCTTTCTGACGATCACCTGCTCCGCAGAGAGCGCGGACGCCTCGGTGCCGAAGCTCTCGCGCCTTGAGGCGTCTTCCTCGCGCCTGCTGGGCGGCGTCGGGTCGAAGTGCCGCACCTTGGACGGCAAGGAACGCCTCTCGGTCCTGCACGGCCTGCTCAACCCCGGCAAGCCCTTCGACATGGACTACAAGCGCGACCTCGGCCTGCGCATGCCGCAGACCACCAAGGACCTCATCGCCCCCACCACCATCGACTTCAAGCCTGAGGGCCGCTGCGACTGCTTCCGCCTCGACGACATGTGGGGGCAGGTGCTCGTGTTCCGCCGCTTCGGATCGGAGCTGACCGACCACTCTCTGGCGGACATCGTGGACCTCCCGATCCCCATGGCCGTGTCGTGGTTCGCGCAGCCCATCGAGCAGTCCAAGGCAACCGCCTTCGTCCGCCAGCGGGCCGCATGGATCGACAAGGAGATCATCGAGGAGCAGCGCACCGCCGTGAGCAAGGGCTACGACTTCTCCATCCTCCCCTTCGAGCTGAAATACAGCAAGGAGGAGGCCGAGGGCGTGCTCGATCACCTCACGGGCAAGGGGCAGCACCTCTACCTCTTCACCGGCCTCGTCTACACCTACGCACCCAGCAGGCAGCAGCTCGACAACCAAGTGCTGCGCATCATCAGCGCGGCGCGCGGCAACTCCATCGAACTCGACGTGCTGGACTACCGCCAGCCCGAGGCCCTCAACTCCGTCCTGCCGCTCGGATACAACCACGTCGACGTGTCCCGGTACTCGACGACCGCCGAGATCACCATGCTCATGCCCTTCGCAACGCAGGAACTCGCGGATGAGGGTGGCAACTACTGCGGCCAGAACAAGCACAGCCGCAACCTCGTATTCTGCGACCGCAAGAAGCTGGCGTCGCCCATGGGCTTCATCTCCGGCAAGACCGGATCGGGCAAGAGCATGTTCGTCAAGACGGAGATGACCAGCACGATCCTGACCAACCCCACCGATGAGATCTTCGTCATCGACCGCGCGGGCGAGTACACCGGCATCGCGCGCCGCTACGGCGGCTCCGTGTTCGATTTCGCCGTCACATCCGGCGCGTCGCTCAACCCCTTCGACACCGTTTCGGTGAGCCACATGTCGGCTGAGGCGCAGGTCGCCTTCAAGACGGACGCCATGCTGGCGCAGGCGGGTGCCTCCGCCGCCGAGGCGGGCAAGAAACTCTCCGAGATCGACCAGTCCATCATCACGCGCTGCGTGGAGTTGGCGTTCGACCGCCGCGTGGACGGCGGCGACCCGCCGCTGCTCGGCGACTTCTACGACATCTTGCGCGAGCAGCCCGAGCCGGAGGCCCGCGCGATCGCGTTGCGCTACGAGCGGTTCGTCAAGGGCTCCATGTCCTTCTTCAACCGCCCGACCAACGTGGGCTTCGACAACCGCATCATCGACTTCAACCTGCGCGAGCTGCCGGACTCCATGCTGGTGTTCGCGCTCATCAACGTGTGCGAGGCGGTGCGAAACCGCATGTACCACAACTACGAGCGCGGCGTGCGCACATGGCTGTACGTCGAGGAGATCCAATCGCTGTTCGCCTACCCGACGGTGCTCAACTACTTCTCGCGCTTCGCGAACGAGGGCCGCAAGTTCGGCCTCCTGCTCACCGGAATCACGCAGAACGCCGTGGCGATGCTCAACAACGAGGCCGCGCAGAACATCGTTCTCAACTCCGACTTCCTCATGCTCCTCAAGCAGTCCCCCGTGGACCGCTTGGAATGGTCGAGCCTGCTCAACCTCTCCGAGCAGGAAGAGGAATGTATCGATGAGAGCGTGGAGCCCGGAGACGGCCTGCTTATCGCGGGGGCGGCGCGCATCCCCATCCGGGGCAAGTTCCCCGATAAGATGCCGGACGGGTCCAAGAACCCGCTGTATGCGCTCTTCTCCACGAACCCCAACGAGGAATAAGGCGAGGTGACCACCATGGGACAGTATTACCGCATAGCGAACCTCGACAAGCGCGAGACGCTCGACCCCTTCAAGTTCGGCAGCGCCCTCAAGCTGACGGAATCGTGCTACGTCGGCAACGACTACGTGGACGCCATCACGTACCTGCTGGCGAACGACTGGCACGGGGACCGCGTGCTGCTCTGCGGCGACTACGCTTGGGATTCGGAATACGGTTTCTCAGCTGCGGGCAGGCTGCACGAACTGGCAGACGCCGACCCCTATGAGGCTGCGGGGGAGTTCCTCGACCGCTCCGGCGACTTCGCCTCGGTGCGCGGCAACGAGGTCTACCGCGAGGTCGCTCCCAATCGATACGGAAAGGTTCCCGTCGATGGGACCTTCCACATCGACGCCGGACACTACCGCTACGTGGCCGATGAGACGGCGGGCGTGTTCTACGACCGCGAGAAGGCACCCGTCGCCTTCATCGGCGAGTGGGAGGGCGAACCCTACATCACGCGCACGGACCCGCTCACGCTCTTCATGGCGATCGGCAACGGCCTCGGGTCGGGCGATTACCGTAGTGAGGACGCGGTGAACGTCGGGCTGGTGGGCTCTTGGGCCGGGCACGTCATCACCGCGTCTGACGTGCCGCCGGTCGGCCTCACCGAGATCGAATGCCCCTTCGATGAGAACGGCGTGCTCCTCACCGTCCCGGATGATGAGATCCGCCGTGCCGTCGAGGTGAACGGCCTCGACTGGAACCATGTCTCCGTGGCCGACCTCGCGAAGGCGGTGGAGCGCATGAGCGGCCAAACGGGGCAAACCGTCCCAACCGTCACGCTCACCGAGGCCGTCATAAGCCCGTGCGACTCCCCTGAATCGACCGAGCGCGTCCTGTTCTGCGATCAGGACGGCGTGGACCTCGACCCCGACCTCGACCCCAAGGTGTTCTGCTTCGGCCTCAACCGTGATGAGCTTGACTCGATGATCGGTGTGGAAACCGGCGAGGGGTTCATCGTGCGCGAGGTCGGTGACTCCTATGATGTGGTCGCGCATACGCAGGACTCCTCCGGCCTCGACTTGGATGCGGAGGCGCGCGACATGCGCGACACGGCGTCATCGCTCTCGGTGGAGTCCCCCGGTCTGGGGCGCGACGCCATCGACCGATGAGGTGACGTGGGATCTGCGGGCAGGCGGATCGTAGAAAAGGAAGGAGCTGAACGGTGAGGGCGTCTGATCTGGTCACAACGGAATCGCAGCGCGCGGAGGCGTCACTCGGCCTCGCGCGCACGGAGCTGAACGACGCGGTGAACACCGGCATCGTCGCCAGCGCGGATCACGGCGCGTCCCTCGTGCTCGATCCAACCGACCGCGACGTGGCGCGCAGCGCGTCGGCCCAACGGGCCCGCGTCGCAGACGGCCCCGCCGCGCCACAGGGGGAGGGCGTCACATCGGCTCCCACCCGCCTCGGCGGTGACGGCGCATCCGCCGCCTCTGGCGGCTTGAACCCCCTCGACCAACACGACGCGGTGAACGCGACCGCATCGCCCAAGAGCGGCCCCAGAGCGACTGGCGCGGCTGCGATGGCGCGCCGCGCCGTGTCATCGACGCTCGCCGGGTCGGAGATCGAGGGCCTCGACACCATCGCATACGTCGGTTACTACGGTGCCAAGGCGGCGAGGAGCGCGGCCCAGAGGCATGCCGGAAAAGCCGGTGGCGCACATCGCGGCCTGCGGGGGCCGGGGGCGGACGCCCTCCTGAGGGCCACGGGCTCCATGCTCCGTGGATCCGAGATAGAGGGCATCGACGACGTTTATCTCGGCACCCGCGCCGGGTACAGGGCGATGCGCTCCGTGGGACGCCGCCTGTCACGCAAGCCCGGTGCCCCGCAGGCCGCATCCAAACCGCCGAAGTCGCGCGCCCAGACGCGCATGCAGTCCAAGCGGCATCAGATGAGGGCCATATCGGAGCAGCAGGCGGCGAGGAGCGCGGCGTCCTCGTCCGCAGCAAAGGCGGCTGGCGTGAAGGCGTCCGCCACGGCAGTCGGCTCCGCCTCGGCCTCCTCATCCGCTGCGGGAGGTGCCGCAGCGGCAGCCGGTGGCGTCGGGTGCCTGCCCATCGCACTCGTCTTCATCCTCATCCTCCTCATACCGCTCCTCTTTATGATCCTCGGCGGCGGCGCTGCCTCGGAGACACCCGGCCTTGAGGGCAACGAGCGGATCGTGGCCGAGTACCTACTCGACAAGGGGCTCGATGAGGTGCAGGTCGCGGCCATCATCGGCAACATGTACCAAGAGTCCGGGGTAGACCCCGCTGCGGTCAACGAGGACAGCGGCGCGTTCGGCCTCTGCCAGTGGCGCGGCGGGCGTCTCAACGGCCTGCGCGCCTTCTGCGACGCGCGTGATGTACCCTACACCGACATCTCGGCCCAGCTCGACTTCTTCTGGGATGAGTTCACCATGGCGCGAGGGGGCGGCTGGTCGTTCCGCTCCAACTACGATGATTTCATGGCCTGCCTCAACGACGACCAGTTGGAGACCGCCGTGGAGATCTTCGCGCGGCACTTCGAGCGCTGCGGTCTGGATGAGATGAACCTGCCGAACCGCAACGAGCACGCGCGCCGCGTCCTCGACGCGCTGCGCACGGGTGGCGGCGCGATCGCCGGTGTGGGCGACCTCCAATGGCCGTCGGACACTCCCCAATGGGGCACCTATGCGGACCATTGGGGGCTTGATATACAGGCCGGGATGGGCACGCCCGTCTTCGCCAGCGCGGACGGCATCGTCGTCAACGCCAAGTTCGTGGGCACATGGGGCAACTACGTCCGCATCAACCACGGCTCCCTCGGCGTGCAGACCGGATACGCCCACCTCTCACGCTTCGCCGTGTCCGAGGGGGACCATGTGCGCAAGGGGCAGGTCATCGGCTATGTGGGCTCCACCGGCAACTCGACCGGCCCGCACCTGCACTACGAGATCTACGAGCGCAATTCGGACCGCCCCGGGGACACGGGCGGCACGCCCATCTACGATGACATGGCGGCTTGGGGCAAGTATTTCGACCGGAAAGCCCTTGAGGCGAACCGGGTCTGGTAACGGAGGAAAAATGGAGCTTCTGAAACTGATCTTGAAAGAGCACCGTGGCCTTGTCGCGGTCGCGCTTGCGGCTCTGGCGGTGGTCGCCGTCCTATCCATGGCGCGCTGCGCGATGGTGCAGGGCGAGCGTGCCACGGAGGCGCAGAAGGAGGAGGTCGCCGAGCAGGGCGAACATCCTGTTGGCGGCGATGCCGAGCTTTCCGAGACGGACAAGGCCCTCGCGAAGCTCACAGACGACCAGCGCGCGAAGATGGATGAGTACGACGGGCAGACCGCAGAGTTCATCGCTGAGCTTACATCCAACGTCTGGACCGCGCGCAACGACAGCTACTTCCTGACCTTCACGGGCGTCACCTTCACCGACCACGCCAAAGGCGAGGACGGCACCGAGGCCGCGATCCACCCGTATGTGGTTAGCGACCTCATCACACACGCGCCGACCACGGCTGATGGAAAGTCCACCGAGGTCGCCGAGGCCGTCATCGAGACCGATGAGGGCAGCTTCGTGCTCAAGCACACCCTCGTCACCGACACCAAGACCGGCAAATCCACGGCCAAGATCTCAAGCTCCGCCTTTACGGTGTTCGAGGCCGACGGCTACACCCGCACCGCCGCATCTGACGGCTCGCTTGAGGTCAAGGGCCTCAACGGCGGCATCAAGTCGATGCTCGGCGGCGATGAGGACGAACTCGGCGACGCCCTGCGCGACTTCTGCTCCCTCAACGTCCCGACGGCCACCGAGGCCAAGTGGCGCGGGGTCGCCGAGCGCGACTGGAACGAGGGCACCGTCACCACGTGGTTCGACCTCAACAACTCCGGCAAGTCCTCGGTCTCCGTCACCTACGGCACCGAGGACGGCAAGTTCACCGTCAAGAACTCCTACGGGTCCCAGAAGTAAGGGAGGCTACCGAAATGGAAAACGAAACCCTCGCGATCTCAAGGTCGGAGCGCTTGCGCCGCGTCGCCCCGAAGCTGCTCATCTGCCTTCTGCTCCTGCTCATGCTTTCGGTCATCTTCGCGACTCCCGCCCATGCCGGTGTGCTCGAAGACCTCGGAGAAATTCTTAAAGACCCCGGCGCATGGCTCGTGGACAAGTTCCTTCGCGATCCCGCTGAGAGCCTTCTCAACGCCTATGCGAACACCATGTCCGCCTTCGGCACGGAGAACTTCCTCACCGGGTCCTTCAAGAGCCTCTTCGGCGACGGCGAGGGCACTGATGCCGTGTGGCAGACGATCAACGCCGTCCACAAGACGCTCATCGTACCCCTCGCTGGCTCCATCCTCGCCCTCGTCATGCTCGTGCAGGTCGTCAAGATCTCCCAGCGCATCGACTCCACCGCCACATTCCCGGCGGTCAAGGAGATCGTCTTCCTCGCCGTGCTCTACGTCATCATCCGATTCCTCATCCTCAACTCGATTGACATCTGCGCCGCCGTGTTCGACCTCTTCAACGAGATCACCAAGACCATATTCGATTCAGCAGATCCGGACCTGTCACCGATCACCATTCCGGACGGCGTGGGAATTGGCAATATGTTTATCATCCTCGTCATGGCTCTCATCCTGCAACTGACGGGATTCATCTCCGTCGTCATCGCATGGGTCATGGCGGCGGCGCGCGCGATCCAGATCTACATCCTCGCGGCGTTCAGCCCCATCCCGATTTCTCTTCTCGGCTTCGAGCAGACCCGCAGCATGGGGATCAACTTTCTCAAGAACTTCGCCGCCGCATGCCTCGCCGGTACGATCATGGCCTTCCTGCTCACCATCATGCCGAAGCTCTGCGCGACCTACATCCATGTCGGAGACATCGTCATCGACGGCACTGTCAGCATCCTCCCGTTCATCGCGCCCTTCGGCCTCCCGATTCTGCTCATCATCGGCGTTGTGAAGTCCGGCGCATGGGCGCGCGACCTGTTCGGCGGCTGATGCGCTGATCCAGTCCGCACGGTGGAGTAGAATAGCCAAAAGGGCAGATCCGATGAAAGGAGCATGCTCATGGATGAAGCAGGGACCACCAACACGACGGACGGCGCGTTCGTGAAGATCTCCTTGAATCGTAGCGATGTGGCGGAGCTGCTCAGAAGGTCGCTCCTTCCCGACACGGATGCGAACATCGACGCCGCCCTCGGTTCCCGAAGCGACGTCGAGGTGGTTCCCATCGAGTTCATCGACGATCTCATCAGGGGCGGCGTCCAATATTGGGCATCTACGCCCGGCGTGTTCGCCGCCGAGGAGCACAGCGGCTTCACCGTTGTCGACAACAACACCGGCGACTGCTTCACGGAGACGTTCGCCACACTGACCGGTGCGCTCGCCTACATAGACGGCGCGGAGGCCGAGGACGCCCACCGGATCGACCTCGCGCCGCTCCCGCTCGACCTTATCACGTTTGGCGATGAAATCAGCGAGTGCGAAGATAGGCTGAACTTTTACATCCCGGTCACGTTCGACTGCGATGCGGTGTTCGGCACGAATGTCTGCTCAATCGATAACGACGACTGGCTCAACATCTACGTCGATTACGACATGGCCCGTGGCGAGGTCGCCGACCATCTGGAAATCTCTCTGAATCGCGCAGATGGCGAGATCGAGTATCTGACCTACCCTCTCGATGCCATGCAGCGCAGGGCCCTGCTACCGAAGATGGACGCCTATTGCAGGCATGAGACCGGCAAGGGCCTCGCGGAGTACGCCAATGAGGCCATGGGCGAGCCAGAGACTGCGGAGCACGGGCAACTCGACCTCGATGCAGAGGCCCACGACATGCGCGGCGTGTCAGACGGGCTCTCCCATGATATGAGCCGCAGTGATTGCGGGCAGGACGCCCGCTAGAAAGGAGTCGAAAATGGAGCAGACACCGAAGGAGCGCATTATCTTCGATGAGGGCCTGTATTACGGCGATGAGGGCGATGATCTCGCCATCCAGAGCCTCATGGCATCTGAGGACCTCACGGAGGATGAGGTGCGCGCCGCGTACACCGACGCCCAGATCTTCGAGCGCGCGATGGAGATGATGGACCTCGACCGAACCGAGGAGATCGCTGCGCTGTCGGCTTTCTTCGACGGCGACAAGTCCGACCTATCCTCCTTCGTCAACCCCTTCGGCGGCAACCGCATCATCGCGCGCGGCTCCATCGGTCGCTGGGAGGGTACCAGCCACGGCATGACCGGGTACAAGGACTTCGATGACATGATGAGCGGCTCCGATTCCGTGTTCAAGAACTGCCAGATCGGCAAGGTCTGGGATGAGAACGGCAGCCTGTTCATCCACGGGTACCACCACGACGGCGGGGTCGATGTCGAGCTGCGCCAGCTCACCGATGCCGGTGAGGAGGCGCTTGATGCCATTGAGGACGCGTGGGTCGGCGAGCCGTTCACCAGCGGCGGCAGGGAGTATAACGGCTCCTTGGAGTCCATGGCTGCCGCCCTGCGCGACCTGTGGGAGGACCCCGACCTGTGCCCCGTCCCACGTTACATGGAACTTGCGTTCGGCTGCCCCGCCGAGGAATATGAGACACCTACCATAGACCCGCTTCTCGAAGCCGCCGAGTTCTCATCATCTGCCATCATGAGCGCCGAGGCCGCTCCGGGCACCGTGGCTGCGACCGTGCCTGACGTCTCGGGCGTCCCCCATGAGATTCCCGCAGATGTCCTGAGCGGGCTGAAAGACGCCGTTCGCGCCGCAGACCGCGCCGGAACCATCGCGCCCATCGCGTCCCTAACCATCGCCGGGTGGAATCAAAAGCTCGATGACTCCCTCTGGGCGCTCGACTTCGAGGTTAGGAACGGGGTCCCGCCGCAGCTCTCCGATTACCTCGCACGGGACGCCGATGGCGATGGCGGTCTCGACCTCGACGCCGAGGCGGATGACATGCGCTGCGTGGCCGGTGGGCTCTCCCACGACCCAGGCCGCGCCGATCGCGGGCGGGATGCCCGTTAGGAGGGAGTGGGATCATGGAACAGACACCGGGAGCGGGCGTGGTCACGGTGAACGAGCCGCGCGAGGATGACAGCCGCGAGATCGCCCTACGGCATCTCATGGAGCACCACCGTCTCACGAAGGCCGAGGCGCTCGAAAGATTCACCGCCTCGCAGCTCGACGCCTGCGCGGAACTGCTCGACTGGTATCAGGGGAAAGACGATCTCCTGATGGAGCGCGCCGTCGACAACCCCGCCTGCTGGGGAGGCCACTTCCGTGTCGGGCCCAACTGCTATGTCACGCCGGAGGTGTGGGACTCGGTGCTCCCCACGCAGTCGGAATCGAACCTATATTACGCCGTCATCGCCGCCCTCGATACGGACCTCGCCCTTGATGAGGTCGCGGCCCACAGGGAGGATGAGGAGTGGCTGGGCGATGTCGCCAACGACTATGTAGCGGACGGGAACGCGGAGGTCTACTACACCGAGGTCTTCCCGGATGACTACACCCCGGATGAGCAGCGCGAACTTGCCGTGGAGCGGCCCGATCTCTTCACTGCGGAGGAGATCGAGGGCTTGGCCGACCCGATCGACCCAAGGGTCCTTGAGGATGGCGGGATCGATCTCGATGAGGCTTCAAATGAAATGCGCGGTATAGCCGATGGGCTCGCCGCGCGGCAGGTTGAATCTCCCGACCTCGATGGTCGGGATCGCTAGAAAGGAGCAGCTATGGGAAACCGAGCGGTCATCACATCCGTCAAGAAGGATCTGGGCGTCTACGTCCACTGGAACGGCGGGCCCGATAGCATCGGCGCGTTCCTCGACTATTGCTCCCTGCGGGGGTTCCGCCCGCCCGAGTCCGATACATACGGCTACGCCCGCCTCTGCCAAGTGCTGGGCAACTATTTCGGCGCGGACGGCCTCTGCGTCGGTATCGACACCTACACGACCGATGAGCAGATGGACCCCGGCGACAACGGCATCTACGTCATCGAGGGCTGGGCGATCGTGGAGCGGATCGGCGGCCATGATTACGGCTCCGAGGGCTATGATCACGATGAGATGCTGCGGGACATCGACAAGAGCCAGCCGGAGGACCAGCAGCTCGGCGCATACCTCGACGCCGACGTTGTGCCGGTCTCGGATCTCTCGGTCGGCGATCGCGTCTACATGAGGAACACGCGCGGCAACATGGTCGAGCACACGATCGTCGGATTCGGCTCCGAGGGCTCCATCGTGAACGGCCACCATATGGACGACGTGCCCTACGTGGATAACTACGACCATGACGGCGATTACTCATGGAACATCAACAACTACCTCATGGGCGAGACGGTGCACCGAAGCTACGAGGCAGCATCCGCAGACGGGTGTGACCTCGATTCTGAGGGGCGCGCTGCACGGGAGGTCTCCGCCGGGCTCGGCGATAGAGCCGACCGCCAGCCTGATCTCGGCGGACGCGACTTGTAGAAAAATACATCGGAGGGTCAAGAAATAAGTCTCGAACGCGCCTTTGATCTTTACCAACGCGCCTCATCTCGCGAACCTGAATACTTGACATCCAAGGATGTCTCAAAGGACCCTAGGGCAATATACATCCTCAACATACTTCAAGACGAGATTAACGAGGCTAAGGATAAGGCCATGGCAAAATCCACGCCAGTCGGCTCCATCGCCAAAATGGATGAGACCTACGCCCATCTCATAAAACTCACCTATCTCCCGCAGACAGGAGAGTTCATCAAGTCCGAGTATCGCGCGAGGTACAACGATCCCGAAGCCTGGGAACAGTCGGCATCCCCGATCGCAGAGGGAGCCGTCTCAATCGGAGAGGCCATGAGCCTCATCGAAGATGCCGACTTCAAGTTGGATAGCGACCCTTATGTAGCGAAACGCGGGGCCTATATCATCAGTTCACTTAGAGAGGCCACTGCAACCGACGACAGGAAAATCTTTATCGGGGATCTTGACAATGATAAATATGTGCCCGACACCATACCTGATCTCTTTAGTATTCGTTGGGATCTCTACTATGCCCCAAGTTCAGGTGCGTTCACTGTGAATGAGGTAGGTTATTATTGTGAGGTAGATGGTGACGATTGGTACAAAACAACTAAGGAGGACGTCCCCATCTCAAAAGAAGAGGCGTTAAGGTTCATCAACAGCAACAATTTCTATTTTACGGATGAAGACACAATCCCCGCCAAAATCATTCTTGGAAACTTCAAGAGGGAGATGGAAGGTGCTCGCGTTGAGACCCCACCGAAGCCGCCATCCCGTGAAGTTGCTCCCGCCAAGGCCGGAGAGCAGGACCGCGACAGCGTGTTCGCCATCGTCCCCGCCAAGATAGGCCGCGCCAGCGAGAGCGTGCG
>ERZ826396.1536-NODE-1536-length-24548-cov-4.903278_pt1 | contig 24548 bp, 14 predicted proteins | sample MGYA00519926_ERZ826396 | MGnify/ENA primary metagenome ERZ826396 (study PRJEB31778, sample SAMEA3449230) | human gut metagenome | biome: human gut; feature: human-associated habitat; material: faeces | place: United Kingdom | collected 2010/2012 ... | reverse complement strand
GATAAACGCTGAAGGCATCTAAGCGTGAAGCCCCCCTCAAGATGAGATATCCCATCGAAAGAGTAAGACCCCTTAGAGAGTATGAGGTAGATAGGCTGGGAGTGGAAGTGCAGTAATGGATGGAGCGGACCAGTACTAATCGGTCGAGGGCTTAACCAAGGGAAGATGGATGGGAAGGAAAAGAGATTTGCGTTCAATGTTCGGTTTTGAGGGTATATTCCTCAATGAAAGCTGTGTAGCAGTTTTCGTACGGCCTAGTGGCTCAGTTGGTTAGAGCGCCGCCCTGTCACGGCGGAGGTCGTCGGTTCGAGCCCGATCTGGGTCGCTAAAAGCATCGTTGAGAGATCAGCGGTGCTTTTTTTATTCGGTCAGGCAAGCTTGCACAGCAACCGGGCGCGTGTTAAACTTTAGAAGGGAAGAGAGGAATGGATTTGGACGCATCCAAACTATTCCGGAGAGGACGTTCCTGGATAAAGGAGGATGGCGCATGAGAGAGAGGCGGCAGCGTGGCGGAAAGAAACAGAGGGAGAAGAAGTTTTGGGGATGGAAGCATGTTGCGGTAGCGGCGGTGATTGCCCTGACGGTTCTGTATGGAATAAACGGGGGAGGAACGCTTCAGGCGCATGCGGCGGAAGGAACGGCTGGTGTGGTGCAGCCGCCCGCGGCGGGAGCCGTTGCAGTGGGTGAGATGCGTGTATCCGGAAATGAATTGGAAGTATATGTGGCTGTACAGGTGATACCCGGAAGTGCAGCCTTAGATCATATCAACATTCAGTTTCGGAATTTGGAAAATGACCGAAGTGTTACGAAAATTCTGAGGGAACGGGACTATGCGGATGGCGTGTATTCGGGTTGGATCAGCATGAGCATATATGAGCCGGCCGGAACCTATGTGCTGGATAAATTGATTTTGAGGGATGAAAACGGCATCTATACGAGATACTGCAGGGCGGAAGATCAGGATGAGAATGAGAATTATCTGGTTTTGCCGGTGACAGCTGCATTTTTGATTGACAATGGAGTTACTGTGACAGATGAGACGGCTCCTGTGCTTGGGGCGGTTGCAGTCTCTCCTATGCAGGCAGGAAAAGAATCTGAAATTACGGTTACGGCCGCGGTGGCGGATGATTTTTCGGGCGTGGACAGCGTTTCGGTACGGTTTGAGAATGAGAATGGAAAGGCGATCAGTGTGGAGCTGGAGCAACAGGGAGAATTGTACACCGGGGTGATTAAGAAGAGCCAGACGGGAGAGGCCGGGACGTATCGTGTGAAAAGAGTGACGGTGAGCGATCATATGGGGAACAGCGCAGTCTATAACGGCGGTGACGGCCCCTTTGCCAGCGATGTATTGTTTGTGATTCAGTAGCGAAAAAGAATGGGAAGCCAAACGAGCGGCGGTTTATATACGGGATGAGAGGATAAATGGAAATATTTGACATAAGAACGAGGGATGGGAGACGGACAGGGCTGAGAAAAGAGCGGGAAGCGGTTCACCGGGATGGAGACTGGCATGGAACAGCGCACATCTGGCTGGTCCGCAGGAGGGAAGGACATATTCAAGTACTTCTTCAGGAGCGAAGCCGCAGTAAGGAAACGTTTCCGGGATGCTTCGATGCTTCCTGCGCGGGGCATCTGGCGGCCGGGGATGCGTTTTTGGACGGAGCGCTGCGGGAACTTTCAGAGGAATTGGGGCTGAAGGCCCGTCCGGAGGAGCTCTTTTTTGTCGGACTATATTCTTATGAGGTGGAAGCGGATTTCGGCGGAAAGCATGTTCGGGACCGGGAGGTAGCGGCGGTTTATCTGTATCAGAAGGAAGTGGATATTCAGTCTCTAAGATTACAGGAAGAGGAAGTGGAGTCCGTTTCCTGGATAGATTTTGAGGAACTGAAGCGCCATTCGGAGGAAGGAGATCCGCAGTACTGTGTGTTTGCATGGGAAATTGCGGCTTTGGAGGATGGATTTTTGAAGGCAGGACTGACAGAGTGAAAGAAAGGCGCTTTCCCTCTGCCTGATTATAGACGCGCACGAATGCGCAGAAGGAGCAGTCATGAAAAAGTGGAAGATGGCAATTCTGGGAACGGGGACAATCGCAGGCACAATGGCCCGGACGATTGCAGAAATGGAGAATGTGGAGTGTTATGCGGTCGCATCCAGGAGCATGGAAAAGGCGGAGCGGTTTGCACAGGAGCATGGCTTTGCGAAGGCGTATGGTTCCTATGAGGAATTGGCACGGGATGAAGAGGTGGAATTGGTATATATCGCGACGCCGCATTCAGAACATTTTGAAAATGCCAGACTATGCATTCTGAACAAGAAACCGGTACTGTGTGAAAAGGCGTTTACGGCCAACGCAAAGCAGGCGGAGGAACTGCTGATGCTGGCGGAGAAAGAGGGCGTATTCATCACAGAGGCTATGTGGGTGCGGTATATGCCCATGCTGGAGACCATTCGGCAGGAATTGGATAGTGGGATAATAGGGGAGCCGGCCTTTCTGACGGCTAATTTGGGATATGTCATTCATCAGGCCGAGCGGCTTCAGAAACCGGAACTGGCCGGAGGAGCGCTGCTGGATGTGGGGGTATATCCGCTGAATTTTGCCCTGATGATTTTTGGGCATGGAATTGATCGGATTTCATCTACTTGTACCTATACGGCTACCAGGGTGGATGAACAGAATAGCATGACACTGATCTATGAAGACGGCAAAGTGGCGCAGCTGAACAGCTCCATGCTGGCATTAAGCGACAGGAGAGGGACAATCTATGGATCCAGGGGATTCATGGTGATTGAGAACATCAATAACTTTGAAAGCCTGACAGTCTATGATCTGGATCATCAGGAAGTAAAGCGGATCGAGCGGCCCAAACAGATATCCGGATATGAATATGAAGTGGAAGCCTGTTTCAAAGCGCTTTCAGAGGGCAGGACAGAGTGCGAAGAAATGCCTCATGAAGAGACGATTCGGGTGATGAAAATGATGGACGGACTTCGGGCGGAGTGGGGAATTCGCTACCCGTTTGAATAGAGCGGAAAGCGGATATGAATGAATGGGCGGCCTTTGGGCTGCACAGGAGATTTGCCAAAATAGCGGATGGCGCACAGAGCGTGCCATCCGCTGTTTTGATTTTTAAGCTGTATATGAATGACTTACGATGCAGCATGCATAGGCCGGGTAAGGCACAAATTGTGCCTGCAAATTATGCCTGCGTTTTCTTCTGCTTGTAATGTACATGGAGGAGTTCATGCGCTCTGTTTTCCAGAATGCCTCCGTGATAGAGGTTGTAGATCACAGGGTTTTCTTCGCTTCTCTTGACAGGAGCGGCTTTGTCCGCTTTATACATACCTGCCATGCGCTCCTTTTTGTCTACTTTATGGCAGAAGGGCTGACCGGCTCCGGCGATACAGCCGTAAGGGCAGGCCATGACTTCTACAAAGTCAAAATGCACTTCTTTTTTCTTAATCCGTTCAATGAGGTTCTCGGCGTTTCCAAGGCCGCTCACCACGCCCACATGGACCTCACGGCCGTTCAGGTTCAGCGTGGCTTCTTTGACGCCGTCCATGCCGCGTACGCCGGAGAACTTGATGTCTCTTAAGGTCTGTGTATTTTTCTCCTTCACAAGACGGCGCAGAGCCGCTTCCGCAACTCCGCCTGTGACGCCGAAGATCACGCCGGCACCGGAGGAAATGGAGAAGGGCATATCAGGCGCTTCCGGATCGATCTCATCGAACTGGATGCCGCTTTCCCGGATCATGTGAATCAGCTCTTTGGTTGTGATCACATAATCGACATCCGGCTTGCCGTCCCGGACGAATTCTTCCCTGGCAGCTTCCATCTTCTTGGCTACGCAGGGCATGATGGCGATGGATACGGTTTCACGGCCTTCCTCGGCATCCGCCTCTTTATAATACTCCTTGAGCACTGCGCCAAACATCTCCATGGGAGATTTGCAGGAGGAAATGTAGGGGAGGACTTCCGGATGGAGATTCTCCGCAAAACGAATCCAGGCAGGACAGCAGGAAGTGAAGAGCGGGAATTCGGTATCGCCCTTTTCCAGCTTTTCGGCCAGTTCCTGCGCCTCTTCCATGACGGTGAGATCCGCGCCCACACAGGTATCAAATACCGCGTCAAAGCCCAGCATGCGGATGGCGGTAAAGATCTTGCCGATGCTGTCCTCTCCGGGCTTCAGACCGAAGGCTTCTCCCAGAGCGACACGGACGGCGGGAGCTACCTGAGCTACCACGCGCTTTTTCGGGTTATATAGTTCTCTCCAAACCTTGCTGTGACAGGTCTTGATCTTGATGGCGGCAGTGGGACATACAGCCGCACATTGGCCGCAGTTCACGCAGTCGGTTTCCGCCAGCTTACGGCCGAAGGCCGGAGTGACGATGGCGTTGGAACCGCGTTCTGCAAAATCAATGGCGCCTACATGCTGCACTTCATTGCAGACACGGACGCAGTCGCCGCAGAGGATGCATTTGCTGGGATCTCGGATGATGGATATGGAAGAATCGTCGATGGGCTGGGGTTTTCTGGTATTGGGAAAACGCACATCGGTGAGGCCCAGCCTGGCGGCAAGTTCCTGCAGGCGGCAGGTTTGGTTCTTTTCACAGACGGTACAGTCCCTGCAGTGGGAAGCCAGAAGCAGTTCCAGAATCATCCGCCTGTGGTGCTGAAGGCGGGGGGTATTGGTCCGAATGACCATCCTATCCTTGGGCGGGGTGGAGCAGGAGGCGATCAGGTTGCCGCGCTCATCCTCCACCATGCACATCCGGCAGGCGCCATAGATGGACAGATCGGAATAATAACAGAGGGTGGGAACATGGATTCCTACGCTGTTGATGACCTGGAGGATGTTTTTTTCCTGGTCAAAGTCTGCCCTTATGCCGTCAATTATCATATATTTAGCCATTTTGTGTTATCTCCTTCTATTTAGAAAATCGCATGGAAAGGACAGCCTTCCTTGCATGCCCCGCACTTGATACATTTGTTTACATCAATGGTGTGCGGTTGCTTGAGCTGGCCGGAAATGGCGGAGACAGGACAGAGTCTTGCGCATTTGGTACAGCCCTTGCAGAGCGCGGGATCAATCGTATAATGAATCAGGGACTTACACTGTCCGGCAGGACATGTTTTGTCAACCACATGGGCGATGTATTCATCCCGGAAATATTTCATGGTGCTGACTACAGGGAAAGCAGCCGTCTTTCCGAGTCCGCACAGAGCGGTATCGGAAATGGTCTCTGCCAGTTCTTCCAGCATATCCAGATGTTCCATGGTGCCGCGGCCTTCGGTGATATCTGTCAGCAGTTCCAGCATGCGTTTGGTGCCTTCCCGGCAGGGAACACATTTGCCGCAGGATTCATTCTGGGTAAAATTCATGAAGAAACGGGCAACTTCCACCATACAGCTCTTATCATTCATGACCACCAGGCCGCCGGAACCGATCATGGCGCCTACCTTTTTCAGGGAGTCGAAGTCCAGATGCAGATCCAGATGATCTTCCGTGGCGCTGATGCACAGACAGCCGCCGGAAGGGCCGCCGATCTGTACGGCTTTGAAACTGCCTCCTTTTACGCCGCCGCCGATGTCAAAGATGACTTCCCGGAGGGTGGTGCCCATGGGAACCTCGATCAGGCCGGTGTTGTTCACGTTGCCTGTGAGGGCGAAGGCCTTGGTCCCGTGGTTGTTTTCCGGGCCCATGGTCTTATACCAATCAGCGCCCTTCAAGATAATGGGAGCCACGTTGCAGAAGGTTTCCACGTTATTAAGGACGGTGGGCTTTTCAAACAGACCTTTTTCTACGGTGCGGGGCGGCTTCACACGGGGCATGCCGCGATTTCCTTCTATGGAAGAGGTGAGCGCGCTGCCTTCACCGCAGACGAATGCGCCTGCGCCCTGGCTGATCTTGACTGTGAAATCAAAGCCTGAACCAAGGATATTTTCACCCAGAAGCCCCACTTCCATGGCCTGATCAATGGCGGTCTGGAGGCGGGAGACGGCAAGAGGATATTCTGCGCGCACATAGATATATCCGTAGTGGGCTCCGGTGGCAATACCGGAAATCAGCATGCCTTCCAGCACGCGGTGCGGTTCCCCTTCCATCATGGAACGATCCATGAATGCGCCCGGATCGCCTTCATCTCCGTTGCAGACCACATATTTGATCTCCTCCGGCTGGCGGAGAACCTGGGCCCATTTTCTGCCCGTAGGGAAGCCGCCGCCTCCTCTGCCGCGCAGGCAGGAGCGGGTGATTTCATCCACGATCTGTTCGGGAGTCATTTCAAACAGTGCCTTGGCAACAGCGGAATATCCGCCTACTGCTATGTATTCGTTTACGGACTCCGCATTGATATGGCCGCAGTATTCTAGGGCCACGCGGGTCTGCTTTTTATAAAAAGGAATATCTTCCTGTCTGGGATAGGATTTGAGGGAGGCGTCCTGGTAGACCAGACGTTCCACGATCTCATCCTTCAGGATGGAGCGCTCGATGATCTCTTCACAGTCCTCCACCTTTACTTTGATATACAGAAGGCCTTCCGGGTCAATGCGCAGAAGCGGTCCCATCTCACAGAAACCGTGGCAGCCACTCTTTTTCAGACCAATTCTGGGGGCATCTTGTCCCTCGCCGGCCGCATCTTTGGCGGGAGAAGCAGCCGTACCGTCCGCAGCGCCTTCATGAAAAGGTTCATGCGGCTCTTCCTGAAGAACCACCTCACAGCGAATTCCCCTTTCTTCCATCAATTCTTTCAAACGCGCATAGATCAACAGGGAACCTCCTGCCACGCAACCCGTGCCGGCGCAGACGAGGATACGCTTGCGCTGCGCGCCCAGGGCCTGGCCATAGAGTTCCTGCATCGCTTTTAATTCCTGAGGGCTGTTAATTCTCATTGGCTGCTTCCTCCCTTAATTCCTGAATGAGTTCCCGGGCTTTCTCGGGAGTCATGGCCGCATGGACCTTGTCGTTGACGGTGCATACCGGCGCCAGGCCGCAGGCGCCCAGGCAGGAAACCGTTTCCAAAGTAAAGAGCATATCGTCTGAGTTATGCTTGTCCTCAGACAGGCCCAGCACGTTCCGGAATTCCTCAAGGATCGGAACGGATTTGCGGACATGACAGGCGGTGCCGTCACATACTTTGATGACATACCTACCCTTGGGTTCCAGAGAAAAATTCTCATAAAAGGTGGCCACGCCGTAAATCTTGGCCTCACTCAGATGAAGGGCCTTGGCAATGTAGCTCAGGGCCTCCTCGGGAAGGTAGCGGTACTTTCTCTGGACATCCTGCATGACTGCGATGACGGAAGATGCGTCATAGTCATGGTTTTTCAGGATCTCGTCGAGACTGCTGATTTCTTCGTGCGTTAACATAGTAACTCCTTTCGTTCTTGCGGGCGAAAAGAAATGGACGGCTGCAGCGGAATGCAGCCTGCAACGCCCGCTGGGTAACTCCCCCAATACCTTATTTTCCGGGTGTCAATTCACGCGGAGCCAGACATTTTGGGCTCCGTCTGCTGCCTGACTATAGATAAGGCAGAGATATGACAGCGGTCTAATAAATTTTAACATAAAAGGGGAAAATGAGCCATAAATTTTCTGTGAATTTTGATAAATAATCTCATTTGAGAAAAAAACGAAAACAGAATCACTAATTATAGAGAAGAAAATAGGGGAAATATTAGAAAAAAGCTACAGTTTAAGGGAAGGGAGAGAAAACATTCAGACAGGCCTGTGCAGACCTGTCTGAACGATAAGAGATTTCTGATATTGTCTCGGAAGTGCGGAAGCCAAAGCGCATGCCCTACATGGCTCCCGGGCGGGTAATGTCACGTCCTGATTTTCGCAGCCAGGCGAAGCAGATCAGGAAGAAGAGGATCCCGTATACGGTGGTAATGGGGGTGGCCAGGCCGACCAGGGCCAAATTGGTATTGGGCAGGGAGGCCATGAACAGGGAAACCGGAATACGGATCAGGAAGGCGGAGGTGATGCCCTGCACCATGACAGGAAGGCTTTTCCCGCAGCCATTAAAGAAACCGATGCTGGAGAACAGGATGCAGGTCAGGATGCATTCTGCGGAATAACCTTTCAGATAGGCTGCGCTCTGGGCGATTACCTCCGGATCAGAGGTGAAGATGGAGGAGAGCAGCCCTCCGCCGAAGAAGCCGGCCAGAAACATGAAAATTCCGAGTGCGCAGCCGGAGGTCATGGCGGTAAAGAAACCCCTCCAGGCCCGATCAGGCTTGGCTGCGCCCACATTCTGGGCCACAAAGGCGGATACGCTTTGCATGACGGAGGAAGGCACCAGCATGATGAAGGAAACGATTTTCTGCGCTACTCCATAACCGGCCGATGGCATGAGCCCCATATTGTTGACGATGGAATTGATGACCAGGAAGGAGATCTGCACCATGGTTTCCTGGATCGCGATGGGCACGCCGATGTTCAGGATCAGTTTCAGCTGCCGCGGATAGAACCGGCACTGGGAAAGATGGAAGCGGATGGGCAGATCCTGTTTTCGCAAAACGGCCAGGGAGACGACCACGGAAACGAACTGGGCCAGAACTGTAGTGATGGCGGCTCCGGCCACATCCATATGGAAGACGCCAACCAGCAGCAGATCACCCACGATGTTCACAATACAGGCAATGCCCACGAAGAGAAAAGGAAGGTTGGCGTTTCCCACTCCCCGCAGGATGCTGCTGATCACGTTATAAGCGATGATGACAAGGATTCCGCCGGAACAGATGCGGATGTACTGAACTGATTTATCAAAGGATTCTGCAGGAATCTGCATGAGGGATGCCAGGCTGCCGGCGAATGCTTCCAAAAGGACGGTAAGGATAATGCCCAGGACGGCGAACAGAAGGATGGTGGTGCCCACGGCACGGCCCGCCTCTTCGGGCTTCTTTTCACCGACATGCTGCCCGATGGTGACGGTGGTTCCCATGGCCAGGCTGGTGATGATGAAGGTTACCATCTGCATGAAAGAGCTGCCTGTGCCAACGGCGGAGATACTGGCGGCATCGCCGAACCAGCCCACAACCAGGAGGTCAACGGCGCCATACGCCGCCTGCAGGATCAGCGATCACAGCACAGGCAGAGCAAAACGGATGAGTGAGGTAAAAATAGGGCCTTCCGTGAAGGAAAGCTTATTGGTTTTGTCCATATGAATCTTCCTTTCTGACGGACACGGAGGCTATGCCCGGCATAGTCTCCTGCAGGCGTTCCAAAATATGAATGGCATCCATGGTCTGGGAATCGGTTATGTCCGCAAGTTCCTGCGTCCATCTGCCATGAAAATCCAGCACATATCGCTGGACACAGGCCTCTCCTTCGGGAGTCAGCTTAAGAAGGGCAACCCGCTTGTCGGACGTATCCGCATATTTTTCCAGAAGATGTCTGGCCTCCAGCTCCTGTACCAGCTTGGTGACGCTGGGAGTGGTGATATTCAGCCGGGCGCTCACATCCCCTACCCGGCAGCCTCCGCCGCGCAGCCGTATCTCATGAACGGCGTCCAATACATGGATATGACGGGGCTTCATCCCTTCCGGAAGTTCCGGCAATGTTTCCGCGATCCGCTTCGCCAAAAAACAGCACAATTTTCTCACAGGTTTGCGGAAAAAGAATGCAGCCGAACCCTGCGCCGCAGAAGGTGGCTGCCCGTGCTTGGGGAACCGGGGGACACAAACAAGGGAGACAAAACGGCATAGGTGGAGGGCTGAGTAGTAACTCCTTGTTTGCATGTATAACGGGAGCGTGGTAAGATAATAGCAGTTTGGACGGACCGTGCGCCGGTCATATATGGGCGCGCAAGGATAAGCCGGTGGATGATGGCCGGGGCAGAGGGGAAAAGGATGGAAAGATGCTGAATAAAACGGATGTGCGTAGAGAGTGTAGCAAGGCGGTGACATTTGAAAAGGGGGAAAATCTTGCGCAGCATGGGGCTGTTTATGAGCTGGAATGGGAGAATGCGCAGGAGGACGGGTTTGAAATTGTCGAGATTTCTTCAAAGGTGAGCGGCAGCAGGGGAGAGCTATATGAGGTGGACATCAAGGTGGATGAAGAATACAGGGAAATTCTGGAGTATTTTTGTGAGTGCCCTGCTTATTATTCCTATTCCGGGCTGTGTAAACATTGTGTGGCAACGCTGCTTCTTTATATAGAAGAGAGGAAGGGCGGCCGTGCCCGCAGCCTGCAGCCGATGAGAGGAAGGAACATTTCGCCCGTCCGTTCCAGCTCCTATGGTTTTGAAGCGCTTCTCGGCAGATATTCGCTTCAGGATAAAGTGAGTCTGCTGCAGAAGGAGATGATCGGGAAAGTCCGTCTGGAGCCACATTTTACGCTGTATGGAGATGTGCTGCGGGTTGAATTTCGGATTGGACACAGCAGGATGTATGTGCTGAAGGATGTGGGAACTTTCGCTGCGGCCGTGGCGCAAAAACAGCGTGTGACATATGGAAAGGAACTGGATTTCTACCATCAGGAGGAAGCGTTTTCCCCGCAGGCTTTGCCCCTAGTGCGTTTTTTGGTATTCAGTCTGCTGCAGGGCGCCACATATATGGAAGGCTATTTTCCTGAGTTATATGGGCGGGAACTGTGTGTGAGCGCGGACAGAATGGATCCTTTCTGGGAAAGCGTGGCCGCGCTTACGATCTATGGGAAGCTTTCAGGCGAAGAAGAGAAGGAATGGGTGCTGCAAGAAGGGGAACCGGAGCGGAAGCTGGACATTGCAGGAGAAGGTGCAGGGATTCTGGTGGAAATCAACAGAATGCCGATGCTCACAGGAAGAAACTATCTTTACTTTTTCGATGAAGGGAGGATCTGGCGCACGTCGGTAGAACAGCTGGAGCAGGTGAAGGAATTCCTGGAGTATATGAACGGGTTTGGGAAAAACGGCCTCTATGTGGCGCCGAAGGAACTTCCTGCGTTCACCCGGGATATGCTGCCTGTGCTCTCTCAATCGTTTCAGGTATCCATCAGAAATTTTGAACTGTCGGCTTTTTTGCCGGAGGAAGGCAGATTTGAACTTTATCTGGATGCGCCTCAGAGAAATTTGCTGACAGGTGAATTATATGTGATCTATGGAGAGGAAAAGTTTGATCTGTTTGCGCCCATTGATCTGGCGGGCCGCAGGGATGTGAGAAAGGAGATAGAGGTTTCGGGAACTGTCGCTTCTTTTTTTAATGCCTTTGACCCGGAACGGAAGCAGTTGGCTATAGCGGGGGAAGAAGAGGTCTATGCGTTTATCCGTGAAGGACTGGGGCGCCTGCAGGAGGTGTGTGCCGAATGGTCAGTGCAGATCTATATCTCGGACGCGCTCAAGGGTGTACGGATCCTTCCTGCCCCGCATATCCGCGTGGGGATATCGCTGGCTGGAGAACTGCTGGAACTATCTTTCACATCGGAAGAGCTGTCTGCCGGACAGCTGGCGGAGATTTTGTCCAGATATGACAGAAAGAGAAAATATTATCGGCTGAAGGACGGCAGCTTTCTGGATCTGTCGGATGAGGGGCTTGTGGCGCTTGCCGGACTGGGCCAGTCATTTGCCTTGCAGGAGGAGGATTTGGAGAAGGGAAGGATGGAACTTCCCGCCTACCGGGCACTTTATCTGGATGCCCGCCTACAGAACGGGGGCTCCATCAGCCTGAATAAAGACAGGAATTTTCGCTCGCTGGTCAGAAACATGAAAACCGTAGAAGACGGCGATTACGAGGTACCAACGGAACTGGACAAGGTGCTCAGAGGCTATCAGAAAACAGGATTCATGTGGATAAAAGCGCTGAAGGCCAACGGCTTCGGAGGAATTCTGGCGGATGATATGGGACTGGGGAAAACCTTGCAGGTGATCGCTTTTCTGCTGTCAGAGTGGAAGGATGGCGGAGCGGAGAAACGGGAAATAAGCCTGGTGGTGACGCCGGCTTCACTGGTGTATAACTGGAAGAGCGAGCTGGAACGGTTTGCGCCCACGCTTCAGGTAACGCTGGCGGCCGGCAGCGCTTCTGAGCGAAAGGCTGTGATTGCCGGGATTCAAAAGACCGGAGGCGTGCTCGTGACGTCGTATGATCTGCTGCGGCGGGATCTGGATAAATATGAAGGGATGGAAGTGGCCAATCAAATCCTGGATGAGGCGCAGTTTATCAAGAATCACAGTACCCAGGCTGCCCGGTCGGTAAAGGCGGTGCGTTCCCGCTTCCGCCTGGCACTCACAGGGACGCCTGTGGAAAACAGGTTGAGCGAGCTGTGGAGCATTTTTGATTTTGTGATGCCCGGTTTTCTGTTTTCCTATTCCAGGTTCCGGGAGGAGATGGAAGCGCCGATCATGAATAAGGGGGATGAGGAGGCGTCGGAAAGCCTTCAGAAGATGATCCGTCCCTTCGTCATGCGCAGGCTGAAGAAGGACGTGCTTTCTGACCTTCCGGATAAAATTGAGAAGAACATGTATGCGGCTATGGAAGGGGAACAGAAAGAATTATATGCCGCCCATGTGCAGAGACTGCTGTATTCGCTTTCCGGGCAGACGGAGAAGGAATATGCGTCTAATCGGATTCAGGTTCTGGCGGAGCTGACAAAGCTGAGACAGATCTGCTGTGATCCGGGGCTGTTGTTTGAGGGATATCGGGGAGGTTCTGCCAAGATGCAGCTTTGCCTGGAACTGATACGCAATGCCTGTGAAGGAGGCCATAAGGTATTGCTTTTTTCCCAGTTCACTTCTATGCTGGAACGGCTGAAGGAAGCGATGCGAAAGGAAAAGATCCAATATTACTCCCTGGATGGTTCCACGCCGAAGGCGAAGCGGCTGGAACTGGCAGAGGCGTTTAATCAGGATAAGACGCAGGTATTCTGCATCTCCCTGAAAGCAGGTGGAACTGGGCTGAATCTGACGGGTGCGGACATTGTCATCCATTATGATCCCTGGTGGAATGTGGCAGTACAGAATCAGGCAACGGATCGGGCGCACCGGATCGGCCAGCAGAATGTGGTGACCGTCTACCGCCTGATCGCGAAAGGGACGATAGAAGAGAAGATCGTCGCCTTGCAGGAGAAGAAGAAGGAACTGGCCGAACAGATTCTGGGACAGGAAGAGATGGGACTTGCCGCGCTCACGAAGGAGGCGCTGATGGAAATCCTCGGTTAGCGGACGAAAGGAACCGCCCAATCTCCAGACGGAGAGCGGGCGGTTCTGCTGTTATGTATGATTTCTCATGTGATCCTTCCCGAAGGAGTGGAACAAAGGTCAGAAGGATTTCTCCTGTCCGGATACGCCAAGGCTGTCAATGATCGTAATGACCAGGCCACGGATACTGTTCTCGGTGGTGCGGTAAGGCGCGATGCGCAACGTATAGCATCTGCCGTTCATGGCCGTTACCTCCCGGTCAATAGAGATCAGATCTTTAAGCACAATTCTGCAGTCATTTTCTATGGCTTCGTCCGGAAAGCTGTGCGCGAACAGCTGGATGGATCTGCCGATGTCATGCTCCATCAGCTGGAATTCCCGTCCCACATATTCGGTGAATTTGCGGATATTCAGGTTGCTGTCCACGAACAGGATACCGATCATGGTGGAGGAAAGGAAGTTGGACAGATCATTGGTCATCATGGTCAGCTCATCCAGCTTCAGCTGGTGTTCTGTGTTGACCGTATAGAGCTCTTCGTTCACGGACTGCAGTTCTTCTGTGGAACTTTGCAGTTCTTCGTTGGCGGTGAGCAGCTCTTCATTGGCGGCCTGCAGCTCTCCATTTACGGTCTCCAGACGCTGGATGGTGGAGCGAAGGTCATTCTGAGATACCTGGAATTCGCGTTCCAACTCCGCGATCCGCCTTGCAGCGGTGGCATCCAGGTCATATTTCTCCGTAGTGCCTGCGATTTCCGCGGGCCGGTTCTCCAAAAAGAGTACAGCTGTCAGTTCGCTTTCTTCCCCTGTCTCAGACGGGATGGGCTGTACAGTCAGGTCAATTACCTTGCGGCCGGAAGGGCAGTCCACCACGATATCCGTGTAGGTGATAGCCGTATGCTCGGAACGGCAGCGGCTCAGTGCCGTGGCGGCCACCAGGCTCAGATCTTTATTGAGCATGCCGAAAAAGTTCAGCGTGGCTTTGCCCGGGGCGAGGGAAAGGTAATCGGAATAATTCCCGAAGAAATGCAACACCGCATTCTCTTCATTCAGAACAACGGATGCGGGCAGAAAGTTTTCAAGGAACTTGCTGTAAAGGCTCTCTGTCGCTGCATCCTCTCTCTGGTCGCCTCCGGAACGGACGCTTCTGGGAGAGATGGCCTGGATGTTGGGAATGTTAAAGGCGGGAGGCGTCAGGTCTTCGACCTTCCCTTCCCCTTTATGGAGGTAAATTTTCTCAGCGCTGCATACAGGCTTAAAGAGGCTGACATACTCACCTGCGGTCTCGCTCTTGCCGAGGAAGAGAAAACCGCCGTTTTTGAGGGCAGAGTGGAATATGGCAAATAACCCACGGCGCAGCACGGGCTGAAAATAGATCATCACATTGCGGCAGCAGATCAGATCCAATTTGCCGAAGGGCGGATCGGAGAACATATTGTGCGTCGCGAACACGATCATCCGCCGGATGTCCTTGGATATCTGATACTGGTCGTTCTGCTTGAGAAAAAACTTGGCCAGGCGGTCGGGTGTGACATCGTCAATAATATTTTCAGAAAAGACTCCTTTACCCGCCTGTTCAATGGCGCGGCTGTCCACATCCGTGGCAAAGATTTTCACATCCCGCGTCACCTGCAGTTCTTCCATCACTTCCCAAAACAGGATCGCGATGGAATAGGCTTCCTCGCCCGTGGAACATCCCGCGCTCCACACGCGGATGGGCTCGTTTTCTTTGGCCCGTTCTACGATTTTGTAGATGGCGTTGTATTTCAGCTTTTCAAAAAAAGCCGGATCCCGGAAGAAGTTGGTCACTCCGATGAGGATTTCCTTGACGAGAACATTGACCTCGTCGGCGTTATCTCCCAACAGCCGGGCGAATTCCGCCAAACTGGATGTGTGGGTTACCAACATCCGGCGTTCAATGCGCCGCAGGATAGTGGAACGTTTATAATAAGTGAAATCAATACCACTGGCATTTTTCAGGATGGTATAAATATGGGACAGAGTCTCTTCTTCAGAGAAAAGTTCTTCATCGTCTGTGAGTGAACTTCCATTCTGCGGAGCGCGCAGGAGTACGGGCGTCGAGGAAAAATTGAGGATCTCTTCGGCGATTTCTTCCGGAGAAAGCACAAAGTCAGCCAATCCTGTCTGGATAACGCTCTTGGGCATCCCATCAAATTTGGCGCTTTCAGGGGCCTGCGCGACAACCAAGCCTCCGTGTTCCTTCACCGCTTTGACGCCATTGGTTCCATCTGAACCGGTGCCGGAGAGAACTACGACAATGGAACGTTCCTTGCGCTCCTCCGCCAGAGAAGTGAAAAAAATATCGATAGGATGATTCAGGGTTCCGGGAGCATAATCGGACAGCAGCAGCTGATTGTTGCGGATCGTCATATACTTTTTAGGAGGGATCAAATAGACGGTATCAGATTCGACGGTCATTCCGTTTTCTGCTTGATAAACCGACATTTCTGTATGCTTGCCCAGAATATCCACCATGAGACTTTTATAATCTGGGGAAAGATGCTGTATTACTACAAAACTGAATCCGCTGTTTGGAGGCATATAGCCAAAAAACTGCTGCAGCGCCTCAAGCCCGCCTGCTGATGCGCCGATCCCGATGACGAGGGGAGCCTGAGAAGCGGTATTTTTATCTGGTACGGATGGCCTTGTATCTGCTTTGCTCATGTTTTCCTCCATTCCGAAGCGTTGATGCCGCCTAAAATGCGACGTTTTGCATATTCTGTCCGGCAGAATAAAGAAACTCACTGCTGCGGGCGGGGAACATTTTCGGAAAAGGTGACGCTTCGGCACTGTTTTCCGAATCATTCCGGGCCGAAATGGGCTGCCGACATTGTCTGGGTGGAACCATTCGATTATCTATGTATTCGCGCCGGAACCTATTGGCAGCTCCGGAGTTTGGCTTAATAAGTACTTCTGCATAAATTGCTCTGCCGACAGTGGAGAATCATAATAATATCCCTGTGCATAAATACAGCCTGCTTCCAGTAAGGCAGCTATCTGTCCCTGTGTTTCCACCCCTTCGGCGATGCATATCATATCACAGGCCTTGCTGATCTGCACGATATCCCGAATCAGCATTTGATTGATGGGATTGCTGGCCAATTCAGCGATGAGGCCGCGATCCAGCTTTACGGTATCGAATTTGACGCTGGTAAACAGAGGCAGATTAGCATATTGGGAACCGAAATCGTCCAGGCTGATTTTCAGGCCGCAGGAACGGAAACGGTTTACTATCTCACGGAATTCAGACGCTTCGATGCTGCCGGCGCTTTCCGTAATCTCCAATTCAACCGCATCGGCCGGAATATTCGGGTAACGGCTTTGGATGGCCAGAACAGAGGCCAAAGTGGATGGATGCAGCAACGTTACGCGGGAGAGATTTACCGACACGGGAAAGAGCCTTATACCAGATGCCCTCCATTGTTCCATCTGGGAAAGGGTACGCTCCAAAACGAACAGATCCAACTCCCGAATGCTCCCATTTTCCTCCAATATGCTAATAAACTGCGCAGGAGATATGATAGAACCATCGTCTCTTACACCCCGAACAAGAATTTCCGCACCGTACAAGCAGCTCGTGCGCATGTTGATCTGGGGTTGAAAATAAATGGTAAAGCGGCCTGCCCTTATCGCTTCCGTAACAGAAACATAGTCGCTTTGAGCTAAGAGGAAAGCTTGAGGGATGAATACGGATCCAGTCTGCTTGGTACGCATGACATTGCGGGCCTCATCCGCCAGATACTTTCCGGCAAAAAAACCGTCCGCCCATGCATAGCCGATCCGTGTCTCTTTTGGGTATCTGCGCTGTAGGATAGAATACAGGCGGTTGCAGCGTCCCAAAAACACCTGCCGCGTGGTATTGGGGCAAAATGCTACGAATTCCGTTTCCCAGGTGCGGAAAAGCAGGGAAGCCCCAAAGAGATCCGTTAAGGTTTTGCACACATACCATAACAATTTGCTCCCGTATTCAAATCCAAGGCTACTGTTAATGGCAGCCATGCTGGGAATATCCAGAAAGACGACCCCAAGACTGCTGAAACGGTCTGAGTTAAGGGTATAGATGGTTTCCATGTAGGAACGCAGATTAGGAAGTTCCATAAGGCGTTCTACGGCACCTATATTTGGATTGATGCCGTGAAAACGGTCTCTTTCCCGAAGCATATAGGGGATTAAAGTGCTGAAGAGAGCGGCATCTGCGGGATGTTCCCTAGAATTCTCAATACAAAGAAAGCCTTCAAGCTGTTCTTGGCGGATTAGCGGAAAGGTTGTGAAATACCATGGATGATCAGCGGTCATTTCGTTTTGTACACGGAGCGGTTGAGTCCGCGTAAGGAATATGGGAGCCCGTTCTTCCACACATCTTTTCAAAAGAGGAAAACGGCTCAACCTCATTCCGGATACTGCCTGACGGATGCTGGACTTATTGGAACTGGTCCATTCAAAGGGCATGGTGATCACCTGATGCTTTTTAGCCAACATCAGGATATAGACCCTGTCTGCATGATAATAGGTACCAATGGTCTTCAGCACATTCTGCACGGATGCCTCCAGAGAATCCGCAGAAAGCATAGCGGACATACAATGGAAAGCCACATCCTTTTCAAGCTCAGACAAAGGACGTTTCATTTCTTCAGAATGGATAGCTACACGATCACTCTTTTCATGGGTTTGCAGTTGTGTCCAACTCCAGTCGTCGTCTTCATGGGAAAAGGCGACAGTATCCGAACCAGCATTCCACCATTGCTCGCAAATATGAGCGGCCTGGGACAAAAGAACAGAAAAATTGGCCATGTCAGCTGACTGAATGGCGACGCCTGTTATGAAGCGGAGAGAATTCAGGTAAGGTGCATTCTTCAGGATCTGACGGACAAAAGAAACGGCCTCTTCTATATGGCGGCTGATCTCCCCTCTGGAAGAAACAGATGGAAAGAGAAGCAGAAGATGGTTCGCATCATATTGGCCAAGAATGCAGCTTCCTCCCAGGGCCACGGATAAAGCTATAGCGATATCGCCACGGATTTGGGCCACTTTCAGCCCGTTATCAGATTGATTTGCAGCAAGCCCATTCATCTGAAGCAGAGCTACAGCACAGCTGCCTCCTTCGTGACTTTGGAACATCGCCCGTCCGATCTGCAGAACTGTATCCGGATTATAGAGCTGGCTGATGGGATCCCGGATGGCTTCTTGCTGGATTGCCCGCTCCCACTTCCTGTGCAGATCCGTACGGATGAGATAGACAAAAAGATAGACATCGTTTGACAGTGGATTTTGGGCCAGATACAGTACATGGCGTACCCAACGAATATTCCCGCCTCCATCTGCACGTTGATATTCTGCAGCAAGCCATTGGATGCCTTCTGAGAATAGAGTAAGAAGCTTTTGGCGATCATAGGCTTCTTCTATAAAAGATTCAGCATCTTTACGACAGACTTTTTCCCGTTCTTGCTGCAAAATCTGCGAACAGGAGGTTTTTCGCACCTGGCTTTCCAGATTTTTGCCTTCCACCCACAATTCTTCTACGCTGTCTAAAGTCAAATTAGCACGCATCCAAACCATCAGATCGGATAACATGCTGTCAGGCAGGGAGCGGTGGAAGGAGCCTGCTGAATTCTGTTCAGAAAAACTTTGGGGAAGATCTTCTATGACGCCAACCGCTTTTACCGCACGGCCGATTTCGTCATAAAGCATCCGATACGAGAGGGCAAACCAGCTGTAAGAGCCTGTATCTTGATTCTGCAGAATAAAATTTCCGCAGCCTCGGGACTGGCCACTGAGCAATTCAGCGGCAAACTCTCTGAACCGGCTGACAGAATTCGGATGGATCCGTCCGTCATCGATCAGCTGTTCCGGAAAATCTATATTGTCATATTCCAGTGTTCGGGACATACCATCTCGTCCGAAAACATTGAAGGTTCCGGCAGGAATATTCACTTCCCAAATCCGTTGTGAAGTCTGATCGAAGGCGGCTTGAAGCCTTTGATTGACCTCTTCCAGCCGACTTTCGCTTTCTTTGAACTGGGAAATATCTGTAGTGGTGACTAACATAACCGGATTGGGATTGTCGTAGGCGATGCGAACCGCTCTGACATGCCACCAAAGCCAGCGATGATTGCCATCGGCAGAGATACGGTGCGTATATTCTACGGCGCATCCTTGCTGCAAGCCATTCCGCAGTGCCTTTTCGAATTCCGCTTGATCATCCGGATGTATCAGAGAAGATAGAGAAATCGGGACGGGATAAGTCTGCGAATCCACTCCCAGAATCCGGCAGAAACTGGGGCTGACATAGATTACGCGAGGATATTCACCCATTTCCAATAAGGCCACTCCGCTGTCCATACATTCCAGCAACCCGCTGAGAGGAATCGTATTAACGGGCAGAAAATTACTACCCGACTCTTCCTGAAAGCTGTCATGAGACTTCAAACAAAAGCCATGTTTGCCGGCTTTCTTCGCTTTATAAAGAGCAAGATCGGCAGATTGATACATCCCATCGAATTGTTGGCCGGCATCGGCCAGATAGATACCCACACTGGCAGTAATGTTCACAACCGGGTAAGTACCAAGAACCAGCTGCAGGGTCTTGCAGATTTCGGTTCCTTTGCGGCGTGCCAGATCTTCGGTGATCCTGCCCCATAAAAAGACGGCAAACTCATCCCCTCCCAGCCTACCTATGATATCGGTGGAACGGAAGAGGCTGGAGAGAATCTGAGCCGACTGGTGGATAGCCTGATCTCCTGCCTGATGGCCCAGTGTGTCGTTTACTTGCTTGAAATCATCCAAGTCTATAATAAACAGGGCGCAGGTATCTTCTGGGGCCATTTTTTCAAGCTGCTCTTTGATGCACTGCTCCAGGGTATCACGGTTTAAAAGACCAGATAGCGCGTCTATAGAGGCGCGCTGCTGTAGCTCTTCAAATTGGTGCTGCAGTTTAAGATTATCTGACTTTGCCCAAATTGCTTCTTCCATAGCGAAACTTCCTTGGAATCTTGATGATTTTGAGATGCGCAGCCATCCAGGCCCTAGAGGGGACAGAACGTGGCGCTATCCCGACAAAATTCGACTTATATAATCATTATATCATATTCACTAAAATGATTATATAAAAATAAAAGGAAATTTCCTGATTTTTGTTCAGAGCCCGCTTGTATATAACAAAAATACCATTTTCCGTTTGACGGAAAATGGTATCAACAGCGTGCGCGAGAAGATTCGAACTCCCGACCTTCTGATCCGTAGTCAGACGCTCTATCCAGCTGAGCTACGCGCACATTTATGAAGTTGTACCTGACAACAAACTATATTCTATCTGAAAGGAAGAAAAATGTCAATAGTAATTTTCATCCTTTTTTCACGAGAAAATGTAAAAAAGCCGAAAAAGGGATTGACATTCTAGGATGTTCGGTCTACAATACACCACGTCTGTGGCTGAACGATTGAAGTTTCCATAATATATATGAAGCCAAACGGAAGGCCACAATTTCATAGGAGTCATCGGAGGACTGATCATCGCAATGATTTAGCCGGAGAATGTTTCGGCTAAGGTCGAGGAAGGTGTCGGGTGCGCCCGGGTTAATGCATGGCATCGCAGGATTGCCGTGCAGACCTGGGCGCTTTTTGTATTTATCCGTAGGGCGAAGAGGCGTTTGCCAGGAGGATGGCTCCGGCACAAGATATTTGTGCCTGAAAGGAAGATTCGATTCAGCAAAGGAGGGTTATCATGCCAAAGATCATCACTATCAGCCGCGAATTCGGCAGTGGAGGAAGAGAACTTGGAAAGCGTATGTCTGATTATCTTGGATTTGCATACTTTGATAAGGAAATCCTGTCTGCTGTCGCGGAACAAACAGAAACAGACGAGCAATATGCGCAGAAGCTCCTGGAGGGACGTATGCTCCCGCATGTACCGCTTCATTTCGGACGCAGCCTTTCCTACTATTCTCCGCTTACCCAGAAGGCAGTCAGTCTGATGGTGGCTGAGCAGAAGGTCATCAAGGCGCTTGCCTCCCGCGGAGACTGTATTATTGTAGGGCGGGGAGCCAATGTAATTCTGGAGAACCGGCAGCCATTTACCATCTTTGTCTATGCGGATATGGCGAGCAAGGTTGCCAGGTGCAGGAAGAGGGCAATGGAGGATGAGAAGCTGTCTGATAAGGAACTGGAAAAGAAGATCCGGCAGGTGGATCTGGCCAGGGCAAGCGGACAAAACGCATCCTCTGATTTTAAATAGGGACAGAAAGAGTATTACCATCTGTGTGTGAATACCAGCGCGGTTTCCATTAAGGAAATCACTCCTATCATAGGAGAATATGCGAAAAAGTGGCTGGGAGAGAACGGAAAGAAAGGAGATCAGTCATGAATTCTGCGACTTTATTTGCTAAGACACCGCCGTTAAAGCTGTTTTTCATCGCGTCCGTTCCGGGTGCGATCAGTATGCTGGCTTCGGCATTGTATCAGACGATTGACGGCGTATTCGTTGGAAGGTTCCTTGGTTCGACAGCCTTTGCGGCTGTAAATCTGGCCATGCCGTTCGTTATCATCAATAACGCCCTGGCGGATCTGATCGGCGTGGGTTCGTCCGTTCCCATATCCATCAGCCTGGGGAAAAAGCAGGAAAAAGAAGCGAGCAACATATTTACCTGCGCCTGCATTATGATTGTTCTGACGGGAGCAGTGGTGGGCGGCCTTATGTTCGCAGCGGCCCCGCTTCTGATCCGCCTGATGGGAGCGGAAGGAGAATTCGCGCAGTTGGCGGTGCAGTATCTGAGAGTCTACGCGATCTGTTCGCCGGTGACGACGATCGTCTTTGCTACGGATAACTACCTTCGTATCTGCGGAATGATTAAGAGCAGCATGTTCCTGAATATCCTGATGAGCGCCATGAGCGCCATCCTGGAGTTCATATTCTTGGGCGTGCTCGGCTGGGGAGTCTGGGCAGCAGCGTTTGCTACCTGTTTCAGCATGTTCATCTGTGCGCTCATTGCCCTGGTTCCTTTCTTCAGAAGAAAGACCGTGCTGCGTTTCTGCAGGCCCCGATTCAGCATAGCGATGCTGCGTCAGATTGTCGCCTGCGGAAGCCCGAACTTCTTAAACAACATTGCAGGAAGGATCACCTCTATTCTGCTCAATGCGATCCTGGTGCGCCTGGGCGGCGAGACGGCGGTATCCGTTTACGGCATTCTGATGTATGCGGACGGTATCGTTCAGCCGCTGATGTACGGAACCTGCGATTCCCTGCAGCCTGCAGTTGGATATAACTGGGGAGCGGGCAAGATATCCAGGGTGCGCGCGATTGAGAAGTGCTGCTTTACTGCGAGCGCGCTCATTTCCCTGCTGTCCATACTCGTGGTTGCCGTGTTCCCGGAACAGATCACGCACCTGTTCATGGCGGATGCGGAGGCGGATCTTTTGAATCTGTCGGTTGGAGCGCTTCGGATATTCAGCCTGACCTATATAACGAGATGGATTTCCTTCGCGACGCAGAGCTATATGCTGGCCATTGAGAAGCCCTTGCCTGCATCTGTGATCTCCGTTTCGACGGCACTGATCTTCCCTGTAATTCTGATTATTGTGCTGTGGCCTCTGGGGCTTACTGGTATCTGGATTAACTTTGCGGGAACCGCATTCCTGGCGGCCATCCTGTCTCTGGGAATCCTTCTGAAGATGCGCCATGAACTGATGAAACCGGACGTGCAGGAAGAAGCAGCATAATGGACGCTGCATTTGACGCACTGCTTTGAACCAATTTTCGGCAGCCTGCTGAGGAACATTGGTTCAAAGCAGTGTTATGTTCAGGAAATGCGTTTTAATTCCCTGCGCAGCACGAAGGTCATGGTGATGAAACAGGCGGCGCCTCCCAGGAAATTGGAGATGGGCTCCGCGAGGAAAACCCCGTTTACGGAGGGGGTTACAAATCTGGGGAGCAGCAGGGTCAAAGGCGTGACAATGATGACCTTGCGCAGAATGGAGAAGAAGATGGCGAATTTCGCTTTGCCCAAGGCCTGGAAAACAGTCTGTCCTGCGAATTGGAGGGACATCATGAAAAAGCCGAAATAGTAAATCCGCATGGAAGGAATGGCGGCTTCCACCAGATCCGGCTGCGTGTTGAATATATGGATGAAAAAGACCGGAAACAGATGCAGAAGGCCCCAGATTACGATGGCATAACCGATACAGCTTATGGACATGAAACGGACGGCGGTACGGATGCGGTCGCCCTTGCCTGCCCCGTAATTATAGCTGATGACGGGCTGAGAACCGTTGGTGATGCCGGATACGGGCATGGAGACGATCTCACGGATCGAATTGATGACCGTCATAACCCCTACATACAGATCCCCGCCGTAGGAGGAGAGCGTGGAATTGCATACTACCTGCACGATGCTGTTGGTGATGGACATCATGAAGCCGGATAGGCCGAGGGCAGTAATGCTGCTGATCGTTTTCAGGTGGGGCTTCATGGAAATGGGACGGATGCGCAGGATGGTTTTCCTGCCTGTCAGGAAACGGAGTGTCCAGGCCGCAGAGGCTGCCTGGGAGATGACCGTGGCAATGGCCGCCCCTTGGATGCCCATATCAAGTACAAAGATGAAGATGGGATCCAAAATGATATTCAGGACAGCGCCGATCAGCGTGGTGATCATGCCCACACGGGCGAACCCCTGTGCATTGATATAGCTGTTGAGGCCGAGGCTTATCATGACGAATACGGTACCGAGCATATAGATGGTTAAGTAGCTGTCCGCGTAGGGATAAGTGGCATCGCTGGCGCCGAAGGCATAGAGCAGGGGTTTTTTGAAAAGAAGGCCGATGAGCGTGAGGAGAATGCCGGTGCCAAGGAGCATGGTAAATGCATTGCCCAGGATCTTTTCCGCACCCTTCAGATCTCCCTTTCCGCGGGCGATGGAGCATAGCGGCGCCCCGCCCATGCCGAATAGGTTGGCAAAGGCGATGACGGCGGATATGATGGGCATGCAGAGGCCCAGGCCAGTCAAGGAAAGGGTGGCATTCTGCGGCATTCGGCCGATATACATCCGATCCACCACATTGTAGAGAATATTGATGAGCTGTGCCAAGGTCATCGGAAGCGCCAAAGAGAGGATGTTCCCGATCACACTTCCTTTGGAAAAATCGTTTTTGCTGTTATCTGCCGCCATCTGTACGCCCCTTTTCTTCTGCAGATCTGACTGTTTTTCATGCAACACAAATAGTTGTCAGAGCAATTATAAGCGCTTTTTTCTCCTTTGTAAAGCGAGGGTTTGGTTTCCGCATCCTTCGGTGTATGGTACTGTCCATTTCTGTATCCTTCCGGTGTATGGCAGGCCCAATCCGGGGCGCTTCGTCCCCCTCCCTCCCTCGCCCATGCGGCCAAGGCCTGAAGGCGGGCACGGCGCCCGGCCATCTTTCTTTCCCCGTAAGCC
>ERZ826396.1525-NODE-1525-length-24688-cov-4.577843_pt1 | contig 24688 bp, 18 predicted proteins | sample MGYA00519926_ERZ826396 | MGnify/ENA primary metagenome ERZ826396 (study PRJEB31778, sample SAMEA3449230) | human gut metagenome | biome: human gut; feature: human-associated habitat; material: faeces | place: United Kingdom | collected 2010/2012 ... | reverse complement strand
CAGAACATATGGTGAAAGTAAGCGACGAAAGCCACAGAAAGAACGTACATTCAGAGGAGCGGATACAAGTTATTCAGAAGTATCAGGCTCCTCAGGGAAAATGACAGGTGGGTTGAGTGATTCATCCGGTAAAGGCAGCTGGCGAGGCGAAAAGAAGCAGCAGGAGAACAGACGGCAGGCGACCGCACAGGAAAGCTATCTGCTTGTGGACGGTTATAATATCATTTTTGCCTGGGAGGACTTAAGAAGCCTGGCGGATGTGAACATCGACGGCGCAAGGGGAAGGCTGCTTGATATCCTGTGCGATTATCAGGCCCTGGCGGGCTGTGAGGTGATCGCGGTGTTCGATGCCTACCGGGTGGCCGGCCATCAGACGGAGACCTTCGATTATCATAATATTCATGTGGTCTACACGAAAGAGGCGGAGACCGCGGATCAATATATCGAGAAATTCACGCATGAGAATGGGGTAAAATACGACATCACCGTCGCCACTTCAGACGGCCTGGAACAGATCATCATTCGGGGAGCGGGCAGCAGACTGCTGTCCGCCCTGGATCTGAAGGAGGAGATCCGCGCGGCCAAGAACCGGCTGCGGGAAGAGTATTTGGAAAAACAAAAAACTGGCCGCAACTATCTGCCGGATCTGCTGCCGGATGAGGCGCGCAGGCAGCTGGAAGGGCTGGGAGGGGATGGGCAGGTGTGAAGGAAAAGGCCCGTTCACGTTTGCTGATTGCGTACGCGCGACAGCGCGCAGATGGAGAAGGCATGAACAGTCCATCGGGACTGCGGGGGCCTGTAAGATGAAGAAGAGTCGGGAAGATTCCCGGCTGCGGAAGGGAACGAAAGACGAAATTGAAATTCCAGTATGATATACCAGCCTCCTTCTGGGGGCTGTTCCGGTCTGTGAACCGGGAAATCTATATAGAAGCGCTGCTTAGCATCAATGAAGAATATGAGTACAACAACTATTTCCTCAGCAAGGAGGCCTGTATCCAGATCCTGGCGGATATGTGCGCGGGCCATCGCCTGCGTCTGGAGAGAGAGGAGACGGAGACGGATGAGGATGTGCAGGAGACGGCGCCCAAACGGATCCTGAACTGGCTGCTGGGGGCGAAATGGCTGCGGAAGGTGGAGGATTATACCACCATGACCACCAACATCGTCATTCCGGATTATGCGGCCATTCTGATCGATGCGTTCCTGCAGCTTGCCAGCGAACCCATGGAGGATACGCAGATCTATATTCAGAACGTATACGCTACGCTTTTCTCATTCAAAAATGATTCCAGAATGAATCTTTCCATGTTAAAGACCGCCCTGGTCAATACAAAAAAGCTGAATAAGGCGCTGCAGGATATGCTGCATAATATGGACAAGTTCTTTGAACGGCTCCTGGATAAACAGAATTATGCAGAGCTGCTGAAGGAACATCTGGAAGGCTATGTGCAGGAAGTGGTGAATAAAAAATATCACATCCTCAAGACCAGCGACAACTTCTACATCTATAAAATGGATATCCGAAGATGTTTAAAGGAGATGCGGGAGGATGAAGCGTGGGTGGAGCGGATCCGGGCCAGGCAGGCCGCATCTGCAGCAGGTGTCTTCGGTGCCGGGGCATTCGGAACGGGCCTGTCCGGACGGGCTGGATCCGGGACGGAGCCGGATGTGCTTGATCTGATCGATCAGATTGAGCGGGGATTTGAGATGATTGAGCGGCGGATCGCCAACATGGACCGGGAACACAGCAAATATGTGCGCGCTACGGTGAGCCGGCTCAATTATCTGCTGAGCGAGGAAAGCGACCGGCACGGGCTTCTGATCCAGCTTTTGAATAAGCTCGGCGAACCGGAGGAAGAGGGCGAGATGGAAAGGCGGCTGCAGAAGGCGGCAGAGCGGATGAATCTGGGCGCCTGGGAAGTGCTGGCGGAGAGCCCCCTGTACCGGCGCAGGAGAAGGAAAAATTTCCTGGAAGAACTGGAACCGGAGGAAGAAGACGAGGAACTTTCCCGGGAAGAGATTCTGAGGCTGAACAAAATACGCCATCGGTTTACGAGGCGGCAGGTGGAAGAATTCATCGAAGAGAAGATGCAGGACGGCTGCCTGGATACCAGAAATCTGACTCTGTCAGGGGATGAAGAATTTGAAAAGCTGATCCTGGCATATGATTTATGCATGCGCAAAAACAGCAGTTTTGAAGTGACACAGGCTTCCGGACAGGTGGAGGACGGCGCCTATGCCTATCCGGCCATGCTGTTCGTAAAGAGAAAGGGGAAAACGGATGCTTGAGTATATAAAGGAACTGTCCGGCGAGGAACAGGACAGAATGCAGGAGGTGCTCGGACAGCTGTACCGCCAGACTTTCCTGTTGGAGAGAAAATATGATAAGCGTTCCGGCCGCCTTGTGAGCAATAAAGAGTATTATTTCTGCGAGCGGCATATGGAATTTTTGACGGATTATCTGGCCGTGGCGGGAATCGTCATCAACAGGGACACGGAATTGGGCGTGATCTCAATCCAGGGACTTTCCGTATTGGGAGAGCGGCTGCCGAAGCTGGCCACCATTTATGTGCTGCTGTTTAAGCTGCTTTATGATGAGCAGATGGCCTCTGTGTCAGGCAGCGTCAATATCATCGCCACCTTTGGCCAGCTGAGCGCCAAGGCAGCGGAGTTCAGGCTCACCCGGAGCCTTTCTTCGATAACGGAGATCAGGCGCGCTCTGGCGGTTCTGAAGAAGTATCAGATGATAGAACCCCTGGATACGCTGGAAGAACTGGAGGAAAACAGCCGCATCCTGATCTACCCTTCCATCAATCTGGTGCTCATGCGAGAGGATGTGCGGCAGCTTCTGGAGACGTTCTCCGAGGAGGGAGAGCAGCAGGGACAAGAGGATTCGGACGAAGAAGGAATGGAAAGCGTGCCGGATGAGCCGGACGCAAAACCGGACGGCGGACGGGAAGGAGACTTGGAAGATGGAGAATAACAATCAGGCATTCAAGGCGGTCAGCCGGATCGTTCTGAATAACTGGCATTACATTGATCATAAGGTGCTTAGCCTGAATAAAAGCATCAACTTTTTCACCGGACATTCCGGAAGCGGAAAATCCACTGTGATCGATGCCATGCAGATCGTTCTGTACGCCAATACGGACGGCAGGGGCTTTTTTAACAAGGCGGCAGCGGATGATTCCGACAGAAGCCTGATCGAGTACCTGAGGGGAATGATTAATATCGGTGAAAATAACCAGGCCGAGTATAAGAGAAATCGGAATTTCTCCACCACCATTGTTCTGGAGCTGACCCAGACGGCGAGCCTGGAGAAGGAGTGCATCGGCGTGGCCTTTGATGTGGAGACGGCGACCAATGAGATCAGCCGGCTCTTTTTCTGGCATAAGGGCGGACTCCCGGAGCATTTCTACCGGGTGGGAGGCCAGCTGGAGATGGAATCTGCCAGATCGGAAGAGGGCTTCCAGGTGAAAGAGGGATCCGGAGCAGTCCGGGCCATGACCATTTGGGAACTGAAAGAGTATCTGCAGCGCAGCCTGCCAAAGGGGGACTGGTTCTATACCTCCAATAACGAGCGTTTCCGGAGAAATCTGTATGATATCTATCTGGGCGGACTGGATATGGAGAAATTCCCGCGGCTTTTCAAACGCGCGATTCCCTTCCGCATGAACATCAAGCTGGAAGATTTCGTGAAAGAATATATCTGTATGGAGCAGGATATCCATATTGAGGATATGCAGGAGAGCGTGATCCTTTATGGGCGCATGCGGGAGAAGATCGAGGCGGCAGCGGAGGAGATCGCACAGCTTGAGGAAATCTGCCGGAAGTATGAGGAATACCAGGAAGGGAAAAAGAAGGAAGAAAGCCTTAAGTACCGCGGGCAGAGGCTGGAACTTCTGGCACTGGAAGAACAGATCGGCGTGCTTCAGGGAAAAGTCGTGGAAGGAGGGCGTGATCTGGAGGCGCTGCGCGGACAGCTGGCCGAAGGGGAGAAGGAAAAGGAAGCCTGCGTGCAGGAGCAGGAGGAAATGAACCGGCAGATCATCGAAAGCGGCTATGCGCAGCTGGAAGAAAAATACCGGGCGCTGCAGGAGAATCTTGACCTGCTGGAGCGAAGCGAACGAAAGTGGGAAGCGATTTGTGCAAGGCTGAAGCAATGGGAGGAAGAGGAAGGAATTTCCAACCAGGCTCTCTGGGATCTGGAGAAATTCCAGAAGGGAAAGATTACGGGAGAAGAACTGCTGCGCCTGAAGAAGGAATTGGCCTCCCTTAAGGAAGAGGCGGAGCGTCAGCGGCAGGAGGCGGCGTCCGAGGCCAGGGGCCTTCAGCGGGAAGCGGCCCTGATCCAGAAGGATCTGGCGGAACTCATGCAGGGGCGGAAGGCCTATCCCAAGGCCCTGGAGGAAGCCCGGCAGCAGATACAGAGGGCGCTGTATGAACGGGTGGGAAAGAATGTGCCCGTGCGGATTCTGGCGGATCTGGTGGATATCCGGGATGAAAAATGGCGTAATGCCCTGGAAGGCTATCTGGGATGGAATAAGCTGACCCTGATCGTGGATCCGAAGTATGTAAAGGATGCCATGGAGATCTATGAGGGGCTGGACGCGAAAAAGTTCTGGCGCGTTTCCCTTGCGGATACGGGGAAGATTGCGGAGCAGGATTTTATTGCCAAACCGGGCTCTCTGGCCGAAGAAGCGGAATGTCCGGAAGGATATGTCCGGAAATATGTCAACTACCTGTTAGGCGGCGTGATCAAATGCGACGGGATCGATCAGCTGCGGGAATGCCGAGTGGGCGTTACTGCAGACTGCCTTTTGTACCGCGGCTATCAGCTTGGCAGGCTGAACCCGGAGCAGTATACGAAGAATGCCTTTATCGGTGAAAAGAGCCTCCGCAGGAGGCAGAAGGAACTGCAGACCGCTTTGGAGGGCCTGAATGAAAGAAAGGCGGCCTTCGAGCAGGAAGAGGCGGAAGCAAAACGCCTGTTGGAACTGGAATACCTGCCAGAGGGCGCAGAGAACTATCTGGAACTGCAGGCGGACAGGGAAGACCGGAAGAAAAAAGAAGAACAGCGAAAGCGGCTGGAACGCAAGATGGCCGAAGTGGGCAGCGGGACGGTGGAAGTCCTGAAGGAGCGTCTGCGCGAGGCGGCGGCCAGGCAGAAGGTGCTGGAAGGCTCCATGGACGGCATCAAGATCCGGATTCATGATCTGGAAGTGCAGATCGAAAAGGCCCAGAAGGACTGCCTGGAAAAGAATGCGGAGCTGATTGAAAGACAAAGGGAGCTTGTATCCAAGGAGGTATGGGAAGAGGCGTTTGAGACCTGGTTTTCAGGGCTCAGCCGCCCTGCCTTTGATGCGCTCCTTGTGAAAAATGCTGCTGAGATCGCATCGCAGCAGGCGGCCGCAAACAGCTGCCGGGATGAATTGGTGGAACTGCGCACGGAATATCTGCGCAGACATCCGGGCCGCGATTTCTCCGCCAGCAGCCAGGAGAATACGGACTACCAGGAGCTGCTTACGCAGCTTTCCTGCGACCGGATCCGAGAATATGAGGAGATGGCCGAGAAGCAGGCCCGCATTGCGGTGGAGCATTTTAAGGAAGATTTCATCTACAAGATCCGCAGCGCCATCAAGGAAGCCTTCATCCGTCGGGACGAGCTGAACCGGATCATCCGGAATCTGAACTTCGGCAAAGACAGGTACCAGTTCCGCATCACCCGGAATAAGGGAGCGGATGGCGAGTATTATGATATGTTCATGGACGAATCGCTGGAGATCGACCCCGCCACTCTGTCCGGGAAGCTGGAACACCAGATGGATCTGTTCTCCATGGAACATGAGAAACGTTACGGCAGGCTGATGAACGATCTGATCCGCATTTTCATCCCGCCCCAGGGCGCGGATGCGAGAGAGCAGGAAGAGGCAAAACGGAACATGGAGAAATATGCGGACTACCGCACCTATCTCTCCTTTGAGATGGAACAGATCGTGGAGGGAGAAGACCGGCTGGTGATCGGCTTAAGCCGGATGATACGCAAGAACTCCGGCGGCGAAGGACAGAATCCCCTGTATGTGGCGCTGCTGGCCAGCTTTGCCCAGGCTTACCACATCAATCTGTCTCCCAAGCTTTCCAGGCGTCCCACCATCCGCCTCGTGGTGCTGGATGAGGCGTTTTCCAAGATGGATGCGGAGAAAGTGGCCAGCTGCATCGAATTGATCCGGGGGCTGGGATTCCAGGCAATCATCAGCGCCACCAACGATAAGATACAGAACTATCTGGAGAATGTGGACAAAACCTTCGTATATGCGAATCCCAACAAGAGAAGCATCTCCATTCAGGAATTTGAAAAGAAGGATTTCGGGCAGCTGGATATGGAAGAGGAATAATCGGGAAGGAGGGCCGGGATGGAAGCGCGCTATGCTGTGATCGGAGCGATACTGGACAGATATGAGGAACATTCCAAAGACTGGATGGGTTACCGCGATCAGGCGGGCAACCGTTCCCTGCCCGTAACCCAGAAGCTGTATGATGAGGTGGGAAGGGGAAGGCTGAATCAGGAGGTTCTGGCCCTGGAAAAGGAGGGGCTCGTACGGGGAAAATGGTATGCCCACGGGAGTGAACTGGAGCGGATCGGCTATTCCCTGAAGGATATGCCCCGTTTCTACGCCTGTGACGGGCGACAGCCGAAGGCGGAACGAGTGGAGGGGTATCGGAAAGAACTGGAAGCGATCCTGCAGGATGATTCCCTGCAGGACTGGATCAGAAGCTGTTTTACGGTTCTGCTGGACGCGCTTGGGAAGGGCAGAATTCCGGAGGAATATGGCTGGGAAGAGGAAAAACGGGCATTGTATTTCCGGACGCTGCTGGCGCTGGGAACGCTTAAGGAACCCACATACCGGAGGGTGTTCGGCAGGCAGTACCTGGGCTCGTCCAAGGCTTTCGGAAAGAAGCTGCAGGCCCGCATCCTCTCTGATGCCAGACGGTTTCATCCGGATGTGGATCCCGATCCGGACGTCATGCATGACGATGAAGCGCTTTCCCAGCTTTATCTGGAGACATATAATCAGGAGCTTCAGATAAAGGGCCCGCTCCGGCTCATGCTGGACGGAAGGATTCTGGATCTGTCCGCATTCCGATACGGAGCGGTGCTGAACGCCGACACCATGAAACATGCGGATATTCCCGGAGAACAGCCCATCCGAAAGGTGGTTACCGTGGAAAACAAAGCCAATTTTATGGCTGCGCCCTATGAAGAAGGCTGTCTTCTCATCTATACTCACGGATTTTTCTCCCCCAAGGAGAGGGATTTCCTGAACCGGCTGAGAGAGGCGCTCGACAGAGGGCGTGCGGAAGGTTCCGAAGACTCTTGTCCGGTGATTTCTGCGGACAAATCAAAGAGCGGCGTCCGCTATTATCATACAGGTGATCTGGATTACGGCGGCATTCGGATTTACCAGTCCATTCAAGAGAAGATCTTTCCCGGCCTGCAGCCGCTTTGGATGGATCGGGCTACCTTTTTCCAACACCTGGAAGATGGGGAGAAAAGGGAAGAGGCCTATCTGAGTAAACTGCGCTCCTTAGCGGTGCCGGAAGAACTGCAGGAATTAAAAGATTGTATTCTGGATACAGGATGCACCATCGAACAGGAAAGTTTGCTGTGAGCAGGAAGCGCCAGCGGGAATGCGAGGGCCAAGGGGCCGCTAAGCGCGCGCTTCCTGCTCACACCATTTGGCGATTTCTCCGATCAATTCCAGGGGAAGCGGTTTCTCATAGGGGAACTGTATCGCGCCCTTGCTCGTCTTATATGGGCGCAGCCTGTCCGCAAATACTTCGATCGCCTTTGGTCCCGGATACATGCCGATATGTTTCCGGAAGGCGGCAAACTGAATCAGGTTTCGCCTCTTCCAGTATGTGGGCATGCTCCAGGAAATTTTCTCCACGGCGTCCGGGAGAGCTGCACGGATGGCGGCGTTCACCTTCTCCAGATAGGGCTGGACGGATTCGGGCTGCTGCCCGATATACTCCGCAATGGTTTTGGGAGGCTCTTTATGTTCCGTGCACGCCTCCGCATCGGGGACGGATATGGACACATGTATGGTGTCTCCGGGCTGTTTGCCGATTTTTTCCCGGATGTCTTTGCGCACGCCGATGATATAACAGACCGAACCGTCTTCGTTTTTAACGCCCATATTTACGATGCTTCCGCTGTAGGAAACACCGTCGAAAGCTGCCTGTACCTTTATCCGGCCTTTTCCGAACTCCTTGCGGATATCATAGGGAAACCGGACATAGGCGCCTCCCTTTTCGGGAACGGATTCGATGACAGCTTGAAATTCATATTTCTTACTCATATGCTCTTTTCGTGTAACAGTGCAGACAAGCCTGAACTGTTATCTTCTCCTTCTCTTTTTCTTTTCTTTGCGCTTCTGGCGTGGCGGAAGCTGTTTCTTTGCTTGGATATTTCAGCTTGGGCACGAAGGGAATACCGCTCTCATGAAACGGCTGGCACACAAAGCTTGATGGGCACTTTTAGTATATGCCTATTTGTACAAATAAAAAAGTTGCAGTTTGAAGAAAAAGAAGTTTATGAGTATCATGTGTGATTTCCTATAAATATCTCTATTCAAATTGAGATATTCAAATCGAACGTTTTATATCGCACGATAATATATTGGTATTTTCGCCCGATTTGTATATAATAACAATATACAAAAGTACACCTCGATCAAAGGAGGGATTCCTACCAGGCCCTCCGCAAGGCCATTGAAGCCGGTGCGGAATGTCTGATCTTTGCATCCGCTGCTACGGATATTTTCTATATGCTCCGCAAGGCGTTCCAATCCGCACAAAGGGCAAAGGAGCGGATTGAACAGCTTTCCCAGATCGTCACCTTTGCGGACGTACAGGGCGTAGATATTCATACCGCACTCATGCGCTCCATGCCGGACTTTGAAGACGAAGTTATGGATGCCGTGGCAGAACGGAACGGCGCAAGCTATATCCTTACGAGGAATATCAGGGACTTTGCCGGTTCCTCCGTTCCGGCGATCACGCCGACAGAATTTTTGAAAAAGTGACAGATACTCTGTGGGCCGTATGGCGTGCAGGCTCCCCCATACAGCCAAATGGATAGCCTCCCCACCCCGTGAAAAGTAATCTGTACAGCAGCGGTTTTCTGTATACATTTCCAAAAAAGGATGAAAAGCCTCTTAGAATTTGCTATACTATATGGATAAACAAAAGAAAACAGAAAACGGCATTTTATGAATCCTAAAGATTCATACGGCAGAAGGCGAAGAAGCGAGTGTATATGAAATGAAGAAAAAGCGAATGATGGCGGCGGCTCTTGGCGCGTTGTTTCTTTCTGTGGCCTCGGGCTGCGGTTCCGGCGGGAATGAGAATCTGACGCAGGGGCTTAGCCTGGTGGAACAGCTGAACTATGAAGAGGCGCTGAATTGTTTTGATGCGGCGCTGCTGAATAAAGAGGATGCGCAGCAGGCTTACCGGGGAATGGGGCTTGCCTATATGGGGATGTCTCAATATGACAAGGCTGCGGAAAGCCTGGAGAGGGCGCTTACTTACAGTGATTCCAAGCTCGATCAGATCGATTACGATATTAATTATTATCTCGCAACAGCTTATTATAAGCAGGGCGAACTGGATAAAGCGCTGAATGTATATGAAGCGATCGTGGACATGCGCCCGAAGGAGAAGACAGCGTACTACCTGAAGGGGGTGGTGGAGCTGGAGCAGGGGAATACGGATGCGGCAAAGGCGGATTTTGACAAAGCGGTTGAGATCGACGCCCAGGATTATGATATGCGGATCAATATTTTCTGCAGCTGTGCGGAGAACGGGCAGCAGGAGCTGGGGCAGGAATATTTGCAGGCCGTGCTGGATGGAGAGGATGAGAATCTCAGCAGCTATAACAGAGGGCGCATGTATTATTATCTGGGAGATTATGAAAACGCGCGCAGCAATCTGGAAACGGCAAAAGATGAGGATGCGACCGCAGACTGCGTCCGGCTGCTGGGACAGACCTATGAACAGCTGGGGGACTACAATTATGCCGCCAGCGTGTACAGCAATTATCTGAACGAGACGCCGGATGCGCAGATGTACAATCAGCTGGGGCTGTGTGAACTGCGGATAGGAAATTATGATACGGCTCTGGAAGCTTTTCAGTCGGGCATAGCCATAGAAGAGAACCAGATCATGCAGATCTTAAAGTTTAATGAGATTGTGGCATATGAGTATCTGGGCGAGTTCGATCAGGCGACCATTCTGATGGAATCCTATCTTGCCACTTATCCGGATGACGAGAAAGCGCAGCGGGAATATGAATTCCTGCAGACAAGATAGAAAACGGCGGGCAGCAGGCCCGGAAGACAGGATAAGTCCGTAACAGTTCAGATATGCCGGAGCGGTTATATATATGTAAAACTACAATATTTATTATTGAACGCGGTTTTGAAATACAATATCTTGTGGGGCGGCATTGACTTCCTATAGAAAAGGTGTTACAATAACTGCATCGCTCGTTATGAGGATGAGTGTCCATCCATTGGGATGGACACTCATCCTTTATCGACACCGAGGGGTATATTTTCCAGGCCATTCCTTCGTGGATGGCCATGCTGCCCTTGGCGGTATATAAGGAAGTGTGCAGATTGGACAGACAAGAAGAAAGAATAAAGGGGGATATCGTATGTTTCAGGTAATCAAGAGAAGCGGAGAGACGGTGGACTTCACGCTGACCAAAATCAATGACGCGATCATCAAGGCGTTTGAGGCGACGGATATGCAGTACAACAATGATATTGTTGATCTGCTTGCGCTGAGAGTTACCGCCGATTTTCAGGATAAAGTACAGGATGGTTCCGTTCATGTGGAGGATATCCAGGACAGCGTGGAAAAGGTTCTGGAGCAGGCGGGCTATACAGAAGTTGCCAAGGCTTATATCCTCTATCGGAAACAGCGTGAGAAAATGCGCAATATGAAGTCCACGATCCTGGATTACAAGGAAGTGGTGAATGGCTATGTGAAGGTGGAAGACTGGCGCGTGAAAGAGAATTCCACCGTGACCTATTCCGTGGGCGGCCTGATCCTGAGCAACTCAGGTGCGGTAACGGCCAATTACTGGCTTTCCGAGATTTATGACGAGGAGATCTCCCAGGCGCACCGGAATGCAGATATTCATATTCACGATCTGTCCATGCTGACGGGATACTGCGCAGGCTGGTCCCTGAAACAGCTGATTCAGGAAGGGCTGGGAGGAATTCCCGGCAAGATCACTTCCGCTCCGGCCAAGCATCTTTCCGTACTGTGCAATCAGATGGTGAATTTCCTGGGGATCATGCAGAACGAATGGGCGGGCGCGCAGGCGTTTTCCTCCTTTGACACCTATCTCGCTCCGTTTGTAAAAGCGGATAAGCTGACCTATCCGGAAGTGAAGAAGTGCATTGAATCCTTTATCTATGGGGTGAATACGCCCAGCCGCTGGGGAACGCAGGCGCCGTTTTCCAACATCACTCTGGACTGGACCGTGCCGGATGATTTGGCGGAGCTTCCTGCCATCGTGGGCGGGAAGGAGATGGATTTCTGCTATAAGGACTGCAAGAAGGAAATGGACATGGTCAACAAGGCGTTCATCGAGATCATGATCGAAGGGGATGCCAATGGAAGAGGGTTCCAGTATCCGATTCCGACGTATTCCATCACCAAGGATTTTGACTGGTCCGATACGGAGAACAACCGCTTGCTGTTTGAGATGACGGCTAAGTACGGAACGCCTTATTTCAGCAATTATATCAATTCCGATATGCAGCCCAGCGATGTGCGTTCCATGTGCTGCAGGCTCCGTCTGGATCTGAGAGAGCTGAGAAAGAAAACGGGCGGGTATTTTGGCTCCGGAGAGAGCACCGGAAGCGTGGGCGTCGTTACGATCAACATGCCCCGCATCGCGTATCTGTCTTCCAGCAAAGAAGAGTTTTACCGCCGTCTGGATCGGATGATGGATATTGCCGCCCGCTCCCTGAAGATTAAGAGACAGGTCATCACGAAGCTTCTGGATGAAGGTCTGTATCCTTACACGAAGAGATACCTGGGCAATTTTGATAATCATTTTTCCACAATCGGCCTGATCGGCATGAATGAAGTGGGCTTGAATGCCAACTGGTTGAGGGCGGATATGTCAAGCGCCAAGACGCAGGAGTTTACCAAGGAAGTGCTGAACCACATGCGTGAGCGCCTGTCCGATTATCAGGAAGAGTACGGGGATCTGTACAATCTGGAAGCGACTCCTGCGGAAAGCACCACTTACCGCATGGCGAAGTTTGACAAAAAGAAATGGCCCGGCATTATCACCGCAGGAAAAGAAGGGGATACGCCTTATTATACGAATTCCTCCCATCTTCCGGTGGATTATACCGTGGACATCTTTGATGCGCTGGATATTCAAGATGAGATCCAGACGCTTTATACATCGGGAACCGTGTTCCATGCATTTTTGGGAGAGAAGCTTCCGGATTGGAAGGCTGCCGCCAATCTGGTGCGCACAATTGCGGAGAATTATAAGCTGCCTTATTATACCCTTTCTCCCACCTACTCCATCTGCTCCGAGCATGGATATCTGACCGGAGAACAGAAGGTGTGCCCGAAATGCGGCCGCGTAACGGAGGTATGGAGCCGGATCACCGGATATTACAGGCCTGTGCAGAACTGGAACGACGGAAAGGTGCAGGAGTATGAGAACCGGACAGAATATGATATCTCCAAATCCGTGTGCAAGAGAGCGCCCGGCGCTGTGGTTTCCATGTCCGATTACGGCAAAGGGAATGTGGCAGGAGAGGAGTCAAGGGATGCCGTGAAGTATCTGTTCACCACGAAAACATGCCCGAACTGCAAGATGGCGAAGGAGTATCTGAAGGATGAGGCCTATGTGCTGGTGGACGCGGAGGAGAATGCGCAGCTGGCCGCCAAATATGGGGTCATGCAGGCGCCCACCCTGGTGGTTGCGGATAAGGATGGCTTTACCAAGTATGCAAACCTTTCCAATATTAAAAAGTATGTATCGCAGAAAGCGGAACAGAAACATGCCATGAACGCGTAACGAAAGAGGAAAGCGGACAGAGGGAAGCCCCTATGGCAGCTTTCCTCTGTCTGAGGCGAAAGGAATTCTTTTAATAAAAACAGCGGATGCCCGGAATAGAATGGGCATCCGCTGTTTTGCTGATGACAGGCTGCGCAAACTGCGTAAGGAATACACAGACCTGCCTAAAGGGTTGTATCTTAAAGCGCAGCTTCTTTTTTTACAAACCGGATCTTCTGGTCGGACGTGGGTTCCATGGCAACCAGGAAGGCGAGTACATTGCCGTTGCGGTCATATTGAACTTCCGCTTCCAATTCCTCTCCGGGCAGGACATGAGGCTCGGTGAAAAGGAAGAACTGGGTGCGCAGATGAACGCCATGCAGGGTCAGGGTTCCCAGCTGCAGGCGAAGGCCGCCGTCCTCCTGTTCGATGGTGATCTCGCCGTAACCGCCGTCCACATAGGTTCCGCAGATGGATGCGAGATCAACAGGGCAGGGATAGGCAGCAGAAAGGCTGCGGATTGTATCCTCATCCGTACGCGCATCCGCCTGCGCCTGAAGAAGGTTTTGGCGATGCGTATAGAAGCGGTCGATCCAATCCACTTCCTCAAGATCCAGAAAAGCGTCCAGAAGGATATAGCGCATGACGCGCGCTCCGAAGGGGTGTTCGGAATTGGTCAGAACGGTGCAGGCGAAATCTTTGCCCGGAACGAAGCACTGATCCGCGATGAAGCCGTCGATATGTCCGCCATGCTGTGCGATCTGAACACCGCGGTAGTTTTCCACGAAGAAGCCCAGGCCATAGGTGGAAAGATTCAGATATCCTTTCAAGGGCTCAATGATCGGATCGGATACGAGCATCTGCGGTGTGAACAGCTGGGAACACATTTCCTCTGAGAGGATCCGCTTGCCACCTGCCATTCCTTTATTCAGAAGAAATGCATCCCATTTAGCCAGCTGTACGCTGCTCATGCTGATGGAACCTGCCGGCTTCATGGTATACAGCGTGCTGTTGGGAACCGGGCGGTTGCCGGCGGGAGCGGGCTCTTCAAAGAAGCGGTAACCCTGTGCGCGCGTTTCAAACGTTTCAAACTGCGGCGCATCATAAGAAATGGGCCCCATTTCCAGAGGCGCGATCAGATTCTCCTGAACGAATTCCTCCCAGGAAAGGCCGCTCGCCCTGCTGATTACAATTCCTGCCAGGGTATACATCACATTCTGATACTGCCAGGTATAACGGAACGGCGCATTGGGCTTCAGATATGCAAGCATGTCGAGCATCTGTGCTTCGGAGTACTCGGAAAGCCTGGAATACCACGCCAGTTCATGCCTGGGAAGGCCGCAGCGGTGACAAAGCATGTCGCGGATGGTCAGATGTTCTGCTACATAGGAATCGTACATTTCAAACTCCGGGACATATTTGCGCACCGGATCGTCCAGATTCAGCTGCCCTCTGTCGCAGAGAAGAGCGATGGCAGCGGCGGTAAAGGACTTGGTGCAGGAACCGATGGAATACATGGTATCCGCATCAGCGGGCATCTGCTTCTCCACATCCTTATATCCGGCGGTGACGGTTTCATAGACCCCTCCATGATACCAGGTGATGCTGACGGAAGGGATCTGATATCTTGCGATCAGTTCTTCCGCTTTTTTCTGAATGATATTTTTGTCTATCATATCCATTCCCCTTTCTTAGACAGCGTACCCGCGAAACGGGGCCGTCTTGTCTTTCAATAGAAACGGGCCTTCCCGCTGATCGGTTCAGCAAAAAGGCCCGAAACCATACGGTATTACTTCCAACTGCAGTCCTTATATAAGATGCCGGTCACAGAAGGCGTATAATTCAAATCCTTGTTCCAGGCGGCGTTGGACTGGGTGATGTAGAGCGGGATATAAGCACAGGCCTCCTGGGTCAGGTCTTCAATCTGCTGATAGATCTCAAGGCGCGTATCCTGATCCGTGGTGGAAGCGGCCTGATTGAAAAGATCCTGAATGGTGCTGTCCGTATAGCGGGACATATTCAGGCCATTTACATATTCTTCATTGAAATATGTCTTAATAAAGTCATAGTCCAGTCCCATGGTCTGTCCCATGTCGGCGAACGTGAAGTTGCCGGTGATGCAGTCATTCACCAGGGCATTTCCGTCCATACCTTCAATCGTGCTGGTGATGCCGATTTCGGAAAGCTGCGCCTGTACGACTTGAAGCACCGTTTCAAAATAGGTGCCGCCGAGCGTTTTCATGCTTCCGATATCCAGACCGTTCGGATAACCGGCTTCTGCCAGCAGCTCTTTGGCCTTCTCAGGATCATATTCATAGGTGATATGATCTTCCGTATAGCCGAACATGTAAGGGGTGGCCAGCGTGGTTGTGGGCTCTGCCAGCCCATCAGCAGCAACGGCGATGATGTCCTCTCTGTTAATCGCATGGGCAATGGCCTGCCGGAGCGTCTGATTATTGAACGGTTCCACTTCCGTGTTGAAGATCAGGTAGGTCACGTTGTTGGAAGGCTGGGAATAAGTGGAATACTCTCCGCTCTCGCTGATCTGCTGCCAGTTGGCGGAAGGAATATTCATCGCGTCAATCTCGCCCGCCTCAAATGCGGTGATAGCAGTGGTATCATCCGTAATCAATTCAAAATTCAGCGTTTTGATAGGGGCCTCTCCGTCCCAGTAGTCCGGATAAGCTTCCAGGGTGATGCTCACATCCTGGATCGCTTCCTTCACAGTATAAGCGCCGGTTCCGCAGGCGTTAAAGCCCAGAAAGCCCTGCTCATCCTTATTGGCTTCCGCAAAGGATTCGCTGACAATGCCGATGGATGCGATCTTCTCCATCAGAGGGGAGAACTGATATTTCAGGTGGAATTCCACCGTGGAATCGTCAGGAGCCGTGACGGAGTCGATGGCCTCCACTTTCTCCTGCATATATGCATTGTCAAAACATCTTTCATAGGAATAAACCACATCGCTTGCCTTCAGCGGATCTCCGTTATGGAAGGTCACGCCGTCACGCAGCGTAAACGTCCAGGTGAGGCCGTCTTCGCTGACGCTGTATTGCGTTGCGAGCATGGGAATTTCTTCTCCTTCGTCGTTGATCCAGTAAAGCGGCTCATAGATCTGACGGCTTAAGCTGATATCCGCATTCAGGCTCAGATTATGAGGATCCACCGTGCTGAACGCATCCCCGATGCGCAGATTCAGATCCGTGCGTCCTGTTCCGGAACTCTCTCCGGAAGCCGCTTCGCTGGAGGCGGAAGCGGAATCTCCCTCTCCGGAGGGTTCGGTGCCGCCTGAACAGGCAGCAAGGCTGAGGGTAAGGGCCGCTGCACAGAAAACAGCGGCGAGCGATTTCCATTTCTTTTTCATAATTCCTCCTCTTGGTTTGTCATCAGTGATATTTGGATGAATAAGTGCCGGCAAATCGATGTACATTGCTGTCAATCGTCAGCCGGACATTATAAATATTTATATTATACACGATCGGGGATGAATTGCATTTGCAAAAATATCATAAACAATATGAATAAAAGTTATGTTAAATACGCTCAGAAAATAGATAAAGCACGGTCATTGCAATCTTATTTTCTGCGTGTTATTATGACTAGTTGTAACAACGCTATGAAAATAATGAATAGATCAATGGCGCGCGGCTATGCTGCGTATGCATATTTATAAATTTCTAAGGACACAAAGGAGAATGTGGTATGGGTAAGTACATAATTAAAAGGCTGCTTCTGATTATTCCGACCCTGTTGGGAGTGCTGTTCATCGTGTTTGCCATTATGAATTTCACGCCCGGGGATCCCGGCAGACAGATCCTGGGGATGGCGGCGAAACAGGAGACCGTGGATGCGCTGAACCATGAGCTGGGATATGATAAGCCTTTTCTGGTCAGGTTTGTGGATTATATCTGGGATCTGCTTCACGGTGATCTGGGCACCTCATACCGCACAAGGAAGCCTTTTGTGGACGAGTTCTTCCAAAAGGTTCCGATCACGCTGAAGCTTGGCTGCCTGTCCTTTGTGCTTTCTTCTATCGTAGGGATTTCCCTGGGCATTCTGTCCGCAGTCAAACAGTATTCCTTCGCGGATACGTTCAGCACGCTGGTTTCGATCCTTTTGGCCTCCATTCCCGGATTTTTCCTGGGGATGGTGCTGATCTATGTATTTGGACTGAAAATCGGCATATTGCCTACACATGGAATTGATGAGTGGAAAAGTTATATCCTTCCCGTGATCACGCTGGCGGCGGGCGGAAGCGCACAGCTGATGCGCCTGACGCGAACCACGATGCTGGAGGCCATCCGGCAGGATTACATGAGAACCGCGAAGGCAAAGGGATGCACCCCTGCTAAAATGATCTGGAAGCATGCGCTGAAGAATGCCATTCTTCCCGTGCTTACGGTGATGGGAACCAGCTTTGGCTCCATCCTGGGCGGGGCTGTGATCTGTGAGACGGTATTTGCGATTCCGGGGCTTGGAAACTACATTCTCAGCGCCATCCGCAACAAGGATATTCCGGTGGTCATGTCCTCCACGGTGTTCCTGTCCACCTTTTTCTGCCTGGTGATGGTGGTGGTGGACATCCTGTATGCGATCATCGATCCGCGTATCCGGGATAGAGTGGTCAGATAGGGTATCGCAGAAGAGAACGGCCGGGCGGATGATTTGGCGCAGAAACGAAGTGGGATCTGCGCAGCCCGTTCGGGGAAAGGAATAGAAGAGAATGAAAAAAACGGAAAAGAAGAGAAGAAAAAGCAGCTATGCAGCGGATGCCTGGAAGCTGTTCAAGAAAAATAAGGCGGCGATGGCCGGGTTGGTGATTCTGGCTGTGTTTCTGTTTTTCGCCCTGTTCGCGGATCTGATCGTGCCTTATGAGAAGGCCATAGAACAGAATGTGCAGGAACGTCTGATGGCGCCTTGTGCGGAGCATTGGATGGGCACGGATGAATTCGGAAGGGATCTGTTTGCCAGGGTTGTGCATGGAAGCAGGCGCTCCTTATCCCTGGGGGTAGGGACCACGGCGGTGTCCCTGCTGCTTGGAGGAATCATCGGCGCGTGCTGCGGGCTTTACGGTTCCCGTTTTGACAGCATTGTGATGCGCCTGTGCGATATTCTGAACAGCGTGCCCGGACTCCTGTTTGCGCTGGCGGTTGTTGCAGCCCTGGGCTCCAGCATGAGAAACCTGCTGATCGCGGTTACGATTGTGAGCCTGCCGGGCTTTATCCGAATCGTCCGCTCCGTGATCCTTTCCATAGTGGAGCAGGAGTATATTATGGCGGCCAGGGCCTGCGACAGCAGCAACCGGACGATCATCCTGCGCCACATCCTGCCCAACGCTATGGGGCCCATCATCATTCAGGCCAGCATGTCCGTGGCTTCCATGATGCTGACTGCGGCCGGCCTTTCCTTCATCGGGATGGGCGTACAGCCTCCCACGCCGGAATGGGGCGTGATGCTGAGCACAGCCAGGGATTATATGACCACGGCCCCCTATCTGCTTCTGTTCCCGGGAAGCGCGATCGCGCTCAGCGCGCTGGCGCTGAACCTGGTGGGAGACGGATTGAGGGATGCGCTGGATCCGAAGATGAAAGCGTAACGTAAACATACGTCGAAGCATAAGCGAAATGAAAAAACACAGAAGATGCGGCGCAGCTTTGGAAAAGGGTGCCGCAGAAGCGAGGGAAAGATGAGCGAACAGGAAACGCTGTTGTCTATAAAGAACCTGAAAACCTATTTTGTGACGGAAGATGCCGTGCTGAAGGCAGTGGATGATGTCTCTTTTGAGGTAAGAAGAGGAGAGACGCTGGGCGTGGTGGGAGAAAGCGGCTGTGGAAAGAGCGTCAGCTGCATGTCCATCGTGAAGTTGGTGCAGGGAGAGAATGTGTCCTATGAGGGCGGGGAGATCCTTTTTGAGGGAAGGAACATGCTGGAGATGTCTGAGAAAGAGATGCGCCGGATACGGGGCAAGGAGATCTCCATCATTTTCCAGGAACCGATGACCGCGCTGAATCCGCTCTATACGATCGGAGATCAGATGAAGGAAGCGCTGAAGAACCATCAAAAGATCAGTGACAGAAAAGCAAGGGAACTGTGTGTGGAATACCTGAGAAAGGTGAAGATCCCCATGCCGGAGGAAATGATGTTCCGTTATCCGTTCAGCTTATCCGGCGGGATGCGGCAGCGCGTGATGATCGCCATGGCCCTGATTTCTTCGCCGAAGCTCATCATTGCGGATGAGCCGACCACGGCGCTGGATGTGACCATCCAGGCGCAGATCCTGGATTTGATGAATGAACTGAAGCAGGAGACGGGAAGTTCCTGCATTTTCATCACCCATGACCTGGGCGTGATCAGCGAAATGGCCGACCGAGTTGTGGTTATGTACGGGGGAAAGGTCTGCGAGACGGCCCCTACGGACGAGCTGTTCGAGCATGCGGCCCACCCTTATACGCTTGGGCTGATCCATTCCAGGCCGCGCGCGGATTTTGAAGGGGACAGGCTGGAAGTGATACCCGGAAATGTGCCTTCCCTGAACGATAAGCCGGAGGGATGCCCGTTCCATCCCAGATGCCGTTATGCGCAGGAGCGATGCCGCAGCCAGTTCCCGCCGGAGATCGAGTTAGAGCCGGATCACGGCGCGGGAAGCCACAAAGTGGCCTGCTGGAGATATCAGGAAGGGAGAGAGAACCTTGGATAATATCATCGAAGTCGAACACTTAAAAAAATATTTCCCCGTAAAGGGCGGTTTTATCCAGCATACGCTGGGCTATGTGCAGGCGGTGGATGATATCAGCTTCTCGATCAAAAGAGGCCGCGTGCTGGGCCTGGTGGGAGAGAGCGGCTGCGGAAAGTCCACGGCCGGAAGAACGATTCTGGGCCTTACGCCGGCCACATCCGGCAGGGTGATGTTTGACGGCAGCGACGTATGCAGCGCTTCCGGAGACAAGCTGCACGAGATTCGCAGGAAAATGCAGATCATTTTCCAGGATCCCTATTCCTCTCTGGATCCCAGGATGACGGTCTATGACCTGATCGGAGAAGGGCTGCTGGCGCAGAAACAGGTAAAGGACAGGGCGCAGCTGGAGGACAGGGTGGAAGAACTGATGGAAAAATGCGGCCTTTTCCCGGAACAGGCCCTGCGTTACCCGCATCAGTTCTCCGGAGGGCAGAGACAGAGGATCAGCATCGCCAGGGCGCTTGCGACGAATCCGAAGTTCGTGGTCTGTGATGAGGCGGTGTCCGCCTTGGACGTATCGATTCAGGCGCAGATCATCAATCTGCTGAAGGATATGCAGGAGGACATGGGTCTTACCTATCTGTTCATTTCCCATGATCTGAGCATTGTCCGGTTCATCAGTGATGATGTGGCCGTGATGTATCTTGGACAGATTGTGGAGATGGGAAGCAAAAAGCAGATCTTTGACGCGCCTGCCCATCCGTATACACGGGCGCTGCTGTCGGCGGTTCCCGCGTTCACCCGTAAAGAAAAGGCAGAAAAAAAGCGCGTCCTTCTGGAAGGGGATCTGCCCACGCCCTACAATCCGCCGGAGGGCTGCCGGTTTGCGGGGCGCTGCCCTTATGCCAAGGATGCCTGCAGGGAAGGCGTGGCGACGGAGGATTTGGGAGACGGACATACGGTGATGTGCCTGCGCGCCAAGGAACTGAACTAGGAAAAGGGGGACGGATGGTATGCTGGTTGCGGACAGAATGATAACAGGAGATGGAAAGACGGTGATCGAAGAGGGGGCTGTGGTTCTGGAAAACGGCCGGATCAAGGCGGCCGGGCCGGTTCAGGAACTTCAGGCGCAGTTCCCCGGGGAAGAGAAGATCGTCCTTAAGGGCTGTACGCTGATGCCGGGCATGATCGATCTGCACACACACATCGGCTATTATTATGGAGACAAGGATGAGGCGGCGTTTGCGGCAGATCCCAAATTGTGGGCATATTATGTGGGAAAGTGCATGGAAGATACGCTGAAGGCAGGAGTGACCACCATCCGGGATGTGTCCAGCGCCGATGGGATCGGCATGACGCTGAAGCGGGCGGCTGCCGCAGGATACCTGAAAGCGCCCAGGATTTTCACCTGCCTGAAGGGGTTGTGCATGACCGGCGGACATGGATGGGGCATGAAAGGGGCGGTTGAAGAGGTGGATGGCCCGGAAGAGATCAGAAAAGCGGTGAGACGCAATATCCGCGACGGAGCGGACTGCATCAAGTTGCTGGACAGCGAGGCTTACCGGGGAGAAGAATTCAGCCAGGAAGAGCTGAACGCCGCTGTAAAAGAAGCGCATCGGTTCGGCCGCAGGGTGGCCGCCCATGCGGGATATGATCCTTCCATGGAGATGTGCATTCAGGCCGGATGCGATACCATAGAGCATGGCACGCACCTTACGGTTGAACAGGCGGAGCGAATGCGTGACAACGGTCAGATATGGGTTCCCACGATTTATGTGTTCAACTACGCGTATGATCTGGTAAAGGAAAATATGGGCGGAGAACTTGGCGAGAACGAAGCCTATCTGAAAGATACGGTCATCACTTATCGGGAGAATTTCAAGAAACTCTATGATACGGGCGTGATCGTAGCGACCGGAACGGATACGGACTGCTGCGGACATCCGGAGGCCTCGCCTGTCCATGTGGAATGCAGGTATATGGTGGAATACGGCCTCACTCCTCTGGAAGCGATTGCCTGTGCAACGGCAAACGGCGCCAGGGCTTTGGGCATGGAGGACTGCCTCGGCCGGATACAGGAAGGGTATCTGGCGGATATCATCGCGGTAGGGGGAAATCCCTGTGAGGAGATTGGAGCGCTCGGCGATGTGAGAGCGGTCTGGCAGGAAGGAAAATGTGTGTATGAATCTGAATCAGCTGGTCTATGCCAATGAAATTAACCGTCTGGGGTCGTTCAGCAGAGCGGCCCAGACGCTTTTTATTTCCCAGTCCGCGCTCAGCAAATCCATCCATGCGCTGGAAGTGGAGCTGGGACGGGAGATCTTTATCAGGACGACGGAAGGAATCGCGGCCACGGATTTTGGGCGCGCGTTTCTGATGGAAGCAGAAAAGACGCTCCAGCATGTGGAGCGGATGAAAAAAATGGCTTCCCATGTGGAGGAAGGCAGGGGACAGCCGCTGCGCTTTGGCGCCACCTGCGGACAGATGATGTTTGCGAGCGAAATCTTTGCGAGGCTTCTTGCACAGTATATGAATGTGGAAACGGATTTCCAGTTCTATCAAAAATCCTATTCGGAAGTATATGCAGATGTGAAAGAAGGGAGAAGCAGCCTGGGAATCCTGATGACGCTGAACACTTATACAGAAGAAGCCTGTACATTATTTGAGGAAAACGGATTGGAATACCATGCCCTGGGCCGGCTGAACGTGGGAGTGGCCCTGGCCAGAAACAATCCGCTGAATGAATTGGAACTGAACCGGATGAAAAAAGGGCTGCTATCTGAGCAGCTGCTTCTGATGACTAAGGAAACTATCTATCCTTTTACTAAAGAAGCGGAAGAGATCCGGACGGCGTTTGGCAATCCCCGGGTGGTATATGTGGCCGACAATGATACTGCGGTCAGCTTGTGCGGACAGCTGCCCGCTTATTTCTGCGTGGCACAGTGCGGCAAGATTTATAATAAGCTGAATGTGCCGCTGTCCATGGTGATCTATCCCTGCCAGAATATTCACCTGAAATATGAATTCGGCTGGCTTAAGAAAAAGCATACGGAACTGACGCAGGTGGAGACCCGCTTTATTCATGAGATCATGAAGCTGTTCCGTTAGGGGACGGCAGACAAGAAATCCTGGCCCCGTATTTTGCCGCTGCATATCCGTTCCTATGCCGCGCATGGGGGTCTGCAGCGTCCCTGTTCTTTTATCCGGAGGACGCTTTCGCTCCGCTAAAAACACAACGGCACATAAGGCGGCAGAGGACGCCGCCTAAGTGCCGGTTTAGAGGCCTCCGGATAAAAGAACAGGGACGCTGCAGGCCCCCATGCGCGGCATAGGAACGGATATGCAGCGGCAAAATGCGGGGCCAGGATTTCTTGTCTGCCTGCATAGAAAATAAAAAGCGTAAAGCAGGTATCCGAAAAAGGAGACCTATGGAATCAGAAGGAGATGTCCAGACCGAAGCCGGGTTTGTCTAGGAGGGTGAACATGTCGTTTTCGCGGGTGAAGCCGCCGGTCATGCCGGTCTGTTCGTCTGCGTAGAAGAGGAAGCTGTCGCAGTCCGCTTCGGTGATGTTTTTCTTAGCCGCAACCAGGCTGACGCCCGCGGTGATGGAGAGCTTGGTTTCCATCATGCAGCCGGCCATGCAGCCGACGCCGAAGGATTCCGCGATGGAATTGATCTGGCAGGCTTTGAACAGGCCGCCGCATTTCATCAGTTTGATGTTCAGAAAATCAGCGCAGCCCTGTCTGCAGGCTCTGGCCGCATCGATGGGGCTGTGGATGGATTCGTCGAGCATGATCCCTACGCCGTCCGCCTGGCTGCGTACATAGGCCGCTCCTTCAAAATCCCAGTAGGGCAGGCACTGTTCTACCGCTTCAATCCCAACCTTTTTGAATTCTCTCAGGGCGCGTATGGCATCGCTGACGCGGTATCCCTGGTTGGCGTCCACACGAAGGCGGATGTCGTCTCCAACCGCTTCCCGAATCAGGCGCATGGCCCGGATATCTTCTTCCACATGGATGCCGGCCTTGATTTTGAGAATATGGAAGCCGTCGCGGAATACATGTTCTTTCGCTTCCTCTGCCATGGCTTCCGGCGTATTGATTCCGATGGTGATGTCATTCTGCACCCGGTTGGAATAACCGCCCAGCACTTTGTAGACAGGCTGGCCCATCAGTTTTCCGCAGATGTCATACATGGCCAGGTCGATGGCACATTTCGCGGAGCCATTTCCATAGATGCAGCTGTCCATCAGTTCGTGGATTTTTTCAATGTCAAGCGGATCCATACCGATCAGGCCGGGACGGAGCATGTTGATGACGCTCATAACGCTGTCGATGGTCTCCCCGGTAACAAAGGGCATGGGAGCCGCTTCTCCATAACCGTCGATGCCCTCGTCTGTGGACACCTTTACCAATAGATTTTCTGAATAATTGATCTCCGCAAAAGCCACGCGAAACGGCGCGGTCAGCTCAATGCGTACTTTTTCCATTTTTACATCTGTAATTCTCATTCCCCGTTCTCTCCTGTCTATAATTTATTGATTCCTGCGAGCGAGAAACCGGATGGATGCACTTGAACAGCCATTCAATCTAACGCCGCAAGGATATTTAACGAAAACGAAACCCGCCGCCATACGCTGCACGTCCCGACAATATACTACTTCCAGTATACTATACTGCCGCTGATGGGACGAAATGAATTTTTTTCATGTGGGCTATATCGTGCCTGTCCGGTATCTGCGCGTTTCTGGGTGTGGGGTGGAAAAGCCCCTGTCTCCGGCTGGTGCATCCTGGTTCTGCGTGCGGCTGGTAGGGTCTTTCTGAGGGCACGCTCTCGCTCGGCCAAAAACGTAGCGGTACATAACGGGCCAAAAGACGGCCCGTAAGTGCCGACGTTTTCAGACGGCCCCGGA
>ERZ826396.1518-NODE-1518-length-24796-cov-8.573380_pt1 | contig 24796 bp, 24 predicted proteins | sample MGYA00519926_ERZ826396 | MGnify/ENA primary metagenome ERZ826396 (study PRJEB31778, sample SAMEA3449230) | human gut metagenome | biome: human gut; feature: human-associated habitat; material: faeces | place: United Kingdom | collected 2010/2012 ... | reverse complement strand
TATCTCCTCCATCAAAGCGTCCACGATGGCGCTCTCCTCCACCTTGCGGACGACGTTTCCCTTCGAGAACACCACGCCCGAACCGACCCCGCACGCTACGCCGATGTCGGCGTCGGCGGCTTCGCCCGGGCCGTTCACCACGCAGCCCATGACGGCCACCTTGAGCGGCTTGTCGAGGTTCGCGATGCGTCCCTCCACCTCGCGCGCCAGCCCGATGAGGTCCACCTGGCAACGGCCGCATGTGGGGCAGCTGATGAGCTCTGGAGCGCGTCGGCGCAGGTCGAGCGCTGAAAGCAGCGTCCAGCACGCGCGGATCTCCTGGACGGGGTCGTCTGTGAGCGAGATGCGCAGCGTGTCGCCGATGCCCTCTTCCAGCAGGATCCCCAAACCGCAGGCGCTTTTGATGGCGCCTTGGAAGGTGGTGCCGGCCTCGGTGACGCCGATATGCAGCGGCACATGAGGCAGCTCCTTGCTGAGCAGGCGGTACGTGCGCACGGTGGTCATCACGTCGTGAGCCTTCGCGCTGACCACGAGGTCATGGAAGCCGCGGCCCTCGCAGTAACGCACGTAGTCGGCGGCCGAGCGCGCCAGCTTCTCCGACTGCGAAAGGTCGTCGCGTGCGGCCAGCTCGTTGTCGAGCGAGCCCGCGTTCACCCCGATGCGGATGGGAATGCCCGCCTCGCCCGCCGCGTCCAGCACGGCATCGGTTTTGGCCAGCCCCCCGATGTTGCCGGGGTTGATGCGCAGCTTCGCCGCGCCGCGCTTGGCGGCTTCCACGGCGATTCGCGCATCGAAGTGGATGTCGGCGACCACCGGCAAAGGCGACCGCTCGCATACAGCCTGGAACACGTCGAGGCTTGAGCGGTGCGGGATGGCCATGCGCACGATCTCGCAGCCCGCTTGCGCGAGCGCGTCGATCTGCACGAGGTTCGCCGCGACGTCGGTCGCCGGGGCGTTCAGCATGGACTGCACGACGACGGGCGCGCCGCCGCCGAGCGGCACGGAGCCCACCGACACCCGGCGGGTAGCCTCGCTAGGTTTGGCATGCGTTGCCACAAGAGCCTCCCGTTCTCCATCCCCCACCGCGTGCAGGCGCGGTGCCGGAACAGCGTCTCAACAGCCCGCAGGCTGCACGCGCCCAAGCGCGTCGCCGGCTATTTTACCTCTGATTACCCGGTTTCCGGCCAAATGCACAGGGATTTCGCGGGCGGGCGCACGACAACGAATGCACGCGAGGGCGCGGGAGGGAAAACGAGCGAACGAGTCGCACGCGCCGACGCGCCATCGAACCACCCGAACCGCACTGGAGGGCGCGTGCAGCGAAAAACGCCCGAATCTCCCAAGTTCGCGAGTTATGCGCACCTCCGTCATCCCGGAACGACCGTTTCGGGCGCAGTCGAGCGTTTCCGCTCAAGAAAACGCCAGGTCAGAAGTTTTCTTTGACTTACTTCGGTCACGCAGTCCGGTTTCGAAGTGCACATAACTCGTGGACATGGTGCTTTTCGAGCGATTTCGATGACGGAAGCGCGCACAAGTCAAGGACTTGCGCGCCGACCGCAACGCCGAACGGTTCGCGAGCGCTGCGCACGCTGGCGCGGGCAGCGCGCTCTAACCGCCGAAACCCGCACCCGAGATGATGCGCTGGATATCCTGGTTTGCCATGAACAGGAAGAAACCGATGAACAGGATCATGCCGGCCGCGCTCAGGTAGTTGAGCGCGCGCATGGTCACGACCTTGCGCGAGATCTTCTGGAACACCTCGATGACGAAGCGGCCGCCGTCGAGCGGCGGGATGGGCAGCAGGTTCATAATGCCGAGCGACACCGAGATGGAAGCCACGAACGAGATGGCGCTCGCCAACCCCAGATCGACCGCCTGCTTCGACATGGCGGCGATCCCGATGACCGACGTCGAGTTCTGCACGACCTCGCCCGCCGTCCACGGATTGAACAGCCCCGCGATAAGCTGCACCACCATGCCGATGTACATGAAGCCCATCCGGATCGCATCGAGCGGGTTGACGTTGACGTGCCGGATGTCGCCCGCGCTGGTCTGAACGTCCACGCCGATGAGCGAGAACAACACGACGAACAGCAGGACCGCGAACAGCAGGTTCACGGCCACGCCGGCCACGAGGATGACCGAGCGCTTCCAGAACGGCAGGCTGCGGTACTGCTGCTTGTACTCGCTTTCGAACAGCGCATGCGCGTCTTCCACCGGACGCGCCTGCCCCAGCTCGTAAGCGACGGCTCCTGCGGCTACCTGCTTCTTGCTTGGCTTGACCACGGGGGCGCGGTACGTGTTGTACTTGTCTTGCTTGGTGGGGCCGGCGATGCTGCCCCATTCGACGAGCTCGTCGAGCGCTTCGTACGCCTCGTCGTCGGTGATGCCGCAGTCGCGGGCGATGTCTTCCATGTTCGCGGTTCCGCGACGGTAGAGCGCGGCCAGCACGGGCTCGAGGTGCGGGCTCATCTCGCCCGGCTCCATCCCACACACCTTCGCGTAGCCGCCCAGCAGAAACGGCGTGACGCCGAACTTCGTGCCCCATTTCGTGAAGCCGATGTTCGGCCCTGGAAGCCCCAGCATGAACTCGGTCACGCGCACGCCGAACGCACGCGCCGCCAGATAGTGACCGCCTTCGTGGATGAACACGAGAAAGCCCAAGATGAGCGTGGCGTAGACGATCATGAGAACAATATCCATGAACTCGGTTCCTTTCGGTCGCGAGGAATGCTTCTTTCGTGCTCTCATTATAAAGAGAAGGGCGAGCGGCACGGGCGCTGCGAACCGATGTGCGAAAAAACTACAAGGGCTGCGCGATGCGCGCACGATGCGAGAGCGTTTGCACGATTTGCGGAGGCTCGGCGGGCGTACGGCGCACACGGTCCGCAAGCCCGTCGCGCACGCACGCTGGGACCGCGTTGGATTCGTTGGCAAAGCGCGTGCAATCCGCGTTGGAAACAGGGGCACGCCACGTGGAAAACGCGTTGGAACCGCGTTGGATTCGCACCAGATCCGAGAGGAATTCCCGCTAGACCCACGCCAACAAAACGTAAGATGGCGTCGTTACAATGGAAGAGCGGGCCCGCGCAAACGAAACAACGAACCGGAGGAGCCTTTGGAGAGGATCGCCATGCCAGAAATCTGCACCTTTTACGGCATCAGAATCACAATCAATTGCGAGAAGAACGCTCCGCACCACAAGGCGCACTTCCATGCTTCCTACGGAGGCTTCGAGGCGGTATACTCGACGGAAGGAGAGCTGCTTGCGGGCAAGCTTCCTCCCCGCCAGACGAAACTCGTCATAGCATGGGCAGCGCTGCACAAGCCCGAACTTGACGACAATTGGTACCTTGCAAGCTCGAACGGAACCTGTTTTCGCATTGACCCGCTGATCTGAGGAGGGCGCAATGGAGTGGCATCTCGACAAGAAGATCATCGACTTCGGCTTCGACGACGAAGATACGATCGTCATCGACTGGAACGACGGCAGAAGAAGCGCGTTCGACCCGTATCCCTACATGAAGGGCGCCATGGAGAAGCTGCTGGACGAAGACTACCTGAAATTGGCGTACCTCACCGGTTACGGGCGAGGCATCGCGTGGCCCGGCAACCTGGACTTCGGCGTGCAGCTTCTCTACGAAGCGTCCGTTACCGACAACTCCGAAGCGCCCCTGCCGCCACGAGGCCCGCACATGCGATGGAGCCCCGAAGCGCTCATCGTCCGCCTTAAGTTTGCCGAGGACGGCAAGATCCTGGTCGATTGGAGCGACGGAACCGTCCGCGAGTTCGACGCATGGAACCATGCGAGCGACGACGACATCGAAAAGTTCGTCGATCCGACCTACCTTGCGCAAGCGCGCGTCACACCCGAGCGGGATGCCATCGTCTGGCCCGACGGCGAACGCTTCGATGCCAAAACGCTCTACGAGCGCTCGGCCGTCGTGGGCTTCGAACCCTCGGCGAAGCATCTCGCGCGGGGAGCCCTTCGCTAGCGCACGTTCCTGCGCGCTTCCGCTCGCGCCCAAGCGTCGAGCTCTTCCAGCTGGTCGAGGCTTTCCACGCGTTGGACGCCTTGGCGCTCGTGAGCGTCCATGACGGCCTCGACGCACGCGGCGATCCCCAGGTAGCTGCCCTCTTCAGCGAGGAAGGCGGCGACGGCCACCTCGTTCGCGGCGTTCATCACGCAGGGCAGCGTGCCGCCGCGCTCGCCGGCCGCGCGAGCCAGCGCCAGGCAACGGAACGTGTCGGTGTCGGGAGCGGCGAATTCGAGGGTACCCAGCTTCGTGAAGTCGAGCGGCTCGACCGGCGCGTCCCAGCGCTCAGGGTACGACAGCGCGAACTGGATGGGGATGCGCATGTCGGTGGTGCCCAGATGGGCCTTCACGCTGCCGTCCGAGTACTCCACCATGGAGTGGATGGCGCTCTGCGGCTGCACGACCACGCTGATGCGATCGTAGGACATGGCGAACAGGTGGTGCGCCTCGATGACCTCGAGACCCTTGTTCATCAGCGTGGACGAGTCGATGGATATCTTCGCGCCCATGTTCCACGTGGGGTGCGCGAGCGCCTGAGCGGGCGTGATATCGGCCAGGTCGGCTCGCGTGCGGCCGCGGAACGGTCCGCCCGACGCCGTCACCCACAAGCGCGACACCTCGCGCGGGTCTTCGCCCAGAAGGCACTGGTAGATGGCGCCGTGCTCGGAATCGATGGGCATGAGGCGCCCCGGCTCGGCGGCCATCGGCATGATGAGGTCGCCGCCCACCACGAGCGACTCCTTGTTCGCGAGCGCCAGCACCTTGCCAGCTGCGAGCGTCTCGTAGCTGGCGCGCAGGCCGGCCGCGCCCACCAGCGCGTTCACCACGATGTCGGCCTCGGGCAGGCGCACGAGGTCCACCACGGCGTCGGCACCGAACCCGAGCGACCCTTCGCCGCCCGCGTTGTGACGCGCCACGGCCTCGGCCAGCGACGACGGCGCGTTCGCCGGCTGCTGCGTGCCTCCGTGCGATCCGCTCAGGATGGCGTTTCGCAGCTCGTCGGCAATCGGCTGCTCAGCCAGGCGCTCGTCGCCCACCGCGAGGTGGCGCACGCCGAACTCGCGCGCTTGCGCCAGCAGCTCGCCCGTGCGCGTGCCCACGGCGAGGCCCACCACCTCCAGCTTGTCCGCATGGCGACGCACAACGTCCAGCGTCTGCGTGCCGATGGAGCCCGTGGAGCCCAAGACCACTATGCGTTTCATGCACGCCTCCTAGAAACAGGTCGAACGTAAACCGTCGGTAGGGTTGGCTGCGGCGCCCGAGGCCTGCCGCCGTCAGATCAGCGGAACCGGGAACGGGATGCAGCCGAAACCCAAAAGCAGTATCGCCGAGGTCACCGCCACCAAGAACAGCGAGTCGCAGCGATCCAGCAGGCCGCCGTGGCCCGGCATGATGGTGCCAGAGTCCTTGAAGCCGGAATTGCGCTTGATGCGGCTCTCGGCCAAGTCGCCCAGCACGCCCATCAGCCCGCTGATGAGCCCGAACGCCATCGCTTGCGGGATGGACATCGTCACGCCGGGAATGAGGGTCATCAAGCACCAGAACGCGGCCGATCCCACGAGCCCCGCAATGAACCCCTCCCAGCTCTTCTTCGGCGAGGTGCGCGGCGCCAGCTTGTGCTTGCCGAACTTGCTTCCCACCAGATAGGCGAACGAATCGTTCGCCCATACGCTGAGGAAGATGCCCAGCGCCAGCACGCCGCCCCATGGCTGGGGTAGCGCCGTGCGGACGACCACGAGCCCCGACAGCAGCATGCCGCAGTACGCAGCTCCGAAGAAGCTCACGCCCACGTCGGGCACGCGCGCCCGCATCCAGAACACGTACCACACGATCAGCGCCAACAGCAACGCGAGGCTCACGTACAGCGCACCGTTCAGCCCCAGCAGAAACACGCTGAGCGGGTACAGCATGGCCGCGATGATGCCGAGCATCTCGTTGGGCAGCTTCGCGTCCGAACGCAGCATATAGTAGAACTCGCCCGCCGTGATGCCCGCCGTAGCCACCAGGAACGCCACGGTGGTCCAGTCGCTGACGAGGATGCACAAAACCGACAGCGCCACATACACGAATCCCGTGCGGAAACGCACTTGCAAGTCGGTGGCGTTCTTCAGCTTCTCGGGCGTCTTCTCATAGGCGAAATCCTTGATGCGCCCCGTGCGCGAGCGGTCATCTTCCGCCTCGGCCTTTTCGTCGGGCCGCGGCGCCACCTATTTCACCGCCCCGAACCGGCGATCGCGCGACTGGAACTCCAGCAGCGCGCGCAAGAACTCGTAACGGTCGAAGTCCGGCCACAGCGTCTCGGTGCACACGAACTCGGAATAGGCAATCTGCCACAGCAGGAAGTTCGACACGCGCATCTCGCCGCTGGTTCGGATGAGCAGGTCGGGGTCGGGGATGTCCGCGGTGTACAGATGGCGAGACAGCGTCGCCTCGCTTAAAGGCTCGGGTTCGCGGCCCTCGCGCAACGCGGCATGCGCGCCGTCCATGTAGGACCGCATAGCGTCGAGCAGCTCCACGCGGCCGCCGTAGTTCACGGCCACGACCAGCGTCATCCCGTCGTTGTCCTTCGTCTTCTCCCACGCCTTCGCGAAGGCGTCGCGCGTCTTCTTGGGCAGCTCGTCGGTGCGCCCGATGGTCATCACGCGCACGTGCTCTTCGTGCAGGCCGTCCACCTCGGCCAGCATCGTGGTGGCGAACAGGTTCATGAGGCCGATGACCTCGTCCTGCGGGCGCTTCCAGTTCTCGGACGAGAACGAGTAGATGGTCAGGTAGCGCACGCCCACGTCGGACGCGCAGCGGATGGTTTCGCGCACCGCCTCGATACCGGCCTTATGGCCGAACAGGCGGTTCTTCCCCCGCTCTTTCGCCCAGCGGCCGTTGCCGTCCATGATGACGGCCACATGCTGCGGCACCGCCGCAGCATCGAGCTGCGACGGATCGAGATCCGCCGGGGGGTTGGGGAATATGTAGTCAAGCGACTTATTCAAGGCTACCTCACAAAAGACGAGAAGCCGACGGCCTCATGGCCGCCGGCTTCGGAGATTTAATTCGGCTTCGCCGAATTAAATCTCCATGACCTCGGCTTCCTTCTTCTTGAACGCCTCGTCGACTTCGGCGATGTACTTGTCGGTGAGCTTCTGCACCTCCGCCTGGCCGCGGCGCTCGTCGTCCTCGGGAAGGCTGTCTTCCTTGACGGCGCGCTCGATGGCGCTGTTGGCATCGCGGCGGGCGTTGCGCACGGCTACGCGGGCTTCCTCTGCGTAGCCCTTGCACTGCTTCACCAGCTCGCGGCGGCGCTCCTCGGTGAGCGCGGGGAACGGCAGGCGGATGACCGAGCCGTCGTTCGACGGCGTCACGCCCAGGTCGCTCTGGAGGATGGCATGCTCGATGGCGCCCAGCACGCCTTTGTCCCACGGCTCGATGACCAGCATGTGCGCGTCGGGCGTCTTGACGCCCGCCATCTGGTTCACCGGGGTGGGCACGCCGTAGTAGTCCACCCTGATGCGATCGAGCACCATGGCGTTCGCGCGCCCGGTGCGAACGGAGGCGAATGCGTCGCCCAGCGAGCCCAGCGCCTTCTCCATGCGCTCTTCGGCCTGCATCATAATATCGTCGATCATCCCGGTTCCTTTCACCCTGCGTTTCGCAACGCGTCCGCCGCCGACGGAGGCGGGTGCGCGCGTTTTCGTTATTCTACTGCGATTCTACCGTGGTTCCCACGTCTTCGCCCTTCAAAGCGCGCGAAATGTTGCCTTTAACGGTAAGGTCGAACACGATCATGGGAACGTCGTTGTCCATGCACAGCGACGTAGCCGTGGAATCCATGACGTTGAGCCCCTTGGAGAGCACCTCCATGTAGCTAACGCGGTCGTAGCGCTTGGCATCGGGGTTCTTCTTGGGGTCGCTGTCGTACACGCCGTCCACCTTCGTGGCCTTCATCAGCACGTCCACGTCCAGCTCGCAGGCGCGCAGCGCCGCGGTGGTGTCGGTGGTGAAGTACGGGTTGCCCGTGCCGGCGGCCAAGATGACCACGCGACCCTTCTCCATGTGGCGGATGGCGCGTCGGCGGATATAGGGCTCGGACACTTCCTGCATGTTGATGGCGCTCTGCACGCGCGAGAAGATGCCGTGGCGCTCGAAGGCATCCTGCAAGGCCAACGCGTTCATCACCGTGGCCAGCATGCCGATGTAGTCGGCCTGCGCGCGATCCATGCCCTCGGCCGAACCGGCCAAGCCGCGGAAGATGTTGCCGCCGCCCACGACCACGGCCATCTGCACGCCGGCGCGCACGATTTCGGCGATCTGATCGGCAAGGTCGTCCACCACCTTCGGATCGATGCCGTAGCCGACGTCGCCCGCCAGCGCCTCGCCGGACAACTTGAGCAGCACGCGATCGTAGCGGTATCCTTCAGACATAAGCCTTATCCTCTCGGTGGTCGTTCATATAGGTTGCTCTAACCGTTCATCTTACCCGAAAATGAAAACGACCGCGCCCTGCTCGCACGCGTTTTCCGGCATTTCACGCAAAGGACAGACGGAATGCGGGGCGCACCGGAAGCTCTAGAAGGCGGCGGACAGCGCGTTCGCTAGCGCCGCGCGCGGGCGATGGCGGCCGTGAACGACCGGCCGCGCAGCTCTTCGGCGGCGTCGGAGCCGTCGGGTTCGACGGGGCGCTCGCGCTCGAAAGAGCACGAGGAGAAGCCAGCGCGATCCACGGCGATGCGGGCGAATTCGGCTTGAGAGCGAGCGGCGCCGAACACGTTGCCCGCGCACGCAAACGCCTGCATGACGGCGGTCGGAAGCGGCTCGTCCGCGAACACGCCCGCATGGTAGAGGAAGCCGTCCGGCGCAAGGGCGCGCGCCGCCTCGCGCAGCGCCCCTTCGAGATCCCATGCCAGATTCAGCACGCTGTTCACGATCACGACGTCGAACGACGCGTCCTCCACGCCCGCCGCGCGCAGGTCCTCGAAGCACCCGCGCGCGAACGCAAGCCGCTCGGCCCACGCGGCGCCCTCCGCGCACGCGGCCGCGGCCGTCGCCTCCGCGCGGGCCACGCAAGCGGCGGAAGGGTCGACGCCCAGCACGAACCCGTCCGGCCCCACCCGATCGGCCAGCTTGCACGCGCCCTTGCCGTTGCGGCATCCCAGGTCCAGCACGCGCATGCCGCGCAGATCCTCGGGCAGGAGCATCTCGCACCTGCCGCTGTACCCGTCGCGCGGCATCTCCGCGTAGTGGGCCTCCGCATGCCGAAGCTCGAGTTCGTCCATGTTCGCTCCTTCCCTTCCGACCGGCGCCCCGCGCGCACGGCCTCGGCGCGCGGCGACGGCCTGCGGCCGGCGGCCTTTTGCGGGAAGGCGGTCGACGCTATCCCGATCTAGCGCAATTCTAACGCGGATCCAACGCGGATCTTACGCAAATTTGGCGCGGAACCAACGCAGATCCAACGCGTTTTCCATGCGGTTTCCACGTCTCGTTACGCCTGGTAAACAGCATCGTCTCCCGGTCGATGAGGCTGAATCCCCCATGTTATTTTTCACCTCATGGATATCTATCTGAGTCATAGTTCGTCGCTGGCGTTCTGGTCGTCTTTCGAGATCAGCTCGGGTGCGCTCGCACGCTGTCGGGACTCCAGAAGCTCCTCCTGGCGAAAAGACGAACCGCTGCCCTAGAATGCAAGGTCACCGAACTCATGATCCGCGAGCTTGCCGGAATGCCGGAGCTCGAGGGCATCGCGCTCCCCCTGCACGTCATCGTGCCGAGCCAAGCGGCGCGCAGCAGATGCGACAAGGCCGTATGCCACGTGAGCTCCGCAATGTTTCCCAGAGGATCGTTCGTGCGCATCGCCCGCAACGTGCTTGCAAGCTCGCCCGAGCTCTGCTTCGTGCAAATGGCTTCGGAGCTGTCGCTTCCCGCGCTGATCAGGCTTGGATTCGAGTTGTGCGGCACATACGGAGTGACAACGGTTGGAAAAGCGGACTTCCGGTTCGAGCGCCCCTTCACCACTCCCGCCCGCCTCGCGCGCTTCCTGGACAAAGCCGCGAACATGCCGGGAACCGTCAAAGCCCGAAAAGCCCTCAAGCACCTCGTCGCAGGCTCCGCCTCCCCGATGGAAACGACCTTGGCCATGCTGCTCTGCCTCCCGCTCCGCATGGGCGGGTACGCACTTCCCCAACCGCGCATGAACCACGCCGTGAACCCTCGAGGGCGATCGAGGCTCGCAGTCGATGACAAATGCTACTATTGTGATTTGATCTGGCCGAACGCGAACATCGCGCTTGAATACGACGGCCGCGAGCACCATGGAACCGTCAACAAGATGGCCGACGACGCGACACGGCGCAACAACCTGCTCGACCGCGGCGTCTCCGTCTTGACCGTCACAACGAGAACGGTCCGAAACCTCATCGAGCTGGACCATTTCGCACGCACCCTGTCGAGGCAGCTCGGGTTCCGTCCGCGATGCGACCAGCAGGCGTGGCGCGCCAAGCAGCACGAACTGCACGGCGAACTGCTGGGCGCCTCTTTCATGACGGTTGCCATATGAGGGGAAAATCCCCGTCTGATGGTAAAAACGAAACGGTTGGGCAATCTCGAACCCTAGGAAAAGCGCGCCCGAGAGCGACGCGTGAAAGCAAACGGAGCATAACCCCAGGTGGCGGAAAAATCGATCGGCGAAGACGGTCCGGCCGAATTACCAAACCGATCGATTTCTACCGCACAGGGCGAAAAAGTGCGACACGCGCGCAAGAGCGCCGCTAAGAGACGGGAAAGACGAGGGCGACAGGACGCGCAGAAGCGCGGAGGCAGCGCGGAGGCGGGGGAGGCGCTGCGGGGAAAAGATGACAGGGACGAAAGATGCCGCAGGGACGCGCAGAAGCGCGGAGGCGAGTGCGCGCGAAGGGCCGCATCTTGCTCGATGCGGCCCTTCGGCTAGGAGAGGGGATGGTGCGTGTCGCGCAGGCTAGGCAGCGTCCTGCTGGGAGCTGCCGGAGCCGCCGCCGAACAGGCGCTCGAGCATAGACTCCTGCGCGCTGTTCTGCTTGGTGGGCGCGCTCTGGGAGCTTTCGTCGGAGCCGAGCGTGACCTCGACCTGCTTGGACTCGCCGTTACGGTTCACGTCGAGCGTCACCTTGTCGCCCGGGTTCTTGGAGCGCACGTCCAGCATGAGGTCGCTGGCGGATGCGACGTCCTTGCCGTCGAACTTCGTGACGATGTCGCCCTCCTGCAAGCCGGCTTCGGCCGCGCCGGAGCCTTCGCTGACGGCCGCCACGTAGGCGCCTTCGTCAACGGACAGGCCGTAGCGCTTGGCGTTCTGCGCGTTCACGGTGGAGAGGGACACGCCGAGCTGCGCATGGGTCGGGGTCTTGCCGTCGATGATCTGCTGGGCGAGGTTCACCGCGTAGTTCACCGGGATGGCGAAGCCGACGCCGGAGTAGTTGCCGGAGTACGACGTGATCAGCGTGTTGATGCCGATGAGCTTGCCGTCCGCGTCGACGAGCGCGCCGCCGGAGTTACCGGGGTTGATAGCGGCGTCAGTCTGGATCATATTCGGGTAGATGGTGGATTCGCCCGTGCTGTTGCCGTACTGGTCGGTGGAGGCGTTCACGATCTGAGAACGGCTCGTAGCCGACACGATACCGGTGGCAACGGACTGCTCGAGGCCGAACGGGCTGCCGATGGTCATGACCCACTCGCCGATGACGAGCTTGTCGGAGTCGCCGATCTCGATGGGCGTAAGGCCGCTGGCATCCTTGGCCTTGATGACCGCGACGTCGGAGCTGGGATCGCTGCCCACGACCTCGGCGTCGTAGGTCTCGCCCGCAATGGTGACCTTGTACGCGCTGCCGCCTTCTACGACGTGGTTGTTCGTGATGATGTAGCCGTCGGCGGTGAGCACGACGCCGCTTCCCAGCGAGGACTTCGTCAGCGTGCCGGCTTCAGATCCGTTGCCGGCCCCAAAACCGTACATGCCGCCCGCATTGGACTGGTTCGTGTACACATCGATGGCGGCCACGGAGGGAAGCGCCTTCTGCGCGACGGCCTCTGCCAGCGTCTGGTCGGACTCGGCGTCGGTAGCGTTGATGCTGCCGGAGTTTTGCGAACCCAGCTGCGTCGCAGACGAAGAGGATCCGGAATCGTTACCGCCCGCAGTGGCTTGCCAGATGCCGAAGCCGCCCAAACCGATGGCGCAGGCGACGGCGGCACCGCAGAAGGCGAGCAGGAACGTGCGTCCGCCGTGCGACTTCTTCTCGACGGTCACTCCTCCTGCCGGATGCTGCGGGTGCTGAGGCTGCTGATAGTACTGCTGTTGCTGCTGATAATAAGGCTGCTGCCCCATGGGGGCGGCATGCTGGGCATGCTCGTCGCCCTGCGTCGGCGGCACGGGGCCGTTGCCGGGGGTGCTGCCATGCGTATCGGTCATGTGCTTCACGCTCCTTCGATTCGTGCTGGTCTATGATCGCCAAGCTTTTCATTTTTGAATGCCGTCACCTTAGCACGCTCCTTCCCAGATCAGAGACGCTTGCGAGCAAATGTCACCTTTGCGTCATGGAATTACACCATTTGGTGTACGGAACGCAACCGAGTTGTACACCCGCAGGCGCACGCGAGCGACGCATGCCGCCCGAACAGCCGATTTTCCGAAGAACTTTGCTACGCGAAGCGGGCAGCGCATGTAAGATACGAACGAACAACGATGCCGTCGGAGGAGATCGCATGGCTGAATCGCCGCGACCGCGCCGCAGCGCGGGAACATGGTTCCAATCCCTGTACGTCCGCGTGCTGTTGCGGTTGCTGCCGCATCTGATCAACGTCTTCAAGCACGTGTCGCCCAAGATCCGCGCGGAGGTTGATTACCTCGAGCCGGGCTACACGTTCATGTTATCCGTGAACGGGACGGATCTGGCGTGCGCATGCCGCCGCACCGCATCCGGCTCGTTCAAGCGCGTTCCTCCCGCCGCCATCGCCTCGGACGTGGAGCCCGGCAGCGGCCTGGCCAGCGCCGACGCGCAGGCCTTCACCGTCGACTACGTCATCGCGTTCCGGTCGCTGGCCTATGCGTTCGCCTGCTTCACCGGCGGCATGACGCTGAAGGCGGCGCTCGCGCAGCGTGCGTTCTCCACGCGCGGGCCCAACAACACGGGCGTGGCCCTCACCTATATGTTCACGGCGCTGCTGAAGCTGTTCTTCGGTTGGCGCGCCGCGTACCGCACGCCGAAGCCGCTCGCACCGTCCGCCCCGCGCGCCTAGCGCTATCCGACCTGCAAGGAGAAGCCCATGCAAGGATTCGAGTTTTCCTGCCCCACCAAGATCGTCTGCGGCGCGCACGCGCTGGACAAGCTGCCCGACGAGGTGGCCGACCGCGGCATGAAGCACCCGCTGGTGATGACCGACGCGGGCCTCGTGAAGCTGGGCGTGGCCGCGAAGCTGACCGGCGTGTTGGATGCCGCCGACGTGCCCTACGAGGTGTTCGACCAGGTGCCTCCCGACTCGTCGATGGACGTGGTGAACGAGGTGGCGCGCCTGTACGCCGACCGCGGTTGCGACGGGTTCGTGGCCATCGGCGGCGGCTCGGTCATCGATACGACGAAGGGCGCGGCCGCGTCGCTGGCCTGCGAGGGCGTGGACTTCGCCACGCTGCAAGGCTCGGAGATTCTGAAGGCCGACCTGCCGCCGTTCATCGCCGTGCCCACGACGGCCGGCACCGGCAGCGAGGTGACGCTGGTCGCCGTGGTGGCCGACACGCACAAGCATGCGAAGCTGTCGTTCACCTCGTACAAGCTGGTGCCGCACGTGGCCATCCTCGACCCCGCGCTCACCTCGTCGCTGCCGCCGAAGCTGACGGCCACCACCGGCATGGACGCGCTCACCCACGCCGTCGAGGCGCACACGTCCATCCAGAAGAACCCCGTGTCCGACGCGTTCGCCGCGAAGGCGGTCGAGCTGATCGCGGCGAACCTGCCCACGGCCTGCCGCAACGGCGCCGACACCGAAGCGCGCACCAGCCTGGCGCTGGCTTCGCTTATGGCGGGCGCGGCGTTCTCGAACGCCATGGTGGGCATCGTGCACGCCATCGGCCACTCGCTGGGCGGCCTCTGCCGCATCCCGCACGGCCAGGCCATGATGATGCTGCTCCCCCACTGCGTGCGGTTCAACCTGGATCGAGGCATCCACGCCGGACTCTACGGCCAGCTGCTGGACGTCCTCGCGCCCGCTCGCGCCGCGGCCTTGGGCGCCGGCGCGGCGCCGGAAGCGCTCGATCGCGCGTTCCTCGACGAGCTGACCGCCTTGAACGACCTGTTCCACCGCGAGTACGGCGTGCCGCTCACGCTGTCCGAGCTGGGCGTGTCGCGCGACGACCTGCCCGCCGTGGCCAAGCAGGCGCGCTACGACGGCGCCGCGCTGTACAACGAGACCGAGATCACGCTGGAGGACGCGATGGCCGTCCTTGAAGCCGCCTACTAAAGCAAGCGAAGGAGCCCGCATGACCGCCACCCCCTCCTACGAGAGCATCGCCGACGTCGAGGCCGCCGCGCAGAAGATGCGCGACTTCTTCCTGACCGGCGCCACGCTGGACGTCGACTACCGCCGCCAGGCGCTCGCGAAACTGAAGGCGTACCTCAAGGCGAATGAAGAGCGCATCCTGTCCGCGCTGACCGCCGACCTCGGCAAAGCCCCTTTCGAAGGCTACGCCACCGAGCTGGGCCTCGTCTACGACGAGATCAACACCTGCCTCAAGCACCTGAACAGCTGGTCGAAGCCGCGCCGCGTGCCCACCCCCATCGTGCACTTCCATTCCACGTCGAAGGTGCACCCCAGCCCCTTGGGCGTGGTGCTGGTGCTGAGCCCCTGGAACTACCCCGTGCAGCTGGCGCTCGTGCCCATGGTGGACGCCATCGCGGCCGGCAACTGCGTGGCGCTCAAGCCCTCGCGCACGTCGAAGCACACGAGCGAGCTCTTGCTCGATATCCTGTCAAACGTGTTCCCGCCCGAGTTCGTCTGCGGCTTCCCCGGCTCCGGCGCGATGAACGACTGGCTGCTGGAGGTGCGCTGGGACCAGATATTCTTCACCGGCAGCCCGAACGTGGGCCATGCCATCATGGAGGCGGCGGCGAAGCACCTCACGCCCGTGGTGCTGGAGCTGGGCGGCAAGAGTCCCTGCATCGTGGACGAAACGGCGAACGTGAAGCGCGCAGCGCAGCGCGTGGCCTGGGGCAAGGGCATCAACTGCGGGCAGACGTGCGTCGCGCCCGACTACTTTCTCGTGCACGAGCGCGTGGCGGACGACTTCGTGCGGCAGCTGGACGCGTGCTTCCACCAGTATTACGGCGAGGACATCCTCGCGTGCGACGAATGGCCGCACATGATCAGCCAACGCCACTTCGAACGCGTGATGGGGCTGATCGAACATCGCAACCCGGATGCCACGGTGGCGTTCGGCGGGCGCGGCGACGCAGGCACGCTGCGCATCGAGCCCACGTGCCTGCGCGGCGTGACGCTGGACGACCCCGTCATGAACGAGGAGATATTCGGACCGGTGCTGCCGGTCATCACGTACAAGACGCTGGACGAGGCGTTCGCCATCGTGCGCACGTTCGAGAAACCCCTGGCCACGTACGTGTTCAGCGACGACAAAGCCGTGCAGCAGCGTGTGATCCGCGAGCTGCCGTTCGGAGGCGCCACCGTCAACGACGTGGTCATCCACCTGGCGAACAACCACATGGGCTTCGGCGGCGTGGGCAACTCCGGCATGGGCGCCTACCACGGCAAGGTGGGCTTCGACGCGTTCACCCACTACAAATCCACCCTGAAGAAGGGCACGTGGCTGGAACTCCCCGTGCGCAACCCCCCGTTCGGCGACAAGATCAAGCTCCTGCGCATGCTGATGCGGTAAGCGCGGCACGCGCGAGGCGGGGCGCATGCGCGAGGCGGGGCGCACGCGCGAGGCGGGTCGCGCCCCGCCCCACACGCAGGAGGTCGCCGTAAAATGCGGAGGTTTTGCGGCGGGCGAAACAATTCGGCGACGAAGAGCGTCTTATCATCGAAGAGGAAACGACCCGGCAACAGGTCGGCGGCATTGCGCTGGCAACCAACCGCCCCATCCATAGCTTCGCGCGTCACCGAACGGGAAGCGAACGAGCCACCCCGATGCCATGCCGAACGCCGTCGGTCTGCCGCGGACGCCGAACCGAGAGGAAAGCACATGCCCGTCCCCCCCCCGCCCTCGCACCGTGAGCGCCCGCTCGCTCGCCGCGGCTGAGGAGAAGCCGCCTCCCTGCTGCCGCTCGCCCGAGCAGCACGCTCACCCCCTCTTCAGGCGGCGCAGCCGATGGGCTGTTGCGCTCCTGTGCCTTCTTGCAGCGGTGACGCTGACCGCGGGCGGGGCGGCGCTCTCGTTCTCGCCCTCGCCTTCGGCGCTGGCCGCCACCTACGCGCAAGCGCGAGCCACCCAGGACGTGGCCACCTTGCAGACGACCGCTTCCCAACCGTACCGCTCCATCGCCCTCGACGTCCCCGCCTTGCAGCAAAACCCCGAGCTTCCCACCGGCTGCGAGTCGATCGCGCTGACCAACGCGCTGCTTGCACTCGGATTCGACCTGGAAAAGACCGAGATCGCCGACAATTGGCTTCCCACGAGCGACGACGATTTCGTGACGGCGTTCATGGGCGACCCGCATGCGCCCGATGGCCACAGCTGCATGGCCCCGGCCATCGTCGAGACGGCCAACGCCTACCTTGCGGCCCAGGGATCGGCATTGATAGCCGCAGACCTCACCGGTGCCCCGTTCGACAGGCTCCTCGAAGAGGTGGCGACCGGACGCCCCGTCATCGTCTGGTGCACGATTGGGCTCGCCGATCCGGGCAATCCCTATCAGGTCGAGCGCACAGACGGCCGGACGTACCGGCTGCATGCGAACAGCCATTGCGTCGTGCTCAGCGGATACGACTTGGATGACGGAACGGTGCTCGTCAGCGACTCGCTCGTCGGCCAGACGAGTTGCGACATGCGACTGCTTGCCAAGCGCTACTACGAGTTAGGTGCCCAGGCGGTGGTCATCTCGTGAGGCTGCGCGCACGGCCTTCCGCGGGCTACGCCTCTCCTCGCGGCGCTCACGGCGCCGCGCGCCCGCAGCCCCGCCGCGCATGGGGTGCCCTGTGCGGCGGGGCTGCGGGCGACACCGCGCCTCGTGCGCGAGCCCCACGCGAACCCATCCGCGCGCAACCCCGCCTCGCACCCCCGCGTTTCCCTACCCCTCCGTGCGCGCGGCGCGCAGACGAGCGATCTCGCCGGCGTAGCCCGACAGGTCGTCCTGCGGCGTTTCCAGATAGAACGGCAGGTCGCGCAACCGAGGATGGCTCGTCACCGCCGCCAGCGCGTCGAAGCCGATGCAGCCCTCCCCCAGCCGCGCGTGGCGGTCCTTGCGCGCGCCGCAGGGGTTCATGCTGTCGTTGAGGTGGATGGCGCGCAGCCGGTCCAGCCCGATCACGCGGTCGAACTCCGCCAGTACGCCGTTAAGGTCGCCCGCAATGTCGTAGCCCGCGTCCCATACGTGGCACGTGTCCAAGCACACGCCCACCCGCTCGGCGGCATCCAACCGCTCGATGATGGCGGCCAGCTCCTCGAAGCGCCCGCCGATCTCCGAGCCCTTCCCCGCCATCGTCTCCAGAAGCAGCGTGGTGGTCTGATCGGGGCGCAGCACCTCGTTCAGCGCGGCGGCCACCTTCTCGATACCCGCCTCCACGCCCTGCCCCACGTGGGAGCCGGGATGCATGTTGTACAACTGGTGCGGCGTCTCCTCCATGCGCGCAAGGTCCTCCACCAGCACCTGCAGGGCGAATTCGCAGGTGCGCGCTTTGTCGGACGCGGGATTCAGCGTGTAGGGCGCATGCGCGAGGATGCGCGAGATGCCGTGCTCGGCCGCGAACGCGTGAAACGCCGCCACGTCGGCCGGGTCGATGGCCTTCGCGCGCCCGCCGCGCGGGTTGCGCGTGAAGAACTGGAACGTGTTCGCGCCGATGGAGGCCGCATCTTTCGCCATGCGCAGATAGCCCTTCGCGCTTGAGAGATGGCATCCTATGGTGAACGCGCCCACCCCCGCACACCTCCCTTTCCCTGAATTCTTCACCATAGCAAAGCCCAACCTTCAATCTCTCGCTTCGAAATCCAGAGGATCCAGGCGACACGCTCCCCGCCTATTGCCTCCCGTACACCTCGTCATGCGATCCCGTACGGTAAAGGTACAACTCGCCGCCGTCGATCTCGTAGAGCACGACCCAAGTATCCCTAGGCGGATTCTTGACGTTGGGGACGTGGATCGCGCGCATCCCCGCAAGATCGCCGGACAGTGCATGGTCGCGGTACTTCGGGGCAAGGGGCACCGTATCGCTGGCCGCAAGGTCGGCCAGCGCGGCTTTGAAAGTCTCGATATCCCAATGCCTCTTCTGACATGCCTTCACATCGCGTTCGAAGCGCTTCGTTTTGCTGAGGAGGTACATGGGGCTATATCCCCAGCGCCTCGAAGAGGTCTTCCGCAGTGGCAAATCGCTCGTGGCCGGAATCCGCCTTCATCCCCTTGACCTCGTCGATGGCCTCGCGCGTCTCCTTCGGCAACGCGTCTCCAGCCCCTTCGGCCAAAGGACGAATCTCCACCCAAGGCTTGTTGTTCTTGAACACCGTCACGGGTATCCCGGTGCGGTTGACGTTCGCGGTGATGCGGCTGAAATTGGTCTTCGCATCCGCCATCCCAACAGTGAAAGTCGTTGCCATGTCAACCTCCTTTTCAGCCTTAAAAATAGGGCTATTATAGAGGCCAGCGACGGAAACGGCAAGTCGCCCGCAAACCCCAAACACGCCAAACGGGGATCGGGAACTTTTAGATCTGGGGAAAGGCATCCGCAGGATGCCGCAAATCAAGAAGCTGACCTGCCGGTAAGAGGTTTTATAGCAAACTATAGCAATTTATAGCAAATTATAGCAACGCGCCGCCCAACCATCTGCCGACGCAAGGAGGAATGGAAGAGGGAGCGAGCAAGAAGCGGCGCGAGGACGACCGCGAAACCGACGGCAGACAAAAGACGACGCATTGGAGAGGGTTCAGCAGCCGACAGGTAGGCACCGACCGCTGCCCATCGAATCGCGGCTGCGGGTAGAACGCGCTTCTGCTACCGTGAACCCATCGAGCCCGAACCGTCGAAAGCGAGCCCCATGATACGCGAAGCTGTGCCGTCCGACCTCGAAGCCGTCGCGTCCCTCGCCGCGCGCCTGTGGCCCGCGCACGCCCCCGAGGATCTGAAGCCCGAGATCGCCGAACTGATCGCCGCCCGCGACGCGGCCATCTTCCTGCTATTCGACGACGACGGATCGCCGACCGGGTTCGCCCAATGCCAGCTGCGCCGCGACTACGTGGAGGGCACGGGCACAAGCCCCGTCGGATACCTCGAGGGCATCTACGTCGACGAGGCGCAGCGCCGACGCGGATGCGGGCGCGCGCTGCTGGCCGCATGCGAGAGGTGGGCGGCGGGATGCGGCTGCACCGAGTTCGCAAGCGACTGCGAACTTGACAACGACAAAAGCCTGGCCTTCCACCTGAGCGCCGGCTTCTCCGAGGCGAACCGCATCATCTGCTTCGCCAAGCGGCTCGCGCGCCCCTAGCCCAGCACCCCCAGCGCCACGGCGGCTACCACTAGTAATGCGCTTGCCAGCAAGGCGGCGGCGTCGCGCGGCGTGAGCGGATACTCCTTGTAGCCGCTGGCCGAGGTGCGCAGGTTGAAGCCGCGCACCTCGGCGGCGATGGCGGCGCTGTTCGTCTTGCGCACCGACGACACCAGAAGCGGCACGCACAACGGCACCATGAGCCGCGCCTTCTTCACCACGCCGCCCGTGTCGAACTGCACGCCGCGCGCCGTCTGGGCCTCCATGATGCCCTTCATGTCGTTCATGAACACAGGGATGAAGCGCACGGTGGACGTGAATGCGAACGCGTAGCGGTACGGCACATGCAGCACCTTCACCGCAGCGTTCGTGAGGTCGTTGAGCTTCGTCACGTAGAACACCAAAAACAGCGGGATGGCCGCCGCCACGAGGCGCACGACGGTGGTGAGCGCCGCCAGCAGGCTGCCCGTGCCGATATAGCCCCACGGCAGCGGCACGAGCTGCGTGCCCGCAGGCGTGGTGAGCAGCTGCACCACCGCCAAGATCAGCGAGAACGCCAGCACGGCCCGCGCCAGCCCGAGCGTTTGGCGCACCATGCCGCACGACGCCGCCAGCGCAAACCCCGCCGCCAGCAGCACCGCCAAGAACACGAGGCCGCCCGAGCAGAAGCACGCGACGGCGAACAGGGCCGCCGCGCCCAGCTTGGCGACCGGGTTCAGGCGATGCAGCAGGCTGTCGCCGGGAACATATTCGAGAAACGCGCTCATGAAAGCCTCCCTTTTTCCGCTCACGCGACGTGCGCGGGTCGCCCGTCACACGAACCTGCGGCCGCGGTCCCGACCGCACCCTCGACCTCGCCCGCCTCCGCGACACCGGCCACGCCCTCGGGCGCATTCGCAATCCCGTCCGAAACCGCACCTTCAACCCCGTCCGCGACCGAGGCCCCGACTTCACCTGCGGCCATGGCCCCGTCCGCATCCTCGCCCGCGGTCGCAATCTCGCCCACGACCGCCACCGCGGCGCCAGCCCCGCCCGCGTCTCCGGCCACATCCCCGGCCACACCCCCAGCCGCACCCGCGTCCGAACTCCCAACAACCGCCGCGACGGCCGCCGCCATCTCGTCCACCGTGTTCGCCCGCGCCACGGCCGTCCCCGCCAGCCGGGGGCTTTCCGCCGCCAGCGTAAGCGAGATGTCCACGATCTGCGGCGGCACGAGCGAGGCGCGCTCAAGCACGGCGCGGTCGCGCAGCACCTCGAACACGGGGCCGTCGGCCGCCACCTTCCCGTCGCTCATCACGATGCAGCGCTTCGCGTAGTCGGCCACCACCTCCATGTCGTGGCACACCATGACGACGGTGGCGCCGCGCTTATGGATGCCGCGGACGATGCCCATCACCTTCTCGCACTCGCGGAAATCCAGCCCCGTGGTGGGCTCGTCCAGCACCAGCACGGGCGGTTCCAGCACCGCCACGGAGGCCAGCGCCAGAAGCTGGCGCGCGCCGCGGTTCAGAAGAAACGGGTCGTCGTCGGGCGCGAAGCCGAACTCCCCGATGATCGCGTCCACGCGCGCCTCGGCGTTCGCGTCCGCGATCCCGAGCGCCTTGAAGCCGAACAGCAGCTCCTCGCGCACGGTGGGGCAGCAGATCTGCCGGTCGGGGTTCTGGAAGAGGAAGCCCACGCGCCGCGCCAGCTCGCTCGTCTTGAGTGCGGTCGTGGGCGCGCCGTCGATGACAACCTCCCCCGCATCGGGCTTCAACAGGCCGTTCATCAGGCGCATCGCCGTGGACTTGCCCGCGCCGTTCGTTCCCACGAACGCGACGAACTCCCCGTCGCCGATGGTGAAGCTCACGCCCTTCAGGATGGGCAGCGAACGCTCGTAGGAGGCACGCACGTCCCTGAACTCGATCATGCCGCTGCCTCCTTCACCACATCGCACGCCTCGCGCACCGTGCGCGCCGTGCGCCCGCCGCACACGCCCGCCGCGCGCAGTCGGTTCACGAGCGCGGTGGCGCGCGGGCAGCTCACGCCGATGCGCGCCAGCTCCCCGTCGTGCGCCAGCACCGCCGCCGGAGCGTCAGCGAAGCGGATACGCCCCTCCTCCATGATGACGAGCGTGTCGGCGTAGCGCGCCAGCAGCGCGATCTTCTGCTCCACCACCACGACGGCGGTGCCGTGCTGCCGGGCGTAGCGCGCCAGCAGGTCGAACACGTTCTGCGAGCTGGCGGGATCCAGCTCGGCGGTGGGCTCGTCCAGCACGAGCGCCTGAGGCCGCAGCGCCAAGACCGACGCGATGGCCACCTTCTGCTTCTGCCCGCCCGACAGCGACGCGATGGCGCGCTCCCGCAGGTCCGCTATGCCCATGTCGGCCAGCGCCCGGGTCAGGCGGCTTTCGATCTCGCCGCGCGGCACGGCGAAGTTCTCCAGCCCGTAGAGCACCTCGTCTTCCACCACCGACGTCACGAACTGGCTCTCCACGTCCTGGCACACGCTGCCCACCACGCGCGACACGTCGGTGAGCGCCGCTTCGCACGTGTCCATCCCGTCCACCTCCACGCTGCCGTAGAAGTCGCCCGGATAGCAGTGCGGCACGATGCCGTTCAGCGCGTAGGTGAGCGTCGACTTGCCCGACCCGGCCGCCCCGGTGACGCCCACGAACTCCCCGCGCCCGATGGAGAGGTTCGCCCCGCTCACCGCCGGGGCCGCCCCTTCCCGGTAGCGGAACGAGAAATCGGTGATCCGTATCATGAAAGCTCCTCTCGAAAACTGCTGGCAACATCAGCAAGAGCGCCGTCTTTCGGTGGGGCGCTGGCACCGGCACCCCGTCCGCACCCTCGGCAGGACCCGCGTGCCGTATGGTGCCGGCGAGGGGTGTCTGCAACCTCAGCGGGATCTGCGTGCCGCACGACGTCGGCACTCCGTCTGCGTCCGCGCCCCCGGCAGAACCCGCAGCCGACACCTCGCCCTCGCTTGCACCCTCGGTGGAATCTGCGTGCCGCACGACGTCGGCGAGGGCGCCCGTCGCTCGGCGAAACGGCACGGCTCCGCTAGCGCTTCAGCACCTTCTTTAGCGGCATCGCCAGCACCTGCACCAGAACGGCGTTGAAGGTGGCGGTGCCCAGCACGATGGCGGCGTAGGCGGCAAGCGCCACCATGAGGTCGCCGCCGGTGGACATCACGTTGATGTACACGGACAAAAACGCGAACACGCCACCGGAGATGAGCGTGGAGACAAACGTGTTCACGAGCGGATTGAGGTCGAGCTTGCCGCCGATGCGCATCGGCACTTTGATGAGCAGGCCGCACACCAGCGCGCCTAGAAGCTCGGAGGGAATGTTCAGAAGCGGCGTGGCGTTGAGCATCGGCACCTGGCACACGAGGCCGGCCAGAAGCCCGATGACAAGCGATTGCGCCACCGTGGGCCGCACGATGATGATGGCGAGGCAGTACATCGCGATGATGAAGTTAGGCTTCATGCCCATCGACGACAGGAGCGACCCCACAGTGAGCTTCAGCACCGCGCCGGCCGCCAGCAGAACGGCCACGAGGATGATGTCGCGGGTGGAAAGCCCCTCGCGCCGCGCGGAGGCGGCCACCGTGCGGGGAGCCGTCTGACGCGGGACGCCAACCGTGCGATGCGCGCCCGTCGCACGAGAGGCACCTACCGCACGGGGCGCGCCCGCCGTGCTCGTCGCGCCCGCCACGTTTGCCGTACACGAAACGCCCGCTGCATTCGCCGCTTCCGTCGCAGCCTTGACCTCGATCTTCTCTGCCATGATCCTCATTCCTTTCTTGGCGGGTTCCCCACCGGTCGTCGTCCGTCCCCGGACTTTCCCTTTCTGCCGGCACGAACTCGGGATGAGGATCGGAGATGCGCGGGTCCAACAAAGCTGGCGGGGCTTCCTTAGCACCCACCGCGCGACGATGACGGAGGCGTCGCGCACTTCGGTGCGCAAGCCTCCGGCATCGCCGCGAGATCGGGTGCCACGGAAAGCCGCAGCGTCGGCGGGCGGGCTGTTCTACCGAACGGCTCACCCGGCTTGTTTGCCGGCCCCGGAGGGCCGGCAAACAAAAAAAGGCCTGTCCTTTACGATAAAGGACAGGCCTTCGACCTGCGGTGCCACCTTTATTGGCCCTGCGTATGCAGAACCCTCTCACGAACATGCCAACACATGCTCTGCCTCTAACGCGGGCTCACGGTCCAGATACTCGGTCGGCCTCCACCGCGCCTTCGCGCCGCTTCGGCGTTCCTTTCCCCTTTCCCTCGGCGAACCATTTACCGCCCAGCTTCCTACGGGAATCCCAGCTGCGCCCGCTCTCTGTGAGTGCTCATGACGGCTTGACTTTCGCCTCATCGGTTTCAAGGTATGAAGTTGTGACGCGTACTTTAGCACAAAGGAGCGGAAGGTTGTCAAGAGACAATTTTGAAGACGCCCGCAGACGACGTGCGAAAGGAAGGAGGCCCGAGGGCTGTCCATCCCCTGATCAGGCCCGTCGGCCATTGGCGGCAAGGGTGCCCTTGCAACCGATCTCGCATCTCGCGCACATCGAGCAAACCAAGCCGCGCCATTGCAACCTCCTACCGTCCCGCACACGCCCCGCACGCCTCCGTCCGAATCCGGCGCAGCCCGCTCGACGCATTCGCCGTCTGCCCTCGCCGCATCCGAAACCGCATTTCCGCAGCGCACCTCATCTGCGGGCAAGAGCTTTGGCGGGCGCTTCTTGCAAGCTGTCGAGCAACTCGGGCATCCGCCCCTGCGGGCAGAGGCCCTGCCGAAGCCGCCGCCTCAGCTTCACTGAGGGCACCCCGCAAAGAGGGCACCCGCAAAAAACGCACCTCCCGGCAAATCCCCGCCTTCGCGGCGCTCCTCCTGCCGACAGCTTTCAGATTTCCTCTTGTGCTTTTCACTATCAATGATAGTATTAGCAATGAGAGCAGAGGAAGGGGCACCCATGGCAAGCACGTCGATCGAGATCATGATCTTGGGCGCGCTCATCGAGCGACCGATGAGCGCCTACGAGATGGACAAGACGCTGGAAGAGCGCAACGTTCGTCGCTGGATACGCATCAGCTCGCCGTCGGTATACCGCAACGTCATCCGCCTGTGCG
>ERZ826396.1508-NODE-1508-length-24906-cov-13.072915_pt1 | contig 24906 bp, 17 predicted proteins | sample MGYA00519926_ERZ826396 | MGnify/ENA primary metagenome ERZ826396 (study PRJEB31778, sample SAMEA3449230) | human gut metagenome | biome: human gut; feature: human-associated habitat; material: faeces | place: United Kingdom | collected 2010/2012 ... | reverse complement strand
ATGCGGACTCCAATCCGGACACCGGAGTGTCCAACTTTTTGTCCGCACCCCCAAACTGCAGAAATATTCTATTTCGGCCTTTCGGTGTGCAGCTAAAGCAAATACCGGAACTGCGCCCAGTTCAAACAGAGCAAACACCACTTCAAAATAAGCTGCAACATTTGGAAGTTGGACAACTACCCTATCGAAACGACCTATACCCAACTCTTGAAACCCTCGAGAGAGGGAAAGAACCCTCTGGCCTAGTTGTGCGTAAGTAACGCTTTCGGCACCGTCAATCACCGCAATACGATCAAAATAGCGTTCGACACTATTGAATAACATGTCAGCAATAGTCTCGCCCCTCCAGTAACCCTTTTCTCGATAAAGCTGAGCAAGATGTTCGGGAAAGGGCACAACGCCCTCGAGGAGCACGTGTTCAGGATGTTTGGCCAAAGAAAACACTCCTCTCATTACTTCACCGTATATGTTTTCTTACACTAACATTATGTAGCGCTTTGAAATATGCGTCAATTCAATATCTTTAGAGAGGAGGGGAGGGGGCGAAGGCGGGTTGCCCGATGTCCTCACTCAATTCAGTACAGCGTTTTCTCTTGAATACTCTGTTCAAAAAAGCTCGCAACACGATGAAGTAAGTCCATCAAGACTCAAATATGAATTCCTTTGCAAGCAGACAGGGCGGCAACATTCCACAATCGCAATCGAACGAATGACGGCAATGGGAAAAGGCGCGCTCCTCGAAGGGGCATCATCTGGCCGATTCTCTTTCTCCTTCAGAGCAGTTCCTCTCAGTCCGCCCTTCTCGCTCGCCATTGGAGGCGCGAGCCCGGCTTCCGACTCCGTGAAACCCTTCCCGCCCGGTGTCCCCGAGAGCCGCCGACCGCGCCTCCTCGGCCTCCCTCAGCACCGTCGCAGCCACGTGGCGAGAGAACGAGAGGTTGCTCAAGCGCGCAGTCTGCTCGTCGAGCTCCGACACAAGCGCCTCCTCCCTTCCCAACAGGTCCACCTGCAGCTCCTCGGGACCTCCCGAAGCGAGCCGCGCCGCCACCTCGCGCATCTCGGCCCTCGCAGCGGCAAGCCTCCCCTCGACCGACTCCTTGAGGGCATCGAAGCCCCGCAGCGACCCGATCCCCTCCCTCCTTATAGTGCGCAGGCACCGAGCCAGATCGTCGGCCGAGAAATGGGACAGCGCCCCCTTCCCCTCCACTTCCGAAGGGAAGTCTTCCCAGCGAGCATCCGGAGCAAGGGCCTCGATGCCGGAAGGGGAGAACGCCCGCCCCAAACTCTCGTCGGTGGCCTTGTGCTCTCCATCCGGGTGGAAGTAGGTGATGCCGCGCCTAGTCAACCGCATGGAGTACCCTGCCGAGCCGAGGGCTCGCTCAAGGGATGCGAAGTCCTCAGAAACCGCCCCGGCCGCAGTAACCGCCCTCCGGATGTCCTCTTTCCACGACGCCTCTCCCCGCGAGGCCATCCCCCGCTCGGCAGAGGTGCGCGCATCGCGGTCGGCACGTCGGGCGGGCAAGTCGGGCAAGGCGGAGAACCCCAGCTCCTCGGAGATACGCTGGAGGCGGTTCGCCTGCCGACGCTGGTCCTTGTCGCCCATCTGAAGCTTCAGGCCCGTCGCAAGGTTGGTGCAGTTAACCACGACGTGGGCATGGTATCCCGCACGGGCCGCATCGTCGTGCAGCACGACAGCGATCTCGTGGTCGGGGAACATCTCCCGAGCCCACCTCGCAGCGAGCCCCATCACCCTGTCCTTGTCGAGGGCCGCCTCGTCCTTCGGATTGGGAGACACGACGAAATGCTCGTAGAACCGCGTGCGACCGCGCCCGCCGCGCTTCCGGTCGTGCCCGTGGGCGCGGCGCGTGGCGTCCATGTCGGCCGCCCACTCGCGCTCGTCTCCGAGGTTCAGGCACAGGGTGGCCGCCGCGCGCCCGTTCCGTTCGAGGTACCTCTTCAGCGCCCGCACGGAGCTGTGCCCGTCTATGGTTTTGAGCATGGTCACGTGCGCGCCCTCCTCTCGGACGACAGCGCGTCCCGGACCGCACGGTACGCCTCGACGCGCGCCGCCTGGCTCTCGGAGACGGAGGCGATGGCATCGGCGCACCCGAGCGGGTCGACGCGCGAGAGCGCGTTGAGGCGATGGGCCACCTGGTTGAGGTTGTTGCCCTGCCGCGCCAGCTCGAGAAGCAGAGCGCGCAAAAGGTCGCGGTCGGCCGCCGGAAGCAGCACGGTTCCCTCAAGCGCCGCCGTCACGTAATCCGTTTTGGTGACCCCCGCAGCCCGCGCCCTCTCGGAGAGAGCCCGGTCCTGCGAGGGTGTGAGCCGGATGTGCAGGCGGGCATCCTTGCGCTCGTCTGCCGTCATAGCCCCCTCCCGTCTCCGCAGCCGCGGCGAAGAGAGCTCGCACGGGACATGATGGGAAAGAAGGGAATGACGGGGAAACCGCGACGCGCGAAGCGGCGGCGCGCCAGCGGGCGCCGGAGGCGACCGGTATTTGCGCGCACGAACGTGCGCACAAATACGGCTCTGGCTAGTGGACCCCCGCGCCCCGGCGCGGGGGCGGGGCGGCCGAGCCCCGACGGCAGAACCTCACGCCCCACGCGTTCCTCCTTCCCCTCGCTTGCGGCTCGCCTCGCGCGAGGCCTCCCTCGACCTCGCCTCGTCCTCGGCGCTTCTCTCCTGGGCCGATAGGTCGGCCGTCCGGGTTCCCGACAAGAGCATCATCGCCACGCGCCGGGCGGCATCCAGGTCGGGGGCCGACGCCACCTCTCCACCGAGTCTGCACGCCCCTCCGAACGCGTCCCGGCGAAACACCAGCACCCTTCCTTCCGAATACCCGTCTTCAGCGTTCGCAAGGTACAACCTGTGCCCATGAGCCTCTTCCACGAACTCCATGGCGTCACTCCTCGCATCCGAGCGCCGCTTTGGCCGTCTCGTACTCGTCTGGCCAGGTGGCGACGATGGCATGGCGCACGAGCTCGTCCTGTGTGGGCTTCGGGGCGTCCTTCGACATCTTTTGGGCAACCAGGGAGAGGGTGAAATGCTGCGAGGGCGTGAGCAGGACGTTGATGGGCTTGGTGTATGCGTCCGGCTCGACCGAGGAGCTGTGACGGGCCTCGTAGCCGGGAAGGTCGCTTGGACGCTCTGCGCACGCTTCTGCTGCGGACAGCATGTCGCGCACGGTGCTCCCTGCGAAGCTCCTACGCCGCGCCATCGGAAGCCCCCTTCCCATCCGCGAGCCCTAGCAGACGAAACGCCGCGTCGGCGACCGCCAACGCGTCCGCAGCCGCAGGGCTGTCGGGCTTGTAGTCCGGCAGATGAGCGCCCAAAGCTTGGGCCTCCTGCACCACGACCGACTGGCGGACGCGACCAATGACGGGAACCCCTTTCGCCTCCGCCCATCTTCTCAGCGCTTCGTCGAAGTCCTGTTGGACTATCGTGCGGCCCTGCCATCGGGTGACGACGACGCCCAGGACGGAGAGGCGGGTGTTGGCGCATTCGCGCACCTGGCCAACCGTGTCCACCACCTCTGCCGTCTCGTCGAACGCGAACTTCTCCGCAGCAGTGGGGATCAGCACGAAGTCCGCAGCCACAAGCGCGTTGAACGCGAGACAGCCGAGGCCGGGAGGGGTGTCGATCACCGCAAGATCGTATGCGTGCGCGCACGGCCCGAGCGCGCGGCGAAGCAGCCCGTCCCTCCCCGGTTTCGACGACAAGGCGAGGTCAGCCGCGGAGAGGTCGGGGGTCGCGGCGGCGAGCGAGACGCCGCCGGCATCGCACAGGACGCTTTCGAGCGCGGCCTTCTCGTAGAGCATGCGGGCCACGCCGGTTCGGACGGGGGCGGGATGCAGGTGCCTCGTCAGGTTGCCTTGGGGGTCAAGGTCGATCGCCATGGCGCGCAGCCCGCGCGCGGCGGCCTCTTGCGCTAACAGGGCGGCCATCGTGGTCTTCCCGACGCCGCCCTTTTGGTTCGCCACCGCCACTACGACCATGCGTCGGGTCGCCGCGTCTTCGGGAATAGGAATGCTCGGCACGTCTCCGTCACCTTCTTCGAATCATATCGGCCTGTCCTCGCGGGGCGTTATGTTCGGTAGGAGATGCCCCGCATCACCTTTGTACCATGATGAGATGGATAATGGGATAATGTTCTTACTAAAGTGGCGCAGGTAACGCAGATAGCGAAGCTGCGAGCGCCGAGGGCTGCCGCAGCGGAAAGGGACGGAATGGGCTTCGTTCATGAAATAGTGCCCCGATTCTCATTCAGGTATCGCGGGCCGGGCGATTTCGCCACCGTAGGCGAGGTGGCTGATGTGGGGCGGCTGAAGGATGCCGTGCTTGACGCGTTGGGCGATGCCGATGCCGCCGTCGACGTGAAGGGGCACGCTGATTTCGTGAGGTGGATGGAGGCCCGCAAGCTGTCAAAGCTGCGGGATGCCATCGACGTGTACAAGGAGCGAGGCGACATCCCGGAGCCGTTGTGCGATGCCGCAGCGGAATGCTGCGACCGCGCTAAAGACATATGCGAGGAGTCGAACAAGGGCGCTGTCGTGGCTTTTCTAAACGAGAATCTCCCTGCCCTCCTGGATCCTGCGAGCGATGATAGCCCGGAAGACATGCTTCCGGCCGTCGTCGAGGTGCTTCTTGAATTCAAAAAGGGAATTCGAGCAGAGACACTTCAGGAACTTATCGAGAAAAGGTGCTTCATACTCATCTTGCATCATGACAAGTTCCTTCCCTTGCTCAGAAATAACCGCCTTGCGGAAAGGTTTCTTGAGGCGGTGGTGGAGGATGCTCGTACGTGCCCTCCTAGATTCGAGTCCGCACTTCGAATCGCGATAGTTTTGGGCAGGGATGGCGAGTTCAAGGAAAAAGCAGATTGGGCTTTCGGGGAGCTTCTTAGCATTTGTAGAACCGGTGGCGCGTTCGGGGCCAGCGCTCTTCCTCGAATCATCGCGGCAAGGGATGCGGTATGCACTCTTAAGGCGGCGCACGATGGACATGCGGGTGACTTCGAGGCCCTAGTCTCCGAATTGGAAGGATCCCTCCGATTAGAGATGGGCAAAGGCGGACACCCGTCCTCGACGAAAGTGGACTTGAGTCCCGTCTTTGAAACCCTCAAGGACGAAAGCGCTCCCTTCGAATCTAGAATGGTCACCGCAATCCTTTTCCCTCTATCCGCCTTTCCCAGCGAGGGGCTGAGGGAGGGCCCCTTGGGTTTCGTCACCCAGACGGAGCCGAAGTCGGACGAACGGTTTACAAGGTCGTACCAAATGAGGCTTAGGCTCGCTTTGTCGATGGGAAGCCATATTGTTGGCGGCATTTTGGACGACGACGATCTGCGCGACGATCTTTTCCGCTGGCTGGAAATCACTTTCAACCTAGTGCAAACTAGGACGGGATCGCCTTCATGGGAGCGGGATTTCCTCCTGCTTCTACAATTCCTCTCCAATCTGTCCGACGCGATGGGGCAGGACGATCTCGAGCAAGGCGATCTTTTCTTGAGAACCCAGTCCATCGGGGCGATGTCGTTCATCTACGGGTTTCTTGAAAAGGCAATGAGACATATGGCGAGTTGCTTGCTCGGCGACTCATCCCTTGCCGAGATGGGAAAGACGACCATGGGCCGACTGACTGAAAATGAAAAGGTGAGGAGGGCTTTGACCGGCGAGTTATGCTCGGCTGTGGAATTCGTACTCAGCTGCAATCCTAACACGATGGTCGGAATGAACAGGAGGAACAGGCTCGCCCATTGGAACGATCCCTCCGACGAAGAGATAGGCTGCTGGGCGGCGCTCGAAGCCGCGTATCTCCTCTTGGCGGCCATGACCATGAGCACCCTGTTCTTCTTGGAGCAGGAAAAACCGGGCTGCTTTGGCGAAGATGAGGCCGCAATGCCGAACGCTTCAGGCGGTATACTTTCGTGATCTTGGTATCTTTATAACGAAAATAGCGTTTCATCAGGGGATACCTGAACATTCTCCGTATCCTATACTTTTCGTCGAGCCCGCCACTCCTACCGAACAGCCCGGCGGGCGCGACGAAAGGACAGACCATGAAACACGCCACCTTCGCAAGGGCGAAGGCGCGCCCGAGACGCCCCGAGGGTGCCTCGACGGCAGCCGCGCCCCCCGCCCCAGCGGCCCGGCCATCGGAATGGCTGCGCCGCGCGACGAGCCTGCTGCTCTGCGCAATCCTGGCAGTCGGGCTCCTCCCCACGCTCTCCCCTCGGCAAGGCGAGGCGCACGCCGACACGGCGCAGACGGTGTCCGGGCAAGCGTACGTGCACTGCGTGAACCCCGGCCACACCAACGATCACGGCAACCTCTTCGACGTGACCATGCCTGACGGAACCGTGCTGCGGGGCCACTGCCTCGACTACGGCCTCGCCTACCCCGCCGACGGATGGTACTCTTTCAGCGGCACCTGGAACGGATCGTCGTTCGACATCGTGGTGAACACCCGCGACGCGAGCCCCCATCCCGACTGCCTCCTTTCCGGCCCTTGCCAGCGCGTCGGAAACTTCTCGTGGTCGCCCGAGGTGAGCGTCTCCTTCGCCAAGGAGAGCGCCGACGCCTCCATCACCACCGGGAACGCGGAGTACGCCTACTCGGGAGCGTCTTACGACATCTACGATGCCTCCGACGACTCGCTCGCGGCCCAGATCGTCACCGGGGAGGACGGGAAGGCGAGCTGCAAGCTGCCCGCGAACAAGAGCTATTACGCGATCGAGCGGCAGGCGCCGGACGGCTTCAAGCCGAGCGGCGAGCGCGTCTATTTCGAAACCGGGATGGGAGACGGCCAGGTGCGGCTCGAGGACGAGCCTTGCACGGTGGCCTTCGCCATCCGGAAGAGGGACTCCGCGACCGGCGGGGAGGCCCAGCCCGGAGCCACGTTGTCGGGCGCGAGGTACAAGCTCGTCGATGCCAACGGAGCCTCTCACGTCGCAACCTCCGACGACGAGGGGATCATCCGGTTCGACGGCATCCCGCTCGGCGACGCGACGCTCGTGGAGATCGAGCCGCCCAAAGGCTACAGGCCGGATCCGGAGCCGCACCAGTTCCACGTGTCGGGAAGCGGGCAGCACGAGGACGTCCTCCTCGAACCGTCCGTGGACGAGGACGTGATCGCGTTCGATATCGAGATCGCCAAGTTCAAGGATTACGGCGACTTCGAGAGCGGCGTCGCCCAGCCCGCCGCCGGCGTGGTGTTCGAAATCGTGTCCAACACCACCCAGGAAGTCGTGGGAACCGTCGAAACGAACCAGTACGGCTTCGCGAACACGGCAAGCAACCCCGATGCGTGGTTCGGCGAAGGATCGCGGCCCGACGGCGCCTCCGGAGCCATCCCTTACGACGAGGCGGGTTACACCGTGAGAGAGGTCGAGGAAACCGTCCCGGACGGATTCCACCACGTGGGCGATTGGACGGTAACCGAAGACGACATGCAGGACGGAGCGCTCCTGCAGTACATCGTCGACAACGCCGCCATCCACACCCGCATACAGATCGTGAAGACGGACGCCGTCACGGGCCGAGCCGTCCCCGTTGCCGGATTCTCGTTCCAGCTGCTCGACGAGGGAGGAAACCCCATCGTCCAGGAGTCGTGGTATCCGAATCATGTCGAGCTCTCCGAGTTCACAACCGACGAGACCGGATGCGTCACGCTGCCCGAGCCCATCGAGCCGGGAACCTACTACGTACGTGAAACCGCGGCCCAGCCCCCTTATCTGCTCGGCGGCGAGGACGTGCGCGTGGTTGTTCCGGACGACGAGGCGATCACGCCCACGGTCGTCGTCCGTTACGCGGACGAGGCCGCCGAAGGGTCGGCGACCATCCGGAAAACCGACGCCGCCACCGGAGAGCCCATGGCGGGTGCCGAGTTCGACGTCGTGTCGCTCGGCTTGGTCAAGGGCCCGGACGGCACCGTCCAGCTGATCGAAGGGGAGACGGTGGGAAGCGTGACGACGGGCGCGGACGGCACCGCCTCCATCGACGGGCTCCCGCTCGGCACGGGTAGCGCTTCCTACGCGTTCGTCGAGACGCGCGCGCCCGAGGGGTACGTGCTCGATCCGACACCGCGCGAGTTCACTGTCTCCTATCAGGACCAGAACACCTCCGTTGCGCATACGTCCGTGGACGCTGAGAACAGGGCCAACACCCTGACAGTCGCGAAAACCGAGCTGGGGAATGCGGAGGCGTCCCTGCCCGGAACGGAGTTCCTATGGTGGAACGCCGATCAGGAGGCATCCTTCAGCGAGCCCGGAGTCGTGGCCGTGCGCGCCGAAGGCCCCGGCGGCTGGGTTGCCGTGGGCTCCGACGAAACTGAGCATCCCATGTCGTACGACGAGGACAGGGATGTATGGTGGGCCGGCGGCCTCGCCGACGGAGATTATGAGTTCGAGGCGGACGGCAAGCGCGCCGAAGGGACGCTTACGGTGGCCGCCGGGGGGACTGCATTCGGAATCGCATCGGCGAAGGCGCGTCCGTCCGGCGAAGGGACGGCGCTGGGCGGCGGTGCCGATGCCGAGGACGAGGCCGGCCCCGCAGCGACCGAGGTCCTCGTCGTCGAGGCCCGACCGTACCTGATACTGCCCGGCGAGGAGCAGCAGATCATCGAGGTCGCCGCCGACGGGGCCCTGCATGTGGAGAAGCTGGCGCCCGGAACCTATCGTCTGCAGGAGGCCGAGCCCGTTCCCGGGTACGTGCGCGACGAGACCGTGCGCAGCGTGACCGTGGGAGAGGACGGCGCGATCTCCGGCGAGTGGCTCGAATCCGAGGGAGGCGACGCCGCGGCCGTCTTGGAGAACGACTATACGAAGGTGGATATCAGCAAGCGCAGCGTCGCCGGAGAGGACGAGATTCCCGGCGCGCACCTGAAGTTGGAAGATGCCGACGGCACCGTGGTGGAGGAATGGGTTTCCGGAGACGAGCCTCATCGCGTAGAGCGGCTCGAGCCGGGCGACTACACCTTGACCGAGACGATGACGCCGAACGGTTACGACCAGGCGCAAAGCGTCTCCTTCACGGTCGAGGAGACCGGGGAGGTGCAACGGGTCGTCATGTACGACGAGCCCATATCGGTGTCCGGGGAGATAGACAAGCGCCAAGAGATAGCCGACCCAACCGCGCCGGGGGCCGTGGAGAACGGCGACGGAGCCAACAAGGCCGACGTGTCCGTCTCGGAAGACGGCCGCTTCGACTACAGCCTCGACTACCGCAGCACGTCGAGCACGTGGGTTGACGAGTTCACGGTGACCGACGACCTGTCCTCCGTCGAAAAGGGGCTCGCGGTTCTGGAGGGGGTCACGACCGCCCAAGCGGTTGGGGACCGCGACGGCAGAATGAACGTATGGTACCGGACGAACCTCACCCCCTCCGACCACGTCGACGAGAGCGGCGCGAACGCGACCCTGGACGACGGCCACGGGAACCCGTGGCTCGCGGAGGATCCGAACGGCATCCTGGGGGATGACGGTCGGGCGGTCGACTACGCCGGCTGGCGCCTATGGGAGTCCGGAGTGGACGCGACGCGCGCGACCGACCTCGACGCGTCCGATCTCGGCTTGGGCGACGGCGAGGTCGTCACCGCCGTGCGCTTCGAATACGGGTGCGTGGACGCGGGGTTCACCACCCGCGAGGACGGATGGGACCGCGAAGGGATCAAGGACGCCCACGACGACGTCGCGGACGCGGAGCCCGCAAACGGGGATTCGCCTTCGGCGGCCATCCTGCACATGCGCGTGACGGACTCCTACGCCGAGGGGGCCCTCCTCGAGAACGAGACCCGAGTGGACCTGTGCCGCAACGGAGGGGGAGATGGCCTCGAGGGCCACGACTCCGATCGCGTCGAGCAGGTGCCGGGGGCCGAGGGGCCGGCGCTCCCCGACACGGGCGACGCGGCAGCGGCGGCCCTGCCCTGGCTCGCCGCCGCGTGCGGCGTGGGCGCGGCGGCGGCCGCCGCCTCGGGAGCGCTCCGCCTCCGCAGGGAGCGGAAAGGAAAGGCCGACGCCGGCCAGGCCCCGGAAGGGGCCGAGGAAGCCTAGGGCGGGACTTGGAGGGCGGGGCGCCCCCGCCCTCCGCGCGGCCCGGCCCTAAAGGCCCAAACCCCCGAACCAGTTGTTGTAGGCGTATTCGGCAGACGCCCAACGGCCGTCTCCCCGGCCGTACATGTCCTCCGAGCGGAACCCGGCCTCCGAAACCGACATCCCCCGGAAGCCGCGAACCTCGGCGAGGGCCTTCCCGTAAGCCCTGCGCGCCGCCTTCTCGTCGGGGTAGGCGTCCAAGAAGCAGTAGGCGTGCCAACCTTTCCGGAAGACGAAGGTGCCCCCTACCAGGCCGCAGCACGCGTACAGGGGCCGCGCCCTTCCGAAAGACGCCCCGTTCTCCTCGAGCGCGAGCCATTCGCTCGGGGCGATCGAGGCGGCGGGCACGACGTCCACCCCCATCTCCCGGATGTTCCTCACCCCCTGCGCCTCGGCGTCGGCGCGGCTCTCGAACACGTTGACCCCCACGTCGCCCTTCCCGAACGTCCAGTTCCCCCCGCCCTCCTGGTTCGAGTGGTACCGGAACGTCCTCCCTCCGAGCGGGTCGTCGCAGTCCCTGCACTCGAACGCCTCCGTCACGACGATGGGCCGCACGCTGTCCAAGACGAGACGGTACAGCCTGTCTCCGACGCCGTACAGCCTGTCGCTCGCCGGGATCGAATCGAACAGGGATTCTTGGTTGGGAAGCTCTTTCCTCATGGCCTCTCTCCTCCTTTGCGGCGTCGGGGCCCCTTCGGCCCTTCACCATGTCGCTTTCCGAATCGGCCTTGCCGGTTGCAAGCCCGCCTTGCAACCGGCTCATTGAGCCGCTCCCGGAGGCGCGCGGGCGGTCAAGGGCGTCCGAAAAGCCGAAGGCGGTCCCTCCACCGGTTCCGCGCAGCGGAAGCTGTGGAGGGATTTTGGGCGCCCTTGACGGCCCGTGCGCCGGAGGGAACCTCGGAGGGCCAGCCCGGAAGGCGCGCGGCCAGAAGGGGGATTCGGGGTGCGAGCGAGGTAGGGCCGTCAAGGAAGCGCCTGATGAGAGACTGGGGTGCGAGGCACCGGGCGAACCGCGGAGCTTGGGGTGCGGGGCCCGGAACCGGGGTGCGAGAGCCTGGAAAACGAAAATCCCCAAGCCTGTGACCTGGGGATTTGCAAAACTCTTCGATGGTGCGGGCGAGAGGACTTGAACCTCCATGAGATTGCTCTCATACGGACCTGAACCGTACGCGTCTGCCAATTCCGCCACGCCCGCAACTCTTCGCTCCCGGAAAATCCCGACAGCGGATTACATGATACTCTAGCCGGGCGCTCGACGCAAGAGCCTTTTTTCGCCCGCCCCCGCGAGCCCTCTCGATTATGCAGTTTCTATTCATTCCCCCCGATCGGGCCGACACCCGCCGATGGGAAAACTTGGATAATCGTCTTCGCAGGTGAACAGTGCCGTTTATTGGGGTGCCGAAACATCGAGGAAAAACGGCACGCCATCATGCCCGACACCGCCCAATCACGCGAAAACCACTTCCCATCAGGAGCGACGTGGCAACGACAGGAAGCCTTCGGAATGATCGCAGATTATTGGATATGCATGGGAATGGCCCCGTGGCACCCCAACCACACCCCAACCGCCTCTCGAAAAGGCGCACTTGGGGTGCGATATGAAGAAGAGATTTCCATTTGACCTGGATTTATGAACTCAAGAAAGGAGGATTGCGGTTCGACTGCTTGAACCTCCATGGGGTTGCCCCCATACGGACCTGAACCGTACGCGTCTGCCAATTCCGCCACGCCCGCAACTCTCCGCTCTCGGCAGGGCCGACAGCGGATGATATGATACCTCAGCCGCCCATCCGGCGCAAGAGCCATTTTCGACCGCGTTTTTCGCTTTCGCTTTCCGCAGAGAGCAAAGCGCGAAAACGCGAAAGCGCCGGGAGCCGGAGCGCGCAGAAACGGAAGCGGCAGCCCTTCGCCACCGCCCTCGCGCCACCGCCCCCGCGCCCGCTGCGCGTCGCGAGCCCCGCGCGAGGCCGGCTAGCGAGCCTCCCCGCCCTCGAGCGCGGTCGGCACAGCGCCCTCGCTCTTGCGATCGTCAAGGTATTTCTCCATCGACCAGCGCGTGACGTCCGAGCGATTGATGATGCCCACCAGCTTCCCGTCGTCAAGCACGGGCGCCTTCTTCAAGTGGTTCTCGCCCAAAATGCGGCACACTTCCGGCAGGTCGGCATGCACGTCCACGGCGATGAGGCCCTTCGCCCCGATGTCGGCCGCGCGCATGCTCATGAGCTTGTGCAGCTTCTGCGCGAAATCGGAGTTGTCGGCGTACGCATCCACCGTCTGCACGATCATCACGACCGGATCCATGATCATCTGCCCGCGTCGCGACAGATAGCGCATGATGTCGCCGTCCGACACGAATCCGACGGCCTTGCCCTCGGCGTTCACGAGCGGCGCCGCGCTGATGCGCCGGTCCACCAAAAACTGCATGGCCTCGGCCACCGTCGCGGTGTCGGGCAGAGTGTAGGCGTCTTTCTGCATGATGGATTCCAGAAGCGTCCGGCGCGCGCCGTCAGCATCCGTCTGAGCGGCATCGCCGGGCTTGTTGCGCACGAAGATCAGCACAAGCACGAACCCGGCGAGGCACAGCGCACCCGCGACGACGAACGCCATGTTGATGCCGAACACGCCCGCCGCCTCAGCGCCCATGGCGGGCGCAGAGGCGTTCGTGACCATCGTGGAGGCCGAGACGATGATGGCCGTGCCGAGCGACCCCGCCACCTGGCGAAAGGTGTTCTGCACCGACGTCCCATGGTTCACAAGGTCGTTCGGCAGCGCGTTCATGCCCCAGGTGGAGATGGGCATGTTCACCAGCGACAGCGAGAACAGGCGCACGGTGTAGATGACGGTAAGCATGACCAGGCCCGTCCCCGTCCCCACGAACACAAACGCGAACGTCGTGAGCGTGAGCACCCCCATGCCGATGATGGCCAGCACGCGCGGACCGTGCTTGTCGAACAGACGCCCGGCGATAGGCCCCATCGCGCCCATGATGATGGCGCCGGGCAGCAGCACCAGGCCGGACGTCGTGGCCGAATAGCCCATGTACGACTGCAGCAGGATGGGCACCAGGATGCCGCCGGCCAGAAGCGCGCCCTGCACGAGCATGACGATGACGGTCGCCATGAGGAACTTGCGATTCGCCAGCACGCGCACCTGCAGCATGGGATGTTCCATGCTCAGTTGGCGACGGAAGAAGAACACAAGCGCCACCACGCCGACGAGCGCGCCCGCAACGGCGTCGACCGACAGCCCGTAGGAACCGATGGCCGACAACCCGTACAAAAGCGCGCCGAACCCCACCGTCGAGAGGGCGACGGAGGGCACGTCGAGCACGGCGTCCCTGTTCGTCTCGCCGCCCTTTTCCAACACGAAGAACGCGACGAGCACCACCGCGACGCACAAAGCAGTGATAATGAAGAACATGTCGTGCCACGACGCCTGGTCGATGACGATGCCCGCCACTGTCGGGCCGACGGCAGGAGCGAAGGCGATGACCAGGCCGAACACGCCCATGGCCGTGCCGCGGCGGTCGACGGGGAACGTCCACATGAGCACGGTCATCACAAGCGGCATGAGGATGCCGGCGCCGGCGGCCTGCACGAGACGCCCCGCCAGCAGCACTGTGAAGTTCGGCCCCCATCCGGCAAGCGCCGTGCCCACCGTGAACACGATCATGGCCGCCAAAAACAGCCGGCGCGTGGTGAACCGGTCCGTCAAAAACGCCGTCACGGGAATCATGATGGCGTTCATCAGGGTGAACCCGGTCGTCAGCCACTGCGCGGTGGCGGCGTCCACGCCCATCTCCCCCATGATGGAGGGCAGGGCGGGAGACACCACCGTCTGGTTCAGAACCGTGACGAACGTGCCAAACAGCAGCACGGCCAGCATGACGATCTGCTTGCGTGTAAGACCCATGTGCAAATGCTCCCTCAACTCTCTCTCCGTGGAACCGGCCGTGCGAAGCGGCCCGACCGCCAAGCGGCACGGTCGGGCCGACCCGCTTCGCGTCCAGTTCGTGTAATTTACACCCAGTATAAATATACAACGGATGAAACTGTGGTACGCTGCGCGGAAACGACACAATAAAGGAACGCCGAACGAACCACGCGGCATGCGGCCCTTCGCCAAGCACGAGGCGCGACCGCCGCCCCGCCCTGGCGAACGGCGCCGCGTCTGCGGATGCGGCATGCGGCGTCCGCAGACGCGCAGGTTGATTCGATGGGAGGTTGCATCCAGCATGGCAGAGCCAACGCAGGAAGGGCTGCGCTACCGCAAGAAGCTCAAGGCGCGCCTCGCGGTTGAACGCGCGGCGCTGGAACTCGTGCTCGAGCACGGATATGACGCGGTCACCGTGGAAGCCATCTGCGCCCGCGCCGAGATATCCAAAAAGACATTCTTCAACTACTTCCCATCGAAGGCCGCCGTCATCAGGGGGCGGGTCGAGCCGTTCCCCAACACCGACGACATGCTCGCGCTGCTCGAAGCGCACCCCGATGCATGCTATCTGGACGTGATCGTCGAGGCTTTGGGGATAGACGCGTCCCCCAGCGTCGACGACGACGTTTTGCGATTGCGGCGCGAAGTGCTCGCGTCCATGCCCCAGCTGTTCTTCCGAGGGCAGCGCGACTTCCTGACGGTACAGCGCGTCATCGCGGACGCGCTGCGAGCGCACTTGCCCGCCCATCCCGAGAAGCGGATGCTGTCGGATCGCTCCGTCGACGACGAGGCGGTTCTGGCGTCGTCGGTGGTGCTCGGCCTCTCGCGCGCCCGCTCCATCCTGCACGTGCGCGACGGAAGCGAGCCCGACGCCAAGCGCACCCGCCTCATGTACGCCGCCTACCTCACCGCCGATCTCGCCGCCGACCGCTGACGGACGCGCCCGCGCCGACTGACCGTGACGGGGGATAATGTCACATTCCCGAGGGACTTACGACGCTTCGTTGCCTTGCGGAATGCGACATTATCCCCGTCCCCCTGTCACGCCCCGTCCCCCTGCCACACCGACGATGCTCGCCACAGCCGCGACGGCAACGGGAACGAGCAACGCCGTCGTGACAGCCAGCAACGCCAGATCCGGAAGGCTTCCGGTCACGTAGGTTTGCCGGGCGTCTCCCGCCAGAAGCGTCGGCCCGACGGAAAGCAGGTTGAAGGCCGCATGGATTCCGGCAAGCGGCCACAGGCTGCGCGTTCTGTCGTATAGCGCAGCCATGAACAGGCCGAACAAACCCGCTTGCACAGGCTTGAGAAACGCTTGCGCGCCGGATGCGGCATCCGAAACCGACGAGACGTCGCCGATCGACACGTGCAGCAAGCCGAACAGCGCCGCCGAGGCGAACGCGGCCCTCGCCTTGCCGCGCGGGCCGTCGCCACATGCGGCCGAGAGCGCATCGAGCGCGAGCACACGGAACACGCCCTCTTCAAACACACCGGTGAACAGGCACAGCAGCGCGACAAGCGCCAGCGTCCATGCCGCTCCCAGCGCGTCTGCCGGCACGCCCGACACCCCCGCCGAATCGGCTGACGCTCCCAGCGCGTTTGATGTCGGGTCGAGCGCGGCACCCGCCCCCTGCACGAGCACGACGACCGACGCGACGCCAGCGGCAGCCGCCACCGCCAGCACGTACGCCGTCCATGCTCCCCAACCGCCCAGCGGGCGTGACGCGGTCGGCACCTCGCGCGCAGCCGGCGTAACGCGCGCGTCTGGCTCCTGCGTTTCCGACGCGCCCGACGCACCTGATCTCCGCGCATCCAACGTGCCCGGCGCTTGCGACGCACCTGATCTCCGCGCGCCTAATGCATCCAGCGCACCCGGAGCCTCCCTCGCTTCCGGCACTTCCCACGCGCCCGGCGACCCCGACCCCCTCGACGCCTCCGACGCACTCGCGCCATCCCAGCGGCCCGATCGGCCCACGTGGACGGCACGACCCCAACGAACGACGCGACCCGACCGCGCCCGCGTCGCCACCCGTAACGCGTCCGGATGGGACGCCCCCACGCCGACAAGCGCGATCGCGGCCAACACCGCCCCCTGCGCAAGCGACTCCGGAAGCGTCCCGCTCGGCACAAGCGAATAGCATCCCGTCGACGCCGCGAGGGCCGCAACGAACGCGACGACGGCGCGCCACGACGCGCCCCCGCCTTCCGGCTTCCGCTCCGTTTCACGCTCCGCTGTAGAATTCGTGCCCACTGCGCGACCTCGCCGCCCCTTTCGCCTCGACGCATCTTGCAAAGGCAGTATACTGGAAAGCGATGAGCGCCCGCACGGACACGCCCGCCGCCTCGGCATCCCCCCTCGGCCCCTCGCGCACAGGGCTCTCCTCCTTCGCGCTCAAAGTTGTGGCCATCGTGGGGATGACGTTCAACCACGCATGCTACCTCTTCTACCCCTACCTGCCCGTCGAAGCGCAATGCGTGCTGTTCGGAGTAGGAGGGCTGACCTTCCCCATCATGGCGTTTCTGCTGGTGGAAGGCTATCGCCACACCTCGAGCATCGAACGTTACGCGGGGCGGCTGCTCGCATTCGCGCTCGTGGCGCAAGTGCCGTACGGGCTGTTCTTGGCCCGCAACTTCAACGTGCTGTTCACGCTGCTCATAGGCTTGACGATCCTGCATGCGCGCGACCGCATGCAGGATCGCGTGCAATTCTGGATCGCCGCAGCAGCGCTCACGGCAGTCAGCGCGCTGTGCGACTGGGGGATCGTCGGGCCGCTCATGATCCTCATGATGCAGACGATTCCCGAACGCCGCCAGCGTATCATCCTGCCCCTGCTCGTGCCCATTTTGGGCACCGGCTTACCGGCGCTTTCCGACTACTTAGCCTCGTTCGATCTGACGCTTCTGCCATTCGCGCTGTATCCGCTCGTGGGCTGCACGGCCGCCATCCCGCTTCTGCTGGCGTACAACGGATCGCGCGGGCGCCCGATGAAATGGTTCTTCTACGCGTACTATCCCCTGCACATCCTCGTGCTCGGCGTGGCGAAAGGGCTGCTGCTCGGCGATTGGTCGCCCGGGCTGTGACGGGGAGCGTGGAGGTCGCCCCGCCCTTCTGCCGCTTTGTCTCGCTGGGTGCTTCACGTGAAACATTTGGCCGATGACGTACGACAAGGGCAGATGCCCCATTCCGTTTCAACGCGCAACGGGCGCGCCGTGGCGAAAAATGCCCGAAATCGGAAAGATCGCCCGACCATCGCAAGGTTCCCTTCGAGGCGACCTGGCCTTTTGCGGGCGCACTCCTCCCCGGATCCTCCCGCAAGAAGGGGAACTTGCCGATTTCGGTCATTTCTTGCCACAGCCGCTTGCCCCGCCCGCCCTGCCGCGCCGCAGACGCTACCAGTCGGAGCCGAGGATCACCACGAAACCGCCGTCGGTGTCGTACGTGCCGTCGTTGAGCACGAGCTCTCCCGCGCCGAGCGCATCGGCCACGGCCTGAGCGTCGGCCGCGCGCCCCTCGTCGTCGTATACGACAAGCGTCTGCTCGTAATCGAAATGATCCGCGTTGTCGGATGTCACCTCGTACCCGAGCGCCTCGATGCGCTCGGCGGCTACCGACCCCGCGCCCGGCGTGCCGTTGCCGTTGAGCACGAGCACGGCATTCTGCTTCTTGGCGGCTTGCGCGGCGTCCGCAACGGCCGGCGCGTCGCCGTTGCCCGTGGTGGCCAGCACGGTGTTCGAGCCTTCGTCCACGATATCCTCTTCGGTGGGCGGCAACCCCTGGTCGACGCGGGCCATCATCTTCTTCCACTCGTCGACGTCGTTGATTTCGTACCAGATGTTGTTGATGTACTGGGACGTGGTGGGCTCCATGGCCGAGTAGATGTCGGTGGACGGATCGAGCCCTTGCATGGCCTGGGCCAATCCGATGATGTCCGAAATCTCGAGGTCGGTGGTGACGTACTGGGAAAGCGCCTGCACCGTGCCGGCCATGGTGGCCACGTCGGCGGCGAGCAGCTTCTTCGCGATGGCCGACAGCACAAGGCGCTGGTTCGCCGCGCGGAACGAGTCGCCGTCGCCGTACTGCTCGTACGCGTGACGCGACCGGCACAAGATGAGCGCCTGGTCGCCGTTGAGCGTTTGAAGGCCCTCGTCCAGATGGCCGCCCGCATCGGCGTCGTCGATGGTCATGGGCACGTCCACCTCCACGCCGCCGAGCGCGTCCACGATGTCCTTGAAGCCGTCGAAGTTGATCTCGGCATAGTGCGAGATGGGAACGCCCGCCAGCTCGGACACCGTCTCCACGGCCAGAGCCGCCCCGCCGATGGCGTGCGCGGCGTTGAGCTTGTTCTGGCCGTACTCGCCCATGTCGACCAGAGTGTCGCGGTGCAGGGACACGAGCGTCACCTTCTTGTTCACCGGGTCGATGCGAGTGAGCATGATGCTGTCGCTGCGGAACTGGTCGCCGGCGAACTCCTCGGACGCTTCGCGTTCGTCCGACCCGTCGGTGCCCATGAGCAGCAGGTAGAACGGCTCGTTGACGAGATCGGTTTCCACGAGCGCGGCGCGCAGATCGTCGTCGACGCCGTCGTGCAAGTTGCCCGATAGGACGGAGTAGTAGGCGAACGCGGCGCCCGCCCCGCCGAAGACGAGCACCGCTGCCACCGCCAGCGCGATAAATGCCGTGCGCCGGCGCTTGTGCGCACGGGCGCGCTCGTACTCGCCGCGCGACACGCGGCGCGGCGTGGGACTGCGATCCGATCGAGCCTGCGAGCGCGAGTACGACGAAGCCGTGCGATCGGCACGCGACGGAAGAACCGACTGGGAAAGCGGGGCCGCTCCATTTGCCGGAGTTTGATGACGAATGCGCGAGTCGGACGATGCGCGAGCGGCATCGGCAGACGCGCGGGGGGCGCGCGGGGGGTTGCTGCGGCGGTTTTCCATACAGCCATGGTGCCAGCCGCGCACCCAAGCCGCAAGTGCTCGCCCGCCTTCCCTAGGAAAAGCCCATAGGGGGGGGGAGCCCATAAGGGGGGGGGGGGGGAATTTGGGGGTTGCCCCCTCAAGTCGCCTTGCTCAAGCCACCTTCTCTGCCCCCTCGTCCACGACTACGTGCGATCGTTCCGCGTCTGACGAAACGTCGCAATCGCAGCGAGGATCCACAAGCGCAGACGAAACCACCTGACGCAAACGGATGTTTCACGTGAAACACTTGTCGCAATGTAGTGCGATATCGGAACAAATGTTTCACGTGAAACAATCGACCGAGCGGACGGTCTTCGAGAACGCGCGCGAAACGTCCTCCTGCAGACACGGCAATCCGTGCGCCACTGTCGCCATTCGCAGCGCATTCCAAGCCGCACCGCCACGCATCCCCCACAGCGCATTCCAAGCCGCATCTCCGTGCATCCCACAGTGCATTCCAACCTGCGGAATCGCGCATCCCGCGGCGCATCCCAACTCGTAGCACCGCGCATCCTGCGATGCGCGCGGCGCATCGCGCCCTACCGACGGCACACGCACAACCATGCGGCGCCGGTGGAGGCGGCGTGCTCGCAGCCAACGCAGGGGCCCTCGCACGAGCGCTGGGAGCGCGGCGCACCCGTCGCGGCCACGGCCGCATCGTCGGCCAAGCCCATCGCGTGCAGAACAAGCGCGGCGAGCTGGCGCATGCCGCGCGCCGTGGGGTGCGTGCCGTCCACGGCCTCGTAATCGAACCCGAGCGCCGCGACGTCGGCGACCGCGCATCCCGTGCGCGCAGCGGCGGCCCGGATGGCGTCGTTATAGCGCTCGATGGGCACACCGCGCAAATTATAGGCGAACGTGGAGCGGTCGCAATCGGCCACGCGTCCGGGGCAGAGCGTGCAGCATCGCACCGTCGTCTGCGGATACGCCCTGCGAACGCGCGCGAGCATGCGTTCATAGGCCGCCCCGAACCGCTCGGCGGCGTCCGCATCGGCCAAACCGGGCATCTGCGGTTCGACATCTGCCAGGTCAAGGCATGCGGGAACGGCGTTTCCGCGCCCCGCCGCCTGGGCCGCCGCGCCGCCCCATCCGTAATCGTTGACACCCATGAACACGAGCACTTCATCAGGCGCGACGCCGTCGCGCGCAAGGGCAGCCACGCGCTCGGCACTCTCTCCCGCCGGAAATCCCGCGCCCTCCACCAAGCTGCCGGAGTACGCGCCCACGCGCCACGGCACGCCGCCCATGCCGGAAACCACCTGTGCCCACCAGGTGTCCGACGGCAGCTCGACGCCCGTCGCGCGCCGTCGCGCCCCCTCGTAGTACACGCGGAACCCTTCAGGGACGCACCCTTCGAACGTGCTGATGGAATCGCCCAAGATCGAAACGCGCTTCATCGCTTCCCCCTGCATCCCGCAGCCCCTCATGCGCCCGCGCCGAAGCGCGCCGCGCACCAGAGGGCCGCCACAACCAGTGACAGGAACAGCACCAGCCCGCCGAGGGCGCGTCTTTGCCGCACGGCGTCGCCCAACTTGCGTTCGCGCTCGGTGGAGCCGGGGCGACCGTTCGCAATGCCCGCGCCCGTCGCGCCACACCCCGCAACGCCCGTCGCGCCCGTCGCGCCCGCCGCGCTACGCCCCGCAACGCCACCGCCCTTGAAGAGCAGATACGCCGCCACGCCCCACATGAGCAGCAGGGCGAACGCGAACAGGACGTCGGAAACCCATTGGCCCCCGCCGTTCGCCATCTGGGCCGTTCCACCCGCAGCCGCGCTCGCGCCCACGGCCATCGCGCCACCCGCATCCGAAGCCGTTTCACCCGCAGCCGCACTCGCGCCCGCAGCAGCCGCGACGATCTCGCCCGCTACCGCACCCGCCCCAGCACCTGAAGCCGCATCCGCACCTGCGCCCGCAGCCACATTGAAGCCCACCAGAACGCCCTGCACGGCCGCCATCACCAGCAGCACGACAACCAACAGGGGAAACGGCGCACGATTGAACCCGCCGTAGTCGTCGAGCACGAACCAGTCGTTGTTGTTCGTCGCGCGCAAATGCTCGTAGAGCACCGCAAGCCCCACGCAAAGCAGGTTCACCGCCGTCACAATGCCGGCTGACACGAACAAGTGAGCCTTGCCCTCCCATTGGTCGGGGCCGCTCACGCCGAAGTGCACGGCCACCACATCGGGCAGAATCGGCTGCGCCACCGCCGTCAACGCGAGCGGCAGCACCGCAAGCGCCACGAGCACCGCCTTCCTCGCGCGGCTCACAGCGACACCCCCAGCCGAGCGAACGCCGCATCGGAGAGCGTGCCGCCCGACACCTGGCACACGGTGCCGGCCACGCGGTTCGCCAACGCAAGCGCGTCCTCCCACGCCCATCCGGCGGTGCGCGCCGCCACCAGCGCGCCGAGATGCGCATCCCCCGCACCGATGGTGTCCGCGACGTCCACCGGCTCGGCGGGCACCAGCACATGCCGACCCCCTTCGAACAGATGCGCCCCGCGCGCGCCCTCAGTCACCACCACCGCGTTTCCGCACTCCGCAGACAACGCGAACCCGGCCTCCTCAAGCGACGCTCGCCCCGTGTACGCGCGCACCTCCGCATCGTTGAGGTGCCACACCGGATGCAGCGCGTTGATGCGCGCCGTGCGCTGCGCAGCCACCTGCGTCACGCGCGGCCCAGGCGCGTAATACAAACGCAGCTCGGGATGCGCCTCGAAGAACCCCACGATGGCGTCGCCGCCCGCGCCCTCCACCTCGTAGCCGCTGGCGAAGCCACATGCGAAATCCGTCGCGTCGAGCTCGTCGAACCAGCTTGCCGCGAAATGCCGGTCGATGCCCGGCAGGGTGAGCATGGTGCGCTCCCCTTCCGGCTCCACGAAGCAGACGCATCCGCTGTTGTCGTACACGGCTCCGTCGTCGCCGCGGCCTTCGGGCACGCGCAGGGCCTCCATGCCGCGCGCCGCCAGCTCGCGCTCGACGAATCCGGCGAACACCCCCTGCCCCACCGGCGCGAACAGCGTGTACGGCACACCGAGCTGGCGCAGCACGTTCGCGGAATTGAGCGCGCAGCCTCCCACGGCGGCCCGCACCTCCTCGGCCACGACGCCTTCGCCCGACATCGGCAGCCGAGGCACCCGGCACACCAGATCCGTTATCACGGCACCTACGGCCAGAATCGCACGCCCCGTCGTCTCCATCCGCATCGACCTCGCTTCCCGCCTTCGTCCCAGCCTTCGCCGCCGCCCTGGCCTCGTCCCAGGCGCCACCCCGACCTTCGCCTTCGCCGCCGCCATCGTCAACGCGCGGACACGCCCACCCCATGATACGGCATGAGAAAGCCGCAGCACCATGCAGATCGGAAACCGACTTCCCAATCGACAAAGGAGTGACAAAAAGGGACGGGGATAGTGCCCCATTCTCCGGGGCGACGCTTCTCGCTCCGACAAGCGACAAAAGGGCGACAAAAGGGCGGGGATAGTGTCACATTCAAAGCGCCGACGGGGCTCGCTTGGCGAGTTAATCTGGCTTATATCAAACCCAATTCGGCATAGGAGCAGAGAGATGTCCAGCACAAAATGACGGTTAAGAACGATTTTTCGACTGAGCGGATTTTCACGACCTGGTATTTCTCCAAAAACTGTCTCGAAAGGAGCGAAAAAATCGTTCTTAACCGTCATTTTGTGCTGACGCAATCGCCTGGTCTATGTTAAACCACCATTGACATAGGCCTGGTCGGCCCCGCCGTGCGCGAATCGCCCAGGCGCCTCGGAAGCCCCCTATCCGCCAGGAGGGAGCCTTGCGGGGCGCCCGGCCAGAGGGGTCCGGCTCGGAGTTGGAAGAACATGGGTTCGTATCAATCCTGGTTTGACATAGGCCAGGTCAGCCCGACGGGCGAGGCCCTGCCAACACTTCGGAAGGCCTCGCCCGACGGGCGAGGAGGGGCCTTCCGAAGCGCCTGGTCAGAGGAAGCTCGGCTCGATATGGGGTGAACGTAGGTTCGTGTCAATCCTGGTTTAACATAGAGAATCGCCTTCCGCTGTTAAACCAGGATTGACATAGGCCAGGTCGGCTTGTCGCGCAAGACTCTGCCAGCGCTTTGGAGGTTCCAGCCGACAAGTGACCCCCCCCCCCGAAGCACCCGATCGGGGGCTTCGGGGGACGATTCGGCGAATGCGGGTTCGTGTCAATTTTGGTTTAACAGCGGAAATCGCCTTCTCCTATGAGCCGTCGGAGGCAGAGGTTAGACGGCTCGCCGCGCAAAATCTGGCGGCGGCGTGAAAGATTCCCTCACCCGACGAGCCCTCCACCTCGTCTAGTCGCAAGGATCACAATCCAAGTCCCAGCCAACATAGGTTCCGATTCCGCCTCAACAAGGACGAGTGAGTTTTCGGCGCAAGCATCACCAGATTGCTACCGAGAATCGCCCCAAGCCGGACGAGAACCGGCTTTGCCTCCAACGCAGCCCCCCCCCCGACCTGGTAAAACGCCAAAAGCGCTCGTCGCGCTTACAGAAAGATCTTCCCCTGCTTTCGGCAGCAATCTGGTGATACTTGCGCCGCAGACCGCCCCACGCCGTGCACGCACCCGCGCCCCCGCCCGCGTCACACGCGCGCCCTCGCCTACGCCCACCTGCAATGACCGCACCGCCCACCACAGGCCACCCCACATCGCACACTGCCCACCACCCGCGCGCGCCACGCCCACGCGCCCGCGCACCCCGCTTCCAAGCCTTTTACGAAAGCCGCCCGTCCCCGCATTCCGAGAAACGTTCGCGACGATACCCTCGGAACCGCACCGTCTGGCCTCCCTGCCCCAGCAGGCGCGCGATTCCACGGCGCTCGACCGCTTCGAAGCAGCACTCCACGCTCTCCTTCATGGCCGTGTGCGCATAGTTCCAAAACGAGTCGATCTCATCTTGCATGATGAACTTGTTCGTCTGCGTGAAATGGTAGCGCAAGCGCCCGAACACGCCCATGACATGGTATTCGGCAATGAAGTCCACGACGATATCGGGCATTGACCGCCCGTCGAGATAGTACCTCACATCCTCGCGAAACGGCGGCAGGAACAGCGCGATGATGTAATCGAACAAGTCCAGGTAGCACGAGCTCGAAAACACGATGGAGTAGTAGCGCCGATGGTTCTCCCAGTGGTACGCCATCGCTTTGAAGTACGGACCTTGACACAGAAGGCCCTTCTCGCGGCGGCGCGCATAAAACGGAAGCTCGGGGTAGGGATCGAACGCGTCAGCAGAGGGCTTCTCCTTCTCCCAATCATCGAAAAGAGCATCTTCCAGCATCTTGGCGAGATAATCGCGATAGATCCAGATCATGAGGCTGTCGATGTTGTCGAAATAGTTGTAGAACGTCTTCCGATCGACGTGAAGATACCTCGTCAGCTCTGCCACCGTGACGCGCTTGGTGGGCGTTTGCGGAACCAGCGTCATGAACGCACTCGCAAACCTCTGCTGGACTGAGGCCTTCGACATATGCATCCCTCTTTTGTCTGTCTGCACACGGTCAACGACGCTTAACTTACAAGGACGAGCGGCTACCTGAGAATACCCCACAAATCGGAATGTGGGGACGCGCGCGTTCCAGTTTTGCGAAAACGTGGACATGTCGCAACGAACAGGCACGTCAGGCGACTGTTCGACAATGGTAAGCCGGCTTTTTTGCGCCATGCGGGCGATCAGCCCCGGAGATGGCGCTTGCACGCATATTCACCTTCGAAGAAGGGCTTCATCTCTGCCGAACCAAGGTCGACACGAAGCCGCGCTCGCCGGATCCCGAGCCGAGGTGCCGGAGCGATCCGAGCACAGCAATCCAACCCGGCCTCTGCCAACGGCAGTTTGGAAGAGAGGCGATCCTCTACATTAAACCAGGATTGACACGAACCCGCATTCGCCGACCCCCCCCCCGAAGCACCT